>Ga0209039_10000247_pt1 | contig 51244 bp, 51 predicted proteins | sample BogFormECP12_OM1_FD_188238 | JGI IMG/M metagenome (GOLD analysis project Ga0209039, IMG submission 188238) | Bog forest soil microbial communities from Calvert Island, British Columbia, Canada - ECP12_OM1 (SPAdes) (version 2) | ecosystem: Environmental > Aquatic > Freshwater > Wetlands > Bog ...
AAAAAGCTGAACCTTCAAGCTGGAGCGCAGTTTGTGGTGATCGGCGAAGACGACGTGGTGATTTTAAAAGCCATCACGACACCTAGCATGGATACATTTGATCTCCTGATCAAGCAGGCCCGACAGCAAGCCAAAGCGGCTGGATTGAAACAGCGAGAGATCAGGAATGCAATCGTAAAAGCGCGGGAAAAAGCGTGAAAGTTGTCCTGGACACAAATGTGTTTGTTTCCGGGGTCTTTTTCAGCGGACCTCCGTATCAAATTCTCGAGGCTTTGAGAGATGGACAGATCGAATTGGCCATCTCTCTTGATATCCCGGCAGAGTATCGACGAGGGGGGGAAATATACGCTGCTGACCATCCAGAGGGCGATTTGAATCCAATCCTTGATTTTCCGGAGAATCATTTCGATATTGTTTCTGCCCCACTCTGGCCTCAACAGGTTTGCAAGGACCCCAGTGATGATAAATTCCCTGCTTGTGCATTGGCAAGCCGATGTCGGGTCGTCGTAAGTGGTGACAAGCACCTTCTTCAAATTTCGGGGTACCGCGGGATTGAGGTGCTGAAGCCACGCGAATTTCTGACAAAGTACATTACCGGTTCATCGACCATAGGGGATTAGCATGCCCATCTCCTACACAAACCGGAAGGGATCCACCCTTTATCTTTGCCAGGGAACGACCAAGACTGGCAAGGTCCGTTATTATTTTGCCCGTGAGCCGAAAGGAAACGAGCCGGAAAAATACCGGCCGGTTATGAGATCCGTGAGAGCGTCAACGGCGTGATTTCGCTGGTCAAAGTACGGCCGCAGCTGATTCCCACGGATGAGGTGGCTCTGGTTGAAGAAGCTCTGAAACGGCATCCGGCCGGGTCCAATTATCGGGTGGCCGTCAAGAACACGCAGATCATCATCTACGAAGCGGTTGGACCGGATGTTGACCAAATTCTGGCTTTGTTCGGGAAGAGCATACCCCTGCGTCCTGGGGCGGTCGAGCAGCTCAAAGCTCAATTTGATCGCACTAGACAGTTCACACCGGTGATGCGGTTCATCCTGGTTGATCGAGATAAACGCGCCTATGTGGCCGAGCGATGGTCGTATTCTGGTTCCATTGACGACTGGATCGACATCAATCGATCGGGCAAGATCTCCAAGCTGGCCAGCCAACTGATTCCCACACTGGGCACCGACGAGTTTTTTGAACTGGATGGATTAACCTGAAGACAACATGAGCCGGACCTATTCGCCGAAAACGGCGCCGATCTATCAGCTTAAAATCACCCTCGACGGGAGTACACCGCCGATCTGGAGGCGGTTCTTGGTTTCGTCCAATACCCCTCTGGACAGGCTGCACGACGCCATCCAGGTCGTCATGGGCTGGACGAACTCTCATCTGCATATGTTTGAGATCAACGGGCAGGACTTCGGCGATCCCCAGGACGATGAATACGGGGATATGGGCACCTTGAACGAGATTTCCTACCGCCTGCGGAAGGTCGTCGTGCAGGAGGATCAGCGGTTCCATTACGTATATGACTTCGGCGATGGCTGGAGACATACCCTTCTCCTGGAAAAAATCCTGCCTGCCGATCCAACCATACACTTGCCGGTCTGTCTGCAGGGTATGCGAGCCTGCCCACCGGAGGACGTCGGCGGGATTGGGGGATACGCGAACTTCCTGAAAGCCCTGCAAGACCCGGATCACGAAGAACATGAGGAGTACCTAGCCTGGATAGGCGGGAAATTCAATCCGAAAGCATTCGATCTGGAGCTTGTCAACAAAAACCTGCGCAAGGTGAATCAAGCGCCCAATGCCTGGCAGGTGGATGAATATCCATTCTACCCGCCAGGTCAGACCTTCCAGGCTCCAAACCCACCCGCCTTGGATCAAAAGCAAGGTCAAGCGGTCGAAGCCCTGCCCCTTCGCCGGGATGTGCTGACTTTGTTGAATTATCTAAAGGCCAACCGCGTGACCGGCACCCAGTCCAGGGGAAATTTGACCCTTAAAGCCATTCAAGCCATCTGTGGCCGGTTCGTTGATCCTCCCCAACTGGAGATCAGGATCGGCGAGCACATATTCCGCATACGCAATGAGGAGGACGTCTGGCCACTCTACCTTGTCCATGTCCTGGCCTCGGTGGGCGGATTAGTCGAAGGGGGGCCAGGACGACGCTGGCAACTCACACCGAATGGAGAGAAGTTTTTGACCGCCGCGGCCGGGGAACAGATCTGGCTGTTATTTCAGACCTGGTGGAGCTGCGTCAACTGGGCTATCGCAGGATCCTACAGCCTTGATGAGTTCCCATCGTTCAGCGTCCGCCAAACCATCCTGGATCAACTGCTCAAATTGCCGGTGGAGCATTCCTCACCCTTTGATGCGTTTGCCGACCGGGTCATCGCAGAGGGCCGCCTCAGCTGGCCTTACGGCGACGACAGCCATGAACGATCCATCTTGCATGGGCTGATAAGAAACACCGTCGTTGAACCACTGGGCCGGTTTGATATATTATCATTGGAACATGGGCCGCATTCCATGTTGAGGAAGGAGTTTCGCGAATTGCACGCGATCACCCTGACGGCCCTAGGGAAGACATTGCTGGAAAATGTGACGGAAAGGAAGCAGGAAGGTTATTAAATGCTGTCGTCAATCCCGGGAAGTTGGGCTAAAATCCTCTTGTCCAAAAAGAATATTTGGACTATTGTTTTATAGTGCAATTTCGTCCAGGCGTCCGGTTCCGGTGTACCATTGCCCGCCGGGATGGGCTAAAATGCGGACCCGGACGCCATCGGTGACCCGTTTTCCTCTCCTGTTTCAATTCCCGGCGCCCCGACTGGAAACCGCTTCCATACCGCTTTGACGGGTGGAAGCGGTCTGAGTTTAAGGAAAATGCACTTGGGGTCGAAGCAGAAATTATAAGGCAATTCACAAAGCCAATATCTCCAGCATCGATTCTAGCTGTAGCCGTCAGGGTCGCCCTGCTTGGATTTCACTACTATGATAGATTTCAGCAAATGTTGAAAGGCTATTAAATAATGAAAATCGAAGCCGGCGAAAAAGCTGCCGTTCAAACGCTGCGAAGCTCCCTGGAAGAAATCCCCCTCCTTCGGGTGATGAAAATTTCTGCCGGAAAGAACACCTCCGGCCCGGATTTTCGAATCGCTGTGGGCATCAGAATTAGCCTTTTTCCAACCTTGCAGGATACAAATACCACATGGCCGACGAAGTACAGAGTTTTATGGCATACTGGAATCGACTTGGTAAATCGGCACTAAATATCATGTGGTGCCGATTTACGAAATTTCCCCGATTGGACCTATATGAGAGAGAATGACGACAAAATAAACCAGACAGAATTACGAACCACCTTTTCCAGCCTCCAGTCTGTCCGAAAATCCGACATGAGGAATTATTATCAACAGCATTCTCCGGTAGCAACGGAACAGTCCTTTCGAAGATTCCTGTACGGGCTGGAGAAGCTGCAAATCATCACGCCCATCGGATCTGGGGTCTATGTGTTTCTTGATCCAACCTTGCCGCCAACTGCAAAGAAAAATCGTTTCTCGCCCAGCTGGGCGCAAGAACTCGGGAAGTTGAATGATGTGTTCCGGCAGGCTTTTCCTTATGCCCAGTACCTGATATGGGAGACCAGGGTGCTGCATGAATTCATGCGTCTCCAACCCGGCCAAAACTTCTTCATTCTAGAAACGGAAAAGGCTGTCTGCGAATCCGCCTTCAACCTTCTAGGCCAGGAATACCCGGGCCGGACATTTCTGGATCCGACCCGAGTGACCATGGAAAGATATGCATTGCCTCAACCTGACAGCATTCTTATTTTTCGTTTAGTCACCGAATCACCGAAGAAAACCATCCGGGGGATCCCATTCCCAAAGCTGGAAAAAATCCTGGCAGACATCTTTGCGGAGGAAGATATTTTTTATTTTTTCCAGGGCGAGGAATTGGCACATATCTTTGAGAATGCCTTCTCCACTTATTGGATCAATGAGAAGACGCTGTTCCGTTATGCCAGACGGCGCAAGGTGAGTACCAAATTGCATCAGTTCATCCGCGAGCGCACCCAACTGAAATTATCCCTGTTCCCGGAGAACACCGAATGATATCTGCTCAATCCCGAACGCCGGAATGGATCCCGGGAATCCGGAAAGAATCCCGCGGGAGAGATCCGATCCTGATCGAAAAGATGATCTTGTCGATGACACTGGTCGAAGAGCTCCGGTTGTGCGGTCTCATCAGGAACGTTTTTGAGTAGGAATCACCCAGCCGTTTTCATTTACTGAGTCGATGAAACTGAAATAACCAGGTGGTGCACAATGCCATCCCGCTGGAAGATGTGCCTGCTGTTGACAGGATCCAATACATGACCCTCGATCTGCTGGGTGCTGTCATCGGTGAGATGTACTTGAATGCATTTCTCGTTTGATACCTGGAGTATCACCGGAACCTGACAGAGGGAGTAAGCGAGGGAACCCGCCTTCAGTTCGATGGACCGCCGCTGTCCATCAACACTCCAGTAATAAAACACCGATGAATGGTCCAGAAATTCGCGACGGTCCAGCAACAGGAAATCAAATGCCAGGTTACCATTTTGGATCGTCAAACCGAGTTCCACCTGCCGGGTCAGGATCTCTTCCTTGACCAATCCGGTCATGCCCGGCTGTTTTGCTCCCTGACCTCCAGGTGTGTGTGAATATGGGTCCGTCGGGAAGGCCCCATAAACATCGGGGGTTTTCCTGAAACCTTGCCCCTTACGAAGGTCGAAATATTTTTCAATTAAAGCCCCGTTGAATGGTTCCTGTCGCGTACGCAGGATCGTTTCCTGCACTGAAAGCAAAAGCTTGGAAACCATGTGCCAGTATATACTCCCCAGGCCCTCATAGGCAAAAAAGGTTCCGGAACGTCCGGTAAACTCATTATGGTGGAATGTGTTTTCAAACAAAGCCTCGATCTTTGCGGCCTCAGCCTTTACCAGTTCTCCATATTGAGGACGCCGTTTTAGCACATCCAGAGACCGGGTCACATCTTTCAAGTTGCGGATCCGAGCACTGAAGTGATAGTTGCCATCTCCATCCCGGGTGATCAGGGTCTGATCCTGCACCTTAACCAGTTCCAAAACAAGCGCCAGGTCATTTACCTGGGCTGGTGTCAGGGAGTTCTTTTCGAGAAAACCCGGCAACTTCCGATCCGGATAGAGAAGGTAACTGTGCTGGTCGGCTCGGTAAAGAGGGCTGTTTCTCATGTTCTCCAGAAGCGCCAACGATTCTTCACCCGACAACAGCCCCGATGAAAGGATGGCCACCTGGCCTTCCAACATTTCATAAAGATGGCTGATGGAGGCAAGCTTGTCGCCGAGATGCAGGATGTTGTAAGCGTGGTACAGGTTGTCGCTGCGTCTATTGGCGCGCAAGGTATGTTCGACGTATTGCCGCGCCAGATCGAGAAATGCAGCCATGTCTGGAACCGGCGACTGGATATATTCACCTGAGAAACCCTGCGAGTAAAAATACCAGCGATAGTCGCTCCCCGCCTGCCCCAGGGCATCCATCATGGCGCGCCTTTGTTCGTCGCCGAAACCATTTTTCAATGCGCCCTGGAACCGGATCAGGATCTGGGATATCTGTGAGTAAAGCCTCTGAACTTCTCTGCTCATTGGAACCGTACTGAGGCCGCTCCCCTCCAACAATTCCATGAAAAAAACAATGTAACGCCTCATATAGCACAACGTGACAACGGACAATCCCTTCCCGACCAAGGCGTTGTTGGCATCGTTCCACTCGGGGCGTTGGGTATTCATCCAGATGCCGCCTTCCGGGATGAAGTTCACCAATTTGGCCAGGAGCAATGTGAGCAGTTTTTCTGCGAGCGTGGCCTGGAGGACCTGCCCATTTCGCGTGTATGCCAGTTTACCGTCCGTCCCGCGTTCCTGCACCCGCGTCTCAATTTCTTGTTCCCGATCCCAAGCGAAGTCGATGGTATTATACGGATCCACCTGCAAATCAACATAAGGTTTGATCCGGTACGGGACATCAGCGTAACTGAACATCGGTCGGCCCAGCACTGCTTGAAGTTTGCCGGGATGCACCCTGGCACTGATCTCCATCAGTTTTTGGAGATAAATGATCTGGTGGTCACTCCAGTAGCCAATATTCGCCCAGGGATTCGCCGGCTCTGGAAGCTCCCAATCCACACCCTGGCGGGTGATCCGATAGGGGTTGTACCCATCTGCCGTTGTGGCGTTCAGGAATGTGCAAATCATACTTTCGACATATTCGGGATAAGAATAGGCGAGTGCTTCCCAGTTCTGAAATATGTCACGCCAGTTCCCTTCGTAATCCAACTGCTTCGAACCATCCTCTTTTTTAATGCGGATTGCAAAACGATTCCAGGGACGGCTGGGGTCACCATGTCGGCGGCTGAAGGATAACGGCAGGTAGGCATGACTCAAGCGGATCAGATCTGCTGAACCGCTCGCCTGCGACCGGGCTTGAAGCTGGGAGATAGAAATTTCAGGGGGCAATCCGGAAATAAAACCCGCATTTTCAGCAAGAACCGCCCGGTTACGAACACGAATGAATTCGATGAAATCTTCTGTTTGCACCCGGTATTGATCTGCAAAAATGCCCCCGCGCATCCCGTTGAACAGCACATTGGCAAAATGGTTGCCACAGCGAAGTTGATCCCTGGAGACCTGCAAGCCATCGGCGCTGGCGACGATCTGCTCAAGGGTTGATCGATTCAATTCAATATCGCTCTCAAGCGCATCCGCCAGGTTCGACCGCGACTCCTGGAGTCTTTTGGACAATTGGACGATCGCCGCGCTGTCCTGGTTAACCTCCGCCACCAGATGCCAAATGCGTTCTATTCCCGGAGCCAGCTTCAGGGTGGCATGCACAAAATAAGCACCCCGCTGCCCGCGGACCTCTTTTTCCATGACCAGGCCCATTCCCGTGCGAAAACGATCAAGCTGCAGCGACGAGAGAAGATAATCCACCTGATCCAGTCCCAGCTGAACAACCGTCGTCGCCAGAAGGGACTCGCTGGGTTCAGCCAGGTCGGTCAGGATCGAGTTCACTGTAAAAATAGCGAGACCGGTTTCAGGGTTGAGTTCACTGCGCTTGTACGCATCTAAAAGGGGACTGAACGCGTTCTGGGTCAAACTGGTAACATTGGCGGGGAGGATATTCTGAAGGCCATCCAGAAGCTCGATCTGGCAGGATGCCTGCCCTGGATTAAGTAACCAGGATGTCTTGACAAAGCCGAAGGTATCACTCGTTCGCCAGGCATAACGGTAGGTCAGCCCCAGGCTATGGTTGGTTTCTTCAAAAACCACTGCAGTGCCGGCCACATTTTTGTAAATATTCCGTTCGAGGGGGTAGATACCTTGTTGCCGCTCTGAAAACGGCTCCCATAGGCTGGTCCGCCGGCCGTGGGTAACCAGGAATAGGGCCTTGTTTCCAGTGTTTTCGCTATTTTCGGTCAGCTTATCCACCGTATAGTAGGGGAAAAGGGACTCGTCGGCGCTGACCCGACCCGCAGAAAGCCCTCCGCTGGATGAGATAAAGAGCCAGTGATTGGAACTGCTGACCAAGCTCATAAAAAATGGCTCCATGGCGTCAAAATTTTGAATCTTATAAAAAATGTCGCCCAGCATGGCGACATACTCACCTTTGACTCCTTGAGCTGACGGCTTTTGGGCTGTGTCCCCGATGAAAATTGGGCGTAATTTCTGGTTCATGATATTGACTCCTCTGGGCGGCGTGCTTCTTCAAAGGCTTCCCAGGTTTCGCGGCCGAGCCAGACTAGAAATATGAGCGCGGCGCCATCCTCGACCCACCACCAACCGAAGAAGGTATTCAAAGCGAGCCCCAGGAGCACAGTTCCTGCCATGAACGCGCAGGTGATCGAACTGGTCGCATCCCCTTCCAGGGCTGCGCTCCGGATTCGCGCCGCGATACGGCGTTTGCGCGCGGCAAGATAGGGCATGAACAGGACCGCCGCGGCGGATATCCCAATGCCCCAGAACGTAGTCTCTGGCCTGGCATGGGTAATGAGGCCATATCCCGCCGAAAGCAACACATAAACGCACAGGAGGCCCAGCGCAATAGCCACAATCCTTAGGGCACGTCGTTCAGCCTGTTCCACGCGCTCGACATCGCCTCCCCGCTCTTCCACCAAAAGCCGCCAGAGCAGGATGCCCCCGCTCACCAGTTCGATCAGGCTATCCAACCCAAAAGCGATCAGCAGGGTGCTCCTGGCCGCGATCCCAGCCCCCATGGATACGCCCATCTCGATCACCATCCAGATGAGCGTCAGACGTTCAACGTTCACCCCCTGACGGACCTGTTCGGCACGCCTGGTTTCCATCGTCACCTGGCTTTCACCACAGGCCCGGAATCAGACGATAGCGGACCCGCTCCGCATACTCCCGATAACCGGGTAGTTCCTTCCGCAGGCTGCGGTCCTCCAAGGCTGTCCGGATGACAAACAGGACCCCGATCAAACCTCCCATCAACTCAGCCCAGCCCGACCCCAGCATCAGGGGGATGCCCAGCATGAGCAGGATCACGCCCACGTACATCGGATGCCGCACCCAGCGATAGGGGCCGCGGGAGACCACCTGCTGGTCCCGCTCCTCCTGGATGCGCACGGCCCGGGAGAGATACGTGTTGACGGAAGCCACCCAAAAGATCAGGCTGCCAGCCAGCACTCCCGCCAGCCAGCCGGCCGCCTGTCCGATCCGGGCGACCGGGGCCCAGTGAAACCGCCCCGCATCCAGGCCAGCGAGGACCAGCATCCCGATCAGGAGAATCGAGTAGATGACCAGGATGGCTTTATCCCAGGTTTTGGTATTGGCTCCGACCCGGCTGCGCTCCTCGAGCTGCCCCGGGTCATGGCGCACGGCCCAGGATCCATAGAAGACCAGGAAGGCGGTGAAGGCGGCCCAAAACAACCAGGCCTGCAGCCAGTCCAGCCGGCCGGCCGGGATCAAAAGCAGCGCGGCCAGGAGGGCACTGACCGTGATGAGCTGAAGCAATAGCACCGCGATCGATCTCCTGGCCGGAGAGGGGGCGGTTCCAGTTTCCATTCGCTTGGGCTCCATGAGCGGATTCCATTCTATCTGGCAAATATCTCTGCGAATCACAGGTCCTTATCACCAAACAAGCCGTGCAGGGAGTTCGAGGATTTCGCCCTTGAGCAATCCACCCGAACCATCCTACCCAGCCAATCTTAACCCAGAATCCCGGCGGCGTCGACGACCCGAGCCTCGCCTGCTACGCGGGTCGGTTACCGGTTTTTTCTCACAACAGTTATAATCCAGGTGCGGTTCACCTGAAGTCGCAGCTCGTTCCTGAAGGAGGTAATCTGTGGAAATTATCCCGAACGTTCATCGAATCCCCGGCATTATCGCCAACCCTTACTTGCTCATCGATGCGGATGGTTTGACCTTGATCGACACTGGGATTCCAGGCAGTTCCAGGAAGATCCTGCGCTATATGGCCGACCTTGGGTATAAACCGGGCGACCTCAAGCGCATCCTTATTACCCACGCCGATATGGACCATGTTGGTGGGTTGGCTCCACTCAAAACCGCCAGCGGGGCGCGCGTCTATGCCCATGTCATCGAAGCCGAGGCCATGGCCGCAGGGCGTCCTTCCCGGCCGCTGAAGGCCAGGAAGACCTTGAGGAGGGTGGTCTTCGCGCTGACCGGCCGCATATTCCGAACCCGCCCGGTCCAGGTCGATGAACGTCTCGTCGACGGTCAAGTCCTGCCGGTCCTGGGCGGACTGCGGGTCCTGGAAACCCCAGGTCACACTCCCGGCCACATCTCGTTTTATGCCCCGTCCGCGGCGATCCTGTTCGTCGGCGATTCCATCGTTTCGCGTCCGACCGGCTTGCGCGGCTCGCAAGGCGACAACAACTGGGACCTCGAGAAGGCCAATGAGTCGGTGCGCAGGCAGGCTGCGCTGGGAGCGCGCATCGTTTGCCCGGGGCACGGGGAGGTGGTCATGGATGCATCGGGCAAGTTCCCCCAGGTGTGAAGACTTAATTCCCTGCAGGGGGATCGGAGGACGCGACCGGCCCGGTCAGTGATCTCAGGGAATATAATATCTGACAATTCGTGCTATACTTATCAAAATTTCAAATAGGAGAAGAAAAATGGGAATCCCTGTTGAACAAATGCCCCCTCCCCCTCCCCCCGCCACTAAGACAAACGTCATCAGCGTCGTCAGCCTGGTGATCGGCATCGTTGGTCTGCTCGGCATGTGTGCTGGTTTCATCCCGGGCGGCTTCGGCTATGTCTGTCTCGGACTCAGTGTCTTATTAGCTATCATTGCCATTGTGACTGGGTTTCTCGGCATGAGCCAGGTCGGCAAAACCGGTGAAAAGGGCAGAGGCATGGCCATCGGCGGCCTCGTCCTGGGCTTGGTTGCCCTCCTGGCGGCCTGCCTCGTCGGCATCGGCCATGCATTGGTGGGCGCCGGACTCAGCAATATCGGCAACATCCTGTCGCAATATATGCCAACGACATCCCCATAATTCACACCAAACCCGCAAAGGGCGGCAGGAGACCCTGCCGCCCTTTTGGGTTAATCTTGCCAATCCCGTTCCATTCGAGTATGCTTGTCGCCGGGAGTGGTTAAGTCCCGGAGGGCTTCCCGGTCTTCAAAACCGGTGGCGGGTCGCGTTGCGGGCCGCGGTGGGTTCGACCCCCATCCACTCCCGCCTTTTATTCAGATCAGGATCGCGTCCTGCCGTTTTTGTTACAGGTGAACCCATGACTTTGCCAGAAACTGAAATTCTGAACTCGCTCGTGGCTCGCGTCTTTCGCTACGACGACGTGACCCTCGGCGATCCCCTGAAGAGTTTCATCGTCCGCTACCGGGGGGAGCTGCTGCTCGACTCGAGCGCGGCGTACGACCAGCTGGCGGAGGCGCTGCGACCGTACGAGATCACGCCTCTCTTCCGCCTCGAAAATGGTCGCCAGAGCGTGGTCCTGATCGACGGCGTGGTCCACCCGAAGCCGGGACGCAGCTGGGTCAACATCCTCATGTTCCTGTTGACCCTGCTGAGCGTGGCTTACGTGGGCGAGAGCTACTCCTACAACGGCCCGCTGCCGAATGACCTTCCCGGCGTGATCAGGACCCTCCTGCTCAACCTTTGGGTCGGCTGGCCGTTCGCAGCCAGCCTGCTGGCCATCCTGCTGGCGCACGAGTTCGGGCATTACTTTGCCGGCCGGCTGCACAAAACGGCGGTCAGCCTGCCCTTCTTCATCCCCTTGCCGTTTCCCCCGCTGGGCACCATGGGTGCGTTCATCCAGATGAAAGAACGACCCCGCAACAAGCGCATCCTGTTCGACATCGGCATCGCCGGACCGCTTGCAGGGCTGGTGGTCGCCATCCCGGTTCTGCTCCTGGGGCTGTCGCTCTCCAGCGTGAGCGTCGTCCAGGCCGGTACTTTCACCAAACAGTCCGGTGTAGCGGACGTCTGCCCGAATACCGCCCAGGTCGGACAGACCTATACCTGCCAGGAAATGCAGGAGGGCAACTCGCTGCTCTACCTGGGGTTGAAGTACATCACCAAGGGTGAACTCCTGCCCGCCCCGGTCCGCTATAACCTTCCGCCGCTCCTGTACTGGATCCGCAATGTCTTTACCGGGCAACCCCACCCCATCGGCGGCCGGGATGTGATGATCGATTCGGTCGCCCTGGCAGGCTGGGCCGGTCTCCTGGTCACCTTCCTGAACCTGATCCCCGCCGGTCAGCTCGACGGCGGCCACTTGCTCTATTCCGTGTTCGGCAAACGCGTCAACCTGGTCTGGCCGGTCATCCTGGCCGCCACAATCCTGTTCGGGTTCTTCTGGACTGGCTGGTGGCTGTGGACGGCGATCATTTTCTTCCTGGGACGCGGACATGCCGAGCCGCTGGACCAGATCACCCAACTCGACCCGCGCCGCAAAGCGCTGGCCGTGCTCATGCTGGTGATCTTCCTGCTGGTGCTGACCCCCGTGCCCCTGACCATCTTCTGATGTCCTTTCGCTTGTCGAGGTTGGCTTCTTCTCTGCTGCTCCTGGCGCTCCTATCCGCCTGCGGACCGCTCGGCCCGGTTCAACCCCCGACCGCGCCGCCAACCGCTCCGGTTGCGACCGCCGGCGCGGCCCATTCCACTCCCACCGCCCAACCTCCTGCGCTGCAGATCGATCCGGGCGCGCTGCGCGGTATCAAGCTCCAGATCTGGGACGCTTTTACGGGATCAGCTGCGGATGCCTTCGCCAACCAGGTGGCCCTCTTTAACACGGAAAATTCATGGGGCATTGTGGTCTACCCGACCGCCTACAGCGATTACCCTTCGCTCGCGGATGCCATTTCCACGAGCATCACCTCCGGCGGAAAACCGGACCTGGCGGCCGCCCTGCCCGAGCAGGCGCTCGCGTGGGCTGCGGCCGGTGCTGTCGTGGATCTGAATCCCTATGTCAGTGATCCAACCTGGGGCCTGAAAAGCAGCGAGATCGCGGACATTCCGGCCGTATTCTGGACCCAGGACAGCAGCGGGGGACGACGGGTGGGGGTTCCGGCCCAGCGTTCCACGGATCTGCTTTTCTATAATAAAACCTGGGCCCATGAACTGGGCTTCACCCACCCCCCGGCGACGGCCGATGAATTTCGCCAGCAGGCCTGCGCGGCCAATGCCTCCTTCCATGCAGGCGCGGACCCGCAAAAGTACGGGTATGGAGGCTGGATCGTGGATACGACCTGGCCGACGGTGCTGGCCTGGATGACGGCCTATGGCGGCGGGGTCGCAGGCGACGGCAGCTATCACTTCCAGTCCGAGGCGAACCTGTCCGCCCTGCAAGCCTTAAAAAAGCTCTATGATGACCACTGCGCCTGGATTTCGACCGCACCGACCCCTTTCGATGCCTTTGCCCAGCGCCTGGCCCTTTTCGTGAGCGGCGACCTGGCCGAGGTGCCGTTGGCCATGGAGTCCATGGTTCGCCTGAAAAATAACGACGAGTGGACGGTCCTGCCCTATCCCGGGGTGAATACGAGCGCGCTGATCGCCTACGGGCCGTCTTACTCCCTCTTGACATCCAGCCCGGTGAATCAACTGGCGGCCTGGTTGTTCGTCCGCTGGACGCTTTCCCCGGACAACCAGGTCAATTGGGTCAAGACGGCCTGGTCACTCCCGCTTCGCAATTCGGTGATGGATGTGCTCGGCAGCGGCCGCTCCGGGCAGCCGCAGTGGGAGGCGGCCGCCCTCGATCTGCCAGTCCTGGCCGGTACGCCGGAGCTGGCCTCCTGGCAAAAGGTAAGCTATGTCCTGGAAGACGGCAGCCAATCGATCTTTCGAGAAAACCTCCCACCGGCGCAGATCGGGCCGGTGCTGGATCAAATGGATGCCCTGGCGCAGGAATTGAGCAAGTAGCCATGCCCAAACCCCACGTGGTCATCTATACCGACGGCGCCTGCGACCCCAATCCCGGACCAGGAGGCTGGGCTGCGATCCTGCGTTTCGGGGCTGCCGAAAAAGTGCTCGTCGGCTCCCAGGCGGACACGACCAACAACCGCATGGAGCTGACCGCCGCCCTGAAAGGGCTGGAAGCCTTGAAAGAACCCAGCCAGGTGGATATTTACACCGATTCCGAATACCTCCAGCGCGGCATCACCGAGTGGCTGCCAGGCTGGAAAGCCAAGAACTGGAAGCGCAAAGGCGGCCCACTGGCAAACCTGGACCTGTGGCAGGCGCTCGATTCCGCCCTGGCGCGCCACACCGTGAACTGGTACTGGGTCCGCGGCCACGCCGGGGTGCATTACAATCAGCGTGCCGATGCCCTGGCGCGGAAAGCCATTCTGCGGTAAATTAAAGCCGAACCGAAGGAAGCGGAAGGCCGAGACTCCAGGAATCGGTTCCCCCATCATTGCGAGGCGTCGCCATGCCCATTTACGAATATGTCTGCCTGAACTGCAAGCACGAATTCGAAGCCATCCGCCCCATGAATCAGGCGGATCAACCCATCGCCTGTGAGCACTGCGGCAAGGAGGAGATCAAGCGCAAGCTCTCGCTCTTTTACGCCGAAAGCGGCGGCAGGGCGGTGGCGGGGACGTCCGAGCCCACGTGCGGGTCGTGTCAGGGGGGCAACTGCGCTGCTTGCGGAGGGTAGCTCCAAAAATTAACAGGCGGATGCCGGTTCAGGGCCTCCGCCTGTTTTTTATTTAATAAAGCTGCTTCCTTCCCGCGGCTCACCCCCCAGGCGTTTTTGGCTGACCGGCCCAATCCGCCCAGCCCTGCGCTCCTAGGACCCTGAAACCCAACCCGGATTCAGCGGGGTTCGACCACAATCTTGATGGCCGTGCGGACCTTTTCTTCGATTTCCACATCCACAAATTCGGGTACGGCGACCACATTGATGCCGTCGTTTTTCAGGTAGCCAGTGGCCAGCACCAGTGCCTTGACTGCCTGATTGACCGCCCCGGCTCCTATGGCTTGAACCTCGGCGCGTTTGTGCTCACGGACGACCCCCGCAATTGCCCCGGCTACAGCAGATGTGCGGGAGGTTGCGGACACCTTGATGACATCCATGGTCATTCTCCCTCTAGTGAGTGATCAGCAACAGGGGCACTGAACTCTATAAAGATTGTACATTGTTAATGGCTGAGATTCAATACTTTTTACCTTAAATGTCTAAACATCTTTGGAGCTGGTTTTTCCCCCCGTCTCACCCGGCCAGACACCGGGAATCGGCGTTTGACACTGCGGACAGGTCCCCTGGGCAGTCAGGCGATATTCATTTATATAGTATCCTGAGCGGACAACCAGCGGGGTGTTGCATTTCGGACAATACGTGGTTTCATACTCCTCGACCTGCCCCGGGAGATTCCCGGCATAAACGTAGTGCAGCCCGGCCTCCCGCCCGATCTCGGCAGCCCGCAGCAAGGTACGCGCCGGGGTGGGATCCGGGTCGGTCATCTTGTAATCGGGGTGAAAGGCCGTCACGTGCCAGGGGATATCCGCCGAGACAGAGGTCAAGAAGCGGGCGGCGTCCCACAGCTCCTCGTTGCCATCATTGAAGCCCGGGATGACCAGGGTCACCACCTCCAACCATAAACCCATCTGCTGCACCCGGCGGATGGTGTCCAGGACATTCTTGAGAACGCCTCCCAGCTGGCGGTAATTCTTGTCCTGCATCGACTTGAGGTCGATCTTCATGCCGGCAAGGTACGGCCGCAGGTACTCCAGCACCTCCGGCGTGGCATCGCCATCGGAAACATAGACGCACTTCATCCCGGCCGCCTGGGCCAGTTTGAAGATGGCCACGGCCCACTCGCTGGTGATGAGCGGCTCGTTGTAGGATGAGGCGATCACCTCCGCGCCCTTGCGGCGGGCGATCTCGACCACCTGCTCCGGCGAGACGCGGTGGATCAGGCTGGAGGCCTCTTCGGCCTCCGGATCGCGCAGCGCCTGCGAGGTCAGCCAGTTTTGGCAATAGGAGCAATGAAGACTGCAGCCAAGCATGCCGAAGGTCAGGGCGGTTGCGCCCGGCAGGATGTGGTTGAACGGTTTCTTCTCGATCGGGTCCGCCTGCAGGGCAGCCACGTAGCCCCACGGAACCCGCAGGTTGCCGTCCTGGTTGAACCTCACCTGGCAGATCCCGCGCCGCCCAAGGCGGATCAGGCAGCGGTGCCCGCAGGCCAGGCAGCGCACGGCACCGTCCGGCAGGGAGCTGACCAGCTCCCCTTCAGCGGTCAGCGTATCCAGAACATCGGAGAGTTTTTTCACAACCTTTGTCCTTTTCAACATTAATCATACACCCATCCAGCCGTCGGGATATAATCAACCATCCCTCTTTCAGGAGCCCATCATGCCTCTCGATCCCAAAGCCATCCGCGCCCAATTCCCCTCTCTCGGTCGGCCGGTCGTTTTCTTCGACAACCCCGGAGGGACCCAGATCGCCCGACCTTCTGCCGAGCGCATCCAGAGATACCTGCTGGAATGCAACGCCAACCACGGCGGCGCCTTCGCCACCAGCCAGGCCTCCGATGCCGTCCTGAATGAGGCGCATGAGGCCATGGCTGATTTCCTCAACGCAGCCCGGCCCGAGGAGATCATCTTCGGCAACAACATGACCTCCCTGACCCTGCATATCAGCCGCTCGCTGGCCCGCAACCTCAACCCTGGCGACGAGATCGTCGTCACCCGCTTGGACCATGACGCCAATATCTCCCCCTGGCTGCTGGTGGCCGAGGACCGCGGCTGCAAGGTGACCTGGATCGACTTTGACATGGAGGACTGCACCCTCAAGATGGACGAGTTTGAAAAAGCCTTTGCCCGCAAGCCCAAGCTGGTCGCCTTCGGCTGCGCCTCCAATGCCGTAGGCACGATCAACCCGGTCAAGCAGATCACGCGCATGGCGCATGCGGAGGGCGCGCTGGTCTACGTGGATGCGGTGCAGTACGCACCGCACGGCCCGATCGATGTCCAGGACCTGGGTGTCGATTTCCTGGTCTGCTCTGCGTACAAGTTCTTCGGCCCGCACGCCGGTGTGCTGTACGGGCGCTACGAGCTGCTCGACCCACTCAAAGCCTACAAGGTCCGCCCGGCACCTAACAGCCTGCCCGGCCGGTTCGAGACCGGCACACAGAATCACGAGGGCATTGCCGGAGTACTGGGTGCGCTCGAATACCTGGAATGGGTCGGCAAAACCTACGGCGGAGAGACAGAAGACAGCCTACGGCAGCGCGGGTATCAGGGGCGTCGCCTAGAACTGAAGAAGGCCATGAACGCCATCCAGGCGCACGAGCTTGGGATCAGCCGCGCCTTGCTCGCCCTCTTCGAATCCGTCCCTGGGCTGCGCCTGTATGGCATCGCTGATCCGAAGCGGCTGGGCGAGCGGGTTCCGACCTTTGCCTTCACCTTGGCAGGCAGGACTCCCCGCCAAGTGGCGGAGAGACTCGCAGGGGAGAACATTTATGTGTGGGATGGAAACTATTACGCCCTGGCCGTGACCGAGCGGTTGGGAGTGGAGGCGAGCGGCGGGATGGTGCGCGTCGGCGCGACCCACTACAACACCCTTGAGGAAGTTGACCTGCTGAAGAAAGCCCTCCGGAAGATCCAGTAAAACCCGGCGTTGAAAGACAATCCGCCGGTGAAGATTTCATCCTCGAAATGCCTCAGGAAGTTCTTTGATCCGGGTTGATCTGTGAAGGGGATGTGATCGAACCGGCCTCTTGCCCGGTCGATCAGCAATGCCGGTTGGGGTGAATTCCTCCGCCAGCTGCATGACCAAGCGGCCTGGCAGGGTTGCCGCGTGGAAGCAATTGGACCCTTCTTTCCATCGAGGCAGTCGGGCCACAACGGCGACTATCGCAAGGTGGAATTGAGGCTGGCGGCGACGGGAATGGGATTGTCCCGTGCCATCAGGGCAGGTCTACGAACCAGGAAGCTCCCCCGCTTTAGGGGCGGAGGAGTTCACTTTGTATCTGGGTCTTGCAGTTTATCGTACAGTTGGTGCAGTTGACGCGGCATGGAGCGGGAAAGGTGCGCAATTTGGTCATTGGCCTCGCGAATTCTTTGGCTGAGGAATTTGATCAATTCGAGCAGCATATCAGGGTATTGACGCATCAGGGCAACAAGCGGCTCCCTGCGCAGCTCCAATAACCGTGTATCTTCGATCGTTAATGCGCTTGCACTTCTGGGGCTGTCATCAAAAAGGTTCATCTCCCCAAAGGGTGAATGCGCTTCCAGGGTGGCCAGACGCACCACTGAGCCTTTCCGCTCCCCCTCACGTTCAATGCCCACACGTCCACTGACCACAATATAGAGTATGCCGCCAGGCTCACCCTCTTTAAAAATAGTAACATCCTTTGGAAAGGATTCCTCGTCACAGACACTCGCCAACATTTTCAGCTGGTCAATGGTAAAACCGTGAAAGAAATTTGCTTGTTCGAGAAATAAAATGCGTTCACTCACAGAAAGATTGGTGGTCATAAGCTCACCTTCTCAGGGCCCGAAAGTGGTTTCGCCAATCCCCCCGCGCCGCGGCCTGGGCTGCCTTGCGCACTTACGGGCAGGGGTCTGCCATGTGGAAAAGTGGATAGAGCAACCCGGTGTAAATCATGGGAAGATGAGATAGATTGAAACCCCTCGCCGACCTTTCGTAAATAAGAACCACGTTCCTTTCTCGGATGGGGAGTATTTACCAAGCCGGGTTCGGATTCCGCACCCGCCTTACTCACCCAGCTCATGACCCATGATCTCATGGCCAGGATCGATAAAGTGGCGACCCATAAGAGGATGATTTCTGCAGGCGGCAGAAAACGATCCAGCAGGGGAATGGTAAATCCCGCGAAAAGAAGGACGATGGGCGAGGCCGAAGCAAGGCCCGGTACGATCCGTTGGGCAGGGCGGGTACCCTCAAAAACCCTGATCTGATTCCACCCATGAATTAAAAATGATGTTCTTCTCGCGCCCGCCCGCGCCAACAAAAGGGGTTCCGCCAGGATTTGGTTAATTCCCAACCAGAGCAAACTCACGCCAATGGCCAACCAGGCGATTCCGCAAACTGCCACGAGCAATATCGGGTTCGCTGTCCGGTCCACAGAGGCAGTGGAAACGGGCAGAAGCTGGCCGACCCACCCCGAATAAACGGGTGATGACTCAATAAATGTCTCAGCCCAAGCCATGCCGGTAATGGATAAAAATAACCTCACCACCAATAGGAATACTTCTCTCCCCTCTCTTGGACGCAGATTGAGCAATCGAAACAAGCGACTCATGATCGTTGTTACCGAGAGGCTTGAAGGGTTATCGTGGCACGCAGTAAAAACTATTTATTTTCAGGATTGGAATGTCTCCCGCGCTGTTCACGAATTGATTTTGCCTTTTCGGTAAGCACCTGGAAAAAATCACTTTCGACTATTTCGCTGACATACTTTTGTTTCTTGGTTTCATCAATCGCAATCTTCAATTCATCGATCTGCTTGCGAAGTTCGGTCTCACGCTGTTCGACATCCAAGGCATTGCGCACCGCGATCGCCGCTTGCCCAGCAACCAGTTCCAATACACGTTCATGATCGAGGGTGAAGCTGCCCGCCTGTGCGCTGGCAAGTTCGATCACGCCGAATGTCTGATCCCCTGATTGTAAGGGCGCGCCCAGGTAGGCCTTATGTTTGAAATCACCCCATTCCATTTGAAAAACCGCGTCGCTTCCGGGTACAAGTCTCGCATCCGGATTAAGCATCGTTAGGCTGGTTTCATTTCGAATATTGAAAAACCGACCGAGGTGGCCGGCAAATCGGCGCTGGATGGTTTGCTTTCCACCCTCGCTGAATAAATGGAGACCCTTCTCGTCGCTGGTGGCGCGGATGGAGAATTCTTCCGTTTGCGCATTATAGAGCAACACCGAGGCGCGGTCATACGGGACCACATTCAGGATCGAGTTCAAGACAAGCGTCAGCGTGTTGGCAATGTCAACACTGGATGATATTTTTCGGGAGACTCTATTAATGGTGCGCAGTTCGGCAACGCGGGAATCCAATGCCGCCATCATGGTGTTGAACACGCGCGCCAGGTGACCCAATTCATCGCCCTGCGTTAGAACCGAAGCAAAGTGCTCAGGATGGTAAGTACCTCCCTGTTCGACGGCTTTTGCAGCGAATGCCAGCTTGTCAAGCGGCTGGGTGATGGCCCGACCCAATAAAATGCCCAGACCGAGCACCAACAGGCTGAACACCACCAGACTGATCACCGTGCTGATCACCGTCTCCAGAGCGAGCCTGTTGAGCGGAGTCGTGGACCCTTGGTTTGCCTGGCTGACCACGAAACTCCAATTCAAGAATGCAATAAAAATGGCCGGAATCAGCGAGGCGATCAACAGCGCCACGCACAATTTAACCGTGATGGGCCAGTTCTTTGGATTTATAGAGCTCATTGTTCCTCCAACCAATATCCTTTGATCCTGGAAATTCAAAACCAGGGCGCTTAAATCATCCGAACGGAACAAAACTGATATCGGGTATCCGCCAAGTACTTTTAGGCGAGCACCCGGTCCGTCAATTGTGCGTATAGCTTGGTCACCGGATGGTCCGGATAACGCATCGAAAAGATCCCTGCACTGGCCAGGGTCATCAGATCATCCGAATGTGGCACCACTGCGGCCACTTCACAGTCATAAAGCTTTTCTATGCGTTGTTTTACCTCTTTCATCAGCATGGCCGGCACTTTATTGACCATCAGCAGCATTTGCGGGACCCCCAGCTTCCGGGCAACCTCCACAGTCACACTGGTGCCCTGGTAATCCTGCTGATCCGGCCGCAGGATAAGCACCAATGTATCAGAAATGGCAATCGAAAGAAGGGTCTCTTCATTAAGGCCTGGATGTGTATCGATATAGAGGATATCCAGCTTGAGATTTTTGACCAGCGACTCAAAACCCTCGTTGAGCAGGCCAACGTCGTAGCCCTCCCGCAGCACGCGAGCAATTTCTCCGGCCTTGATGCTGGATGGGATCAAGAATACCTTGCCTGTTAATTGGGAACCCAGAGAGGCGGTTACATCATGCGCAGTTTCTTCAATTTTACATTTGCCCCACAGGTAATCATTCAACGAATGGCCCACATCTTGATCGTCAAGGCCAAAAAGGACATGAATCCCAGGAGACTGAATATCCGTATCGACAACGCCTACTCTCAAACCTTTTGCTGCAGTGAGATAGGTCAAGTTCGCACTGGTATTGGACTTGCCGGTTCCGCCACGGAATGAATGAACAGAAATTATCTTGGACATATTATTTTCTCCACGCACAATTTAAAATCACTGTTAATAGGATATTGCGCTATTTCCAAACATTATTCATCACGCGGAAATCAGGGTTTTACTCCGCCGCTTTGGGGAACAGCCTGCCTGCGCACGGCGATCATGGTGATGTCGTCATACTGGTCCGCCGTGGAAATATGCTCGCCGAGGGCTGTTTTAACCCGCACCAGCAATTCATCTGCGGAGGCTGCCGGTTTCTGTTGTAAAAGCTCCAGCATCTGCTTTTCGGTGAACATCTTCCCGGCAGGGTTACGCGCATCGGTTACGCCGTCCGAATAGCCGAACAAAATATCCCCGGGCTCAAGTTGTGCCTGCCCAATGGTGTACACAGCATCGGGCATCATGCCTACGGGGGTACCCGTCGCCTTGAGCCTGGTCTTCACCTGTCCGTCACCGCCCAGGATAATCGGTGGACAATGCCCCCCATTGATATATGCCAATGTACCGTTGGTCGGATCAAACATGCCAAAAAATAGCGTCGCAAAGTAATTAAGTTCATAATGATTGGTCGTAATGTAGGTATTGGTAAGCACAACGGCATTCTGCAATGAGGTGGTCCCCACGGAGGGCAGGCCCTTGCGTCGCCCCCCGGCGGCGGGAAGATCATCGCCAATCCCGCCCATCAGGTTCAGGCTGTAATTTTGTTGTGCAAACGCCCGGGTCAAGCTGCGGGTAAGGGCCATGAAGAGCGCCGCGCCCACCCCCTTGTCACATACATCAGCGATGACAAAACCAATGCGTCGACCTTGGGCCATGGCAAAAGCATCATAGAAGTCTCCGGCCACTTCACGCGCGGGAGCAAAGTACGCGGCGATATCCCAGCCAGCTGGCTGCGGCAGCTCACGCGGCAGGAAGCTCAACTGAATGTCGCGTGCAATCTCGACATCGTGCTCGATTTTCTCCTGCAGTCTTTTGCGGGATTCCTCATGCGCTTTCAAGCGGCGCTTGCTGATCTCCTGGAACTCCCGCACCTGGGCCTTCAACAAGGTTGGAGAAAATGGCCGCACCACGTAATCATCTGCCCCCAGGGCCAGGCAGCGTTCCACGACTTCCATATCCTGCGCGGAGGCCAGCATGATCACCGGGATAATGCGCAGAGATTCATCCTGGAAAACATTATGCAGGAATTGCTCAGCGCTCAATCCCGTGATACGCAAATCCATCAGCACCACGTCGGGTTTCTGGGTCTTCATCAACTCAAAACCCTGGTTACCATCCGTGGCTACTACTATTGGATAGCCGGCTTCCTCCAGGCAATGCGTCAAGAATTCCCGGTCCTTTTCAGAACCGGAGATAATGAGAAGTTGTTCTTGTTCTTCTGCCAAAATGTTTCTCCTGTTCAACCGTGCTGAAAGATTCAACCCGGCTTGCTGGCGTCGTTCGACGGGCGCTTGATGATAAAGATGTTCCGGTTGCGGTGATTCACGTATTCGTAATCGAATTCATCGACGTTTTCCATGGCCAAGTAAACGCCCAAACCGCCGATGGGCCGTTCCTTGATGGGTTTATTAATATGGTCCGGGCGTTCCAGGGGGCGCGGATCGAAAGGAGCAGAGGTGTCTTCCAGAGTGATCGTCAGAGTCTCCGGGCCGATCTCAGCCTGCACCGTCACGGTGCCGGTTTTACCGGCCTGCTCGTAACCATGGACGATGATGTTCGTGGCAATTTCATCGACAGCCAGTTGCAGCCGGTAGGTTACTTTCTTGTCCAGTCCAACCTGTGCAGCGGCTTCGATCACATAGTGTCGGACTGCGTTTAATGAATCCAGGTTTCCGGGAACAATTAAAGATTCCATGTGAATAGAGGCCTACTGGCAGGCGAACTAAACACCCTCGATTTTGGACGCATCGTACTCGTCGAGAAATGTAACGCTGTTTTGGAAGCCCGTCATGGTGATGGTTTCCCTTACGGATTCCTGAAGGCCGATCATGTATATTTCCACCTGGGTTCCCATTTTCTGTTTTGCAAAGACCAGGGCCCGCAAACCGGCGCTGGCCATGTATTCCAGGCTGCTCATCTGCAGGGCCACGGCCTTCACCTTTGCCTCGGCTGCTTTTTCCACGTCCGCACGAAAAGCAGGGGCAGCGGCAGCATCCAGCTCCCCGGACAAGGTTATTTTTGCAACGTTATTGACGATTTCGAGCACAGATTTGAATGGCATGGTTGATTCTCCTTGGGGTGTTTCATTTTCTATTTGGCGACCAGGATCACCACGGACCTGGCTCCAACGAACAAATTGGATTGATCGCTCAAAGCTGGTTCGGTACCGGGCTCCCAAACATCTTCAGTCTCCGGAGCGCCGGTATTGGCGAAAACGTGCCAGCGCTGCCCTTCGGGCAGGCGGGGCAGTTCCACGTCGTGGCCTTCCCAATACGTGTTGGTGAAGACGTAGATGGAGTTGTCTTCCCCCAGCCCGCCTCTGGCATGCTTGCCGTCCAACATAAAGCCCAGCATCAGGCTTTGTTCGGACCAGTCCGGCTGCCAGGAGCGCACACCATGCCACGAGATATCCGGGTAACCGCTGCCCATGTAGTCCTGGCTGTGTAAATGCCAGCGATTGTGGAAGACCTGATGCTCCTGGCGAAAGGCAATACAATTTTTGAAGAAGCGGAATAAACCCGGATTCTTTTCCAGTAAATTCCAATCCAGCCAGCTGATTTCATTGTCGTGGCAATACATGTTGTTATTGCCGTGCTGGGTCTGGCCCATTTCATCGCCCATCAGCAGCATGGGCACACCCTGGCTGACCATCAACAGCGCAAAGGCATTCTTCACCTGTCTGAAGCGTAATGTCTTGATCTCTGGATCCTCGGTCTCGCCTTCCCAACCGGAATTCCAGCTGTTGTTATCGTTGGCACCATCGTTATTATTTTCACCATTGGCCTCATTGTGCTTATCGTTGTATGAAACCATATCCATGAGCGTAAAACCATCATGGCAGGTGATGAAATTAATGGAGGCGGTCGGCCCTCGGCTGGCGTAGAGATCGGGGGAGCCCTGCAATCGTAGGGCCAGTTCAGAGACGAGGCCGCCCTCGCCCTTGATCCAACGACGCAACGTATCCCGGTATTTGCCGTTCCACTCGGCCCAGCGTCCGAAGGCGGGGAAGGAACCCACCTGGTACAAACCACCCGCATCCCAGGCTTCGGCAATCAATTTGCATTTTGCCAGAACCGGATCGTGGGCCAGGACTTCGAGCAGGGGCGGGTTCAACATGGGTGCGCCGTTCTGGTCGCGACCGAGAATCGCTGCCAGATCAAAGCGAAAGCCATCGATGTGGTACTCTGCCGCCCAATAACGCAGGGCATCCAAGACCATCCCGCGCACCACCGGGTTGTTGCAGTTAAGGGTGTTGCCGGTGCCGCTGAAGTTGAAATAATAGCCATCTGACGTGAGCATGTAATAGGTGACATTATCGATGCCGCGAAAGGAGATCGTCGGGCCAAATTCGTTCCCTTCGGCGGTGTGGTTGAAGACCACATCCAGCATGACTTCGATGCCATTCTTGTGCAGGTCTTTCACCAGGGTCATCAGTTCGTCTGCGACCATGGTGCCATCCTGGGCGCTGCCCGTGGCTGCGTAGCCGGCCTTGGGTGCAAAGAACCCCACGGTGCTGTAGCCCCAATAATTGAATAACCGTTCGCTGGTCTCCGGGTGGGTGCGGCTGCCTTCAAATTCATCGAACTCATAAATAGGCATCAGTTCGATGCAGTTTACGCCCAATTCTTTAAGATACGGGATTTTCTCCCTGAGCCCGGCGAAGGTGCCGGGATGTTTGATGCCTGAAGAAGGATGGCGCGTAAAGCCGCGCACATGCATCTCGTACACCACTAATTCTTCGGTTGGGATTTCCAGCGGCCGGTCCGATTCCCAGTCGAAATCATCGTAGACGATTCGGCCCCGATGCGGGTAAGGTTTATCCCAATCCGGGGTCTGACCCCAGACATCCCGACCGCCGATGGCGCGGGCGTACGGATCGAGCAACACCTGGCTGGTGTCAAAGCGATGGAGGCCAGGTTTGCCGCGTTCGACCTTGGGCTGGGATGCGCCCATGCGGAAACCATATTCGATTTCTTCATAATTCAGGTCGAAGACAACCATTGAAAAAACATTGCCAATGCGAAAATCGCCCCAAAACGGCTCTGCGGTTCCCGGCCTGGTGAACATGCCGCGGAAGGGGATCTCGGCGAAAGGCCTGGCTTCACCTTTTTTAAATAGCACCAGCACGCAATAATCCGCATGATGTGAAAAAACCGAGAAATTGATGCCACCCGGCACGGGGGTGGCGCCAAATGGGTAGGGCCGGCCGGGGCGCATGTTGAATTCATTATAGACATGTGTCGGATAGGTGTCGATCCTGTCCACGATTGCCTTGCCTTTCTACTGACTGATCACCTGGAGGGCCAGCTCCAGCGAGTCCTCGACGGTGAAATAACCCAAAAAGCCGGTCATGGACATGGTTTCTTTCAATTCATCCGATAACCCAACCAGAACGACCTTGCCCTTGTTGCCAGATATCTGGCGGTAAACGGAAAGCAGCATCCGCAGCCCTGCGCTGGACATATAGGCCACCTTGGACATGTCCAGGATCATCCTGCAACCCGGCACAGACAACGGCAGGATTTTTTGCTGCACCGCAGCCGCTGACACAGCGTCAATTTCGCCCTTCAGCCTGACTACTGTACCCTGCGAGGTAGTACTGCTTCCCGTCCCGGGCTGAATGGTTTCAATATCAATCTCGATCATGGATGTCTCCTCACATCAATTTCATGCGAGTTCTCTAAAAAGAACAAATAGGAAGCCATGCTATTCCGAACCCTTATTCGGGACGAGGCGAACCTTGACGCGGATCTGCTCTTTCGTAGGTGGCAGTTTTACCGTCAGGCGCTTGGCATCGAAATTGCTGTAGGGCTCATCATTGATCCATACTTCGCCGATGCGGATGCTGCCCTCGGGCAGGATATCCGGCGATACGCGCAGGGTATTGCGCAGGAAGGCACCGGGCTGCGGCTTGAAATAAAAGTCCATGGGCTGCTTGAAAATCAACAGGTTGTTGTAGACTGCCGAAAGATAGCACAGCTCGGAAGAGTGGTAGAAGCTCATCGAGTGGCTGCCCTTGAAGCGCTCGGTGCCCAGCAAGTAGGGCAGGCCATTGGCCAACACGTTGAAGTACACTCCCCCGTCATCGTGATCCAAATGGTAGGCGTTGTAGAAGGCCTGCGACTCGCGGGCGATTTTCAAATATTCACTATCGCCCAGGGTGCCGTTCAGGATCAGATAGGCCAGAATGCCCTGCTCCTGCTGCCACCAGGCTTTGCGATCATGGAAGGCGAAGCGATTCCATGCTTCCTGACCGTGCTTCACACGTTCCATCACATCGTACCAACCGGCGCGCTGGGTGTCCATGCCCACCTTGGGCATTTCTTCCGCGATCCGGCGAGCCAGAGCCACGTAACCATCCTTACCTTTCAGGCTGTTCATGCGCATCAGGTTCCAGGCGATCTTGAGATTGTGACCCACCACGCCGCGGTTCTGTTGCCACATGTGCTGCTGGTCCTTGGACCAGTCTTCAAAGAATTTTTCCTGGACGAACAGACTGTTCTCGTAATCCGGGAAGTGGGCGGCGATGGTGTCAAAGGTATATTCCAGGAAGTCGGCGTAGCGCTTTTCGCCCGTCGCCAGGTACAGGTTGATCAGGTAAGCAGGGGCATGGTCGCCGACCGAATTCCAATTTTTCTTGCCTTTGTTGGCACCCAGGGAGTCGCTGCGCGGGTCGAGTGTGATCGGGTCCAGGTGCGAGAAATAACCGCCGTTGGACTTGTCCAGGTAGAAGCGCTCGAACAGGTCCACGGTCATTTCCGCGTCCTTCAAAATGAGCGGATCGCCGGTGATGCGGTAGGTCTGGATCGGGCCGGCCAGGGCGTAGATTTGCTCGTAAGCCGGGATGGCATCATAGTCATCGCCGAACTCGGAAGCGAAGATCTTGTCCTCGCGGTTGCCGTGCACATCGATGCCGTGGTACCAGTAGACCACCTTTTCGTCTGGGTCATAAAAGCGCATATGGTCGCGCAGGTACTGGGTGCCTTTTTCAGCGGCTTCCAGGAAGCGATCTTCACCGGTCAACAGGTAGGAGGAGGCCATACCATACACCAGGCGCGAGATGGTGTCGGTTTCCTGGCGGTAGTTATCGGCTTCCTTTTTGCCGGCCAGATTGATGATGGTGCGGTACTCACGGAAGTCGATCGGCTGGCCTTCACCAAACTCCGCCCGCAGGTAGAAATCACCGAGCGAGACGATCTGCTTGACCCACCAATCGGGGCGTTCGAAACCGTAGGCGTTTTCCTTGGCGGCCATGAAAATGACAAACTGGACTTCATAGCTGAAGTCGCCGCCTTCGGGGTAGTAGATGCCGTAATTAAACATGTAACGTCCCGGCACGAGCATGCTGCGGATCTGCTCGGGATTGCACCATTGGCGGGGTTCCTCGAGGTTATTGGCGATCCACCCGTAGGTGTTGGATTTGAGCTTGAGGTTGTATTCGCGCCCATCGGAGGTCTTCAGAGCGATAAGATCCTTCTCTTGGTTATAGGTTTGTACGTATCCGGCCAAGGTATCTGAAAAAGTAAAATTTAATTTGTTCACAGCTTTTCTCCCGATCGTTCCTAAGACATTCCGAGCTCCAGGGGACTATCGTAATGGCGGCGGGTTATCCTGGTCGACATATCCCTGGTTGAGTTCAATAATATTGCCTTCCGGGTCCGACACCCAGGCGCCTTTCCAACCAGGGATGAAGTCGCTGAAATCCGCCGGACCCAGCATGATTTTGACCGCATCGCCGAGTTCGGCCAGTTTGGCGTCCACGCTGTCCACTTCAAAGGCCAGGTGGCGCAAACCGGGAAAATCATACCCATCGTTTTGGGGCGGCGGCAGCGGTGACATTTCTTTGGCTCGAAACAATTCCAGGTAGAAATTCCCTGATTTGATGAAGACAATCTGCTCTTCGCCCAAGGGAACGAGGCGTGCCCGTTTGAATCCGAAATAGCGGGTGTAGAACCGCTCGATCGCCAGAGGGTCTTTACACGTGAACCCTACATGTGAGAATTTTGTGACTGCCATAGAGCATTCCTTTAATGAAAACTGAGGCCTGATCCAGCTTCCTGGTCAGGCTTCCGCCAACAGTTCGATAATTTTGCGGGCGAATAAGTGACAGTGGCCGCCGGTCCGTGCCGTCACCAGGTCGCCATCGACGACAACATCTTGATCGGTATAGATTGCACCCATGTTTCGGGCATCGCCAATCAGGTTGTTATGCACAACCACCCTTCGGCCGCGCACCAATTCCGGTACGGACGATACCAACCACATCCCATGGCAAATGATCCCCTTGAGAATGTCTTTTTCGGCAAAGGCGCGCCGGAGAAATTCCGCGGCGGGGGAGATTTTGTTGACATCCTCGGTAAAACGCAAGCGATCCGATACCATACCGGCGGGAACGATAATGGCGGAATAGCTCTTGAGGGTTTTGTCATCCATATCCTCAAAACTCTCCACGCGTCCTTCAAACGGGATCTTGTATTCATGTCCCTTGAAAGCGGCCGCCATCACCTCCGAAGTTTGGCCCCACATCCGTGTTAGAAAGTGAAGGTCAACACCTTCCTCCGCGAAACGGTGCTTATAGTACCAAATTTCGGGTTCATAATAATCGCCCTCGATTAAAATGCCAATTTTCTTTCCCTTTAAATCCATTACTGATCTCCATGAGGCGCAACTCTGTGACGGGAACGAACTCAGGATGCTAAACCATGATCCTTCTTGATCATCGCACTGGCTTTTTCGGCAATCATCATGATCGGTGCGTGGATGTTTCCGGTGGTGATAGCCGGCATAATACTGGCGTCCGCTACCCGCAGCCCTTCGACCCCGTAGACTCTCAACTGGGGATCCACAACCGCCATGCTATCCTTACCCATCTTGCAGGAGCCGACCTGGTGGTGATAAGAATCGCATCGGTTCCGGACAAATTTGAGTAAATCAGCATCCGTCTTCTTGTAATCGGGCCCAGGCAGTAACTCGCGCCCAGTGAGGGCCTTGGAAAAAGCCTTGGTGCCGAAAATTTCGCGGGACATTTTGGTCATTTGAACCATCCGTCGCGCATCGGCTTCTTCGGACAGGTAATTTGGATTTAGCAGGGGTTTCTCCAACGGGTCACGACTGCCCAGACGCACCCAGCCCCGCGACAGCGGCCGCTGCAGGCCGGGAATCAAGGAAACCGAGTTGGGGTTACTTTGACCGACGATGACGTCAAAAGGCAGATGCACAAAGTTGAATTGCAGATCCGGTACGGTCAAGCCCGGTTCAGACATGCAGAACAAACCGGCTTCCGATGTGTTCAGATGACCGGGCGCGACCGGCTCCCGGGTTTCCATAATCGCCCCGGTCAGAACGTGGTTATGGAAATTTTCGCCGACGCCCGGCAGGTCCACCAGCACCGGCTTGCCGAACTCCTGTAACTGCTTGGAGCCACCGATACCCGAATTCAAGAGCAAATGGGGGGACTCAAGCGCGCCCAAACAAACAATCACTTCCTGGCTGGCACGCGCCGTTTTGAGCACACCGTCCTGTACATATTCCACGCCAACGCAGCGTTTCCCCTCAAAGAGCAGGCGAGTAGCCTGGGAGTTGGCGCTCAAAGTCAGGTTGGGGCGTTGCAAGGCGGGCAACAAATAAGCCACGGCGTCGCTATTTCGTTTGCCATCCTTGCCGATGTTAACGTGGTGCCAGCCGTAGCCCTCCATTTTCGGGCCGTTAAAGTCGTCGGTGGGCGAGAAACCCAACTCGGCACAGGCATTCAGGAAGAGCGGCGTCAGCGGGTGATGCTCGTGATTCTTGGGGTTGATCAGGTGCAGGGGGCCGCCCTGGCCAACCAGGTCACTGGTCCTGTCTTCCTGGTCTTCCATTTTCTTGAAATAGGGCAGCACGTCCTGATAAGCCCAGCCGGGATTCCCAAGGTACGCCCAGTGGTTATAATCTTCAGAATTTCCGCGGATGTGCATCATCAGGTACAACTGGCTGGTGCCGCCAATAATTTTGCCGCGCGGTTCATAGATGACGCGATTATTCAGCCCAGCTTGGGGCACGGTGTTATAACCCCAATCGATCGGAGACCCTAAAAGGGTAAACCACATGGAGGGATTCTCGACATTGGGACCAATCTCGGTGCCGCCCGCTTCCAGAACCAGCACCTTGGCCTTTGAGTTTTCGCTCAGCCGGTTGGCGAGCACAGACCCTGCAGAACCCGCACCCACAACAATAAAATCATGTTCGCTCATGGCTGGTCTCCAGAGATCTGGCGCAGGAATGGCGCGAACGGCTTCGAGTCATGCACGTTGCGCATGTAGACGAATTTCCCGTTGCGGAAGCGGAAGAAATTCATCGCATCGGCTTCGATCGGCTGATCGGGATACTTGGCTGCCAAAGCAGAAATATGCGAGACGACCGCGCCCTGATCCCCTTCTACAACCATGGATTTAAGCTCATTTTGGAACTTGGCATAAGCCTGACCCATGCCAGCCATCATCGGGCGCAGCGTGGCAAGGCCAACAATATGCCCGGCCAACTGCTCGTCCATCACCATATCATCTGTAAAAAGGTCACACCAGGCATCCCAATTACCGGCGTTGGCGTATTCAAAATATTTGCGAATGGTTTCATGATTATCCATTACGGTTCTCCTTAACTGACAAACTACTGGTTTTGCCGAGGGATGGCTCCGATTTGCTGCATCATACCTAACGTATCAAAACCTTCCCACTCTTCAGCGACCTGGCCCCCGGCCATGCGAAAAATAGAAATCCCCATCACTTCGATCTTATTCTGGCTTGGGGGAATACCCATCATGACACCCAGGTGAGTGCCGCGCGAAGTCCATCGTACGGCCACCCTGTCGCCCGCGCCAAAAGCATCTTCCACGGTCAGGTGCACATCTGGAAAAGCTACCAAGTACACCCTGACCAGATTCTTGAACTCTTCGGGGCCGTGAACCGTCATGATCGGCAGGTGTCCGAGATAATCCTTGGCGAACACCTCATCGCTGGCTTCTAACGCCCCTTTGTTCCAGATCTCATTCCAGATGCGACTCACCAGGGCGAGATTTTGTGTCACCGGATCGGAAGAATTTGGCTCGCCAAGCCATATCCGCGCAGCTTTTTTGTTGGATCCATCATTTTCCATTGATCTCCTTCAAATAGTCACCCGTCTCATGCGCCTGAAGAAACGTTTCCTCCGACACCCAATTGCTGCATCAGGCCCAGGATATCCTCATTGCTCCAGCTTTCCACGATCTGGCCGGCAGCAAAGCGGGCGATGATGATTTGTCCCCATTGGGCCTTTTTACCCGTTGGCGGAACACCCATCAAATCGCGCCTCTGCGTGCCGCTCAGGGAAATCCAGGCCAATACCATGTCCCCGCTGGCTAACAGTTCCTTGAATTCGACATGGAAATCAGGCATGGCCTGGCGGTACATCCCCACCACAGCCTTGGCGCCGGCACTGCCCACTGGCAGGCTGGGATTGCTGGGCCAGCTAGCCTGAGGATGATACAGTTCATCGGCCACCGCCAGGTTGCCCTTATTCCAGACCTCATCGACCAGGCGGCGGATGAGCTCTTTATTTTGCAGGGGGGAGCTGTAGCCTTTGGCAACGTACGGCGGAACCACTTCGGGCAGTCGCGCCGCCCCGGCAGACTCCCCGGGGACCACTCCCATTTGTTGCATGACACTTAATCCGTCCCACTCCTGCCAGCGGGCATCCATCAATCCATCCTGGTTGAAGCGAAAAATGGCCGTCCCGGTCCAGGAGATGAACTTTCCGGTGGGGGGGGCAAAGCCCATAAAGTTGCCTTTATGAGTTCCGCTCAACATGCCTCGTACGCCGACGAATTGCCCTTCGGCAACCACCTGATCCACACGGAAATTCAAGTCAGGCATACTGGTCAGAAATTGAACATATAACCCTCGAAATGCCTCTGCACCATTCAAGTCTTGAAAACCGGCGCCACCGTAACTGACAAAATCGGCCGACAACATTTCATCAAACACCCCAAAGTTCTGCTTGTTGGATTCATCGTACAGGCGCACCATGGCATCCATCATCTCGTTGACGGTCAAAGGACGCCCCGCCGCGGTGCGACTGACCCCTGGAGTGACTTCGCCCTTCCAGATCTTATCGGCAAGATTTGCTTTCTTGGGTGGTACAGCGTTCATTTTATTTACTCCTGGTTAATCCATCCAAAAGGCCAGCTTATTTTTTGGTCCCGTTCAATTGTTGGACCATGCTCAGCATGTCGACCTCATACCAACTTTCGACGATCTTGCCGTCCTTGATTTTCAGAACGCCGATCTCGGTCCACGTCGCCTTGCGACCTGAAGCTTTCATGCCCATCAAGTCACCGCCGGTGTGTGTGCCGCTTTGCGTAAAGCGGGCGGCCACCTGGGATTCATCGGCAACCATCAGGTCGATATCCATGTGGTAATCGGGCATGGCCTCGCGGAACATCTTGACGAGTACCTTGACCCCTTCCGATCCGGGAGGCAGTTGAGGCGCGCTGGGGCTGGTGTGATCGGGGGCAAACAACTCATCCGCTGTAGCCAGTTTGCCCTGATTCCAGACCTCCTTGATCATCCGCTCCATAATTTGTTTATTCTGCTCGCTTGACATGTTTATTCTCCTAAATCGCTCGAATGAGTCACATCCGACGATCGGGACCAAAACTGGTCGTATGCAGTGGCACCATCTGCAAAGATGGCGCCTTTACCGGCGATGACCTTGCCATCGCGCCAACGCAGGACGTGCGCCGCCTCGATATCGATGGTCTTGTCCTCAGCACCTTTGCGATGCCCACGGTCGCGGGTCAGGTCAATAGAATAATCTCCGGTCACCATGATGCGCCCGGCAATCGGCTCCATGGTGAAGCTGTTATCCGAGAGTTCGGCCAGCTTGTCCATGAAGGCCAGGAACGCGTCCCGGCTGTGATACCAGCCCGAAAGCTCGTTGTGGCCGGGAACCTGCCAGACCATATCCTCAGCCCAGTATTTGCGGATGCGGGCCTTATCCCCGGAAGCCAGCGCGGCATAGGCTTCGGCGACTTGCTCAGGCGTTACCGAAACTTCAATATCGTTGGTCGCGGAAGGTATGGCACCCATCTGCTGCATCATGCCCAGCATGTTGAGTTCGCCCCAACCCTCACTGATCTTGCCGCCCACGACCCGATCAATGCCGATGGAGGTCACAACAACCTTCTTGTTACTCGCCGGGACACCGTAAAACTCGCCGGTTTGGGTGCCGGTGAAGGTCATGCGGATGACGGACATCTCGCCTTCAGTGACGATGTCGTCCATGGTCATCCTGCCATCCGGAAATGCCTGGTGCCAGATCTTGACCATACCCGCCACGCCATCCGGACCCTGCTTGATATCCTGTCCACCGGCCCCATGAGCGGTAAACTCAGGGTCAACCAGCTCGCGGGTGATGGCATAGTTTTTCTTGTTCCAAAGCTCTTCGAACCAGCGGGTAAACATAGCCCGGTGTTCTTTGGCATGGGCGGCCGCGTTCTTATTCAATTCTTTCTGCAAAGCATCCCGGCTCGGTAAGACTTCGGTCGCGTCGCTCTTTCTGGAAGGCAGGGCCGCGGTTGAATCCGCGTCAAAGCCCGCCCTGCGAAATTCCAGGACCACATTCTCGCCAAAGCCGATCTCGTCGCCGGGCTTTAACTTGCTCGGGGAATCCACAAGGTTTCCATTAAGAAGGGTGCCGTTCGTGGAGCCCAGGTCTTCCAAGGTATATCCATTGCCGGTCTTGCGCAGGCGGGCATGGAAGCGTGATAATGCCTTGTCATTAATGACCAGCGCATTGGACTTTTCGCGTCCCACCGTGACCTCATCCGCATCGAGATCGATGGCCTTGCCGGGGGTCGGCCCTTTTTTAAATACAATTTGAAATGTGTCTGCCACTTTATTCTCTCCTGCCTGCCAGCAGGCTGCGGGTATTTGCATATCCGGCAGCCTGTCTGGCAGTGCTTGTCGCTAGTAAAACCGGTGGGATTATTTCCCTTCCCAAAGACGTTGGGCCCGGGACCAGCTGGTCTTGTCTTTATCGCCTTTATCCTCGTCTTTTGGGGTCTGGGATTCCACATAGTTGCGCATGATCTCATTGGCCTTCTTGTGCATGGCCGCGTATTCCGGGCCGTACAAGAAAGGCAGATCAGGCAGCGGCTGCCCGGCGATCGACCATTCAAAGACGGGAACTTCCTGGATGATACAGTAAGTGTAGGGACGGGCTACATCGCCAACGACGCTGAGGAAAGTATCCGTCATTTTTTTGAGCAGCTCCCGTTTCTGCTCGGGGCTGGTCAAAACCACCCCTTCTACGACTTGGATCGTGATAATAGGCATAATTTTCTCCTTCGGCAATACGCCATCGAGCTATTTCTGAAAGGGTCCCAGGAAGGGTTAGTGAGTGGGAGGGGTGACCATTGGCGAACTGGACCAGAACTGATCGTACTCTGTGGCGCCGTCGCCAAAAATAGCGCCTTTTCCAGCCACCACCTTGCCATCCTTCCAACGCAAAACATGCACCACTTCGATGTCCATGGTCTTATCAGGTTCGTTGAGGCGGTTGCCGCGATTGCGGGTCAAATCGGCGGAATACTCACCGGTCACAACCACCTGGCCGGCAATGTTCTCCATGCGGAAGCTGTTCCCGGAAAGTTGACCGACCTGGCCCATAAAGGCCAGGAATTGATCCCGACCTTCATACCAACCCGACAGCCGGTTATGACCTGGCACCTGCCAGACCATTTCTTCGGCCCAATATTGCTTGATCCGCTCCATGTCCCCTGATGCCAAGGCTGCATAAGCATCGAGAACATGCTGCACGGTAATAACTGCTTGAACAGTAGTCATCCTAGCTCCTATCTCTGCTCGCTCGATTACTCAGCCAAGCGGTCGGGAATGCCCTTCAGCTTGAACGTGAGCCAAAAGAAGCGGTCCGCTGCGATCGGGTCGCCGTTATGAACGCGCACGTCGAAAATCTTGCCGTCCTTGAAAGCATAGGTGGTGACGGTCGGAAAGAGGAATTCCTCCTCGCCTGCTTTCCCGTGCCCGGTGTGCTTTTCGACCAGGGTCCCATCATCCAGTTCGCCGAGGTGGACATTGTCAACGCGGATGCCCGCCTTGTAGAGCTGTTTGAGGAAGGCAACCACCGAATCGGCGCCTTTCATCGTACCGGACATGGGATGGTGTCCCGGCATGGTCCAGGAAATGTCCGGGTGAAATCGCTTGGATTTCATTGTGACGAAGTCATTTTTACCGAAATCCTCGTAGTACCCCAAGAGCGTGTCTTTGTTAGCCATTGCAGATCTCCTTTTGTGTAATATGATTTGAAATTTGAAAGATCAAGTGTGATGGTGATGGGGAGGCGAGTTCCTCATTTACAAACACACTTTTTCTTCACCGCAACATTTTTATAATCGGGCAAACCCCGGAGCATACTCGAAAGGCTTGGCCATGGCGTTATAACTCGTAACTACCAATCCATACATATTTTTATCGGACGCGCCCACCGTCCAATCCTGAGTCGCATCCAATGACACTCGCCGGCTTTTCGCTGCCGGTGGAATAAACAAACTCGCCTGCCAAGCCACAAGCACGCGCAGAGTGACCTTATCCCCGGTCAGTTTCGAGGTGGGTGTAACGCTGACCACATTGTGATTCTCGTCAAAAAAAATGTTGATTACGCCCGGCGCCTTTTCCCCATCGCCATAAGTACCGCCAGCGTACCACGCCAGAAAGTCGCTCTTGCCGTGTAAGGTCTTCTCTGGAAAGATCATTTCCACATCATCCGCCACGAATACAGCGCATTGATCGCTCGGCACGTGTTGATCCAATGCCTTATACCAGGCGGCGACAAAACTTTGAATTTGCTGATCTGTAATCTGACTCATAAAAATTTCTCCTTGAATATGGATGGAATCTTTAATAGCCGCGTCTGCGACTTTTTTATCCCGGCACCCGGTCGCTGATCACCAAGTCGATGAGGAAGGGGCCCTCGGTCGTTAACATCTGTTGGATGGCCGGCCCGATCTGTTCCGGCTTTTCCACTTTGACCCCCGGCACGCCCAGCGCTTGTGCCAAACCGGCGAAATCGATGACCGGGTTATTGAGTGAAAAGGGTTCGGGAAACCCACGTTCGGGCAATTTGACCTGGTCGCGCCAGTATTGCAGGACATTGAGTTTGAGCAGCATGTAATTCTGATTGTTACAGATGATGAATTTTGCTCCGATCTGGTGATGCGCTGCCGTCCAGAGCGCCTGGATGGTATACATGCTGCCGCCATCACCGGAAAACCCGACGACTGTTTTTTCAGGGTGCAACAACTTCAATCCCAGCGCGCCCGGAATGCCGATACCCAACGAACCGCCGCGCGTCTGGAAATAGGCGCCGGGTTTCTTGGGCGGCATATAGCGGGTTACCTCCGACGAAGAGGTCAGCGCCTCGTCGAAGATGATGACATCTTCCGGCAGCGCGGCGCCGAGCTCTTCCATGAAGCGGGAAGCATGCAACGGCATTTCATCGCGCACCTTGCGATCCTTCTCCAACTGGGATCGGGTTTTCTGCTCTTTTTCCGCGCCGAGGACTTGCGTACGCAGGGAAGCAGCCTTTTTTTGTGCGGGGGTCATCACCTTCGCCAGTGATTCTGCCAGTTTGCTCAGCGTCAATTTGGGGTCGCTCACTACCCCGATATCCACACGATGGTTTTTCGCAATGTGGTCAGCGTTCAAGTCGATGTGAATGACCTTCGCACCGGGCGCGTAGATATCGGTGAGGCGTGGAAAAACTTCCGGCAGCATGTAAGTTCCGACCACCAAATTGACATCGCCCTTGGAGGTGATAGGGTAACTGTCTTCACCAAACATATGGCCGGTTTGGCCCCTATAGAGGGGATGCGCATAACTGACGTTTAGTTCGCCGGCATCCACACCCCATATCTCCGCGCCGAGCATTTCCGCCACCTGGGTCAGCTCATCCGTTGCGCCGGAGTAAGCGACGCCGTCACCCATGAAGATCATGGGCCTCTGCGCGCCAGCCAAAACCGCGACGGCGTCTTTGATCAATCTGTCTTCCGGCAGGACGCGTGTGGATGGGATGAAGGTAGGGATGACCTCTTCGACCATGGGCATGTCGAGAACATCCGCCGGCAAACAGATGTAGACCGGTCCCATGGGCGGCGTGGCCGCCAGTTTGATCGCCCGTCGCAAGGTGCGCAATAACGAGTGGGAGTCCAGCACCATCGTTGACCATTTGGTCACAGGTTTCGCAAATGCCACCAGATCGCCGAACATTTGCGCTTCCATGGGCATATACTTCACCCCGGCATCGCCGCCGATGATGACCAGCGGCGCATGGCCGCGCATGGCCTGATACATGGCGCCCACGGTGTTGCCCAGGCCGGGTGTGCTGTGAATTTGCACCAGGGTGGGTTTCCGCGTCGCCCGCGCGTAACCATCGCCCATGAGCAGGGCGACGCTTTCCTGCAATGCCAGGATATATTTCATCTGCGGATAATCCTGAAGCGCGTCCAGGAATCCCTGCTCCACCGTGCCAGGATTGCCAAACATATGGTCCATCCCGTCAGCTAGGCATTGCTCGATAATCGCGTGGCGACCTGTTTTTTGAGTCATCGTTTCTTACCAACCGTATCGTTTGAGCCCCTTTTCCAATACTTCAACCAACAGTTCACCCACCAATTTGGAATCCTGCGTCGAGCGACCTGTGAGGAAGGGGTAATCGAGAATGACAGAAATCGTATGCCCTACGCCACCGTGATATTGGCCAGTGGGGCCCACCGCATCGCGCAAGATCAACTCCAATGGATAAAAGGGAGGACCGAAATTGGCGTCCACGCCCAGCACTCCGGTGCCGTCTTTGTAGTCATATTCCAGGGCGTGACCCGTGACATGTTTGCCCAGGATGATGCTCCTGCGGTCAGTCCAGTCACGGGCGAAGGCCAGGCAGGTGACACAATAGCATTCTGCGGCAACCAGTTTGTTCTGCGCCACAAAGCCCAAAATGACATCGTGCAGTTGTTGATTATTGACCATGTCAATCATCGGGCCGCTTCCACCGGGAAGCAGGAGTGCATCGTAATCAGCCAGCTGCTTCCAACACTCATCGCGCTTGGTGTAATAGGCCTCGAGCTCGTGGCCAAAATTCGGAGCATTAAAAAAGGGCCGCACCGGGAACCAGGTGGAGAGGTTGAGAGGGTTATCCAGGCGGGTGGAGGAGTCCAGTTTGCGTGTCTTCGCCGCATAGTATTCATCGGTGACAACTTTTTGGAGCGGCGGGTCGAAGTAACCGGCCTCTGCGCTGGGCGGCAGGGCATGGGCACGTTTGCCTTTTGCCGTCATGAAGACCGTCTGATAGCCTTTGGCATCCAGCACGTCCAGGGGTCCGACAAGTTCTTCTCCCCAATAACCGAATTCAGAGATACCAACCAGAATTTTCTTACCCATTACTACCTCCGTTGTCTTATGGGCATAAAGAGAACCATTGAGTATTCCCGATGAAAAGGCATTTTAAAAAAACATAACCCCGTGCATTGCGGATGACCTTTTGTCATTCAAGCGGGCCCGGCCAGGTGCCTGACGCCCATAAAGTGGCCTTATAGTAACACAGTACTAATATTAAGTCAATTATTTGGGTCATATTTATCATATTAGAGATAATTATATCGTTCGCTTTCGTTGCGCTCCAAAGAACGACAAACACCCATAGGCACTACACCCGCTTGGCGAGAGGCAAAAAAAGAAAGCCCCCGTGAGAGTTTGAACCCCGGAAGATGCTGGATGATCGATTGACTCCCGCGCGGCTGCGCTGCAAAGACGGTCCCGTTTTTAACTTTTTACCCTTGCTTCTACCCTTTGGAAGGGGATCCACTTTTCAACGGCATCCAGTTCACTTTTCAAATTCACGCAAACCATCCGGGCACAGGCCCATGAGAAAATCGCCCTCCTGGAAGTCCGCAGGATCCTTCATGGAGTGGATCAACGTGAGCAAATAAAAAAGCCCTCCATCCTGTTGATGGAGGGCCTGATGCAAGCGTCCTGTCGGGATTGCAACTTCTTGGGAAACAACCAGAAAACGAGGCTTGAATTAAAGCACGAACGTCTGGGTGAGGGGGGCACCCAAACGTTCGTAGCAATATATTACACCAACTCCAGACATATTGCAAGAGTTTTTTCGTTAAAATTCGATTAGAATTTGATCAGTACGACCCGGGAGCAGGCACGAGCCTTCACCCGGACAGGGAACCCCCTGACCCGCCCCGGCCCTTCCAACGGCTTCCGCTTCAACCCGCCGATTGAGACTCGCTTTCCAGGATTCCCCATGACCACACCCCTGTCCATCCTGCTCGGCATCCTCGGCCTGCTCCTGCTCGCCGTACTTGCAGCCCTGGGTTGGCGCCTGGCTTCGGATCGGACCTCCCTCCCCTGTCCGAGCTGGCTGAGCTGGCTGGTCGAGTTCGACAATCCCTTCTTCAAAAGCTTCAACGCCCGGACCCTGGTCCAACGCCTCAACCTTCAACCGGGCATGCGCGTCCTGGACGTCGGCTGCGGCCCCGGGCGGCTGACCATCCCCGTTGCCGAACAAGTGGGCCCTCAAGGGGAGGTTGTGGCGGTGGACATCCAACCCGGGATGCTGCGCCGGGCCCAGAAAAAAGCCCAGGCGGCGAACCTGAAGAACATTCGCTTCCTTCAGGCCGGAGTCGGAGAGGGCAGCCTGGAGCCCGGACAGGCTGACCGGGCTTTGCTGGTCACAGTGCTCGGGGAGATTCCCGACCGGAACGCCGCATTGCAGGAGATCTTCGCAGCCCTCAAGCCAGGCGGGTGGCTGTCCGTGACCGAGATCCTGGTGGATCCTCATTATCAATCCCGCGGCACGATCCTTCGCCTGGCCAGTGCGGTCGGGTTCCGTGCCACGGACTTCTATGGAAATCGCATCGCCTTTACGCTGGTCTTGGAAAAGCCCGCCATCCCCTGAACGACCTTCCCCTCACGCTGAATTCGCAGGCAAGCAGATCCGCATCGACTGCAGTGCAACCCCCCTTCCCCGTATTTGGATTTGTGGTGCCCCAGGCGGGAATTGAACCCACAACCTTGGCCTTAGGAGTGCCCTGCTCTGTCCTTTTGAGCTACTGGGGCTCGAAAAAGATTATACCAAAATTCTTGCTTTTCCCATCATCCATTGCTATACTATAGCCCGTGGAACCACAAAAGATCGGACGTTATGAAATAAAGGCGGAGCTCGGCCGGGGCGGCATGGCAACCGTCTACCGCGCCTACGATCCGCGCTCTGATCGCGAGGTGGCGATCAAAGTCCTGCCTCAAGAGATGCTGCACGACGCGCAGTTCCGCGTCCGCTTCGAGCGCGAAGCCAAGACCATCGCCATGCTGGAGCATCCGGCCATCGTGCCGGTTTACGATTTTGGCGAGGAGGAGGGTCAGCCTTATTTCGTCATGCGTTATATGACGGGCGGTTCGCTCTCCGACCGTATTAAAAAGGGCCCCTTCCCAGTCCAGGAGGCCGCCGCCATTTTCGAACACCTGGCGCCCGCCCTGGATGAGGCCCACAGTAAAGGCATCATCCACCGGGACCTAAAGCCCGGCAACATCCTTTTTGACCAGTACAACGAATCCTACGTGTCTGACTTTGGCATCGCCAAGTTGTCGGAATCGCAGACCAATGTCACCGGCAGCTCGATCATCGGCACGCCGGCCTACATGAGCCCCGAGCAGGCCCAAGGGGAGGGCATCGACGGCCGCAGTGACATCTACGGATTGGGCGTCATCCTGTTCGAGATGCTGACCGGCACGCAGCCCTACCATGGCGACACGCCGATGAGCGTCGTCCTCAAGCACATCACGGAACCTGTGCCGCACATCCTGGACGTCAAGCCCGACCTGCCGTCCGCCGTCGAACAAGTCATTGAGACCGCCATGGCCAAGGACCGCGATCAGCGCTTCCCGACGGTCAAAGCCATGGCGGAGGCCCTCAGCGCCGTCGCCCGCGGTGAAAGTCCAGACATGAAGACGATCATCGCCGCGGCGCGGGTGGTCGCTCCCAAAGGGGACACGATTCAAGCCCAGAAGAAGACCGTCGTCTCAAAACGCGGCGAAGGGATTCCGGTCGCGCCGGAGAGCCCCGCCCCGCGCCCCAAGATCGGCCTGTGGATCGGGATCGGCGCAGCGGTCCTGGTGGTTGGTCTGGCAGTCGTCGGCGGGGTGTTCCTCCTGCGGAACCACCTCCCGACCGCGGCCGCCTCCACTCAAACGACGGTCGTTGGACTGGCCTCCCCGATCCCACCGACCCAGGGCCCCAACGCGACGGCGCCCTCCTCATTCCCCACGGATACCCCCCGCTCATCCATCGCCACCGCGTTGCCCCCGTCCGCCACCCCCGCCGCGACCTTGGCGGCACTGCCTGTCGTGGGCGGGGCGGATCAGATCGCCTTCCTGAACGGGAACAACGTGTGGATGGTCGCCGTGGATGGCAGCGGCCTCACCCAGCTCTCCGCGGACGGAGGCGACAAGCACGACCTGCAGTGGACGCCGGATGGCCAGTCCGTCCTTTACATTAACGGAAAATGCATCCAGATGATCAACGTGGTGGCCAAAAGTCTGCCCAGCACACTCACCTGCTTTGTCGAAGCTCAATTCCTGGAATCATTCCAGATCTCGCCGGACGGCAAGTACGTGGCCATCAGCCTGAACCGCCAGGTGTTTGTCGTCCCTTACGACTTGAACGCCTTGAGCAAGGCCTACTCAAGCACCCAATTGATCGCCATGAAGGTCTGCTTTCGATACCGCGACCTGGGCACCAAGTCCGTGGTCTGGTCTAAAGACAGCCAGAAAGTAGCCATCGGCATTGTCGGCGTGGAGGCTGGCGGGCAGGTCGACCTGGTCCGCGTTTTCGATATCAGCGGCTGCCCCTCCGCCGTCGTCCCCACCCCCGCCCCCGCCCCCATCCTGGACACCTTCCCCGAATCGTTCTTCAAGATGAACGGTTACGATCACCAACCGGTCATCCCCTCCTTCGACTGGAACGGCGCGGATCTCTTCCTGCTCAACAGCTTGATCCGCAACAAAGTATGGGGTTATGAGTATGCTTACAATACGGCAACCCACCTAGCGAATCTATATGACCCGCTCGGGACGGGCTGCTGCTATACCGACATGCACTGGAGCCCGGACGGTACTTACGTCATCCTTGGCTATCAGAACTACAACCTGGGTTCGAATGCCCCGACCGAGCTCTACTACCTTAATTACGGGACCAGTAGCTCAGCAGGGGGGACATTCCAGCCGATCGCCCTGCCAGCCGGATTTTTCAAGAACGCCACCGAACACCCGGATGCGGCGCTGCGGCCTGCCAAATAATCCATCCGGGCGGTGTGGTTACACCGCCCGGATGATGGTACTGACCAGCCCCGGCCCGGCGTAAACCAGGCCGGTATAGAGTTGAACCAACACTGCCCCGGCCTCCAGCCGGGCTTTTGCGTCCGAGGCGCTCATGATCCCGCCCGCGCTGACCACCGGGATCCGGCCGGCCAGCCTCTTGACGATCTGCTGCAGGACCGCCAGACTGCGCATCCCCAGCGGCTCGCCGCTCAGGCCACCGCTCTCCTCCCGCCGCGCCGAGCGCAGCCCCGGACGGGAGAGGGTGGTGTTGGTCGCGATCACCCCATCCATGCCGGTACGGAGCAGCACTTCCAGGGCGTCATCGAGTTCTTCTTCCGTCAGATCGGGGGCCAGTTTGACCAGAACGGGCGGATTCTTCGGCAGGCTCTTCCGCTCGGCCGCGACCGCCCCGAGCAGGTTCTCCAGCATGTCCCTCCCCTGCAAGCGCCTCAAACCGACCGTGTTCGGGGAACTGACGTTGATCGCCAGGAAGTCCGCCCAGGGGGCAAAGATGCGGACAAGCTCCAGGTAGTCTCGAGCCGCCTCCTCGAGCGGGGTATCCTTGTTCTTGCCGAGGTTGACCCCCAGGATCAGGCCCCGGGGTTTTTTCAGGATCACCTGCCCGGCCACGAAGCCGGCCCCCCGCCCCGGGAAGCCCATGCGGTTGATGAGTCCCCGGTCCTCCACCAGGCGGAAAAGGCGCGGGCGGGGATTGCCCGGTTGAGGGCGCACCGTCACCGTGCCCACCTCGATGTGCCCGAACCCGAGGGTCGCCAGCCCGCGCCAGGCCAGGCCGTCCTTGTCATACCCCGCGGCCAACCCGACCGGATTCTGGAAATGCAAACCGAAGGCCTCCACCGGCTTTTCGGGGACGGCGTACAGCGCCCGCAGCACGGCAGCAAAAGGCGGGTACGCGCCCAGCCGGATCAGGCGGAGCGTCATGGCGTGGGCCGCTTCCGGATCGAGCCGGAAAAGCAGGGGGCGGAAGAATGGGTACATCGCTAATTAAAGGCGGTCGGCCGGGCGGGATCTTGAACATGCGCAAACGCTTCCTTCACCATCTGGCGATCGGTGCGCATGGGTGAAAGCGGCGGGAGGGCCGCCGGGTCGAAGAATTCGGCCGCCAGGGTTTCATTACTGGGCCTGGCCTTGCCTCCCGCCAGCGAGCAGAGGAAGATGATCTTGTAGGCATGATAGAATTCCAGCGGCGCAAAGATGAAACGATTGGCATCCAGGAGGGCGATCACCTTATCCACCCGCACCTTGAAACCGCTTTCCTCGCGGACCTCCCGCACCACCGCCTGGGAGGGGACATCGCCGATATCCGCCCAGCCTCCCGGCATGGACCAGCGGCCGTCGGAGCGTTCCTGGACCAGCAGGATCTTCCCCTCCTGGACCACCGCCCCGCGCACATCCACCTTGGGGGTGGCATAGCCCGTCTGGTTCGAGAAGTTGATCAAGATCTTCTCCTTGGAGAGGTCGGTCTGGCTTTCCACCATTTCCGCGGCGATCTCCAGCAGGCGTTGGTAGCGCTCGGCGTCAAATTCGTTCTTGCTGAAGGTGAGCCCGGTTTGCGCCATCGCCTGGATGGCGCGGGCCCACTCCAGCCATTTTGGAAGTTGCGTTCCCATGATTTTTTCTCCTGTCCCCATCAGGCCGGAAGAGGCGGATCCTTTGAGCCGGAACCCTTCAGGCCGTCGGGTTGCTGAGAATGGCGCAGCAAGGCTTCCACCATCGGCAGGACATACGCCAGCCGTTTTTGGGCTTCATCGAGGCTGCCCTCCCTCTCCCGTTTCAGTTCATCCGCATCGCGCCCGAGAATGAACGGGTCCTCCCAGGCCAGCCAGTCCACCTCCCGGGTGCGGACGTCGGCCTGCAGCTGAAGAGCGATCTCAGCCACCATGCTCAGGTCATGGTTTTTTACCGCAGGCAGGATCTCGGCCAGGGTGGAGGCTGAGAGGACCAGGTGACACCAGGCATAGTCCAGGGTCTTCCCAAACAGGATCCTGCCCAGGGTCGTGACAAAGCGTTCGATCTCATAATAGTTCTGCGGATGGGATTGCCAGGCCTTCTCGGAACGCTGAAAGATCAGGGGCAGGTCTTCCGCCCGGACGGATTGGAGATCGGCCAGGAAGCGGGAGCTGTGCTCCGTCCGCAGGGCGTAGGCTAGCCGATCCAGGGAACACAGGTGCAGCACCTGCTCGGGGGGAGAGGCCAGAACTGCTTGACGATACAGGGAGATAAAACGATCCCCGACGGGCCCGTCCCCGTCCTGAAGGGAGATCTGAAAAAAACGATCCGCTTGCAACCAGCCGACCATCCCGGGCTGCCGATCCTGGGTGCTTCCAGAAACAGCAAGATAAACCTGGGTGAAAGCTTGCTTCAGAGCAGGCGTGATGGCTTCGAGGTGGGGGAAGAGCAGGCCGTCCGGATCGTGAAGGGGGAAGACCGCAGCAGATGGCATGGAGACAGATTTCCAGACAGGGTTGCTAAGGATTGGCCGCCAAGAATTTCCTGGCTGCGTCGATCTGCTCCTGGCCCACCTGGACGGTCCTTTCCCAATGATCCAGCATCTCCGTGATGGTCAACACGGCATGCAGGTGAATGTCGCGCCCCTCCAGGGCAGCCTTCGCCCCCGATTGACGGTCGATCAGCACGACCACATCCTGCACCCTCAGACCTGCGGCGGTCAGCTTCTCAATCGCCTCAAACTTGCTCTCCCCGGTCGTGGCCAGGTCATCGATCACCACCACCGTTTCGCCGGGGCGGTATTCGCCTTCGATTTCAGCCTTCGTCCCATACGCCTTGGCCTCCTTGCGGGGATAGATCATGGGATGGTCTGTCTGCAGCGAGATGGCGGTCGCGATCGGGAGCGCGGCGTAGGGCAGTCCTGCCAGCCGGTCAAAGCTCAGCGTCTTCAGGATCGGCCGGTAGGAGGCTGCCACCCGCGCCAGGAGCCGGGGGTGCGTCACCAGCTGGCGCAGGTCGAGGTAGATCGGGGACTGCAGCCCGGACTTCAGGGTGAAGTTGCCGAACTTGACGCAGCCTGCCTCGAGCAGGTCATCGGCCAGCGCTGCGGCGCGGCTCCGGCTGGCCGGCCCCTCCCGGGCGAGGTCTACCTGGAACTTCACGATCGCATCCCGCAGATCCGCAGCTGCTCGGGCAGGGTCGGCAGAGCGCGCCACGCTGCGCGAAACGTTGATCAACAGCCCTTTGCCATCCGCCCGCAATCCGGCCCTCAGGGCCGCCTCCAGGTCTCCCCCCTGGGTGCCCACCCCCGGGACGAGGAACCACAGGTCCGGCGCAGCCAAGCGGACCCGTGCGAGCGCCTCCGGCGCCGTTGCGGCAACCACCAGGCCGACGTTGCCGCGGCTGTTCCAGGACTGCGCCAGGAGGGCGACATGCTCATGGAGACTTCCTCCGTCCTGCAGGACCAGGTCCTGCAGGTCGCCCGACCCGGGGTTGGAGGTCTTGCACAGCAAAAAGACGCCCCGCTCCGGGTCGGCCAGGAACGGCTCGATCGAATCCCGGCCCAGATAGGGGGAGAGGGTGATGGCATTCGCACCAAGCATCCCAAACGCGGAGCGGGCGTAAGCCTCCGCCGTGGAAGCGATGTCGCCCCGCTTGGCGTCGAGGATGACGGGAATGCGCGAGCCTTTACTGGAGGACCCGGAAGTGATGGCGGCAATGAGCTCTTTCAAGACTTTCCAGCCATCCGGCCCCAGGGCCTCGAAGAAAGCGGCATTGGGTTTGAAGGCGGCGGCGAAAGGAGAAGTCTGCTTGACGAGGCCCAGGCAGAATTTCAAGGCGGCCGCGGCGTTCGGCTCTGGCAGGTCGGAGAGGTGCGGGTCGAGGCCGATGCACAGCAGCGACGAGCAATCCTCGACCCGCTTTTCCAACAATGAGAAGAAGGTTTCCATGGCAATCCCATCCTGCACAACATGGTCACAGCCCGAAGGCGTCCGGGCGGGCCCGGCGGCAAAGTTCAGGCCTTCCCCAGCACCATCGCCAGCAGCGCCATACGAACATACAGGCCGTACTCCATCTGGCGGAAGTAGGCGGCGCGCGGGTCGTCGTCAAAATCGACGGAGATTTCGCCGACGCGCGGCAGCGGGTGCATCACGATCATGCGCTCCCGGGCCGCTTTCATGACCTTGGGGTCGATCACGTAGGCCCCCTTGACCGACTCGTAGACCGCCTCATCGGTGAAGCGCTCCTTCTGGACGCGGGTGACATACAGCACATCACTCTCAGGCAAGGCTGGATCGAGTTTATCATATTCGTGCTGCTCGATCTTCTTGGCCTTGAGTTCGTCGATCAGCTCAGGAGGCATGCGCAGGATATCCGGTGAGACGTAGTTCAACTTGACCTTGTAGAGCGAGAGCAGGCGCGCCAGCGAGTGAACGGTGCGTCCATGTTTCAGGTCGCCGAGCAAGGTGACGGTCAGGCCGTCGATATGGCCGAGTTCTTCCCGGATGGTGAAGGCATCCAGCAGGGCCTGGGTGGGATGTTCGCCGATCCCATCCCCCGCATTGATGACCGGCTTGCGGGCGGCCTTGGCGGCGATGGCGGCCGAACCCACCTCCGGGTGGCGCAGCACAATGACATCCGCATAGCATTCCAGGGTCCGGACCGTGTCCGGCAGGGATTCCCCTTTCGCCACGGAAGAGTATTTCACCTCATTGATCGGAATGACCGAGCCGCCCATGCGCTCCATGGCCGAAGTGAACGAGGACGAGGTGCGGGTGGAAGGCTCGTAGAACAGGTTGGCCAGGATCTTTCCTTTCAGCAGGTCGAAGGTGCCGACATGATCGACCATAATGTGCATCTCGTGGGCCACGGCGAAGATATACTCCAGGTCTTCGCGGTTGAATTGTTTCACCGAGATGATATCCTTGCCATACCAGGGCGCAGTGCGCTGGTCGCCAAAGGGCAGGTGCGAGCTGTTGTAGGGTAGGGTGGGCATGGGTTTCTCCTTTATCCTTGAAGGGATGAGAATCAGGTCGCGGTCACCGGGCGAAGAGGCACGCCAGGGGACCGTTCGCCGTTCGAACAATATCTTCCGGATGGGCGCCGGATGACAGAGGCTGTGGTCATCTGGACCCTGGCCTTTGTTTTTTGGATTTTGCATCGCGCTGGATAGGAGTCGCAGCCTGATGGCGGGCGGTTCGCCAGGTCGTCAACGGTCTATTCCGGGGAGGGGCACCTTCTGCCGCGTTCATCGGGACCCTGGTCTCAGGTTCATCCCCTGCCCCGGCTCGGCGAGGACCACCCCGTCTTCAAATGCCGTCTTTCCACGCAGGACCACTCTGCGTACCCTGCCCTTCACCTTCCAGCCCTCGAACGGGGTCCAACCGCACCTGGATCTCATCTCCGCGGCATGGATTTCGTCGGGCGCCTCGGGATCCAGTTCGATCCAGGTATCGGGCTGCTCGGGCAGGCCGAAGATCCTGCGCGGGTTGGTGACCATGCGCGCCAGCAGATCGTCCATCGTCAGGCGGCCCTCGCCTACCGCCGTGAGCAGCAGCGGCAGGGCCGTCTCAATACCCGGGAAGCCGGGCGGTGGATTTTCCCCGTCCTTCTCCGCCAGGGTGTGCGGCGCATGGTCGGTGGCGAAGCAGTCGATCACGTCCAGGTTTTTCCACAACGCCTCGACATCCTCTCTGGATGCCAGCCGCGGGCGGACCTCGCCGCGGCCGGGGTGCCCCTGGCTGATGGCGGGAATGTCGTCCCGGGTCAGGAACAGGTGGTGCGGGCACGCCTCACAAGTGACCCGGACGCCGCGTTCCCTGGCCGCCTTGATCAGCAGGATTTCCTCTTTCAACGAGACGTGGGCGATGTGCACCGGCCGGTCGTAAAGGGCAGCCATCAGGATCACCGCCGCCATGCTGCGGCTCTCCGCGTGGGCCACGATGGGCAGGTTCTTGGGCCAGCCCTGAAAGTGGCGCTGCCAGAGGGTCATGTCGTCCAGGCGCAGCTGGCCGAAGGTCTGGTCCAGGTACATCTTCAAACCGGCGGCGCGGGCGGGTAAATCCGCATGGCGCTCCCAATCGCTGTTGTCCGGGCCGGCGCCCAGGTACTGGGCGTAGTCACAGCGGGCCTTGGTGCGCGCCGCCTCAAGCGCCAGGTCAAGGGTGGCCGCGTCGAAGATGGGCGGTTTGGTGTTGGGCATGGCCAGCACCAGCGTGAAGCCTCCCGCCAGCGCGGCCGCGGTGCCGGAGTCCCAGTCTTCTTTATGGGTCGCCCCGGGTTCGCGCAGGTGGACGTGCGGGTCAATCAATCCAGGAAGTTGGATCATGCACTTTCTCGGCTCTGGGCTGGATAAAAAAAGAGAGCCGCTTTACGGCTCTCTAAAAAACATGCAGGAAATTCTCTTGATTTTGAAGAGCGAATCTCGAAAACCATGTTGCCCGGACATTGCACGTATTTTACACTTCCTATCTAATCTGTCAAGAGGAAATTGGATTTTTTAACATTCCGGCGATCCGGGGCCTCACCCGGCTTCCTGCGAACAGCGAAATGCCGGGCGGGGTTGTTTCTCCGCAAAGTTGCGCATACTTTGAGCACAATTTGATATAATCCGACCCAGATTATCCACAGGAGAGCAGGTATGGCATATTCCCAGGTCAAGGTCCCGGCGGATGGCGAGGGCATCACCATCCAGGGCGAGAAGTTACAGGTCCCTGATCATCCGATCATCCCCTTTGTGGAGGGAGACGGCACCGGCCGCGACATTTGGCGCGCCTCGGTGCGCGTCATCGAGGCGGCGGTCCGGAAGGCTTACGGCAGCAAGCGCAGGATCCACTGGATGGAAGTGTACGCCGGGGAAAAGTCCTTCCGGCAGTTCCAGACCTGGCTGCCCGATGAAACCGTCCAGGCTTTCAGCGAGTTCCGGGTAGGGATCAAAGGACCGCTGACCACCCCCATCGGCGGAGGCATCCGGTCCCTGAACGTGGCCTTGCGCAAGGCCCTGGACCTGTATGTGTGCCAGCGCCCGGTGCGCTATTTCGTAGGTGTCCCCTCGCCGGTCAAGCACCCCGAGGCGATGGACATGGTCATCTTCCGCGAGAACACGGAGGATATCTATGCCGGCATCGAGTTCCAGAATGGGACGCCGGAGAACCAACAGTTCTTGCAGCAGTTGAAACAATCCTTCCCGAAGGAATACGCCAAGATCCGTTTCCCGGAGACCAGCGGCATCAGCATCAAACCGATTTCCGCGGAGGGCACCCGGCGACTCGTACGGGCCGCGATCCGCTGGGCCCTCAAGAACTCACGGAAATCGGTGACCCTCGTGCACAAAGGCAACATCATGAAGTACACGGAGGGCGCCTTCCGGGACTGGGGCTACGCCCTGGCGAAAAAGGAGTTCCGCGACGAGATCATCACCGAACGCGAGAGCTGGATCCTGGCCAACAAGGAAAAAGATCCATCCTTGACCGTCGAGGCGAACGCCCTGCGCGTCGAGCCCGGTTTTGACATGATGGCTGATGGCCAGAAGCAGGCCATCCTGGCGGAGATCGAGGCGGGCCTGGCGCTCTGGCCGACCCACGGCGAAGGCCGCTGGAAATCCAAATTGCTGATCAAGGACACCATCGCCGACATCGTCTTCCAGCAGACCCTCACGCGGGCAGAGGATTTCGACGTGCTGGCGACGCCCAACCTGAACGGCGATTACCTCTCGGACGCCCTGGCCGCGCAGGTGGGCGGGATCGGCATCGCCCCGGGCGCCAATATCAATTACGAGAGCGGCCACGCCATCTTCGAGGCCACCCACGGCACGGCTCCCAAGTACGCCGACCTGGACAAGGTCAATCCCGGTTCGGTGATCCTGTCCGGTGAAATGATGCTGCGCTATCTGGGCTGGACGGAAGCCGCCGACCTGATCCTGAACGCCATGGAATGCACGCTGGCCGCCAAGACCCTCACCTTCGATCTGGCTCGCCAGTTGCCGGGGGCCACCGAGCTCAAGTGCTCGGAATTCGGGGATGCCTTGATCCAGTGCATGGATTAGAGCCGGGGTGAACCCGGCCGCCCGCACCTGAAAGCAAACTCATGGCCCGCCGGAAGATGGCGGGCCATGCTGATTTCCGGCTTCGTACCCGGTCAAGAACTAGGGATTCGTGGGGGTGGCCGTGGCTGCATCGGCTGCCGTCTTCGGCATTCCAGCCATGACCCAACGTGTGAACATGTCGACAAACTGCTTATCCAGCAGCTGGGTGGGCGGCATCGAGCGGATGGCCAGTCCGGTCTTCGGATCGGTCAGGGAGTGACCGCTGATGAGCTGAAGCAGAATGCTGTTCTTGTCGCCGGCGACCACCACCGGGCCGCCGTCGCCGCTCTTCAGGATCTCATCATAGGAGGTCATCAGGAAATTATCGTTCTGCAAGCCCGGCTGGTGGCAGGAAACGCAGTATTTTTTAACCAGGGGCGTGATGTGGACATCATAGGACGGCACCTCGCCCGGCTTGAGCGCCGGGATGGCCCCGATCGCCTCTGCCCCGGCCGGCTTCACGGCCCGGTCATCCCAGGTATAGCGCATGAACGCCACGATGGCGTCGATATCGCTGGGAGAGAGGCTGCCGCCGTAGGCTTTGCCGAAGGGCTGCATGCCCAGGCTCGGCTGGCCGTAGGCGATGATCTGGGCGAGGGTGTCATCGGTGCGCGTGTACATCTCGTCCTGGCTGTGGATGGCCTTCATCTTAAATCCCTCCAGGCCGACCACGCCCTGAATGACGCCTCCCCCGCCGTCCGGCCCGTGGCACTGGACGCAGTTCAGAGAATACAGGTCCTGACCCTGGCTGATCTGCTGAACGAGGTTGCCGGCGACCGTCGTCTCCTGGACCACGGACGGTGTGGTAGCGAGCACGATGCCCGTCAAGCCCAGGATGCCGACAGCCGCAACGCCGCCG
>Ga0209039_10000248_pt1 | contig 51178 bp, 46 predicted proteins | sample BogFormECP12_OM1_FD_188238 | JGI IMG/M metagenome (GOLD analysis project Ga0209039, IMG submission 188238) | Bog forest soil microbial communities from Calvert Island, British Columbia, Canada - ECP12_OM1 (SPAdes) (version 2) | ecosystem: Environmental > Aquatic > Freshwater > Wetlands > Bog ...
CGGCGGCTTGTTGCAGCAAGTGCCAGGCGCGGTCTACGTGGGCGGCGGTGGTGGCGTAGTTGCCGATCGCCAGGTGCAGGGTGAAACGGTTGTTCAGAACCGTGCTGGAGATGAAGACGTCGCCGGCGGCGTTGACATGGTCGAGGATGCGGCGGTTGTCGTCGTCGGCGCCCTTGTAGCGGAAGTTCACGACTGAAAAGGGCACGGGTGCGGCCAGTTCGAAGCGCGGATCGGCCTCGACCTGGCGCGCGAATTCGTGTGCCAGTCGCACGTGCTCGCGAATGACAGCGGCCAGGCCCTCGCGTCCATACGAGCGCAGTAAGAACCATAGCTTCAGGGAGCGGAAGCGGCGGCCAAGCGGGACGCCGTAGTCCATGAGGTTGACGGCGCGGGGGTCCTGCTCGGTGCGCAGGTACTCCGGAACCAGGGAAAAGGCTTGGCGCAACACATCGGGACGGCGCGTGTAGAAGACACTGCAATCCATGGGGATGAGCAACCACTTGTGCGGATTCGTAACCAGACTGTCGGCGCGCTCGCAGCCTTCGAGAGCCCAGCGGAATTCCGGCGCCACGGCGGCCGAGCCGGCATAGGCGGCATCGACGTGAAGCCATAAGCCGTATTGCTCGCAAATGGCGGCGATGGCCGGCACGGGGTCGACGCTGGTGGTGGAGGTGGTGCCGACGGTGGCGGCGACGCAGCAGGGACGCAAGCCGGCGGCGAGATCGCGGTCGATCAGCTCGCGCAAGGCGTCCGGCAACATGCGGAATTCGGCGTCGACGGGGACGAGGCGGACGTTATCGTGGCCAATGCCGACGGCGATGGCGCCTTTGGCGATGGAAGAGTGTGCCTGCTCGGAGGTGTAGACAACCATCCCGCGGGCCACGCCTTTGGAACGCGACTCGGGGTCGGCGGCCTGGCGCGCGGCGGCGATGGCGTGCATGCTGCTGGTGGACGCGGTGTCGTAGATCAGGCCGAACCAGTCGTCGGGCAATCCGGTCCACTGCCGCAGCCAGCGGAGGGTCACCTGCTCGAGTTCGGTGACGGCGGGCGAGGTTTTCCAAACCATGCCGTTGGGATTAAGCGCGGCGGAGAGCATCTCGCCAAGGATGCCTTCGGGGGTGGCGGAATTGGCGAAATAGGCGAGGAAGCCGGGATGGTTCCAGTGCGTCGTGGCGGGCACAATGAGGCGCTCGAAATCGGCGAGGATGTCCGCCATCGGCTCGCCGCGCTCGGGGCCATGGGCGGGCAGCGCGTCGGTGAGCTGGCCGGGCTTGACGGGCGGCAGCACAGGATAGCGCTCGGGATGGGCGAGAAACTCGGCGATCCAATCGATGGTCTGGTGGCCGAATTGGCGAAACTCTTCAGGAGTCATGGGACTTCAACTCACGCTCGGCGCGAAGCCAATCTTCCAAGGGCGAGCCGCCCTGGCGTCCGCGAACTTCCCAATAAGAATAGGCCAGGCGTGCGATCTCCTCGTGCGTGGGAGGGCGCCATTCGCGGGTGTCTGCGTCCGGCCCGGCGGAGGCCAGACGGGTGCGGAGACTGTGCATGGTTCCACAAAAATGGGGCATAGGGTTTGGAGACAGACCATTTATAACAGACGGCGAGGTCAATGGAGGGGGGCCGGGGGTCAGGGGAAAGGCAGAGTGGTCACGCGAGGGGGTCTTGGGGCCAAGCGTGCTTGGGATAGCGGCGGGCCAGTTCCTTTCGCACTTGCGGATAGAGGCGCTGCCAGAAACCGGCCAGGTCGCTGGTGGTCTGCACCGGGCGCTGATTGGGGGCCAGCAAGCGCAGCACCAGGGGGACCGCGCCACGGGCCACGGCGGGGGTTTGGGACATGCCGAAAAAGTCCTGCAGGCGGGAGGCGACCGAGGGCGGCTGGCCGGCTTCGTAATGCACACGCGCGTGGCGGCCGCGAGCCAGGCGGATGCGCTCCGGGGCGATTTCATCGAGCAGCCTTCGCGCGGGGGGCGGCAGTTGCCGTTCGAGGGCGCTCAGTAGTCCGCCATCGCGCGCGGCGGATTCGAGCTCGGCGAAACTTTTGAGGCCGGATGCGAGTGAGCTCAGTGCGCGCTCGACATCGTTTGGGCCAAGCGGCGGAACAGGGCCGTGTTGGGAGGCGAAATTGACGCGCGCCAGGAAGGCTTCGATTTCCGCGGGGTCCGCGAAGCGCGCGAGGCCGGCCTCCAGGGCCTTCTGGGTGAGGAGCGCATGGGCGGCCTGGGGATCGGGCGGAGCGCTGTGGGATTCAATGGCGATCTGGTCGAACATCAAGGCGCTGACGGCTTCGACGCGCTCGGCGGCGCGGTTCCATTCGATTTCGGCAGTCTCGCAGATGCGCTCGGGGAACAGGTCCAGCAGCCACTCGGGTTCGATTCCGCTGGCGATCCGCACCAGGGGCATCCTCTGGTCGGGGCGGTCCTCGGCCTCGACGGCCACCAGGAACCGGCTGGCGGTGACGGTGCTCGAAGGGGCCAGCAGCGCCGACCCGCCCGCGGCCAATTGGAGCTCGCTGGCTTGGCGGCGGCGGGCCACGCGGTCGGGGAACGCCGCCAGCACGGAGATCAGCAGGGCATCTTCAGCCGGGGGCCGGGGGCCGGGGGCCAGGGGTCGGGGGCTGGAGACCGGGGGCCGGGGGGGACGGACGATGCGGTGCACCTGGCGGACCATGCGCTCGGTTGCGGGCGACCACTGGGATTCCATGAGCGCGAGGAGGTCGGAGCGGGTGGCGGCGTGGGGATCGGCGGGCAGCCTTTCGCCGGCGCTGAGTAGCGCGGCGATTGTGCAGCCCTGCTCCGCCACGCCGCGGCGGCGGGCTTCGACGATGAGCCGCGCGAGCCGCGGATGCAATGGGTAGCGCGCCATCTCTTTGCCTAGCGGGCCAACAGCCCCGAGCTGGCGGAGGAGATCCTCGGCGTGCTCGATGGCGGCGGCGGGCGGAGGGTCGAGCCAGTCGAGCGCGCGTAGGCCATCCACACCCATGGCGTGAAGCAGCAGAGCTGCGGGGGCAAGATCGGCGCGCACGATTTCGGGCGTGTCGTGTGCGGGCCGGCGGGCGAGGTCCTCGGCGGGATAGAGGCGCACCACGCGTCCGGGACCGGTTCGTCCGGCACGGCCCGCGCGCTGATTGGCCGACGCCTGGCTGATGCGGGCCACCTGAAGAGTGGGCAGGCCCGACCAGGGGGAATGGCTGGAAACTCGGGCCAGGCCGCTATCGATCACGGCGCCGATGCCTTCAATGGTAATGGAGCTTTCGGCGACGTTGGTGGAGAGGATGACCTTCCGCTGCTCGGACGGGCCGATGGCGCGGTCCTGCTCTTCGGGCGATTGATCGCCGTGCAAGGGGAGCAGCAACCAGCCGCTACGGCGGGCAAAGGGTGCACAGGCGGTATGCGCGCGGCGGATCTCGGCGGCGCCGGGCAGGAAGACCAGCACATGGCCGGCGGGCCCGCGCGCGGCCAACCGTTCCAATGCCGCCGCGACCTGCTCTTCGAGCGGCGCGGCGGAGTGCGGCGTGTACTCGATTTCGAGCGCGTACTGACGGCCCTCGGAGCGCATGACGCGCGCGCCGCCGAGGTATTGCGCCACAGGAGCAGCGTCCAGGGTGGCGGACATCACCACCAGGCGCAGGTCCGGACGTTGGGTGCGCTGGAGGCGGCGCAACAGCGCGAGAGCCAGGTCGCCTTCGAGGTGGCGCTCGTGGAACTCGTCGAGCACCACGGCGGCGACGCGGTCGAGGCTAGGGTCGGAAAGCAAACGGCGGGTGAGCACGCCCTCGGTCAGAAAGCGCAACCTGGTGCGAGGGCCGGCGACCTCTTCGAAACGGACCTGATAGCCGACGGTGGCACCCACGGGTTCGCCGCGCTCCGAGGCCACGAAGCGCGCGGCCAGGCGGGCGGCCAAGCGGCGGGGCTCGAGCACCAGCACCTCGCGCTCATCGAGCACGAGCAGAGCGGGCGGCACGCGCGTGGTCTTCCCCGCCCCCGGCGGAGCTTCCAGCACCAGATTCTCAGCGGCGCGCAGGTGGGCAACGATTTCGGGAATGAGAGGGTCGATGGGAAGGCGCAAGCAATTCCATTATTGCCGCAATTGGGCGATAGTTTCGCGCATCTTGGCGGCCTGCGGCCAATCGGGGTGATACTTGAGGAATTCCTCGAGGACGGCGGCGGCCTCGCGGCGCTGGCCGCGGCGCAGGTGAATCTCGGCCAGCAGAAGCTGGGGATGCGAGAAGTGCGCGGGATCGATCTGGCGCGCGCGCTCGAGATACTTCTGGGCGAGGTCCATGCGAGCCAGCTCAAAATAGGTGAGGCCAAGCTGCGAGTTGGCCAGGGCGTCGTTGGGGCGGATGAGCACGGCCCGCAGATTGTAGTCGGCGGCCAGGTCGAGCTTATGCACGGTGACCAGCACGCCTCCGAGGTTGACCAGAGGCTCGAAAGACCCCGGGTCCTGCTGGAGCGCCTGGCGGAAACATTCCTCGGCGCGGTCGAATTTGCGCGTCTGGTAGGCGATGGTTCCGAGCTCGTTCCACGCCATGGCGAATTCAGGCGCAATGGAGACGGCGTTTTCGAGGCGCTTCACGGCGGCATCGGGATGGCGCCTCGCGAGGTCCTTCTGGGCCTGCTGGTATTGGCGCAGGGCCGCGGTTGGAATGGCCAATTGGCCGACGGAGACGGAGTGCTGGGGAACGACGGCGGCCGGCTCGAAGTCGGAATCCTTCAAATCGAGGGTGAGGGAAACGCGCTGGTGAGAGCCGGCGGCGGCGGGACCCACTTCCACCGTGCGGCGGGCTTCGCCGCGGCCCGCGACGACTACGGCGACGGTGTAATCGTCGGCCGGGAGTTTCTTGAAGGCAAAGCGGCCGGCGGCATCGCTCACGGTGGCGGCGGTGAACGGGGTCTTGGTGGCGAATAGGGAGACGGAAGCGCGGCGAGGCGGCAGGAGCTGGCCGGAAAGATCGAAGAGCGGGCCGGCAGCGAAGGCCGAGGCCGCGAGGAGCGCGGGTAGGAGGAAACGAACCATGCGCGATTCGATTGTATCGCCAGTAGAATAGTGGTCGGGTGGCGACCTTCGACGTTCTCAAATACGGTGCGAGAGGAGACGGCGTTACGCTTGACACGGCGGCCATTCAGCGCGCCATCGACGAGGCGGCGGCCGCGGGCAAGGGGGCGCAAGTGCTGGTTCGCGGCGGCCGGCGCTACCTGATCGGATCGCTCGAAATGCGGGGCGGAATCGATTTCCAGCTTGCGGACGACGCGGAGCTGGTGGCAAGCGCGCGCCGGGAAGACTACGGCGGCAGCGAGGTGGCGCCTTACGGCGGGCAGTACGGCACGCTGATCTCGGCGGTCGCGGCGCACGGGTTACGGATCTCCGGAACGGGCCGGATCAATGGCCGCTCCCGGGAATTCATGGACCATTACGACAAACAGGACGAGTGGTGGCGGCCGAAGGACTGGCGGGCACGGATGGTGGTGGTGACCTCATCGAAGGATGTCGAGGTTCGAGACATCGGGATCGAAGATACACCCGAGTGGGCGCTCCACTTCCTCGGCTGCGAGGGCGCGCTGGCGGAGGGCCTCACGATTCGCAACGACATGGAGATTCCGAACTCCGATGGAATCGATGCCGACCACTGCCGGGACGTGGAGATCCGCAAGTGCAACATCGTGTGCGGCGACGATGCCATCTCGGTGAAGACCACGATGCAGAAGAAGGACTACGGCGCCTGCGGCAACATTCGGGTGGCCGACTGCGTGCTTGAAACGCAGGATTCAGGCGTCAAGATTGGCACGCACTGCCATCAGGATATCTACAAGGTGCGGTTTGAGCGGTGCGAAATCAAGACCAGCTCGCGCGGCATCGCGATCCAGATGCGCGATGAAGGCGATGTGTCGAATATCGAGTTCCGCGACATCAAGCTGGTCTCGCGGTACTACTCGAATCCCTGGTGGGGCCGGGGCGAGGGCATCTCGATTACGGCGCACCCGCGCACGCCGGAGATGAAGATGGGGAGCCTGCGCGGCGTGCGGGTCGCGAACGTCACGGGCCGGGCGGAGAACAGCGTGCGCGTGAGCGGGTCGAAGGAATGCCGGATTCGCGACGTGACGCTGGAGAACGTTGCGATGACGCTCGACCGGTGGACGCGCTACCCAGGCGGGGTGTTCGACAACCGTCCCACGCAGGGACGCTACCCGGAGATCGAATCGCACGGCACGCCGGGATTCCATATACGGAGCGCGGACAACGTGGTTCTGAAGCGATGCAGGGTGGCGTGGGGCGAGAACCGGCCGGAATACTTCACACATGCTTTGGAGACCGAGGATGTGAGGGGGTTGGAGATCAGCGGATTTCAGGGCGAAGCGGCGCATGCGGAGCGGGATTCGGGGATGGTGATCCACGGGTGAGGGGGCGCGGGACGAATCCTAACAAAACAGGGCAAATCCAGTTCTTGACATCTATTGCATATTGCAATATCATAATTGCAATGTGCAATAGACCTTCAAATCTCACGATCCGCCAACTCCGGCAGGTCGAGGCCATGCTGAGCGCCTACGACCGTCCACGCTACAGCCCGGCCGATACCACTACAATAGGTCTGAGAGTACGAAGGCCGATCCCGAGAATTACGGAACTCTCGCGCGGCGGAGCGCGTATCGATAAAGGACTCCATTCCCAATGCCTATGACAATCACAAACATCCCAGAAGTGGGACACATCCACGCGCTGTTGGCGGAGCGAGGCTATGCGGTCTCCGAGACGGCGCCAGACACTTTGAGAATCACCGAGGTGGAAAGCGGGGTTGCCGTGCAGGCCGTGCTGGCGGGCGACATCCTGTACCTCTCGCTGACCTGTACCGTGGTGCCGCGGGCGGCGGTTACGCCGGACATCATGCAGCGCATGCTGGCGGCCGACAACGGCATCTCGACCTCGCACTTCCAGATCTATGACGCCGGCGCCGGAAAGGTGGCCGTCACGTTGAACAATTTCTGCAAAATCCAAGACATGGGGCCGGAGGTCGAGGACGACATTCTCTCCTGCGTGCATTTTTTGCTGGTGGATGTCATCACGGCGCGGCACCTGCTGGGCGACCTGAAATCGTAAAGGAGAGGAACGAAAAACATGGCATTTCTATCCGATCTATTCGGCCGCATGGGGCGCGTGGCGCGCGGCGAGGCGAATCAAGGAGTGGGCGCTATCGAGGACGCCACATTCGAGGCGACGGTCAACCAGACCGTGGCCGACATGAAGAACGACTTGAACAACGTGGTCCGCGCTTCGGCGGTGGCCATGAGCAATTACAATCGGCTGGACGCCGAATACCAGAAATACGTCCGCCAGTCGCAGGAGTGGAAAGACCGGGCGGGCATGGCGCTGGACGCGGGCAACGAGGATTTGGCGCGCAAGGCCCTGGCGAAGAAGGCCGAGAGCGACGAGCAAGTCGCTTCGATGAAGCAGGCCGTGGATAGCGCGCAAGCGACCAGCGAGAAGCTGAAGCAGCAGGTGGCGGAGCTGAAGCACAAGATCGACGAAGGCGAGCGCACGGCCACCACGCTGGTGGCGCGCAAGAACGCGGCGGTGGCGCAGCGCAAGGTGTCGGAAGCCATGGCGGGGGTGGGGAGCGCCGACAACGCATTTTCGGCGCTGGGCCGGTTTGAGGAGAAAGTGGCGAGGGAAGAGGCCACGGCAAAGGCGTTCGACCAACTCGCCTCGGCGGGGAAGGACGACGACCTGGAGAAGCAGTTCGCGCAACTCGGCGACCACAGCGTGGACGCCGAACTGGCGGCGCTCAAGCAGGAGCGTTTGGCGGCCAAACAACCGCCGCCGCCCGTGCTGCCCAAGGAACTGGGGCCGGGCGCCAAGGCTTAGCGGAGGCACATGATTACGCTTGCGCTGGTGGCCATACTGGGCGTCCTGCTGGTGATGGTGCTTATGCAACTCTTCAAGAAAACCGACGTGCCCGGACCAGTGGGCACCCCGCCTTCCAAGGCGGCGCCCGATCTGGCCCATCTCAAAGTGACGGACGCCCGTGTCGGAGACATGATCTCGGTCTCCGGCGCGGGCGACGATCTATCGGATCTCGATTTCACCGCCGACCGCTGCGCGTGGTACGAAGCCGGCCCGCGCCGGTGGCTGGAGCTAAGCGGCGGATATCGGGAGCGGCGTGTGGCGCTGCGGGTGGCTACCGGCGACGATGTCGAAGCCGCCATCGAGACCGACCCACGGAAGGTGACCATCGAAGACCTGGGCGTATCGGAAGACGATCTGGCTCAAATGGACGAGCGCCAGAACACCGCCGACTTCTTCGAGTTCGACTCCAAGACCTGGCTGTATCGCCTGAGCCGCGAGGCGCAGGTTCGCCGCAGCGATCAGGCGCAGGTGGCCGGATTCTACTATTGGGAATTTCAGGAACAGGGTGGCAAGGGCCTGCTCGGCATACGGAAAGCGGAAAGCGAGCCATTCGCCGTGACGCTGGCCACCACAATCTATCCGGGGGATGTCACCGTCTACCGAGGCGGCCGCACCTGAAGGGTTAGCCATGAGCCGATCTACACTTCGATTTCTGGCCGTCGCGCTGACGGTGCTGATTGTCGTCGTACTATTCGCCGGGCTGGACGCGTTGCCGCGCGAGGTGCGGGCGCAGATCGACGGCGACCGCGCCGCGCTGGCTTCGGCGCAGACGCAGGTTCAGTCCGCGCAGGATGAAGTTACTCGCGAAAGCCAGGCGCAACCCGATCTGTTCCGCGCGGTTTCGGCGACCGGGCATTGGAGCGACCATTTCGGCGAGGCCGCCGGATTCTTGCAGTATGCCGCCCGCGACATGGACGAGCTCGGGCGGCTGGAAAAGCAGAACCGCCGGCAGGACAGGCAGCAGGCCGAGCGGCTGCTTTCGCATGAGCGCGATTTGCGCGCCAAGGCGCTGGCGGAAGCCTCGGGGGTCCAAAAGGAAGCGGCTCAGTGGGGGGACTGGAAGCGGCAGTTGCCCCAGACGGTCGCGGGAATGGACCGGGACCAGAAGGCCATCCACGCTGTCGACCTGGCGCCGGTGACCGCCGCCGTCGAGAAAGCGGAAACCGACTGGCCGGAGAAGAAGGCCGATCTCGATTCGCGGCTGGCTGCCGTGCGCGGCGCGGCGGCCCAGAGCGACAGCTTGTGGCAATCTACCGATGCGGCGCGGCGGCAGGTGGCGGCCGGCAATTACGCGGGGCTGGATTTCGCCGCGGTTTTGACCGCCGCGGATTCACTGAAGACGTCCGCGGCCACCCTGCCTCAGAAGACCGCGGAACTGCAGTCGCTGAGCGGCCAGTTGTACGACTCGTGGGACAAGCTGCTGGTGGATATGGAGGTTCGCGGCATCGGCAGTGCGCGCGAATACGACCAGCAAATCCGCACCGTGCGGACGCACCTGACCGACGTCCAAGCCAAGACCGGCGCGACCACGTCGGAAGAGAAATGGGTCGGCGTGCCGCAGCCGACTTACGAGGCCATGCGGAACGATCTGGGCATGGCCATCGAGCACAAGCCGGCCGGCCGGTACGACTCCGAATCGGAACACGTGGCGCAACCCGCGGGGTTCGCATATATGGCCCCGCCGACGCAGGACTCCAACCAGTACGGCTACTGGGAGCATCGCGACGGGCGCAGTTTCTGGGTTTTCTACGGCCAGTATGCCCTGATGCGCGACCTGCTATTCAACCGCGGCTACCAGCCGGTGGAGCGCGGCGAATGGGAGGGCTATCGCACTTACCAGAGCCGGGGGCAGACGTACTACGGGCAGGATTCAGGCGGCAGCGCGCCCAAGTATGGGTCGCAGGGTACGGTCACGCAGAATCGGTATTCGGGGAGCACTTACGCGCAGGGCGGCGGCTTCCGGGATTCGCAATACGCCAGCAAGCCGGGGTCGTATCGCGATTCGAAGTACGCCTCGCCGATGGCGCGCGACCCCAATGCGGACCACAGTCCGAAGCGGTTCGGCAGCGGGAGCCGTCCGGAAGAGCCGCACGCCACCCCGCCCTCGCGACCCAGCTACCGGCCGGCGCCGCGGCCGATGCCTTCGAGGCCGCCGATGCGGAGCCCGGGGCGGAGTTTCGGGCGGAGGCATTAGGGGGCGGCGCACTTCCGGAGGACCACGGGCTTGGCTGCGATGGAACCCCCAGCATCCGCCCCTCCGTGGAACGAGTCGGTACGGATATGCCGGTCTGAACGCTGAAAACTACTCTCCGAAGCGCCGGGTTGGAGAGGAAAGAGGAGGATTGATGACGTATACGGTCATTTACGAGAAAGGACCCACCTCGTGGGGGGCGTACGTCCCCGATCTGCCTGGCGTTATTACTGTCGGCGATTCACGAGCCGAAGTGGAGCGCCTTATCCAGGAAGCCATCGAGTTTCATCTTGAGGGTATGCGCGAGGAAGGGCTCGCGATCCCTGCCCCGTCGAGCTTCGCAGGACTGGTCGAAATCGATCCTGCCGCCTGACGGATCGTGAGGGGTCCCAAAGCGGCCTCTCGAAACCGTGACCCCCGAACAGCGTTTGGAACGCAAGCGGAAGGCTGTTACCGCGTGAAGGCTTGGCCCTCGCGTGCCATCCTCATGGCGTCTCGCAGCGCCTCTTCCGTGGTAGCCTTGAGCACTCGCTCCTGAGCGTCCCTCGGCAATCGCTCAAGATCGCGCTGGAAGCTCGGCGTAAGCAGGACTCTGAAACGAGCCGGCAAGGGATTATCCGGCGCGCCGCCCGGACAGGCGCTGTTTCAGGTAGTCCTTCAGCGCGATCGCCTTGCCGGAACGATGCTCCCGTGCTGCGGCGGTGAGACTTTTCCTAAACTCGGGATCGACTTCCTCGAGCATGTCGTCGAAATCCGAAATCGAAAGCAGCACGGCAGCGGGCTTGCCGCTCTTGGTGATGACAAAGCGCGTCCTGTTTTGGGCCGCCTCTTTGAGAAGCGAGCCCAGTTGCGTGCGCGCGATGTAAGCGGAAACGGTGGTCGCCATGGGCGTATTTTGATTCATCAATGCATCTTCATCCTACCGCAAATTTTTTCGCAATTTTCCTCTTGACAACCATCGCGATTTGCAATATGATAATCACAGATTGCAATATGCGACTCGGTGAAAAACTTCGGTACCTGCGGGAGGTCGAGGGCACGCTGCGCGGCCTCGACCGGGAACTCTCCCAGCTCGAAATGGCGCGGCTCATTCAGAAGGATCTAGGCAAGTCGATCAGCCAGAGTTATCTGTCGCAGATCGAGAGCGGGGCGCGGCCGCATCTCACCAATTCCAGCCGTATGCTGCTGGCGCGGTTCTTCAAGGTGCATCCGGGCTACCTGGTGGACGATCCCGAGGGGTTTTCGAACGAACTGATTTCCGATATCGGGGGGCTGGAGGACAAGCTCGACCTGTGGCTGGTCAGCGGGGCCGAGCGCTTCAGCCGCGACGCCGAGTTGCACCATGCCCTGCTCACCATCGCGCGGCATGCCGATTCGCGGATGTGCATCCTGCTGCTGGGCACCATTCTGGAGAATCCGGGACTGGCGGAGCGGCTGATCGAGGTACTGAAGGCGCCGGCGCCATCGCCGGATCGTAAACCGAGGAGGCGTTCATGACCTGGTCGGATTTCTACCTCATTTGTTTCCTCGTGGGGTTCGGCCTGAGCGCGCTGGCGTTTCTGGCCGGGAGCGTGCATTTGCATTTGCCGCACCTGCATCTGCATCACGGCGTTCACATGCCACACGCGCATGGGGGCGGGGCGGCCCGCGGGGGGCGCGCCAATCTGTCGTGGTTTAATTTCGGCACCATCGCCGCCTTCCTGGCCTGGTTCGGGGGCACGGGGTATCTACTGGAGCGTTACTACCACGTATGGGTTGTTCTGGCGCTGGGGATCGCCACGCTCAGCGGCATCGGCGCGGCGGCGGTGGTGTTCTGGTTCCTGGCCAAGGTCTTGATGAGGCGCGAGGAGGCCCTGGACCCCGCCGATTATGACATGGTCGGGGTGCTGGGGCGCATGAGCATACCGATACGGCCGGGCGGAACAGGCGAGCTGATCTATTCGCAACAAGGCACGCGCCATGTCACCGGCGCGCGCAGCGAGGATGGCGTCGCCATTTCCAAAGGCGTGGAGGTAATGGTTACGCGGTACGAAAAAGGAATTGCGTATGTGCGCCCGTGGGAAGACCCGGCGGGCGATTTGGAGGGAAGGATCGATTAGATGGCCGGGTTGACAGACGAAAGCGTCTGTCCCACATGGCGGCGGGCGGCAACGGCGGGCGGATTGACAATCCGCCGCAGATTGCCAATCTGCCCCACAAAGCGACGGCACACAGAGAAGGCGAAGATAGTGATGGATTGGTGCGACAGGTTCTAAGAGGAGATAGAGTTCACATTTATGGAAAACACATCGTTTGTGATCGCCGGTTTAATGATTCTGGCGATTCTGTTTCTGATGGCCATGTTTGCCAAGCTGTTCCGCAAGGCGGGACCGCACGAGGCCATCATCGTATACGGTTTCCGCGGCACGCGCGTGGTAAAGGGGCGCGGCACCGTCATTTTCCCCATGGTGGAAAGCGCCCGTGGGCTGTCGCTCGAGCTGATGTCGTTCGACGTCGCACCGAAGCAGGACCTCTACACCCGGCAGGGCGTGGCGGTCACGGTGGAAGCCGTAGCGCAGATCAAAGTGAAGTCCGATCCGGAATCGATTCTCACGGCGGCGGAGCAGTTTCTCACCAAGTCGCCGGACGAGCGCGAGGGTCTCATTCGCCTGGTGATGGAAGGCCACCTGCGCGGCATCATCGGACAGCTCACGGTGGAAGAGATCGTGAAGCAGCCGGAGATGGTGGGCGAGCGTATGCGGTCCACCTGCGCCGACGATATGACGAAGATGGGGCTGGAGGTGATTTCGTTCACCATCAAGGAAGTCCGCGACAAGAACGAATACATCACCAACATGGGCCGGCCGGACGTGGCGCGGATCAAGCGGGACGCGGACGTGGCCACGGCCGAAGCCGACCGCGATACCGCCATACGGCGGGCGGTGGCATCGAGGGAAGCCGCCGTGGCGAAGGCCCAGGCGGACCAGGAGCGGGTGCAGGCCGAGACGCTTTCGCAGGCCAAGCAGGCGGAAGCCCAACGCGACCTGGAAGTCAAGAAAGCCGCTTACCTGGAGATGGTGAAGAAGCAGCAGGCGCAGGCGGATAAGGCCTACGACATCCAGACCAACGTCATGCTGCAGCAGGTGCGCGCCGAGGAAGTCACCATCGAGCAGGTGCAAAAAGAGCATCAAGTGAAAGTGCAGGACGCCGAGATCCAGCGGCGGGAGCGCGAGCTGAACGCCACGGTGCTCAAGCCGGCCGAAGCCGAGCGGCAGCGCATCGAGACCCTGGCGGAAGCCGAGAAGCAGCGCCTGATCATGGAAGCCGAAGGCCACGCCTCGGCCATACGGGCGCAGGGCGAGGCGGAAGCGGAGATCATCTTCAAGAAGGGCGAAGCCGAGGCGCGGGCCATGAATGTGAAGGCCGCGGCCTACCAGGAATACAACCAGGCGGCGGTGATCGACCGGCTGTTCAGCAGCATGCCGGAGATCGTAAAGGCTTTGGCCGCGCCGCTGGCCAACGTGGACCGCATCACTGTGGTTTCCACGGGCGGCGACGCCGCGGGCCTGAACAAGATCACCGGCGATCTGACCAAGATGGCGGCGCAGGTCCCCGCGCTGTTCGAGACGCTCTCGGGAATGCCCTTGAGCGAACTGTTCTCGAAGATACGGACGATCGGCGACAAGTCGCCCAAGCCGGACAATTCGGCGAAGGGCGGAGGGCAGTAAGAGGAAGGTAAGAGAGGAGAATCCCATGGCACTCTTAGAGAGAGTCTCAACGTTGATCCGGGCAAACATCAACGACCTTGTCGATAAGGCCGAAGATCCGGAAAAAATGATCAAGCAGGTGATTCTGGACATGCAGAATCAGTTGCTGCAGGTCAAAACCCAGGTGGCCATCTCGATAGCCGACCAGCACGTGCTGGAGAAGAAGCTACAGGAGAACGAGGAGAACGAGCGGCAATGGATGCGCCGCGCCGAGCTGGCCGTGGACAAGCACGACGACGCGCTGGCGCGGGCGGCGGTGGAGCGTTCGATGAGTTATAAGGCCACCACCGACAGTTTCCGGCAGCAGGTGGAGGATCAGAAAACGCAGGTGGAGAACCTCAAGACCGCGCTGGTGAAACTGGGGCAGAAGCTGGCGGAGGCGCAATCGAAGAGCGACATGCTGATTGCACAGCACCGGCGCTCGCGGGCGCTGGGCAAGGCCACCAACGCCGGCATCAACATCGGCGATGGCTCGAACGCAGCGGCCTTCGACCGCATGAAAAGCAAGGTGCACCACAGCGAAGCCGCGGCCCAGGCCGGGGCGGAGCTGCTGGCCGACAACGTGGAAGATCGTTTTAAGGCGATGGAGAAGCAGGAGGAGATAGACCGCCTGCTGGAGGAGATCAAATCCAAGCGGAAAGCGGGATGAACTGTGTGTCGTCCTGGCGGCCGGGGGGTAGCCGGCCGCCTCCGCGGGAGAACTGTATGACTCATCAAGCCAAGATGGATTGGTGGTTGGCGGCGGCGATCGCGCTGGCGATCATCGTGCTTCTATTGGGAGTGAATTACTGGATCGCCGGGCCGGTATTATTGGTGCTGCTGGTTTGCGCGTATCCTCAGTCCTACAAGACAACCAGGGAGGGGCTGCTGATATGCGGGGGATTATGGCGGCGGTCGATTCCTTATGAGGCGATCACTTTTGTGGCGCCGATTTCCGAAGATCGCGTCAGAATCCAGTACGGGATCGCCTCGGAATTGCGGATCGAGCCCGCCGATCCGCGGGTGTTTCTGGCCGATATCGCGAAGCACACGCCGCACCTGATCAAGCGGGGCTACAAGCTGGTGTTGGCTTTTGCGTGATAGTCATGGAGAAACTTTTCCATTTCGACTCCCCGCCGGAGATCTACAGGGCGGATGCCTGTGCGATCACCTGCTTCGACGCCCGCTTCGATCTGGCGGTGCGCAAGTTTCTCAAGCGGCGCGGGGTGGTGACGTTCGACCACGTGAAGATTCCGGGAGGGGCGAAATCGCTGGCGGCGCCGGAGTGCGACGCGGACCGCGATTTCGTCTTGCGCATGGTGCGCACGTCGATGCGCCTGCACGGGTCAAAGCGGGTGGTGATTGTGGCTCACAGGGAGTGCGGGGCGTATCCGGATGCCACAATCGAGGTGGTCGCCGCGGATGCCATGCGCGCCAAGGAGTTTCTGCGGGGCAGCGAGCCGGGGCTGGCGGTGGAGTGCTACTTTGCGGATTTCGACGGGGTGTACGGGATAGGGTAGAGAAAGACAAAGAGTCTCCGCATGAGTGCGGAGACGGCAGACTGAAGTCTGCGCCACGAAAACAGGTAAGCTGGGAAGCATGTGGAAGACCTTTCTGCTGGTGCTGGCTGCGGGCGTGGCGATGGCGCAGACCGCGACGTTCGAAGTGGCATCGGTCAAACCGGCGGCGCCGGTGGGCCGGGGTCAGCTCCTGTCGGGCCAGACGCATGTCGGCATGCAGATCGACGCGGCTAGAGTCGATATCGGAGGCATGTCGCTGGCGGAGCTGATTCGCGTGGCCTACCGGGTGAAGCTGTACCAGGTTTCCGGCCCGGATTGGATGGCGTCGGAGCGATTCGACGTGCTGGCCAAGATGCCCGAGGGCGCTAACCGCGAGCAGGTGCCGGAGATGCTGCAGGCGCTGCTGGCGGAACGGTTTAAGCTCACCGCGCATCGCGAAAGCAAGGAGCATGCGGTGTACGCGCTGGTGGTGGGGAAGAACGGGCCCAAGCTGAAAGAGTCCGCGCCCGACGCCGATGCGCCGGCCGGCGGCGAACCGTCCGCGGCGCTCGACGTGCACGTCAGCGGCAGAGGCGAAAACACCAGCGTCTCGATCTCGGGCGGGCCAATCGGCACGGCGCACATGTCCATGGGGCCGAACGGCACCATGCGCCTCGAAGCCCCCAAGATAAACATGGCAGCGTTAGCCGATACGCTCTCGCGCTTTTTCGACCGCCCGGTGGTGGATCTGACCGAGCTGAAAGGAACGTACCAGGTGGTGGTAGATCTCTCTATGGAGGACTTGCGGAATGCCGCGCGGACCATGGGGTATATGGCGCCGGGAATGGGTGGCGGCAGAGATGGGGCGCGGGCAACGGCGGATGCCGCATCCGATCCAGGCGGCCTTTCGATTTTTGCGGCCGTGCAGCAGCTCGGCCTGAAGCTGGAACCCCGAAAGACACCGATTGAGACGATCGTGATCGATCACTTGGAGAAGACACCAACGGAGAACTGACTGGTGCTATTCTCCCTGTTTGGCGACTCTTAGGCTTCCCGAAAACGCTTATACGCCGCTTCCGCCTGGAACGGCGTATCAACCGCTGGTTCCGGCGGCCACCGAGATGGCCGAGATCACTCCACGGTCGGTGGTGTGGGGTCTCTTCCTGTGCGTGGTGTTTACGGTTGCGTCGGCGTACTCGGGTCTGAAGGTCGGCCAGGTGCTGGAGGCCGCGATTCCGATCTCCATTCTGGCGATCGGGCTGGCGCGGCTTTATCCGCGGCGATCGACGGTGCTGGAGAACGTGATCATCACCGGCATCGGCGGCCTGGCGGGATCGGTGGTGGCGGGAGCCATCTTCACGCTGCCGGCGCTCTATATTCTGAAGCTCGATCCGCACCCGGTCCAAACCATCCTGATCTGCCTGGCGGGCGGGTGTCTGGGCGTGCTGTTCCTGATCCCGCTGCGGCGTTACTTCGTCCGCGACATGCACGGACTGCTTCCCTACCCCGAGGCGACCGCCATCACGGAAGTTCTGGTCACCGGCGAGAAGGGCGGTTCGCAGGCGAAACTGTTGCTCGAAGCCACGGCCATCGCGGGCGTCTACGACTTCCTGGTCACCACGTTTCACGTTTGGAAAGAGTACTTGGATTTCCTGTTCATTCCTCCCGTGCGGACGCTGGCGGAGCGGGCCAGGATGGTGTTCAACTTCGACGCCATCGGCTTCATCCTGGGACTGGGGTACGTAATGGGGTTGCGCAGCTCGCTGGTTCTATGCGCGGGCGGCGTGCTTTCCAACCTCGTGCTGGTGCCGCTGATCTGGATGATCGGCAGCCATATCTCGAGCGCCGCCGTGTATCCGGCGCAGATACCGATTGCCCGGATGACCGCCACGGAGATATTTCGCGGGTATGTGCGTTTCGTGGGAGTGGGGGCCATCGCCACGGCGGGGATCTTCGGGATTCTGAAGTCGATGCGCATCGTGGCCGGATCGTTTGGCATCGCCATGCGGGCTTTCCGGCGCGGCGAAACGCAGGGGGAACGGACCGACCGGGATATTTCCGTGATGGCCATGCTGATCGGGGTGATCGCCAGCGCCATCGCGGTGGCGGCTTTTCTGGCGAATCTGTCGGGTTCGCCGGCGGTGATCTTCGCGGGGCTGGCGCTGACACTGGTCTTCTCGTTCTTCTTCGCATCGGTGGCCGCCAACGCCATCGCCACCACGGCGCGGAATCCGGTGTCGGGAATGACCATGCTGACCATCATGATTTCCGCGGTGGTTCTGCTGCGGTTCGGCCTTTCGGGCACCACGGGGATGTTCTTCGTGATGGCGCTGGCGGGCATGGTATGCACGGCTCTTTCGGTCTCGGGGCAAACCATCACCGATCTGAAGACCGGCTACTGGCTGGGTTCCACGCCGGCGGCGCAGGAGAAAGTGAAGTTTCTGGGCGTGGTTGCGGCATCCGTGGTGGTGGGCCTCACCATCGTGTTGCTGGCGCGCGCATTCCAGTTCGGCGAAGCGGCGCCGGGAGATATGCGCACCGTGCTGCCCTCGCCGCAGGCCTCCATCATGAAAGCCCTGGTGGAGGGATTCATGAGCCACCAGCCGGTGGCCTACCTGCTTTTCGGAGTGGGGGCCGCGATCGCCGTGATTATGGAAATGCTGGAGGTGCCGGCGCTGACTTTTGCTCTGGGAATGTATCTGCCGCTGGAACTGAATACGCCGGCGCTGGTGGGCGGTTTTCTGGCGCACTTCCTTGGGAAGCGCAGCCAGAGGCTGGGCGGCAGCCGGGGCGCCACGGTGCGCGAGCGCGGCGTGATTATCGCCTCCGGTCTGATGGCCGGCGGCGCGTTGGGAGGGGTCTTCGGCGCGGCGGGCCGGCTGATTCCGGGGTATAGCGAGGACTGGGTGAGGACGCCGTTCTACGGCCACGAGATCATTTCACAATCGATTTCGGCTATTTTGTTCGCGGGCCTCTGTGTTTACGTCTGGCGGAGGTCGCTCAGCCACAAGGAGGAAGCGGAGTCATGAGTACGCGATTTCGGGACCTGGTTGGCAACGCCATTTTGGGAATCGATACGCTGTGGGGAGGCGACGTGATGTGCGCCTCGGGTGTGGGCCGATTCATCGCCGATTCGTGGTTCTCCGATGAGCCTCTTCCGCCGGCATACACCGACCCGGCGGCCGCGCGGGTTCGCGAATCGGGCGGCGTCTCGGCCAGGTCGCCCGACCGGCAGGCGATCCAGGCGTATCTGGAGCGGGTAGAGATTCTCGGCGCCATTCGGGCTTTGAAGACTGAATCGCCGAAGTCCGACTACCTGGCCGGGCTGTCGCTGTGTTTCGAAACCATGTGGGACCTCGCGATGGAGATTCTGGGAGTGGGCGAGCCAGTCCCATACGGCCGCTGCGTGCGGGCATCTACCGGGCAGGCGCCGGAACCCTCCGACCCCTCCGCTAAGCGGGAACGCGTGGCAGAGCTTTTGGCCCGGGCCGGGTACGCATCCCACGACCGGGAGTCGCTGCTCGAGGCCGTGGACGCCTGGAGAAGAGCGCACCGGGTCCCCATGGCCTCCATCAAGCCGCTGGGCGCCGCGGTGATCGCCTGGTTCGACCAATTGACCGCCCGCAACGTCGTGCCCCATCTGCCGGCGGCGCTCGAATTCGTGCCGCGAGCCAATATCCGGTTCCTGCCGATCAAGGATGCGTGGTTCTCCGGGTCCATGAACTACCTGGGGAGGGCGCGGAAGCCCGATGGGGCGCCGGAGTACGAGGCCACCTATGAGATCAACGCCTCTCTGGAGATCTCCGTACCGGAGTTCTTGCAGTTGGTGAGCCACGAAGTGGTTCCCGGCCACGTGACTACGTTCGCCTACCTGCAAAACCTGTACGTGCGCGGCGCGGTGGGGTTCGAAGCCTCGGTGCCGACCATGAACACACGCGCGGCCGCGCTATTCGAAGGCATCGCCAACAACGCCATCCTGATGGCGCACGGGGTGACCGAGGTGGACGAGCTGCCGGATGAGGACCTGCAAATCGGCGCACTGCTTCCGCTGCTTCAAGACGATGCCAAGAACCAGGCATCGTACCTTACTTGGAACGACGGGGCGCCGCAAGCCGAGGTGGCGGCGGTGCTGCGGAACGAGTTTCTGGTCACGCCCGAGCGCGCGGACAAACTGTCGGGCGCCTGGGGACGCCACCCCCTGCTGGGGCGGATGTATTTGCCGGCATATCGAGCGGGAACCAACAAAGTGGCCGGCCTGCGCCGCCGGTACCCGGCGAGCCAACTGCTTCCGGTTCTGTACGGCTGCTCGGGCCTGGTAGATGTGACTACTATTGAAGGAGTACTGGCAAGGTAACGCTCGGCAGGCGGAACCGCCTGCCCCACCAGTGCAAACGCAGGACTTGTTTTGGTGGCGCAGGCGGTTCCGCCTGCGAGCCGGAGGTAACCATGATCATTGCATCGCAATTGCGCGCAGGGATGGCGATCAAGTTCGAAGGACAGAGGTACAAGGTGGTGGCCGCGGAGTACCATGGCGGCCAAGGCAAGATGGGCGGGTCCACGCATACCCGCCTCCAGAATCTGGATACCAGAACCTTTCGGGAATACAGTTTCCGTGCGGAGCTGAAGCTCGAGGAGATCGCACTGGAGAGGCAGGCGCTGGAATTCCTGTATGCCGCGGGCGATCAGTGCTGCTTCATGAATCCGGAAACCTACGAACAAACCGAAGTTGCCAGGGACTCCGTGGGAGAGCCGCAGGCCGGGCTGCTGGAAGCGGGCATGAAACTGAGCGTGGAGTTTCTGGAAGGCCGCCCGGTGAGCGTGTTGTTTCCGGATGTGCTGGAGGTGAAAATCGTGGACACGGCTCCTCCCATCCACCAGCAGCAGGACAGCAACTACAAGCCGGCCAAACTGGCAAATGACATCGAAGTCATGGTGCCGCTATTTGTGAAGACCGGCGATGCGATCCGTTTGGACGTAGCGAACATGAAGTACATGGATCGCGCCCGGGGGGACGCGAAGGCGAAGCACGGGTAGCGGAGGGCTACCTTAGGTTAGAAGTACAACTTGAGCGCCATCTGCACCTGGCGCGCGCTGTTCTGCTCGGTCGGATCCACCTTGCCGAAGCTGGAACTGGTTGGATCGGCGTTGGGCGCCAAGAAACGCACGTGGTTGAACGCGTTGTACGTTTCGAAGCGGTACTGCAACCTGATGTGCTCCCGGACGTAGAAATTCTTGGAGACGATGACGTCCAGGTTGTTGACGCGGCTGGCGCGGACATCGTTCCAGCGGGTGGGGATGTAGCGGATGTAGGAAGCGAAGTCCTGGTAGACGCCGTTCTTGATGGTGTCGCTTGGCGCCGGCTTGTAGCTGTAGCCGGGAAGGCTCTGGATGCCGGTCCAGGCCGGGTAGGTGGAAATATCCGTGTTGGCGACGGGGAAGCGGATGAACTGGGAGGTGTCGAACCACTGACTCAGGGTTTGCTTGTCGCGCGGCAAGGCGAAATCCCTGCCGGAGAAGAAAAACGAGTCGGTGGCGGTGAACGCCACGGGCACGCCGGACTGGATGTTGAACTGGCCGGCAAGTTCCCAGCCGCCGATGACAGCGTCTAATACCTTAGGCATGGTGGTCCAGAGCTGCTTGCCCCGCCCAACAGGGATGTGGCAGATAGGCGCGATGGAGAGGTGGAACGGACGGTCCTCGCCGCCCAGTTTGTGCTCGATTCTGCGGCCGGAAATCTCGGGATTCAACCACGAGGTGTCCTCGAACAGCTTGGACCAGGTGAAGGAGTTGATCACGCTGAATCCCTTGTTGAAACGGTGTTCGATCTTGACCAGCAGTGAGTCGAACTGGTTCTCGCCCCAGGGATAGAGGTTTTCCGTCATGGTGCCGATGTATTTGACGGGATTCAGCAACTGGTTCAGGGCAACGTTCTGACTGGTAGAGGGAGTGCTGGTCATGCCCGGCAATTGGTAGAAGGGGTTGGGAACCAGAGTGTTCCACAACAGCGTGTCCAGCGGCCGGCCAGTGGAATCAAAGACGCTCTGCGGTCCCAGGTACTTCTGCCACAAGGCGAAGCCGGGCATGTTCATATTCAGGCCTTGGGTAATGTTGTAGGTCTTGTTATGCGAGTAGCCGGCCTCGAAGAGCCAATTCTTGAGCTGGTGTTGGAGGTGGAGACTGTACTCCCAGGACTGGAAGCGGCGCGGATCCTGATAGTTCCAAGTCACGCCCTGTCCCAGGTTGGTGAGAGCGCCGAGCGTGTTGCCGGTGGGGTCGAGAATCCCGTTTCTGAACGGATTGTCCAGCGTGTCGTAGGGCGTGAAATAGTTGTCCGACGTGGCGTTGAAGGTAGTGGAGCGGCTGTAACCGTTCTGGCCGCCGGTATCGAAGGAAGCCTGCGCGAAGCGGCCGAACCCTCCGCGAATTACGGTATTCGGTCCCAGCTTGTAGGCAAACCCGGCCCGAGGCTGAAACTCCGTGTAATCGCCGTTGTAGATCCCTCGTTTCTGGCCATTCACGCCAGCGAAGAGCTGGGCGCCCATGACCTGGAAGGAACTGGCCGGCAGCACCTGAGAAAGGATCTGTATACCCGGGTTGTTGGCATTTGCGGGATTCGCGAGGATCTTGGCATAAGCGGCCTGCGCCGCGGCGCTGACGGGGTTGACCACGGTCGGATCGAAGACGGTGGTCATGCGGTTGTAGCGCTCGGTAACGGGCGTCTCGTAATCCCAGCGAAGGCCCATGTTGATGGTGAGCCGGGAGGTGACGCGCCAGTCGTTCTGCACGTAGAAGGCGTAGAAATGTTGGGACCAGGCCGCGTCCGCATTGCGTGGGAAACTGCCGCCGTTCGGCAGGCCCAGCATAAAGGCCGCGAGACTCGACCCAACGCCGGTTCCCCCGCTGACGGTGGCGTTTTGGCGGGTCCAGTTGCTGTTGTCGAAGGTGAACGTTCCCTGGCTTCCGAGGCTCTTGTTGGCCTGCTGGAGGACCCAGTATTCGGCGCCGTACTTGAACTCCATGTTGCCCTTCACCTGGGTCAAAGTAGCGGCCCAGGTGTAGTAGGAAGTGTTGGTAACCTGGCCGGCGTCGCTGGCGCCGATGTTGCCAAACTGGCCGTCGATGCGGGGAAACGACGGCTTCGCCATCTGCGCCACAAAGCTGGAGGGAAAGCCCAGCGCGGTGGGATTGAAGCCCGCCCCCTTGTCGTTGTACGGCTCCTCATAACGGCTCAGATTCCAGCGCAGGTCCAATATCTTGGAGGAACTGACGGTGTAGACATGGTCGACCCCAATGCCTTTGGCCAGGCGGTGCTGATAGGTGCCGGTTGCGGGGTCTAGAAAATAGTCGTCGCTGAGCTCGTCCTCGTGGTGCCAACGGACGTTGGCGAAAGTCTTGTTGGAATTGTTCCAGACCTGGTCGCCGCGCGCCACAAACACCGCCATCTTGTTCTGCCGTGTGGAGGCCGGCACAAAATCATTGGCGTCCGTGCTGGTGCCGTCGCTGGGCGTGTTGGAAAGCGGGACAAACGTCAGAACGCCCTGGGCCACTTTGCTCAGTCGGGTCACCGGAACGAGCATGTTGGGAAACAGCGTGCGGTTGCCTTTGGAATCCACGGTCGACGGATCGAAGACTTGGATGGGATACCGGATGCGCTGGCCATTCACGAGTTGGGTGGTGAAAGACTGGCTGAAGTCCCCCTTGCGCTCCAACGCCGAGGGGAGAGAAAGGATGCTGAAGCGCGGGTCCTGATTGCGGATGCCTTCCCAATTGACGAAGAAGAAGGTCTTCTGCCTGCCTCTGTAGACTTTCGGTATCCACACGGGGCCGCCGAAAGTGCCGCCATACTCGTTGTAGTGCACCGGGGGTTTGGCTCCGCCGGTCAGGTTGGTTTGGTAGAGGTTGGCGTTCAAGATATTGTTCTGATTGAACTCGTACAGGTTGCCGTGGTAGTGCGAAGTGCCGCTCTTGAACGACATTTGAACGGTGCCGCCGGCCTGCCGGCCGATGGATGCATCGTAAGCGTTCATCTGCACGCGGAATTCCTGAATGGCGTCCGGAGGTGGTATGAACGCCACCTGCCCGCCGGTCTTCAGGTTGGGCATGCCATCCAACTCAAAGGTATTGGAGCGCTGGTTGTTCCGGCCCCCATCGACAGTGAATTGGGAAGCGGCATCATGCGACCACAGATGGGCGACGTTCTGGTTCTGGTCCTGCGCCAGCACACCGGGAGAGAGCGTAGCCAAGAGCGTGGACACACGGGAGGAAGTGGGCATCTCGGCGATTTCCTCCGGCGTGATGACCGTCCCGGACGTAGCCGATGTCGTATCGATCAATGCAACTTCAGCAGTCACGGTAACCTGGGTGGTGGAGGAGCCGAGCTCGAGTTGAGAGTCGATCGACTTGATATCGGCCGTTTGCAAAGTGATGCCATGCCGCTCGGCTTGCTTGAACCCGGGCGCGGTCACGCTAAAGCTGTAATTGCCGGGTATCAGGAACCGAACCGTCCAACTGCCAACCTCGTTGGTCGCCGTCTTTTGCTGCACTCCGGTGTCATCGGACGTGACGACAACGGCGGCACTCGGAATGACGCCGCCCTGGGCGTCGACCACGCGGCCCCCGAGCGTAGCCCTCGCCTCCTGACTCGAAGCCGGTCTTGGGGCGCCGACCCACAACACAACCGCCAGGGCCGGCAGAAGAAGCACAGCCTTTTGGGTTTTCATTCGTCACCCCTTTCAACAAAGGTTCCCCCACGCCGCATCCCCTGTGGCCCTGGGAAACCCTCGCGAAAGCACAATACCACCGTTACGATAGCGAAACAAGCGGAATGAGGCCCGCCTATCCCCAAGACCTTCGCTGACGAAAGCTTAGCGTTTGCGAGCTGTGAAGCCGGCCGTCGCGGGGTCGTACGTGAAGGTGTAGAGCACCTGGGTCTCGTTGAAGATCATGACCCGTTTCCATGCGCTCGCCACTTCAGCAGGCGCATCGAGACTCACGAACTTGCCAGAGATCTGGTCGGGCATGTCGGCCACCGTCGGGGGCAAAGACGCGTCACGGTCCAGTTCAGCGAGCGTGTGCGTCGGTTTGAGCGCATTGTTCAGATAAATCGTAACGTCTTGAGGCGGAAGCATAACCGGCCTCCTTCAGGCAAGAGTCTAGCACGCTTACGCGAACAGTTCCTGGGCGCGCATCATCCGCTCCGCCACGGTCACACCGTGGGGGCACTTGACGACGCAGTTGGGGCAATCGCCGCAACGCACGGCCTGGTGCTCGGCCGACATGCGTTGGAAGTTCTCCCGGCCGAGCGGGAATTGGCCGTAGCCATCGGCGTACATGACGAAGCGCACCATGTCAGCGACCGGCAGACCCTGGGGGCACTGCCCGGCGCAGGCGCCGCACATGCGGCAGAAGTAGGGAGTGATCTGTTCCAACCGGGCGGTGAGGATCTTCTGGTCGGCGTCGGTGAACGACTGCGCCATGACGGCGAAGTTCTGCTCGAGCTGGTCCATGTCGGTCATGCTGGGGACAGTCGTGGCGATGACCGGGTTCTTCATGACCCACTTGAGGGCGGCGGGGGCGAAATTGGCGGGCCGTGCCGGCGGCGGTGGTGCGCCACCCCCACGACGGCCGCCTCCGGCCCTGGCCATCACCTTCATAGCCACCAGGCCCACGCCGGCCTGGTTCAATTTATCGAGGGCCGGACCCCACTCCGCGGCGGAGGTGAAGTTGTACTGAACCTGGACCACTTCGAGCTTGGCTTCGAGGACGCGATCGACGATGGCCGGCAGGTTGTGGGTGCTGACGCCAATAAACCGCACCTTGCCCGCCTGCTTGGCCTTGCGCTGCGCCTCGAGCCGGTCGTCGGAGATCTCCGCCGGGCTGCCCAGACCGTGGAGCAGCCACACGTCCAGGTGGTCGGTGTTGAGCTCCTTGAGGCTGGTATCGAGCTCCGCCAGGTTACCTGCTCCGGTCTTCTGATCGGACTTGGATGAAAGAAAGATGTCCTTCCGTTTGGCTCCCAAAGCGGCACCCACCATGCGCTCGTTTTGGCCGCTTTGATAGCCGCGGGAAGTATCGAAGTAATTGATGCCCATGTCGACGGCCCTGGTGATCACCGTGGGGTCGGAGGTGATCATGCAGCCATAGCCGACAGTGGAGACCTTCAAGCCCGTCTTGCCCAAAGTGCGGTAAGTGACCTTACCCGGAGTGGGCGCCGCCTGCTGAGGAGCCAGAGCGGACGGAGTAAAACTGGATGCGGTCGATGCGAGACCGGCGGCCGGTAAAGCCAGGCCGGCGGCCAGGAAGTTGCGCCGAGAAGTATCGGTTTTCACTTATGCCTCCTTCAGTTTCCGATGTACGGACCTGAAACATGAAGAATAGCATCGCGCGGGGCAAAAAGCACCTGATATCTATCCAAAAGCGCAACTGAAGGAACACCGGCGACAAGATCGCCGGCGCTACGCTACTCGATTTCGAAGTCGGCGGAGCGCATCACGGACTTCCCGAGCGAGTCCAAGGCCATCACCTCAGCCCGATAGGATCCCGCTATGAGATCCTTTATCGGCAGCTTAAGCCCCACGGCAACCACCGGATTGCCGGCGTGAATGAAACTGGCCACTTCGATGACGCCCGAGTCCACCTTCATCAGGCCGGTCTTGCGGTCCACCAACCGAAGCTGGACACCAACCTTGGGTGGGTCTGCGCCAACCAGCAGCGGTTCATAGACTTCCAGGTACATGGTGGCCGGGTCCGTGGTCTTGAACCGGTTCGCGCCGGTGGGGGTGAACTGAATCCCCGAAGCGACCAGCGGCGCCCGGCCTTCCAGCAGCTCCGCGTCGAGGGCCGTTTCCAGTTCGGACACCCGATGGACTTCCTTGCTGAGCGCCAAGGCGCTGAGGCCGAATTGAGTGCCGTCGTTGGGATCGACGACCAGCGGCTGTTCCAGCTTGCCAAAGCTCTCGCCACCGGAGCTGAAGACGACTGTGAAATTGTACTGGCCGGAAGCCACGTCAAACTGGTTTTCGTAGTGAAGGGGCTTCTCTTTGAAGGCGGCGAGCTCCTTGGCACCGTCCAGATCGAGTTTCACGGTGTCGCTGAAGCGCGCGGCGACGGCGCCATCGGGCTTGTAGGCGATACCGAGGACATTCATTTCGGAATGGAGTTTTCCCTTGACCTTCTCAAACTTGAGGGATTCGGAGGGGATCTCGATGGCCACGTCTACGCGGGCCGTGTTGGGCCCAGTGTAGAAGAACGGGGCCTGCATGGAGGCAATGACGGTGCCCGCTTGCGAGCCGGTGGCGCGATTCTCCAGGTCCTGCTCGGCCGGCTTCCCGGCGAGCAGGTCCACCGGTTTGACGTAGCAATACCCGCTGCGCGCCCGGACGTTGGTTCCACCGCGATCCACCTTGACCCGCAGTGTATGGCAGCTTCCCTCGAGGGATTCCGGGGGCGTATAGGCGAGGATGTAGTACTCGTTCTGCTCCTTGCCAATCCGTTCCAGCCCGCCGAGCAAGTCATTGGTATTGGCGATTACGAAGCCGCCAGTGCCATCCGCCAACATATAGAGGACTTCCTGATTGGCCGTCGCCGAAAAGGGAACCTGAGGCACAATCTGGCGGGGCAGGTTGAATGGATTGTTGCGGTAGGCCTGGCCGGGAACCATGGGATTGGGGCTGCCCCCGCCGCTGGAGGTGCCCCGGCTCCCCGTGTTGGTGCTGCCGGTCGACGCGGATCGGCCGCCTGGGGTGGCGCCGCCGGGAGACGACGTGGTGCGACCACCCGGGGCGGTGCTGCCGGGCGACGTGGTGCGGCCCCCTGGGGTAATCCCGCCCGTGGCGCCTCCGCCCGGCCGGCTGGCGGTCCCGCCACCTGTAGAACCGCCACCTGTAGAACCGCCTGTGGTTCCGCCTCCCCTGGTCTGCGGTTCCCACTCAGGGGATGACGCAACAAAAGAAAAAGAAGCAGCTTGCAAGAATCCGAAGCCGAGCCGCACGCCAGCGGGACGAGGCTGGAGGGCGCCCCGCGGCCCGGTGGAGGCGTCGAACCCGCCTCCGGTGAGGCCGCGAACGTCGATGGGATAAATCGCGACATTGGCCTTGTTGCAGACGTCAATGGCGGCCGTCACTTCCGACCGCATCTCGGAATTGAGCGGAAAACCGGCGGTGAACAGGATGAGGGTCTTGCGCCCGGGAACGCCCGTCAGGTTCTTGGCCAGACTTCGCAGGGCCAGCACGACGCTGCGCGCGCCGTAATCGGCCGCGCCGCCGCCCAAACGGGGCATGCCGATGGAGGCGACCTCGATATTGGGAGAAACGGCCGAAGACTTCACACCGCTGACCACCTGTTTCAGGCGATCGGCGTCGGCTGTGAAGTTCTGCGCAATCTGCACCGAGCCGCCGAAATTGACGACGGCCATCAGGCGGTTCGGACCGGCGTTGTTGTCGATGAACTTAGCCGCCGCCTGGCGCGCTCGAATCTGGTCGCCGGGATTCATGGTGGAATTGTCGAAGAACAGGACCAGGTAGCGCTTTTGAGAGGCCGACGGAGCGGCCGGATCCGCCTCGAAGGAAAAGCTTTTGATGGATTGTTCCTTGTTGTCCTCCCAGACCTTGAAATCTTTCAAGACAAGATCGTGAATGTAGGCGCCCTTCTTGTCGGTTACCACGGTGTCCACCAGGACCAGCCGCGTTTCCGTCCGGATGACCGTTTGAGAAGCGGGCGGGGCGCCTGACTGCTGGGCCTGCGCCGCGGCGCCGGCCAAAAACAGAACTCCCGCTAACAGCGACGTGCCTTGCAACCTCACTTTACACCTCGATTCACCGGCTTCACGTCAAGCAACTCCTTGGCTTCAGCCATCATAACGCCTTTACGCGACCGCTCCGTATCTGATATCCTTTTCCGATATGCGAAAAATAGGGGTTTCGACACTTGTGTTTCTGTGTGCCTGCGGAGCGGTTTTCGCGCAGGGCACCACTTCCCGCGTGCTCGGCACGGTCGAGGACGCGACCGGGGCAGTGGTGCCGGGCGTCAGCGTCAAACTGGTCAATGAAGGAACGCGCGTCACCTTCGAGACCACGACATCGGCCACCGGCGCGTACGTCTTCGAAGCCGTGCAACCCGGTTCCTACGAACTGGACGTGGAGGCCACGGGCTTTCGCACGTCCACGTCGACCGGCAACCTGGTCACCATCGGGCAGCCGGCCACGATCAACGTGAAACTCGAAGTAGGCGCCATCACCGACAAAGTCGAGGTGCAGGCATCCGCCGAGGTGGTCCAGACCGGCACCTCCGGCAACTACGGCAACCTGGTATCCGAGCAGGCGGTGCGAGACCTCCCAATCGTGGGCACGCGCGGACGCAACCCGCTGGATCTCATTTACATGCAGCCCGGCGTGGTGAGAGGGGATGGAATGACGGGCGGCGGAATTTTCGTGCACGGCGCGCGCGATCGCGCCTGGAACTACACGCTCGACGGCATCGATGTCAACGACTCGAGCCAAGGCGGATCGAACACCACCTCGTTCCGGGTGAACCCCGACATGCTCGACGAATTCCGCGTGCTGACGGGCAACGGGACGGCCGAGTACGGGCGCAACAGCGGCGGGCAGGTGGCCATGGTGACGCGCTCGGGCAGCAACACATTTCACGGCGATGGCTTCTGGTTCTACCGGACGCCCCGGCTGAATGCCAACGAGTGGCAGAATAACCTGGCCGGCGTGGGCAAAGCGCAGTTGCAGCAGAACATCTTCGGGGGCGACATCGGCGGGCCGGTCATCAAGAACAAGACCTTCTTCTACTTCGAGATTCAGGCGCTGCGGGCGCGTTCCAGCACGCTCACTACGCGCACGGTGTTTACGGCCACGGCGCGGCAGGGAATCCTGCGCTACGTGAAGGGAGGCCGCAACCAGCCGGCCGGCACTGCGGCTGCATCGGTGGACGCCAGCGGCAATCCGCTGCCCAACGTGAACATCGGGACCTACAACGTCGCTAACAGCGACCCGCAGCACATCGGCCTCGACCCCAGTATTCTGACGGAGATGAAGAACGAGCCGCTGCCCAACAATTTCCAGGGCGGCGATGGTCTCAACACGGCGTCCTTTCTCTTTACGCCACTGGCGTCGGAGCGCCAGCACGACCAGACCATCAAGATCGACCAGGCGATCAACACCAGAAACACGGTTTATGGCCGTCTGGTCTGGGGCCGCGACGACAGCGTGTGCGACATCGTCAACAGCGGGCAGCCGATATTCCCGGGCGGACCCTGCCTGGTGAACACACTGCGCGGGCCGCGCAACTTCGCCATCAACTGGCGATTCACGCCCAGCGCGCACGTCACCAACGAGTTTGTGGTTGGGGAAAACCGCTACGACCCGATCTTCGGGCAGCCCTCCTCGCTCGACAAAGTTTCCATCGCCACCGCTCCGGTGGACACCACCTGGCAGTATTACTTCGGCAACCAGCGGGTGGTGAGCACGTGGCAATTCGTGGACAACCTGGCGTATTTCCGGGGCGCCCACGCGTTCAAGTTTGGCTTCAACCTGCGGCGCGTGCGCGAGGAGGATCAGCGCGGCTCGGTGGCCGGTCTGAACGCGGCCGAAGAGGTGAACTTCGACACCGGCATCGACACGGTCGACCCCACCACCTTCGGGCTGCCTTCGGATTTGAACACCACTTACGACCGGCCGAACTTCCAGTCCGATATCAATTTCATGCTGGGCCGGGTGGGGCAGATCGACCGCGGCTTCGTGAACCAGGGCGGGCAGTGGACCAAGAGCACCTTCCAGTTCGACACGCGCTACCCGGAGTACGAGTTCTATGGACAGGACACGTGGAAAGTGCGGCCGAACTTGACGGTGGATCTGGGGATGCGGTGGGAACTTCGCCTATCGCCCAACACACCGGAAGGTAATATATTGGTGCCCAACCAGCCAATGGTGGCCGGCGGCACGTCCAGCGACACCGTTCAATGGGTGCCGGGGAAGTTGTTCAAGAACCAGATGCACAATTTCGGGCCGTCGCTGGGCTTCGCGTGGGACCCGTTCTCGACCGGAAAGACTTCCATCCGCGCCAACTATCGCATTGCATACGACCGCATCAACACGTTCGTGCTGGCATCGCAGGTGCTGCCCAACCTGCCGGGTAATGCGCTGGCCGTGATCAACCAGAGCTTCGGCCAGGGCGGGGGCCGGCTGGCGAACCTGCCGGCGCTCACTCCGCCGACCACGGCGCCCAGTACTCTGACGCAACCCGCGGCTTTCGCGGCGGCATCGAACACGGTGGTGGACCCCAACATCAAGACGCCGCGCACGCACGAGTGGTCGTTCGGCATCCAGCGCCAGGTGGCCAGCGGGACGGTGGTCGATGTCTCGTATATCGGCCGGCGGGCCTATCACCTGCTGGGGGCCTACAACGTCAACCAGGCCCAGATCTTCGGCAACGGGTTTCTGGACGCCTTCAACACCGTGAAAGCCGGCGGGGATTCGCCTCTCATGGACAACCTGCTGAAGGCGGATACGCGCTTGAACGCCGGCGAGACCGGCTCGCAGATGGTGCGGCGGCTGTACGCCTCGAACCTGACCCTGAATTCGGCGGCTGGGCTGGCGGCATCGCTGGCGGCGCGGCTGCAGAGCGGTCAGAACGTCACCCAGCTTTCAACGGGTCAGCCGTTCTTCTTCTTTCCCTACCCGCAGTACACGAGCGGGCTGAACGTCCTGGATTCGAACGATTTTTCTACCTACAATGCGCTCGAAGCGCAGGTGGACCACCGCTTCCACAACGGCATGTCGTTCAATCTCGCCTATGTCTGGTCGAATTCGCTGGACACACGCTCGTTCGACCCCACCATCACGGTGGTGAGCACGGCCAACAGCGCGTCGGCCAACTCGACCCCGTTCGACATTTACAACCGCGACTTAAACTACGCGCCATCCGACTTTAACCGGCGGCATTCGTTCCAATGGAACTTCGTGGAAGAACTGCCGTTCGGAAAGGGCAAACACTTCCTGGGGGGCGCCTCGGGACTGGCGAACCGGATTGTGGGCGGATGGGAAGTCTCGGGTTACGGACGGGTGACCAGCGGCCGACCTTTCACGGTGTACTCGGGATCGAACACCTTCAGCAGCGTGGTGCAGACGCCGGCCAACTGTACCGGGAAGTGCAACCCTGGAGAAGGCACGCCGTATCTGGATTCCGCCAGCGGGCTGATCTGGTACCTGAACCCGACGCAGACGGCGCAGTTCTCCATTCCGGCGCCGGGGCAGTTCGGCAACACCGGGCGTAACTACCTGGTGGGGCCGCACTATTTCGAGCTGGATGCCTCGCTATTGAAGCGCGTGCCGTTGAAGAGCGAGAGGATCAAGCTGGAACTCCGCGCCGACGCCACGAACCTGACCAACTCGGTTGCGTTTGGGCCTCCGACGGCCACGGTCACCAGCACCATTTTCGGGCGCATCAACAACACCATCTATAGCGGATCGCGGAAGATCCAGGTGGGCGCGAAGATTCACTTTTAGCGGGAGCGGGCGAGACGTGCCTCGCCCCTACGATGACGGCATGGCGGGTCGCTGGAAGAGATTGCTGTTGACGGTGCTTTTGGCGGCGGCAGGCGCGGCGCAGACCGCCCCGTCCCGCAAGCTGGAATTCGAGGTTGCGTCCGTCAAACCCACGGCGGTCGACGAGATCAAGTTCAGGTCTGGGGCAGTCGGGCTTGGCAGCCGGGTCTACGGGGACAGGGCGGAGTATACCTATATGACGCTGCGGCAGCTCATCGCCGATGCCTACCAGGTAAGGTCGTGGCAGGTGGAAGGCCCGGACTGGCTCACCACTGAGCGCTTCGACATAATCTGTAAGATGCCGGCGGGTTCCCGAAAGGAAGATGCGCCACTCATGCTGCAATCCCTGTTGGCAGACCGTTTCAAGTTAGTCCTGCGCCGCGAGTTTAGGGAGCAGAGCGTCACGGCGCTGGTGGTGAGCAAGGACGGTCCCAAGTTGAAAGAATCGTCGGCCGAAACGCCGGCTAAAGGAGCAGGTCAGGCCACCACCAAGAAGAATAACAGCAGCTTAGGCATGACGGTGGGGACAACCGGCCTCCGCATGACGCTGGAACCCACCAATTCGTCGGTTCACGTGGAAGCCAGCAGGATGACGATGGCTTACCTGGCGGAAGTGCTGGGGAGGTCCACTTTCGGCAACGGGCGCCCAGTGGTGGACATGACGGGGCTGGAGGGGAATTACGAAGTGGTCCTCGATATCCCCATGGCCGCGCTCGGGCTGGCGGTCACCGCAGACGCAGGTGTTCCCGATGGAAACGCCGAGGGGCCGCCTCCCGCGGCAGCGGCTTCGGATCCTGGAGGCGGACGGAAGCTGGAATCCCTAAAGAGCCTGGGCCTCGAACTGGTGAGCCGGAAAGCGCCGGTTGAGCATCTAATCGTCGATCACGCGGAGAAGAGGCCCACGGAGAATTGATGGGGGGGCACGTCAGGGAAGCGTCCCGAAGAGTCGGGACGCGGCAGGCAGGAGTGCCTGCGCTACGGCGATTGCGTCTTTCCCAAAAATGGCGCGAATCAGGTCCCGCCCGGCTTCTTCCTTTTTCGAAGGCTCCTGCTCCTTCAAAAACCTTCGGTAGGCGGTATCGAGGTTGTTATTGGCGTTAATCACCGGAAGGGGTTCTCGACGGCAATACCGAAATACTTCTGACCGGCGTTCAAATCCTCCGACCAGATCCGCGCACAACCACCGCGCTCGGCGGCTGCCACGATCATGCCGTCATAGAAGTGCAGGCCGTATTCCGCACGAACCTCCACCGCTCGCCGGACGACGTCGCGGTCGGAGACGACCACGCGAATTGGAGCCAGCGCATCCAGCACGGCCGTCACATCCTCGGGACGGGCGGGGGGCACCGTCTTGTGCAGGAGGGTGGCCGCGAACTCCGCCAGCACCTGCGTCGAAGCCAAGATCTCTCCGGCCAGCGCCCTCCTGACGAGGTCCCGCGCCACGCGCTGTTTGTGGGGGTCGCCCGGGTCGTAGGCGTAAACGAGCACATTGGTGTCGAGGAATTCAGGAGCGGGCATACAGGTCCGCCCGTTTCCAGGTTCGCTTGCCGACGTTAAACCGGAAGCGCTTGAAGGTGCGCTCGAGCGCCTCGCGTTCGCGGCGTTTCCGGCCGGATGCGGCGTCCTCGAGAGCGAGTTTTTCCAGGTAATCGCGCACCATGCCCGTCAGGGTACTGTCCCGCTCGACGGCAATCCTCCGCGCTTTCTTGACGAGTTCGTCGTCGAGAGAGAGTGTGATGTTCATACCCCCATAATAAGGGAAACCCATAAGCCGTGCAAGGGACCACGGGTTGACAGGCGGAAGCGCCTGTCCCACATTGAGCGATCAGGCGGGCGGGCGCGCACTACGGGTGAGCCATCCCTTCCTCCAGAGCAGGAAGTACACAATGGCGAGGGCGACGTAGGTGGAGATCCAGAACCACGGGGTCCACCAGGGGAGGCCGTTGAAGCGGATGTCCGAGACCGGCCAGAGAAAACGCGTGGCGTAGTACCGGTAGCTGTGCGTGAAGATATCGATCAGGATGTGAGACAGCCATCCCAACAACTCGAGCACGACACGGCGCGCCAGAACGCTGGCCACTGCGAAGACCAGAAGGAACGTGATCAGGCTGTGACCGAGAGGATAAAGCGGCACGCCGAAGTTCACGCGCGGCAATCGCGCGCCGTGCAGGGATCCACCAGTCAAAAGTAACCATAAGCCGACGGCCACGGGCGGGCCGAAGGCGAGCAAATCCGGAAACATGGCCCAGAAGACCGTCCATCCCAGACGAATCCGGGCATTAGCGGATTTCCTGGCAGCCGTGGCTCCGGCGGCGGCCCACAAGCCGTGCGCAATGATGTCCATGAGAATGTTTTCACTCGTATCGTAACGCGTCTATGGGGTTGATGCGGGAGGCTTTTACGGCGGGATAGATTCCGAAAATGACGCCCACGGCGAAGGACACGCCGAAGGCGATGATGACGCTCGAGGTGGTCACAATGGTCTTCCATTCGGCGGTGCGGGCGATCAGCCAGGCCAGGAAGAAACCGAATCCGATGCCCAACAGGCCGCCACCGACGGAGATCAGTACCGATTCCGTCAGGAACTGGCGCACGATGTCGAAACGGCGCGCGCCGATGGAGCGGCGAATGCCGATCTCGCGGGTGCGCTCCAGAACCGTGGCCAGCACGATGTTCATGATGCCGATGCCGCCGACCAGGAGCGAAATGGCCGCGATGGCCACCATGACGTAGGTGAAGATGGTCTGGGTGCGCTTCTGCTGGGCCAGCAGGGCAGCGGGAATGGTCACACTAAAATCCTGGATATTGTGGTGCGTGGAGTTCAAAACGGCGGTCACCACTTTCGCGACCTCGATGCTGTCGGCGTCGGGGCGGAGGCGGAGATCGATGCCGTCGAGATCGTCTTTCATGTCCTCGCTCTGGTCCCAGAAGCGATATTGGAAGGTGTTGAGCGGGATGTAGACGATATTGTTGAGGTCCTGCATGGCGCCGCCGGTGTTCTGGGCGCCGGCCATAAGCTGCTCGGTGAGAACGCCCACCACTTCGAGCCACACATCGTTCACCTTTACGAACTTGCCGTTGGCGGAGCCATAGCCGAGGAGGTTGATCTTGGCGCCTTCTCCGAGGACACAGACCTTGGAGCTGGCGGCATCGTCCGCGTCCTGGAAGAAGGCGCCTTCCGCCAGATGCAGGCTGTGGATGACGGCATAGGCGGGGCGCACGCCGTACAGCTCGGGGATATCGCGCGCAGGTTTGGGAAGCACCGAGGCGGGGTGCAGCGTGCGGCGAGCCGACAAGGTTTCGAGGGCTTCGATGTTGGCGCTGAGGATGCGGACATCGCGCTCGGAGAGGCCGGGCGAGGAACGGCGCCGCTGCTGGAACTCCTCCTGGCTGGTGGCGGGGCGAGATTCCACCAGGACATTGCGAACGCCGAGCTGCTCGATGAAACGCAGCGATTCCTCGCGCGCGCCGGCGCCGATGGCGAGCATGCCAATCACCGAGCCGACGCCGAAGACGATGCCCAGAGCGGTGAGCAGGGTGCGGGTCTTTTGCGCGCGCAGGTTGGCCAGAGCCTGGCCGATATCGGCGGGGGCGAAGATCATTGCTGTAGCGCCTTCATCGCGCTGGACTGCCCCGCGGCGGGTTTGCTCTGCTGATCGGGACTGGACATGGCCACGAAACTGCCTTCGGGGACGCCGGTAAGCACGGCCTGGCTTTCGCTGCGGCGCACCAGGGTGACGTCGCGCGGCATGAAGCCGGCGGGGGTCTTCAGGTACACGAAGGTACGGCCATCGCTTTCGAACAGCGCCTGGGAAGGAACCCAGGTGACATTATCGAGGGATTCGACGGTGATCACCAAGTTGGAGGTCATGCCGGGGCGCAATTCGGGAGACGCCTGGTCGAGGGCGATGCGGCACTCGAAGTGCCGGTCCCAGGACGAGCCGCCGGTGCCACCGATGTTCTTCACGTGGCCCGGAAAGCTCTTGCCGGCCAGCGCCACCACCGCCACGGACACCTTCTGGCCGGGCGTCAAGTGCCCGCGGTCCAACTCTCCAACCTGGGCGCTCACCTCCCAACTCTTGAGATCGGGGATCTGGGCCACGGCCATGCCGGTGTAGACGTTATCGCCAAGCTGGTAGGGGAGCAACGTCATGCCATAGTAGCCAATCATGAGGTTGCTGTTCTGCTGAATGTTGACGTAGCCGGAGGTCTTGGCCTTGAGGGTCATGCCGTCGATGGTTTTCTGCGCGATATCCATCATCACCTTGGCCTTGTTCAGAGCGGCCTGTTGAATGGCGACGCCGGCGGCGGCGGTGGCTTTCTTGTTGTTGAGGTCCTGCTCGGCCTGATGCTGGCGGTTATGGGCTGCGTCCAGCGCGAGGACGTTCTGACGCGCGACGATAGCGGACAGCAGGGGGTTCTTGCGAATTTCGAGTTCGGCGAGCTTGACGTCGGCGGTGGTGGATTCCACCTGATAGCGCGTCTCCTCGTCCAGGGCTTGGCCGTCTGCCTGAGCCTTGATGACCTGCTGCTCGGCTTCGGCCAGATCGGCTTCGGCCTCGCGCAGGTTGTACTCCTGTTGGGTGGTATCGAGCTGCACGACGACATCCCCGGCTTCCACCAACTCGCCAGGCTCGCGGAGGTAGGTGATCGCCACGGTGTTGCCACCCGCCTGGGGAACCGTAAGCATTTCGGAGTTTCCGCCTTGAAGCTCACCGCGGGCCGCCACGGTGATGGTTACGCGGCCGCGTTTGACGCGGGTGGTGGGAAGCTCCACGGCGGCTGTTGAAGCGGTGACCCTGGTCACGATCCGGATGGCGCCCCACGCGATGGCCGCCAGGATCGCCAGCACGGTTGCCAACACCAGCAGGCGTTTCCTCATTTCTTCCGGTCCTTCTCGGCATCGACCAGCGCGACCATGGAGCCTCCGGGGATGCCGGAGATGGCTACCTCGTCGGGATTTCGAGCCTGCACCTGAACTTCGACGGGCTGGTAACGGCCCTTGCGGGCCAGGTAGACGACGGGCTTTCCAGCGCGCGTGAAGAGGGCCTTGGCGGGGATGCCGATGGCGTTGGGGAGGCGACTGACGACGATGTCCATACCACCGTTCATGCCGGGGCGCAGGCGCGAATCGGGATGGGCGATGGAGGCGTAAGCGTGGAAGCTGCGGGTGGAAGGCCACCCGTAGCTCTGTTCGGCGAGCAGGGAGATCCGTCCGACGCTGGCGGCCATGGTGAGTTCGGGGAGGGAATCGACGCGGACACGCGCCTCCTGATTCACGGCGATGCGGCCGCGGTCGGTTTCTTCGACCTTGGCGTCCAATTCGAGGGTGTCGAGATCGGGCATTTCGGCGAGGATCATGCCGGAAAACGCGTTGTCCCCCACTTTGAAGGGCTTGGCGTTCAGATAGCCTTGCGCGTAGTTGAATCCGAAAACCACAAAGCCGGCGATAGGGGCCTTGATCTCCATTTGAGCAATGCGGGATTTGGTAAGGTCCACATCGGCCTGCGCCTGGTCGCGCAACCGGGTCAGGGAAGCGATCTTGGACTTGTCGGAAGCGGCGTGGAGCGCGACGGTGGCCTCCTCAACTTTCATCTTCTGTTCGGCGACCCCCAGATCGATGCGGCTCTCTTCTCCCTGAAGACGGCTCACAATCTCGGTTTTGGAAGCTTCCAGCCGGGCGCGCTCGACGGTATACTGCGAGTCGAGGAGATCGCTTTTGTCCTGCTCGGCGGTAATGCGCGCCTGGGCGACGGCCTGATCGAGCGTGGCCTGGGCTTGCCGCAACTGAGCCTCCTTCTGCTGGAGCTGCTGCTGAGCACTGGAGGAATCGAAGCGGATGATGGGGTCGCCCGCCTGGACCGCTTCGCCGGCAGGGGAGAGCCAGGCGATGCGCAGATTGGGAACGACGGGCGTGGAGATCTCCACCGAGCGGGCCGCCTTGAGCTCGCCGCGGCAGCGGATGATGACCAGGAAATCGCCCTGCCGCGCCGGAGCGACGGGGAGCGTGACGCTGGCCTGCACCTGGCGCAGATGGTAGACCCCGGCGGCGGCGCCACCGAGCGCCAGGAGCACGCCCGCCAGGGCCGCCCAAAACCGAACGCGCCTCCGCCAGGCGCTCATCTCGAGCCTCCGGGCGGCGAGGAATCCGATGGCGGCGCCTCAACCACCAGCGCGGCGGAGAGATCGGGCATGAGATGCGGATCCGTCTTGTCGAGTTTGAAAACCGCGGTGAATGTTTTAATGGGGCTTCCCAAGGCGGAAGAGGCCACAGGGCTCGAGAATTCGAAGTGCGCGGGGAATGAGAGATCGGGATAGGCGTCGAGGTAGACGGTGGCACGGGAACCGGGCACGAGAGCGGCGCCGTCGGGTTCGCCCACCATACAATTGACCAACATTTCGGAAGGATCGAAAATGCTGACCACAGCCTGATTTCGATAGAGCTGGTCGCCTTCCTGCGGGTGGCCAATGGTGTTATTGCGAATCACGTTCTGGTGGGCCACCATGCCGGCCAGCGGCGCGCGGACCTGCATCATGCCGATGTTGCCCTGAGTGCGCTCCAGAGCCACCTTCTGGCGGTCGCGCTGCAGTTCGAGGATGCGCAGAGCGGCGCCGTCTGACTTATCGTGAAAGGCATTGGACTTGTTCAGGCTCCCCACGTGGCGGGCGGCGATCTCAGCGCGGGCTTCGTTTTTCAAGCCGTCGATGGCGCTGAGCAGCGGCGCCTTTTGCACCTCGATGCGCGCCTTGGCGAGATCGGCCTCGGCCTGCTTGAGGTCGGCCGCGCGTTTTTCGGCGTCGGCGCGGTTCTGGGCGCGTTTCTGATCCACCTGGTGGCCGAGATCGTCGAACTTGGCCGCGGCATCGCGCGCACTATCGAGCTGTTGCGTGGCGTCGAATTCGGCGACCAAATCGCCTTCCTTCACGCGCGACCCATTGGGAATGATCCGGGTGAGCGTGAGGGACCCGCCTTGACCATAGATGGCGGGCACCAAAACCTTGGAAAAGTGGACAGCCTGGATGGTCCCGGTGACGCGAACCTCGCGCTTGGCGCGAGGCGACTCGACGGGCGCGGCGGGGTGCCCTCTGGGCCCGGCGGCGTGCTCCGGCGGCGGACTGGAACGGGAGCACGAGGCCAGAAGCAGCAACCCGGCGGCAGCCGCGAGCCCGCACGACAATGACCTCATCTCGCAGATTAGACGGCGAAACCTCCGAAAAGGTTCATGGGAATCTCGCACAGAAGCTGTGGAATCTTTCGCACAGTGTGCGCAAGCCGCCTCTGTTATTCGGACGAAAAGCATCCGAAACCACTAAACTTCCGCCGCGCCGTGTGCTATATTCAACACAAATCCACCGCAGAGTGGATAGAAAAACAGTTCCTTGCGGGGAACGGGGATTTGTCGTAAATGTGCGGAATCGCGGGATTTACTCGGCTTAATCGAGCGGTAGACCGGGGTGTGGCCCGACGCATCACGGAAGCGTTGTACCATCGCGGCCCGGACCAACAAGGGGTTTTCGAGGGCAGCGAAGCAACCCTGTGCGCCGTCCGATTGAAGATCATCGATCTGAGCGGCGGGGATCAACCTTTCCTCAGCGACGACGGAGACACGGCCGTTGCGTTCAACGGCGAGATCTACAACCATCTGGAGATACGCGCGGAGCTGGAGGAACTGGGGCACCGGTTCCATTCCCACTGCGACACCGAGACGCTGCTGCGGGCATTCCTCGAGTGGGACACGGAATGTTTCTCGCGCATGCGGGGGATGTTCGCGGTGGCCCTGTGGACGGAATCGCGCAAACGGCTGGTGCTGGTTCGCGACCGGATGGGGATCAAGCCGCTGTACTATTACCGGCGCGGCGACGATATTTGCTTCGGATCGGAGCTGAAGGCGATTCTGGAGCACCCCGACGTGCCCCGGCAACTGGACCTGGAAGCGCTGGATTCGTACCTTTCGGTGAATTATGTTCCGGGTCCCGGCACTCTGATCGAAGGGGTTCGCAAGCTGCCGCCGGGGCACCTTCTGGAATGGCGTCACGGGCAACTGTGGATCGCGCCGTGGTGGAAGATACCCGCCAACGAGAAGCGGCCGTGGTCGCTGGAGGGCGCGAAAGAGGAGTTGGATTGGCTGTTGCGCGATTCCATTCGCGAGCACCTGGTCTCGGACGTTCCGCTGGGAGTGTGGGCCTCGGGCGGCATCGACTCCTCGACCATCCTGCACTACGCCGCTACGGAAAGCGCCGCGCGGCTGAAGACTTTTTCGGTTTCGTTCTCAGGGCGCAGCTTCGACGAAAGCCCCTACTTCCGGGAGATCGCGCGGATTTACGGCACGGACCATCACGAGTTCGATCTGAACCCGGACATCGAACTGCAGAGCGCCATCGCGGATTTCGCCTACTATTCGGACGAGCCGAGCGCGGACGCGGGAGCGTTGCCGGTGTGGTACCTGGCGCGCATGAGCCGGCGTCACGTGACGGTGGCGCTCTCGGGTGAAGGCGCGGACGAATTGTTCGGCGGATACGTCACCTACCAGGCCGACCGCCTGACACGGCCCTTCCGGCTGATGCCCGGCGCGCTGCGGCGGCTGATGCTGAAGGGAGTCGAGCGGTGCCTGCCGGTCTCCGACGAGAAAATCGGTTTGGAGTACAAGCTGAAGCGCTGGATCGAAGGGAGCTGGCTCGACCCCGACGAGGCGCACTTCTTCTGGAACGGGGCATTTTCCACCGAGCAGCGGCGACAGATCCAGCCCGGCGGAAACGGGAACGGGCTGCGGAGGCTGGTGGAGCGGCTGGGACTCGAACGCCGCGGCGTCATAGACCGCTACCTGCTGGTGGACCAGGCCTACTACCTTCCGGACGATATTCTGTACAAGACGGACCGCATGAGCATGGCTCATTCGCTGGAAGTTCGTCCGCCATTCCTGGACCACCGGATCGTGGAGTTCGCGGCTTCCCTGCCCCAGAACATGAAGATCCGGGGCCTCACGCAGAAATTCATTCTCAAGGAGCTGATGCGCGGGAGGCTGCCGGAAACCGTGCTCAAGCGGAAGAAGACCGGCTTCGACATCCCGGCTCACGACTGGTTCCGCGGGGTGCTGCGTCCTTTGCTGATGGATACGCTGACGCCCGAAGCCATCGCATCCACGGGGATCTTCGATGCGCGCGCGATTCAATCTCTGATCAGGGATCACATGGAGAGGCGCGTCAATGCGGGTTTTCACCTGTGGGGCCTGCTGACGCTTTTCCTGTGGATGAAGCGATGGAAGGTCGAGGTGGTTCCGCCCCTGGAAGCGATTCACCGGCCACCGGCTGGAGTGCTCGCGATCCGGTAACAAGGAACCAGCGTTGACAGACGAAAACGTCTGTCCCACTTTGTCCCACTTGCGTTCTTGTGGAGCAGGCGCTACCGCGGCCGGCGGGTTGCCAACCCGCCGCAGGATGCCATCCTGCCCCACGAAGCCGGCCAATCCACCCTCCAATAGGCGATCATGTGAGAGACGCATCCATGCTGATATCCAAGGAATCGAGCGTTCCCTATCAGGTCGCCGTCGCGCTGATCGCGGCCCTGATTTTCGTGGGGTGCATCGTGAGCCCGCCTTCCTTGATGGACGACGTGGATTCGGTGCAGGCGCAGATTGCCCGCAACATGCTGCAATCCGGCGACTGGGTGACGGCGCGCCTGGATGGCGTCGCTTACCTGGAGAAGTCTCCCCTGAAATACTGGATGATCGCGGTGTCGTTCCTGATCTTCGGGGTGCACGATTGGGCAGCGCGGATTCCCATTGCGCTCTCGACGGTGTTGCTGTGCTGGGTGACGGCTCGCTTCGCGGCGTGGGGCGCGCCCCCGGGGATCCGGCGCCGGGTGGGCTTGTGCGCGGGCATGGTGCTGGCCACCAGCGTGGGATTGTTTCTATTCACCCGCATTCTGATTCCGGACGCGATTCTCACGCTGGCCATTACGCTGGCGCTATGGAGCCTTATGCGCGCCATCGAGGAAGACGAGCCGCATCCGGCGCGTTGGGCCATGCTCATGTGGGGATCGATGGGCACCGGGCTGCTGCTGAAAGGCCTGATCGCGGCGTGCTTCCCAGTGGCTGCCGGGTTGCTCTACCTGGGCCTCACCAAGCAGTTGTTCCGGCGCAGGACCTGGGGGCGGCTGCGGCCGTTCCGCGGCATCCTGCTGTTGCTGGCGATTGCCGCGCCGTGGCACGTGCTGGCTACGCTGCGCAACCCTCCGTATTTCGATTTCACGATGCACAGCGAGAGGGGATCGTACCATGGGTTCTTCTGGTTCTACTTCATCAACGAGCACGTTCTGCGTTTTCTGAACCTGCGCTATCCGCGGGATTACAATACCGTGCCGCGGGCTTGGTTCTGGCTGTTTCACCTGCTGTGGCTGTTTCCGTGGAGCGTGTACTTCCCGGCGGCGCTGAGACTGAGTTACTTTAAGCCAGACCGGGCGTCGAGGGTGCGGCTGATGGCGTTGTGCTGGAGCGGATTCATTCTGGTGTTTTTCACGTTCTCCACCACACAGGAGTATTACTCGATGCCGTGTTACCCCGCGCTGGCGCTTTTGCTGGGAATGGCGATGGCCGGCCAGGACCCGTGGCTGCGGTATGGCACCGGGGCGATTGCGGTGGTGGCCACCCTGGCGGCGGCTGCCATCGCGGTCATCCTGTGGATGGTGCGCGGACTCGACACACCCGGCGATATTGCCGGGGCGCTGAGCCAGAACCCGGAGGTCTATACGCTGTCGCTGGGCCACATGACGGACCTGACACTGCGGGCGTTTGCTTATTTGCGTCTGCCGCTGGCGGTGGCGGGGGTGGCGTTCGTGGTGGGCGCGGCGGGGGCCTGGCGCGCCGCCGGGAGCAGGCTGGCGCCGCTGGCTGCGCCGACGGCCATGATGGTGCTGTTCTTTCACGCGGCGCGGCTGGCGATGGTGGTGTTCGACCCTTACATGTCGTCGCGGCCTCTGGCCGAGGCGCTGCTCCAGGCGCCGCCGGGAAAGCTGATTGTGGACGACCAGTATTACACCTTCTCTTCGGTCTTCTTCTACACCAACCGGCGGGCGCTACTGTTGAACGGGCGGGTGAATAACCTGGTGTACGGGTCTTACGCGCCGGACGCGCCGAAGGATGTTTTCATCGACGATCGCGACTTGGCCGAGCGTTGGGCGCGCCCGGAGCGGTATTACCTGGTAGCGGAAGGGCCGCAGGAGCCGCGGCTCGAGAAATTAGTGGGCAAAACGGCCTTGCGCGTGGTGGCCGCGAGCGGCGGCAAATTCCTCTTCACAAATAAATAACAATTTTCTTTCCCCTGTTTTCAATCACTTGGATATCCGACCCCGGCTGAATGCGAGACCTGGGGTGCTACTCTCGAATCGGGAAGAGGGTTGCGCGGCTTCGCGGATTCGCGAAGCCGTTTTTTTTGAGGAGCACAAGTGGAAACCGCGGTGAAGGAAGAAGAAAAGGCTCCCAAAACTCTGCGAATCCGTATTGCGGATCTTTTGGACAAAGCCATTGTGGGGATCGAAGACCGGTTCAAGGCCCAGGACTTCAAGCCGACCATGGGGGACTACCTCAAACTTCTGCAGATGGAAATCGAACTCGAGCAGGAAGAAGTCAGGGAGATCAAAGTCACATGGGTCGAACCGTCAGTGACGCCAGACTCGCAGGAATAACTCGGGGGATAGCGTATCGCCCGCTGCCGTCGCAACAGAAGTTTCACGACTCGAAGGCCCGATTCAAGGGCTTCTCCGGACCCATTGGCAGCGGGAAGAGCCAGGCGGTCTGCCACGAGGCCATCCGCCTCTGCTATCTGAACCAGGGGCGCCTGGGACTGCTGGGCGCGCCGACCTATCCGATGTTGCGCGATGCGACGCAGGCGGCGCTGTTCGAGATTCTGGTTGGGAACAAGATCCCGTTCGATCACAACAAGGCGGAGAACACCCTGGTGATGGGCGACACACGATCGAAGATCCTGTTCCGGCCGATGGACGAATTCGAGCGGCTGCGCGGCACCAACCTGGCATGGTTTGGCCTGGACGAGTTGACCTATACCCCGGAAGAAGCGTGGTTGCGCCTGGAAGGGCGTTTGCGCGACCCCAAGGCTAAGCGCCTGTGCGGCTTTGCGGCGTGGACCCCCAAAGGCTACGACTGGGTGTACCGGAGGTTCATCGCGAATCCGGTCAAGGGATATGCCGCCATCCTCGCCCCGCCGAACGAGAACCGGCACCTGCTCGACCAAATCCCGGACTACTACGACCGGCTCAAGGACAGCTACGACGAGCGTTTCTATCGACAGGAAGTACTGGGCGCGTATCTGAACCTGGACGCCGCACTGGTATACGCCTCTTTCACGCGCAACGACAATCTTGCGAACTTGACTTTCGATCCTGCTTTACCGCTGCTTTGGGCGCTGGATTTCAACGTGGATCCGATGAGCTCTCTGGTGATGCAAATGGTTCGCGGCGAGGCGCGGGTGCTGGATGAAATCGTGCTCCGGCACTCCACCACGGCCGAGGCCTGCGAGAAATTTCTGGAACGATTTCCCAAAAGCCCGGCCGGGATGGTGGTTTACGGAGACGCTTCGGGGAACCAGCAGCACACTACCGGCGCCTCGGACTACGACATGATCCACGCCTACTTCGATGTGCACTCCACCATGCCGGTGGTGTACAAGGTGCCGAGCAGCAATCCGACCGTGCGGGAGCGAATCAATCTGACCAACTCCCGGCTGCGGTCGGCCGCCGGCGACATTGGGCTGCTGGTGGACTTCAAGTGCAAGGAACTAATTATGGATTTCGAGCAGGTGTCTTTTAAGGCCGACACCTACCAGATCGACAAGGACCGGGACCGGCTGAGAACCCACCTGTCCGATGCGCTGGGGTACCTGCTCTGGCAGGAATGCGTGCCGCTCCCGGGTGTCGGCGAGCGGCGGGGGCGAGTTGTCTAATGAAGAACATTAACCGGGAACATCCGGAGTACATCGCGCGCAAGGCGATGTGGAAGCAGTATAAAGACCTCTACTCCGGCGGCGAGCGATTGCGCGCGGACGCCTCGGAATACCTGGTGCGCCGGCACAAAGAGCCGAACGAGGTGTACCAGGAACGGCTCACCCGCGTGTTCTACCAGAACTACATCGGGTCGATCGTCGACTGGTATGCGGCGACTCTGACGCGGCGCGAGCCGGTCCTGTTGCTGGAAGGAACCGACAGCGCCGCCAAGAGCTTCTACACCGCGCTGGCGGACGATTGCGATTTGAAGGGAACCAGCCTCAGCGAGTTCTTCCGCCAGCGATTCGTCGAAACCATGGTGTGCGGCAGCAGCTTCATCGTGGTGGATTTTCCGCGGGCCGGCCCGGAGGGATCCCCCGCCCTGCTGACGCGCGCGGAAGAGGACTCCTCGGGACGGTCGCGCGCCTACCTGGTGGACTACGGACCGGACGAGGTCATCAACTGGAACTACGACCTATCGGGCGGGCTGGAGTGGGCGGTGATCCGCACGTCCTGCCTGCAACAATCCACAATCGAGGATTCGAAATGGGAGCGGGAGACGCGGTGGATCTACTATGACCGCGAGAACTACCTGATGTACCGCCAGGCGGGCGATACCAGCCCCATCGAGTTGATAGACCAGGGGCGGCACGGTCTGGCGCCGCTGCGGCGGGTGCCCATGTTCCAGATGAAGGTGTCGGATGGGCTGTGGCTGCTGAACAAGGCCGCGCTCCTGCAACTGGAACACTTCAATAAGTCCAACGCGCTTTCCTGGGCGCTGACCATGGGTCTCTTCGCCACTCCGGTGGTGTATTCGGACCGGGAGTTCAACCAGATTGTGGGCGAGTCCTACTACATTCAGCTCGGGACGAACGACCGGTTCGGATGGACGGAGCCGGAAGGGAAGGTCTACCAGATCGCGGCCGACAACCTGAACCAGTTGAAGGACGAGATCTACCGCGTCTGTTACCTGATGATCCAGGCCGGATCGTCGAGCGGCGGAGGCCGGCAGTCGGGGTTGAGCAAACAGTTGGACTTCAACACCACGCAGGAGGTGCTGCGCGGGTACGGCGATCTGGTGAAAGACACCATGAAACAGGTCTTGTGGGCCATGGCGGCCGCGCGGCAGGACGGAGTTTCGATCGGCGTCTCGGGGCTGGACGAGTTCGACATCGACGATCTCGGCACGGAACTGGACGACGCCAAGAAACTGCTGGATCTGGGAATCGGCTCGGAGACGTTGAAGAAGCAGGTTTTCAAGAAGCTGGCCTTCAAGTACCTGAGCGATGCGCGGCAGGAAGTCAAGAACCAGGTGGCGGAAGAGATCGATCGGATGAAGTACGCAGAGGGGGGGTCTTAGCACCTTGCCCGAACAAACAAGCAGGGCCGAGTACAACTCGGCCGCAGGCTGCAAGCCTGCCCCACAAGGTTTGGCAGTGTTGGAGTACAGAATCGTGCAGTTAGGAGGCATATGGAAGGCATCGACGTTCAAGCGATCGTGCGGCAGGCAATCGAGGAGTTCGCGACCAATGAGCAGTCCAAGAATGAGCCGGCTTACAAGGCGGAACTGCAGGAAGAGCGCAAGCGCCGGGAGCAACTGGAGCGCAGGCTGAACGAGCTGGTGGCGGAGAACAAGCGCAGCCGCCAGATGGCCGCGGAAGCCGAGCGGAGCTCGGCCGTAAGGGCCGAACTGCAGCGGCTGGGCGTGGCGAAGATCGACCTGGCGTTCAAGGCGGTGCAGGACGGGATCGTGCGGACCGAGGACGGGCGGCTGGTGGCCCGCAACGAGGCCGGCGAAACGCCGTTGAAGGAACACCTGGCGGCGTTCGTGAATGAGAACCCGGAGTTCCTGCCGGCTCGCATTGCCGGAGGAACCGGGATGACCGCGACCTTCAAGGCGCCGTCCACGGGCCGAGAGACGGTGAGCATCGAACAGATCCGCCCGGGCATGAGCGCGGAAGAGATGCAGCGGGTACGAGAGGAAATCGTGCGCGTGGCGTCGCAGACCCTTCGGGGCCTGTAGTAACACCCGGCCAGTATTACAGCCGGCCGGCAAGAACAATCAAGTCAAGGAGAACGAATGGCAGCTATTACCTCAACTAACGTCGCAAACGCGATTGTCAAGCTGGTGGCGGCGGACGCATTGCCGGTGCTGGTCGGGAACCTCGTAATGGGGAACCTGGTGAATCGCGACTACGAGCCGGTGCTGGCAAATGCCGGCGACACGGTAAACATACCGATACCCCCCACGATGTTGGCGAACAACATCCTCGAAGGCAACTCGGTGCAAACGCAGAATCCCAATCTGGGAAACGCGCAGATCGTGCTCAATACGCACGTGGAAGCGACTTTCCAGATTCCGGACGTGACCAAGGTGCTGGCGGTGCCCGACCTGCTGAAGATCTACATGCAGCCGTCGGTGGCCGCCATCGCGCAGAGAATCGAGACCGACCTACTGAGCTTGTACGCCGGTTTCCAAACCACGGTGGGAACGGCCGCGACACCGATCACGGAAGCCGTCATCGACGCGGCTGAGACGGCGCTGTTCCTGTCGAGGGTTCCGCCGCAAGAGCAGAAGTTCATCGTAGTGGACGCGGCGACGTATTCGACCTGGCGGCAAATCCCGCGCTTCAGCGAATTCCAGAATTCGGGCGAAGCGGGCCTGCGCGCGCTCATCGAAGGCACCGTCGGCAAGATCAAGGACTTCTTCGTGTTCCGCTCGCAGTTCGTACAGAAGACGGGCACCACCACGGTTACCACCCACAACATGGCGTTCACCAAGGACGCTCTCGGCCTGGTGATCCGGCGGCTGCCGCAGCCGCTGCCCGGAACCGGCGCCATCGCGGAGTATGCGGAGTTGGGCAACTTCGGTATGCGGGTGGTGATGAGCTACCAGCCGAACACACTGGCGCAGCAGTTCACGGTGGATGTGCTGTACGGCTGTGGCGTGCTGCGCGGCACCTCGGGCGTGCAGGTCAACACGTAGGACGGCGACCACAAATTCGGGGACAGACACCAGCGTCCGCGCGGCGCAGGGCCCCAAGGTGGGCGCCCCGCGCCTTGGGACGCGGGTGTCTGGCCCCTATTCAGGAGAAATCGATGGATCTGAGGCTCTATTACCAGAAAATTCGCGACATGGAATCGAAGATTACGGAAGCGTTTCCAGTCGTGGTGAGCAATGAGACGGCGGACGGCGGCAAGCCGGGGGTTCTGACGGAAGTGACACCCGGAATCGCCGCCAGAATGCTGGTGCAAGGGGCGGCGCGCCTGGCCACCGCCGAGGAAGCGATGGCCTTCCGGGAGGTGCAGGCGGAAGCCAAGCGAGTGGCCGATCAGGAGGCGGCGGCGGCCAAGGTGCAGTTCACGGTGCTGTCGACCACGGACCTGAACAAGCTGAGAGGCGCTTCGAAGTCCTCGAAAGACTAGGCGAACAACTATGGCCCTGTTCACAGACGGTCCCGCTTCTTCGATGGAAGACCTGACGGCGCAGGATTCGCAGCTTCTCGACGTAACCAGTGTCGAGGGAATCGACGTGACCCAGAAACTGGCTCTGGCCCAGGACGAACTCACCCTGGAGTTGAACGCGCTATTGACCAGGCTGAGCTACGTGGACCAGTTGTTCTGGCTGGCGCCCCAGCCGAACATCGGCAGCGTGGTGGTGACGCCGGCGCTGAAATTATGGCACGCCTTTCGCAGTCTGGAACTGGTTTACACCGACGCATACAACAACCAGTTGAACGACCGCTACGCCGGCAAGCGGGACCAGTTCCACTCGAGGGCGCAGTGGGCGTACCAAACGCTGGTTGCGGCCGGTATCGGCATAGCGTCGGTCCCCGTGCCGCAGGCGGCAACGCCGGCGGTTACGGCCGCGGCGGCCGCGGCGCCGGGCGCCCCGCTGCCGGACGGAACTTACTACGCGACCGTGGCCTGGGTCAACGCGGCGGGCGAAGAAGGGGTGAGCGCCCTACCGGCGACCATCGGGACCACGGGGAGCTCGTTGCGGGTTCAGCCGGTGGGCGATCCGCCAAAAACCGCGGCGGGGTGGAACGTCTATGTAGGCGCCGATCCCGATTCGATGGCGCTTCAAAACGGATCGCCCATGGCCCTCGGGCAAACGTGGCTGCAACCGGCGCCCCTGGCGGCCGGGCGGGCGCCGGGATCGGGGCAACCTCCCAGTTACGTGAAGCCGGTTCCACGGGTGATCCAGAGGGGCTGATGACCAAGATCGGAAGCGCAACAACGGCCAAAGTGATCGAACGCATCACGGGCGGCGGCGGCGTGAACTCGAGCCTGGCCGCGCTCACGCAAGCGGACCAGGCGTTGGCCGGTCCGCTGGACCTGGCGCAAGTACGCGCGCAGAATGTGGCGGCGGACCTGGCCGAACGCAGCAGCACGGTGAAGTACCCGGTGGTGAACGTGTATTGCGAGAAGGTGACGAACCAAATGACGGAGAAGTTTCGGACCTTCTCCGGCACGGCTCAGATGACCATCGAGGTTCGACATTCACAGGACCGGCTGGAGGGGCTCCAGGACAGTTTGCAACTCTACACCGACGCCGCGACGCAGGTGCTGGCCGCGAACCGCGGCGATTGGGGCGATGGGATGTTTTACGCGGGCGGATACGAAGCGTCTTTCGGAGCCGTCAAGCAAGGCGGGAAGAATTTCATTCAGGTGGCCAAGGTCACCTTCGAGATTGGAGTGAGTAAAAGCTAGTATGGCCTCTTACATTTCCTCTAACGCAAACCGGTTCTACACGGCGCTGGAAAGCAGTTACGGCCAGGTGGGATCGATCACATCCGGCAACCGGATTCCGGCTTTGAAGCTGACCGTCCAACAGAAACTCGAGGCGGCCCAGCGGAAGGACAAGACGGGCAGCCGGACGTTTCCCGGCCAGGCGCCGGGCGGCCGGCGGCAGACGAATTTCGAGCTGCAGACATACATGACAAGCTGGCAGAAGACCGGCGCCAACCCGGCGTATGGCCCGCTGTTTCAAGCGGCACTCGGGGCCGCGCCGCGGCAGTTCGCCGGTGGGAGCGCGGCATCCAGTACGGCGGGCGGAAGGCTGGGGTTCGCCGCGCCACACGGGCTGGGCGCGGGGCAGGCGGTCTCATGCGCCGGGGAAATCCGGTTCGTGGCCGCGATCGTGGACGCCAGCACGGTGCAACTGAACGCACCGTTTACCGTGCTGCCCGGGACGGGCGCGGCGCTAGGCGCGGCGGTCACTTACGTGCCCGCGACGGAGCTGCCGAGCGCCAGCGTCTTCGACTACTGGGACCCGGCGACGGCGGTGCACAGGCTGCTGTGCGGGGCGGCCATCGACCAGATGGAAATCCAGGTGAACGGCGACTACCACGAGTTTCACTTCAGCGGCCTGGCGCAGGACGTGCTCGATAGCAGCAGCTTCTCCTCGGCCAACGTGGGACAGCTTCAGAGCTTTCCAGCGGAGCCGGCGCTGGGCGCCTTCGACTATTCGATTGTGCCCGGGAACATGGGCCAGGCGTGGCTGGGAACTTCGCCGTCGCAGTTTCTAACCATCACCAGCGCATCCATCGTTCTGAAGAACCAACTGGACACGCGGTCCAAGGAGTTCGGATCGAACCTGCCGCGCAGCATCGCTCCGGGCCAGCGGTCGGTGACGGCGGCATTCGAGCTTTTCAGCCAGGACGACGACGCCACTAAGGAGCTTTACCAGGCGGCCAGGCAGCAATCGCCCATCAGCGTCATGCTTCAGTTGGGCGTGGCCGAGGGACAGGTCATGGGCGTGTACCTGCCGAGCGTGATACCCGAGGTGCCGGAGTTCGACGACGGACAGAACCGGTTGCAGTGGAAATTCCGGCAATCGCGCGCGCAGGGCACGGTGGACGACGAAATCGCGGTGGCGTTCGCATAACCATGACCTACGAAAGCCTGAAGACGGTGGAATCGCGGGTCGCGCGCGGGGTGACTTTCACGCTGGCGAAGATGTCCTTCGGGCGCCGCGTGGAGTTGATGCGCCGCGTGCGGGAACTGGCCCGGCGAATGGAGTTCCTGGAGGCCGGCCAGGCGCCGGGCGATAAGATGGACGCGGCGCTGCTCGAGACGGAGATCGATCGGCTGTTCCTGACGTGGGGACTGCGGACCGTATCGGGGCTGGATCTGGACGGGTCGGATGCGACACCGGAACTGCTGGCGGAGGCCGGGCCGGAGGACCTGTTCCGGGAAGCGCTGGCGGCGGTGCGGAGAGAGACGGGACTGACCGAGGCGGAACGAAAAAACTGATCGTCGCCTTCCACTTTCAATTTTCCAACCAGGCCGGTTGGAAGTGCGACGTCTGCCGG
>Ga0209039_10000249_pt1 | contig 51076 bp, 41 predicted proteins | sample BogFormECP12_OM1_FD_188238 | JGI IMG/M metagenome (GOLD analysis project Ga0209039, IMG submission 188238) | Bog forest soil microbial communities from Calvert Island, British Columbia, Canada - ECP12_OM1 (SPAdes) (version 2) | ecosystem: Environmental > Aquatic > Freshwater > Wetlands > Bog ...
CTCGACCAGTGAGCTGTTACGCTTTCTTTAAAGGATGGCTGCTTCTAAGCCAACCTCCTGGCTGTCTGAGCGACTTCACTTCCTTTCCCACTTAGCCATTGCTTCGGGACCTTAGCTGGCGGTCTGGGCTATTTCCCTCTCGACAACGAAGCTTAGCCCCCGCTGTCTGACTCCCGGACTGTGCTTCGCGGCATTCGGAGTTTCGTTGGATTCGGTATCCGTTAACGGACCCTAGTCCATCGAGTACTCTACCACCGCGAGCAATCATCCGAGGCTAGCCCTAAAGCTATTTCGAGGAGAACGAGCTATCACGGAATTTGATTGGCCTTTCACTCCTACCCTCAGTTCATCAGAGCTGTTTTCAACCAACACCTGTTCGGGCCTCCGGCCGTTGTTACACGGCTTTCACCCTGACCAAGGGTAGATCATCCCGCTTCGCGTCTATTGCCCGCCACTGAACGCCCTATTCAGACTCGCTTTCGCTACGGCTCGCTCCCCCTTGCGGGATCATCGCTTAACCTTGCGACGGACAATAACTAGCCGGCTCATTATGCAATAGGCACGCCGTCAGGCTTGCCCGCCTTGCGGCGGACGTTGCCCTTCGACTGCTTGTAGGCATACGGTTTCAGGTACTTTTCACTCCCCTCGCCGGGGTTCTTTTCACCTTTCCCTCACGGTACTGGTTCACTATCGGTCGCTAGAACGTATTTAGCCTTACGGGATGGTCCCCGTGGATTCCCGCAGGGTTTCTCGTGCCCCGCGGTACTCAGGAACGCGCGTGAGAGTCCAGTCAGCTTTCGCCTACGTGGTTATCACACTCTATGACCGGCTTTTCCAAGCCATTCGACTAGCCGCTGGATTGGTAACTCTCTGGTTCTACACCGACGCACGCCCTACAACCCCCAGCCCTCCTTGAAACAGTGACCAGTGACCAGGAACGAGTGACAAGCAAGATCAAACCGCCTGCTCGTCACCGTTCACTCGTCACTGTTCACTGCTTTAAGGAAGACTGGGTTTGGGCTGTTCCGCGTTCGCTCGCCGCTACTAGCGGAATCACTATTGTTTTCTCTTCCTCCAGGTACTGAGATGGTTCACTTCCCTGGGTTGGCTCGCACCCGCCTATGTATTCAGCGGGCCGTTTCCGGGTTTTTCCCGGAAGGGTTTCCCCATTCGGACATCCTCGGATTAAAGGGTGCTTCCCCCTACCCGAGGCTTTTCGCAGGTAGCCACGTCCTTCATCGCCGTCTAGCGCCAAGGCATCCACCGTACGCCCTTAGTAGCTTGACCATAATATCTGCTCAACACATCACCACCAGAAGTCAGGAGCCAGAAATCAGAAGTCAGGAAAAACCCCCCTAACCCCGAAACCCGAGTCCCGAAACCCGGCGTCGTCTTGCAGATTCGCCTTTCTTTCACTGCCCGGATCCAATCCCGGACAGTTTGCAGCCACCAGTCTCCAGCTTCCAGTCCCGGAAGAGAGCATTTCGTTGCTCCCACTGAGAACTGATTACTGAGAACTGATAACTGCGACTACTAAGTAGACGCCACACTATTCAGTTTTCAAAGATCGTCGAGTCCCCAGAGCCGACTCGCGTCTCCCTGGGCCTCTTCCTGCAACCTTGCGCCCGTCATTCGACGAAGCCACCGGGATGCTGGGCTTGTCTCCCCCCGGACCACCAAGTGAAACCAAGCTCAACAACCCGACGTAAATCCTCTGCGATCCGCTCAAGAGGGCGCAATGCAATTCGCGCGCCTTGGCGGCCGCTAGGTTCGACTGCTTTTAGCTTCGGGGATTGAAACAGGCGGGAGGGTTTCTTGCTAGGGACCCACTTGCCTCAAGCCCTTATCCGAGAGCCGTTCGCGTATCGACCTCCGAGGAGTTTCAACCGAGACGATGTGGAGCCTCAAAACAAGCTCGGCTGAGACCAAGAATCAACCGTGCCCCCAATTACTTCGTCCACCTTCGTACTGGCAATCAGAAATACTACCGTAACATTTCCTTAATTGCAAGGTTTTTTTTTGCCTTCCATAAGATAATTTCCGGAGGTACCTCGGACGCCGATTTTTCCCCACGCGGGCGCAGTTTTCCATGGGGCAAGGCTGAGCAACGACGTTGTACAATCACAGAAGATTCTCTTGGCGGGGAGGTGGATGCCGGCAGGGGCGCCTCATCCGTTGAAGTGCTTTAGGGCAGCCATGACCAGCGAGCTCCGGCTGAGAATAACCTGCGGCAACTGCAAAGGCATAGTGAGGACACATTGCTCAAGAGACCTTATGCGACGATCGCTTTGGCAACCGTTCTGCTGACTCCAGTTTGTGATGCTGCGCATGGGGGCCAGGTTCGGGCTCCAGGTACAAAGGCGGGGAACGGACCGGTCATCTGTAGCGTTATGGAAGCCTTCGAGGAAGGAAAGTTGGGCGTGCGTGCCATCGTCTTTCATCAGCGCGACAAGGCCGACGGGCCCCGGTTGGGATCCCTCCTGCTGGCGCACTCAGGTCATGAGATGGAGTTGGAAATGGCCGGCGGCCGGCGCTATCGAGCCACCGTCTTCCGTGTAAAAAGCGCGTTTGGCCGCGGGTTGGTGCTGGTTCCGACGAGCAAGTTAAAAATCGGCGAGCACGATGAATTTACCTTGCACCTGCCGGGAGAGAATTGACCGGGGACATCGGGCCGAGTCTAATGAGCCGTGCGCCCGGCCAGGGCGTGGCGAGACGGGCTCCACGCAGCAAAAGTTTCTTGCACACTTACTATCATTGGATTAAGAATCGAAAAGAGGTGATTGGCTCGACGTTCCAAGGCCGCCGGTAAGATTTCGATTTGTCAAGTTGCAAGCCGTCATCAAATCGAGGGGGATTGCTCATGATCGTCGGTGTTCCCAAGGAAGGATTTCCCGGCGAGCGGCGCGTGGCGCTGGTTCCGGTGGTTGTACCCAATCTGAAGAAGGCCGGTTTCCAGGTCCTGGTGGAAGCCGGGGCGGGATTGAATGCCGCCTATCCCGACGCCGAGTACGTGGAGAAGGGCGCCACGCTCGCAGCCTCGCGCGCCGAGGTCTTCCGGTCCGCCGATATCATCGTCCAAGTTCTCAGCTATGGGTCGAACGATGCCACGGGCAAGGACGATCTCGCGCTGTTTCACCGCGATCAGACGGTTATTGGCTTCCATCGCCCTTTTGGCTCCATCGAATCGGCGCAACAACTTGCCGCCACCGGTGCTACTTCTTTTTCCGTCGAATTGATGCCGCGCATTACGCGCGCGCAAAGCATGGACGCGCTCTCCTCCATGGCCACGATTTGCGGCTATAAGGCCGTGCTGCTGGCTGCAGACCGGTTGCCGCGCATGTTTCCGATGCTCACCACAGCGGCGGGGACCATTACTCCGGCGCGCGTCTTTATCATCGGCGCAGGTGTTGCAGGACTACAAGCGATTTCGACGGCGCGGCGGCTGGGCGCGGTGGCCTCCGCTTACGATCTCCGTCCCGCGGCAAAGGAGCAAGTCCAAAGTCTCGGCGGGCGCTTTGTAGAATTGCCCATCGAGGCGAAGGACGCCGAGGACAAGCGTGGTTATGCGAAGCAGCAGGACGAATCCTTTTTCGAGCGGCAGCGCGAATTTCTGGGGCGGGTGGTGGCGGAAAGCGACGTGGTCATCACCGCCGCGGTGGTTCCCGGCAAGAAGCCCCCGGCGCTCATCACGCGCCAGATGGTGGAGCGCATGGCGCCCGGCTCGGTGATTGTGGACTTGGCCGCGGAGCGCGGCGGCAACTGCGAGTTGACGAAAGCCGGCCAGCGCATCATCGAACATGGCGTGACCGTCATTGGTTACATCAATGTGGCGAGCACGGTGCCCTATCACGCCAGCCAAATGTATGCGAAAAACCTTACGGCCTTTCTGCTTCACCTGGGGAAGGATGGCAAGCTGCAACTGAATCTTGAAGACGAGATCACGCGCGATACTTTGTTGACGCGAGGCGGCGAGGTAGTGAACGCGCGCGTGCGGGAATTTTTCTCGCTGCCGGCGCTGGCCGCACAAAAGAGTTAGGCGCCATTTTTTGGGGTGCTGAGGAAATTGTAAAAAGGGGCAGAGGGCGAAATTGATGGTGGACAATCCATGAATCCCCACGATATTCCATGATTATTCGCCACCCCCCTGTCCCTGGGACCCGGGCAATTTGTCCTGGACGCCTGACCCTGAGGAGGACTTTGTGACGTTCGACCTGATTAACAGCCTTTATGTCTTCATGCTCGCGGGGTTCATCGGATTCGAGGTGATCCGGCGAGTCTCGCCGCTCTTGCACACGCCGCTCATGTCACTGACCAATGCGCTCGATGCCATTGCGGTGGTGGGCGCCATTGTGATTGCGGGTGAAGCCAAGACCACGTTCTCGACGGTGCTGGGAACCATTGCCATCGTCGCGGCGATGAGCAACGTGGTGGGCGGCTTCCTCATCACCGACCGCATGTTGAGAATGTTCAAGTCCACCAAAACGAAAAAATCATGAGCCCCACTGCCACTCAACACATCATTGAAGTTTGCTATCTAGTCGCGACGGCGCTTTTCATCCTCGCGCTCAAATGGCTCAGCGCCCCCTCGACGGCGCGGCGCGGCGTGCTGGCCGGTGAGATAGGCATGGCGCTGGCCATTGGTGGGACCCTGTTCCACCACGGCATCGTCGAGTACAAGTGGATCCTGATCGCGCTGGTGCTGGGCACGATCATCGGCGTCCCGCTCGGCATGGTGCAAATGACCGCCGTGCCGCAGCGGACCGCCCTCAGCCACGCTTGCGGCGCCCTCTGCGTGACCCTGGTCGGCACGGCGGAGTTCTATCTCCGCGCGCCGGACGTGCCCAAGTTCATGATGGCCGTGCTGTCGATGGAAGTCATCCTGGGGGGCCTCACTTTCACGGGCAGCTTGATGGCCGCGGGCAAGCTTCAGGAGGTCCTGCCCCAGCGGCCGATCACCTACAAGGGCCAGAATTTCGTGAACCTTTCGCTGCTGGCCATCTCCATCCTGGTAGCGGCCCGGCTGGTGCTTCACCCCGACGAAAAGATGCTCTTTCCCCTTATCATTGGCATCCCGCTGATCTTCGGGGTGATGATGATCATCCCCATCGGCGGCGCTGACATGCCCACGGTGATTTCCCTGCTCAATTCCTACGCCGGACTCTCCGCCGCGGCCATGGGATTCGTCCTCGACTCGAAGCTGCTCATCATTGCCGGCGCGCTGGACGGTTCCTCGGGATTCATTCTTTCCGTGATCATGTCGAAGGCCATGAACCGCTCGTTCTCGAACGTGCTCTTTGGAGCCTTCGGGCAGGTGCAGACTTCCGCCGGAGCCGCAAAGGAAGAGCGCCCCGTGCACAGTGCCACGGCGGAGGAGGCCGCCGGGATTCTCGCCGCCGCCAACAGCGTGGTGATCGTGCCCGGCTACGGCATGGCGGTGGCGCAGGCTCAGCACAAGGTGCGCGAGCTTTTCGACGCGCTCACCAAGAAGGGAATTGATGTGAAGTTCGGCATTCACCCCGTCGCCGGCCGCATGCCCGGCCACATGAACGTGCTGCTGGCGGAAGCCGATATTCCTTACGACCGCCTGCTCGACATGGACTCGATCAATCCGGACTTCCCCCAGACCGACGTGGTGCTGATCATCGGCGCGAACGACGTCACCAACCCCGCCGCGCGCACCGACCAGTCAAGCCCCATCTACGGAATGCCCATCCTGGATGTCGACAAGGCGCGAACGGTGATGGTGATCAAACGCAGCATGAACCCTGGCTTCGCGGGCATCGATAACCCGCTTTATTATTTCGATAAAACCCTGATGCTCTTCGGCGACGCCAAAGGCTTTGTGGGCGACATCGTGCGGGAAATTACGGGCGGCGGGCACTGAGAATTTTCGATTGACGATTGTCGATTGTCGATTTTGCATTGAAACCCGTCCCTTCAGGATCGCAGACACCAAAAAAACGGGGGTCTGCGCCAGCCGGCGGGTACGTATTTAATGGTTTTGAATTCTTCGTCAAGCTTGACGGAGTGCTTGGTCGAGGTAGCCAGAAATGCGATCTTTGTTCGCGGCGAGGCTCGAATATTGTTTCTCGCACACATCGGTGAAGCGGGCCAAAACCTTGCGGTTGACTTCCTCCTGGTCCTCGAAGATCCCAACTGACCGGAATGGTAATCCCCAACGTTCGAATTGCAATATACCAATCGTGGCGTCACGTACTTTGTCGTCCGAGGGCAGCGCATAAATGTACAGTGGAGTGGGAAGATGGTTTATACGGCAGTCGACGACGTGTTTGCCCTCAGGATCATGTTCCGGATCGTGCCAATCGAACTGCCGGCGGGGTTCCGGAACCTTTTCACTTATGAATTCTCGAAAGTCGTCGAGAAAAGTAGACCTAACTCGCTCACGCGAAAGATAGGTTACATCGGTTATTTTTAACAAGGCCTGTACAAAGCTGTAGAGGGCGTCTCCATATCCGCCATCCTGAATTCTCATCATCAGTTCGCCCCCGCGATCTTCCACTCCAAACGAAGATAGGGTGTTTGTGATGATTTTTTGGCGCGTGCCCTTCTGGAGGTCCTTCTCCTCCAGGTCGTAAGTAAGGTGCATATACGTGTGCCCCTCGTCAGAGAGGGTCCAGCCTGCCGGCTCTCTCTTGAGTACAATCACCAAGTGGTCCCCATCTTCGAACAGGAAAGGCGTGAAGACGCGAAAGCGGTCAATGCCCTCACTTCCCAGGCGGAGACGGCTCGAAACCTTTTCTTTGAACTCGCGTTCGATGGTTTCAATGGACATAACTTCGCTCCTAACTCAAATTACTCCTTTTTGAACAATTTACCCTGCTGGCCTTCCGGAGTCTTGAAGTTAGCGTCATCAAAAAGACAATCAACCGCTTCGTCGAAATTTGAAAAGCGGTTAGTCGGCTCAGCGAAAGAGTCCTCTCTCATGCCCAAATCCTGATACCGTTCGGTCGCCGTATGTATATGGAAAGCGTAAAAGGTTGCTCCTTCGATCGCGTTGGTGTGCTCATGGCTCCTGCCGTTATATCGCCGCAATCTGAACACTTGTGTTGTTCCCAGCACGCAATAGGCAAGGATGACGGAGAAGTCAAAGATATTGTACATGCTCTTGCGGAGGATTACACGAAAGTCCGAGCCAGAAACTCCTTTCAAGTCCAATTCCCGCTCTTCGTGGCCAGACTTCGGCTTGGTCCTGAGCCGATGCAAATAGTCGGGAGGCAAGTCCTTTCGCTCTCTTAGAAGGTTCTGAATCTCGAGGTCGGTAAGTCTCGTGGCCATTAACTAGACTTAATACGCTAATGGCGAGGAGAAATCAAGAGTCACGCTGGTTGCACGGGTGGGAGCGCTTGACCTCCCTGCTTCCCCATTCATTTTTTCCTCAGCGCGGGGATTTTGTGCTCCAGGAGCGGGTAGCAGACGTACGCGTTCTTTGCGTTCGTCTGCGGCTCTTCGTGCGTCCATGGGATTTCATATTTGGATGCTAAGACCCAGTTGATGTTCCCAAGTTAAGAACCGCGGAGGAAGCCAGACGGCGGCTACCTCGCGCTAGCCCGCTAGTCGCCCACGTGCCTGGTGGGTGTGCCCGGCGAGTCGCCCAAGCTCGCGCGCCATCTTCAATTGCCCGTCACGCCGGTGCCGCTCAGCGAGACCTTGTGGATTGCCCCCGCGCTTTCGGTGACGTTCAGGGTCCCCGTGTAGGTCACGTAGGCAGTCGCGGTGAAGCTCACCGTGACCGTGCAGGTGGCGCCCGCGGCGAGCGTGGAGGCGCAGGTGCTGGTTTTGGTGAATGCCGTCGACCCGCTGATGGTGATACCCGAGATCCCGACCACGACGCCGTTGGTATTGGTGACGGTCACCGCGGCGTTTTGGGTGTCGTTCAATACCTGTTGCCCAAAGGGGACCAAGGTTGGGGAGACCGTCAGCCCTTCAGTGGTTCCGCTGGGAGTTCCGATTCCGTCCAGCGCCACCGTCTGCGTGCCCGTGGAGAGATTAAAAGTGAGTGAACCGGTCGAGGTTCCCGTCGCCGTGGGCGTGAACGTGACATTGACCGTGCAACTCTTTCCGGCAGCGAGCGAAGTTTTGCAACCGGTGGTCTCCGCAAAGGGGCCGCTGATCACGATACTGCTGATGGTGATGGAGGTTGTCCCCAAGTTCGATAGCGTCACGACCTGGGCCTTACTCTTCTTGTTCAGCACTTGCGCCGGAAAGGTTACGCCGGCGGGGGAAACGGTCACGGTGGGCGCCGTGCTGGCGCCCGTTCCGCTCAAAGTCACGGTCTGCGTGCCGGCGTTATCGGTCACCGTCAGGGAGCCCGAGGTCGTTCCTGTGACCGTGGGTGTGAAGGTCACACTGAGGGTGCAAGAGAGGCCCGGCCCAACGCTCGAGCCGCAGTTGTTGGTCTGGGCGAATCCGGGGCTGACGCCGATGCTGGAAATGGTAAGGGCTCCCGTGCCGGTGTTGGACAGATCCACTGTCAACGCCGCACTCGTCGTGTTCACCTGTTGGGAGGCGAAGGTGAGGCTGGAGGGGGTGACGCCCGCCACCGGCGCCGTGCCGGTTCCTGTAAGCACCGCGACGGAGGGCCCATTGACGGAGTTGTCGTTGAGGTTGAGCGAGCCGGTTCGCGTCCCGGTGGCCGTGGGGGTGAAGTCGACGCTGAAGGTGCAACTCGACCCGCCCGGCAGATTGCCGTTGCAGGTGTTAGTTTCGCCGAAGTCGCCGGAGGTTGAAATGCTGGTGAATTCCAGCGGCGCTCCGCCGATATTGGTGAGCGTCAAGGTTTGCGCTGCGCTTGACGTCCCGACGTTCTGACTGCCGTAGGTCAGACTGCCGGCGGAAAGAACCGCGACAGGAACCGGGGTGGTAACGGGAACGGCCGCGATCCCTTGCGGCCCACCGAACTGGTCCACTCCTGGCCCGTAACTGCCCAACGAGACCCAGTCCAGAGTACTTAAGTCGGTCGTACGGACGATGCGCCCGTTCTGCGTATCGGCAACGTAAATGCCTCCGTCGACGGGGTTCACCGCGATGCCATAGGGGTTGATGAAAGAGCCGGCTCCCCCGCCGAAGGCGCCGAAGGTCGTCCAATTGTCGCCGGCGATATCATCCGTTCGCACCACTTGGGCCGCGTACTCATCCATGACATAGATTCTTCCTGTAGGGTCCAGGGAGACGCCATAAACACTCGTATAGTGCACCCCGCTGTTGGTGGAACTCGTATTCAGGATGGTCCAATTGGCCCCGGTCATGTCATCGACGCGGACCACGCGGTTGTTGCCCGTGTCGGCGATGTAGATCTTGCCCGCGGCATCGAAGGCCAGCCCCCGCGGCCCGGAAAGTGTGTAGGCGCGCGTGGGGTCGGTTTTGAGTGTTGTCCAATTGGTCCCCGACATGTCGTCCATGCGCACAATCTCATTGTGGCCGGTGTCCGCGACATAAATCTTGCCCGCCGCATCGATCGCCACTCCATCCGGACCGCTGAATTTGTCGGTCCCCGCGCCGCAGGCGCCCAAGCTTTTCCAGTTCGCCCCCGTCATGTTGTCCATGCGCACGATCCGGCAGTTTCCGGTGTCGGCAACGTAGATCCTTCCGCTCGCGTCCAGCGCGATGCCCACAGGGGCGGAAAATTGATTGGTCCCGCGGCCGAACGCGCCCAGCGTTTGCCAATTCGTGCCCGTCATGGTGTCGATCCGCACAATCCGGCTGTTGGCCGTGTCCGCCACATAAATCGGCCCATACACCGAGTGCAAGTCCATGCCGCCGCCCGCCGGCGCCGAGCCACTTCCGATATGGCTCGTGAGAGGCGCCACATTGAAATAGATTCCTCCCGCGATGGCTTCTGCCTCGCTGTTCTTCGTCAAGCTTCCCGTCAAGGAGCCGACGAAGCTGTAATAGTAATGAGTATTCCCCCCGCGCCCGCCCCCCGAAGCCGTCAAAGAGAGCGTTCCCGAGGTGAACGTGCCGTTCAAGATCGTGAGGCCATCCTTCGATTCCATGGTGATGGTTCCGCCGGAGCAGAAGTACTGCCACAAGTAGGTGCCGTATGTCGTGCTGGTGACCGGGCAACTGAGAGAGAGTGTGCCCGTGGGAGTGGCAACGGTGGCCGCGGACACATTGATGGTCGAGCCCAAAGTGAAACTGCCACCGCTATCCGTGTAAATGGCCTGATCCGCGAAAGCTGCGGAACTCGTGAGAAGCATGAGCGCGCACAACGCTAGCCTTTTCAGCATTAGTCATCTCCAGTGACACGCATCCCTAAATTTTTTGAGTCCTGTAGGATTCAGCGTCGCAAAAGGTTACAAATCTTAAGCCGGAGCGCCCAAAAAAATCACGACGAGGGACGGTTTCCCTCCACACCAAATTCTTAACTTTGCCTCTAATAGCCGTTGATTGCTTTATTCTACCCTCAAAGGGCCTTTTCCTTCAAGCCAGAATTTCGGTTTTCAGCGGCTTTTTATTGTTTCGCATTAATAAAGATGTAAACGCCCATCGTGCTAAGAGCCGCGGAGGAGGGCTGAAATACGCCTACCTCGCGCTACCCGGCTTTGTTGGCGGGAGCGGTTCTCAGGGATTCCTGGGTCAGGAAGGTATGATCTGGAGCAAAGCAGCCAGGCAGTTCACTCGTTCCCGGGGCTATGGGTTTCCTGACACCATGTTCAGTCACGATTTTCCGTGCGGCCACAATTTTCCGTACCGCCTTCGGTGTCGTAGAGCCGACACGTACAAAAAGAGTCCTTTGACGCCGTCCAAGAAGTTACTCAGGTGAAGCGCCACGGAAGCCCACGTCCCATTCTTGATGAACAAATACAATGCAAGAAACGCCAGCGTTACGAAAAAATCAGCTTTCCAGCGGCCATTTGACAGCGATAGTGCCACGTAGACAGTTGACCAGCCCGCTAGCAGCCTCCACATGCCTGCGACGCTCTGTTTCCGCGACCGCCAAGTCCCGCCGCCGACCGACTTTAGGCGGCAACCTGGGCAGTCACGCCCTGCTTCCCTCCTCCGCCCGCACCGGGGACACACCACCAACCGCTTCTCCGCGTATTGCTTCCTTACCACGTTTGCTATGTTCCCCCAGCACTTCAGGCACACGCCGGACAGCGGCGATCTGACCAATGGCTTGCAGCCGCACAACCTGCACGCCGTTACGCCAAACTGCCTGCGTGCCTTCACCTCCTTTTCCAGGGCCGCTATTTCCTTGCGGCAGCCTTCGCAGATCGAGTGCATCGGCTTGCCGACCATCGTCTGGCATTTGTCGCACCTTGCCGCCTCCTTCGGTTTCACCGGGGGGTTCGGAGCGGCGGGGCGCGGAGCGACGGGTACGTAATATTCGCCTTCTTGGGAGCGCACGGCCGCCAGGGCTTCGTCGTACTCTTTTCTCCTGGCAGCATCCGACAGTGTTTCATACGCTTCTTGTACTTCCAGGAACCTTTCCTCCACGAGGCGCTGCACCACCTCGTTCACCCCGACGTTCTTGTCCGGGTGCAGGCATAGAGCCAGCTTTTTGTGAGCCTTCCTTATTTCCTTGCTGGTGGCGTTCTCTTTTACCCCCAGCACCTCGTAGTGGGTAATCATTAGTTCAGTAACCTGGAGGCGTCCGTGATTGCCTCTGCCAGCCCTTCGTCCGAGGTGCGCACGGAGAGGTCGGGCCTTGACCTCAGCCTGCTCAGGAACAACCAGTCGGCGTCCTCAGTACCGATCACCAGGATGTCCGTTCCTTTCTCTTTCAGGACTTGTCCCAGCTCCAACGCCCTCGCTGGGTTGTTCGGCTTCCCGTCAGTGATAACTACCGCTGCCTCCGTGCCCTCCATCGTGGTCAGGATCTGTAGCGCGTCCGCCAGGTTGGTGCCCCCCCCTCTCAGCGGGTGCTGCTCCACCGAGGAAATGGCTTGGCGCAGTGCCGCGTGGTCGTAGGATGCGTGGTGCAGCACCGCAGACGAGCCGAAGAGGATTATCCCGACCATCTTGGTCGCCAGCGCCCGGTCCACGAACCCTTTCATGCCGGCCATTGCAACGTCGAGCTTGGTCTTGAGCCTGCTGGTATGCTCGCTCTTGTCCACGCGAAGCCCGGTGAACCCATCTGGGCTGACCTGACGGGTGCCCTTTAGCAGGCTCAATTCTTCCTTCGTCCCCACGAATATGTTCATGCTGTCCGAGAGGTCTATCAGCAGGTAAACGATCCCCTTCTTCTTTACGGTGACGACTCTGTCGCCAATTCTGACGCCTTGCTTGCCTACTTTTATGATGTCCCTTGGCATTGCTCCTCCTTCGCTACATCGCCTGGTGCCCAGTCAAGAAAACCCACATCAACCTCCGCTCCTTCTCCACCCTCGCTTCTCCGTCTGCCACGGCGTACGTCGCGATGCTCTGCATCATTGTGTTGCCTCATTCCTCGACGCTGTAGGAGTAGCGCAAATTTCTCTGACGGTACGGCGGGGCCGGGAACCTCATTACCCCCATAAGGGCTGGCTCCACCACTTGGTCATGGACGGCTCCTGCTCTAGGCATTTAGGTCGAGCGGATGAATTTGCATTGAAAGAAACGTCTCAGGAGACTCGATGGTGCATCTTTCGTGCCATCGGGCGAGATTCTCGCTCCTCCTGGCGTCAATGGCGAAATCCATTCCAATAGGCCCGGTTCTGCCAAGGAATGATGACTATTGCGCCAAAACGTCCAAATAGCGTGTGCCCGGCGGTGGATTTTGGGTCAGAGGTGATTCAGTCGCATGCACCCTGTCTACTTGGTACCCTCGGGCTATTGACCCTCTCACCAGACTGCATGACAGAAAATGTCTGATACCCTTGACACATATAGGCACAGGGTATGACTGGGAATCCGTGGGGAGCCGAAAGCCACCCGCAGGCAGCCCTGAAGATGGGGAAATATTTGGCTGGTTTGGTGGGCGATTGATTGCGTTGGCCTCAAATGCACGGCTGCTGAGCGGCGGCGTGGTAGCCTTTGCCCTGTGCTTCTTTCTGGGTCATGTACTCACCGGCGTGAGTATTGCCGTTCGAGCACATCGCGAGAGGTCTTCGTGCTCTCAGCGAGAACAGGGAAGTTGCCTGACAGTTGCCGCAGCGAGTGGTATGAAGTAAAAGGTGTTGCGGTCGTATTCCCACATAGCGCTTCCACAGATTCCATCAGTTTCTCTCTGTGAACCGTGTCCCGAGCAAGTTCTTCGGCCGTAAGGCTTTCGTCCAAACGCTCGATCTCATCCGCAAGATATTGAGACAAACCTTCCATAGGAATCTCCTAGCGCGTTGGCTGGCGCAGTCGTGACCACGGTCAGCATCCCTGAAGAAGAACTCTTCGCGCCGTTCTACCGGCCAGAGCTTGTTCTAATCTTCATAAATGGTGCTTCGGTGCCCTACGGCCGCGACCAGCACGACCAACGTCTTTTTTTCTTGCAGCTCACAAATGATGCGGTAGTCCCGCACCCGATACCGCCACAATCCAAATTTGCTGGCGCGAAGAGGTTTGCCGAAGTCGTGCGGGTTTTTGGCCTTCGCGACCCGCTCATCCATATAATTGAGGATCTCGCGCTGAATCGTCCGGTCGAGCTTCTTGAGATCTTTCAAAGCGCGGGGATCGTACTCAATCGTCCAGGCCAAGTTCTTTCCTCACTTGCCGGCTGGTGAGCGGCGGGCGGCGCTTCTCCAGGCGCGCCTCCGCGAGATAACGATCTTCGAGGTCTTCGAGGTGGCCCTCGATGAGCTCGCGAGCGTAATAGGACTTGGTGCGTCCCGTGCGCTGGGCCAGTTCGGAAAGTCGCCTCTCAATTTCAGGGTCGAGCCGGATCGAAAGCATGGAAATCTCCTTGTGTATTACATGTCATATACATCATACACCCGCTGACGCTGAGCCGCTATTTTCCCTGCACGATTAAGGCAGTCGATTCCCAAGAGATATGCTCAGGTTATATGCTGAGCAAAGTCTCAAATCCGCCGGCGGGATTTGACGAGCCAACGGTGGAGGAAAAGCTCGACTACGTTGAGGCGCTTTGGGACCGCATCGCTGCCAGGCCCGTTCCGGTCTGCCTGTTTCAGTTGTAAGACCCTCTTATGCTCCCGGGAACGCATGCGTGCCGTGAGTAACGGCAGCGCCAGCCCGAAGCGCGGCCGCGATCGTCACCACTTCGGCGATCTCCGCGTCGGTCGCGCCGGCATGACGCGCTTTGCCCGAGTGGATCTCGATGCAGTAGGGGCATTGCGTTGTAAACGCCACGGCGAGCGCCATCAGCTCTTTGTACTTGGCAGGAATCGCTCCGTCGGCCATGGCGGCCTTGTCAAACGCCCAGAAAGCTTGCATCGCGGCGGGAGCGTTCGCATCGAGAATCTTGAGTTTTCCCAGGTTACTCATGCTGTACATGGCATACCTCCTATTTCCAGGAAGAATCGGAACTATAGCACTGTCCAAATTATAGAGCGAAGGCGGCGTTTGATGGGGCTTCGCCCCCTGCTCAGCGGAAAGGCGGAGAAGGTGTGAAAAATTGCCGTCTTCACCACTGAGGCACTGAGACACAGAGAAAAATGCCCTTTCTCTTCTAGCCTCTGCGCCTCAGTGCCTCAGTGGTGAAAAGGTGTTCGACGATTTCTTCACACCATCTGCGCCCTTCCGGCCCATCGCACCCATTTTCTCCTGATTCGCGCCGCGTATCTCACATATGGTACGGTTCGGTCCGTAGTCTGAGCCGGAATTGTCTTCTTGGCCCCGCTGCCTTGGCCATTATACAGCACGCCGGCTGGCCGAGACACCCGTCTTTTGGTGTCGGCGCCGGCCGGCCCCGGATCCGTTGTGAAAATTCACGTTAAGTGCCTTATTTTCAGTAACGTATTTGTCTGTCAGGGCTCCTATTCTCATGCCTCGGGGTGTCGCGTGGTAGCGTGAGCGACTGCTTTGAAAATGTCTGTGGGAATCCGGGGTGAAATCGAGGACTGGGGGGGGCTTGTCTAACCCCAGTCGTTATGAAATTTTCGCCTTCGCTTAATCCCTGGTTCACATACGCCGGTTATTTTCAAGGCATCGTGAAGGTATTCTCGCGCCGGATCGCGACCTGCTCTGCCCGTATCTGGGGAGTGGTGGTGGAAATTGACTCAAATCCGAAACATTCGATCCGTGAGAGCCGCAAATATGCGTAGATGATAAGGATGGGTGAGGGCCTCTTGCGCTTCTCTGGATGGTGGCGGCGTTGATCATGCAAGCATTCATTTCCCTGGCGCGAGACTTATATAATGACAATGTTACCAGCCCAAGGCACTTGGCCGGAATCGGACCGGGATCACGCGATGAAGTCGCTCGCTACATGCGCCGGGTGGAGAACTCGCCAAGACGCAGAAGAATCGGGACCATTACAACCTCTTAGATTAGGTTTTGGAGGCTTCATATGACCCAATGGCTTTCACGTTTCTGCCGCGCCAATCTTAGAGGAGCCAACATGCGAAGGGAATCTGTCACTCGAGCGAGCGGGAGAGCGCTTCCCGTGGCCCATCGCCTGGCGGTATTCAGCATTTTGGCCGTGTTGGCGAGCTGCGTATGGCTGAGCGCCCAGAATGTGGTTTTGACGGGCGCGCTCAGCGGGCGGGTCACGGACCAAAGTGGCGCGGTGGTGGCGGGAGCGTCAGTGGTTGTGCAGAACCTCGATACCGGCGTGAAACAATCTGCCGAGACCAACCATACCGGACTTTACCGCTTTCCCGTCCTTATGCCGGGCTCTTATTCCATCCGGGCAAGTTTCAAAGGTTTTCGCGATGTTCAGGGCCTGGTTCGAGTGCTGGTAGGAAACACCACGTTGCAGGACATCAGGCTGCAAGTGGGAGCTAAAGGTGACACGGTCAAGGTAAGCGGCACGGCCCCGCTGCTCCGGCCCGCGGAATCCTCCGCCAGCACCGTGATGGAGCGCTCGTTGATCGAGGATCTGCCGCTCAACGGGCGTCGTTACACCGACTTCACGGTGCTGACGCCGAATACCAGCTACGATGGTGACACGGGCCTGGTGAGCATTGCAGGACAGCAGGGCGGAGAAGACTCGGGTTACGCCAATGGCAATGGCTCCAATGCTTTCACCGTCGATGGAACCAACGCCACCAACAACTACTTCGCCGATATTCTAGGCCGTTACCGCATCCCTTACCTGTATGGCGAGGACGCGATCCAGGAGTTTCAAGTCGCGATCAGCCCGTACTCGGCCATCTATGGGGGTGGAGCGGGCTTCGTCAATGCCGTGACCCGATCGGGAAGCAATGCGTTCCACGGTAGTACGTTCTATTACAATCGAAACTCCGCCACGGGAGCCAACGATGCCCTCGACAAAGCCAGCGGCTTCCCCAAACCGCTGGATGCTTTGCAGCAATTCGGCGCCGGGGTGGGCGGGCCGATCCGGCGGGACCGTTTATGGTTCTTCGTGGATTATGAGCAGCAACTGCGGAACAATCCAATTTCCGTCATCAACACGGCGCTGGCGACGACGCCGGCGAACTTACCTGCTTTTTTGAGTGCGAATTTTGGAATTCCGGCCGGTACGGCGCTCCCCCCGCCGAACGGGCCGTTGCCCGTACCGGGCAGCGACAGCGCGCCTGACCCGACCAATCCGGTATACCTCCAGCAAGTGTCGAACACGGTGAACGCGCTGAATTCCAATCTCGGCGCCAAAGCTCGACAGCGCAACGATCTGGTGATGACGCCGCGGCTGGACTACCAGGCCAGCTCCCGCGACAGCCTGTTCCTGAGCTTGAATGTAAACCGGTTCGACTCGCCCGGAGGCGTCATCACCGACCCTACGGTGGGAGATTATGGGAAGCAAACGCTGGCCAACGCCTATGTGCATGACTTCCAAGCCAGCCTGGGATGGACGCACACGTTCTCCCCCCGACTGCTGAACGAATTCCACGCCGGCACCTCGCAAGACAATGAAATCGCGACACCTACCGGTTTGGCCCCCAACATCCCCACGTTGGTACTCGATAGCCCGGCCGCTTTCACTCTCGGCAACGCTCCTTTTTCGGTGGGAAGAGTTTTTGAAAGGCAGTGGTCTCTGGCCGACCGGGTCGACTATGTAATGAGTAAGCACACGGTGCAATTTGGCTTCGATTGGAGGCGCGCCAGCGATGCGGACAACAATGATGGCGGCGCGGACCCGAATGCCGACGTGCAGTTCGGGTCGTTCCTCGGCAGTTATCAATTTTCGAATCTGGAGAGTTTTGCACTCGGTGAATACAACCTCTTCAGCCAGGCTTCGGGAAACCCGACTTTTTCTTTTGCCGTGCCTTCCTACGGATTCTACGTGCAGGACTCCTTCCAGGCTTTGCCGCAGTTGACGCTGGAAATGGGCTTGCGTGAGGACTTCCAGGTTTACCCACAGCCCGCGGAAAATCCGGCGTTCCCGCTTACCGGACAGTATCCGAACCAGTTCTTACGCCTGGCGCCGCGCTTCGGGTTTGCCTGGCAGCCCGCGGCAAAGACGGTGGTGCGTGGAGGATTCGGGCAGTTCTACACCAATATGAACGGCCTGAACTACCGGAACGCGGTGGTCTCCAACGGCCTGGCGTCACAGCAGTCTTCGGTAAATGCCAGTTACACCGCGGGTCCGCCCAACCAACAGGCGCCAACCTTCCCGAATATCCTCCCGGGTAATTCCCCTCTGTTCGCCGCTTCCCCGGACATTTCCCTGGTGGCTCCGACGTTTCGGGTACCCTATATCTTGCAAGCGAGTTTGCAGATTGAACGCGAGATTTCCGAAAACACCACGGTAAGTATCGGCACCATGTGGAATCACGGGGTGCATCTGCTTTCCGGCAGCGCCTATGACTTGAACCTGAATCCGTTGCAAGGCACCACGACGTATGTCGTGTGTCCTCCCAGCGCCACCACGGCGCCCTGCACGGGGCCGACGGTCACCCTGCCGAACATGGACAATGGTCTGCTGACCGAAGGCCGCATCAACCCCAACCTGGGCGAGATCAACGAACTGATCAGCCCCGGGCAAAACTACTACAACTCTTTCTTCGTGCATTTGCAGCACCGCATGTCACAGGGCCTTGCCTGGCAATTTTCTTACACCTTCGCCAAAAGCATCATGCTGGATGGGATGGACTTCAACAATCAATTCGACTTCAGCAATACCCACGCTCCTTCGCTGTTAGACCAGCGGCACCGAATCAGCTTTGCCGGCGTCTACCGGCCCGGGCTGGAAAGACTGACGAGTTCGGGCAAAGGGCGCGCGCTGCTCGCGAGTTGGAGGCTGAGCAGTGTCATGGAGTTCTCTTCCGGCCGTCCGTACGCGGCGCTGTTGAGTCCCGCGTGCACCAGTTCGACCCTGTCCTTCAGCAGTTGTGACGGCGCCAATGATAATCTGAACGACACCGCCTTTAACCAGGACACCGCCAATACCGCGGCGGGCATCAATGGCGGCGGCCCCACCCCGGGAATTGGCCTGAATTCTTATTACGGGTCGTGGCTGGAGAGGATCGATGTGGGAATGGCCCGCAGTTTTCAAATCAAGGAAGGGAAGGAATTGCAATTTCAAGTGCAAGCGTTCAATCTGCTCAACCACGCCAACTTCTACGTGCAGAACGGCAATGGAGTCAACCCACTGCAATACAACCCCATCGGGACCAACTGCGGCGACGGGGCAACCACGAACCAGACCTGCTATCTGGTGCCGAACTCGGGCCCGGGCAATTTCGGAACCCTCCAGGAAGTCAGCCCCAACGGCCTTCCCCGCGTGTTGCAGTTTTCCGCGCGATTCACGTTCTAGATTCCGGAACTGAGGGCTTGAGGCATGACCCTTTTTTTGCTTAGCTTTAGCTCCAGTTCTTTGCCTGAGACCGGAAGGTGACCAAACATTTCAGTGTACCCGTAACGGCGGCTAACGAGCGAATAGCTCATGGTTAGTCGCCTTCACGGGGAACTCCGCAAGTGCGCTGCGGTAAGGTCTAATTTGAACGTAGCGCCGCCATCTTGGCGACTCAATGCCGGCTGGAAGCCGGCGCTACATCTGAAATTAGGACAGCACGTGCGCTGCACGTTCCTGATTCACAATCTTTTCGCAACTGGTTCACACATGCGTCATAGAATCGGCGTAGAACCGATGCAGGGCACAAACGGTTTGAATGCTTTCACCGTCGGCCCAGGTGGCTTGTAATAGTCCATGTCTGTGGCTAAGTTAACCACTTTCCAGCGAAACCTTGCAGCGCGCAATCCCCGCAAGAGCCGCGCGCATTGCGGCTCAGTTAGCCGGCACTTTAGCAGTATATGAACTGTGCATTGCGGTGTTTGCCGTGTCGGTGAGCAAGAACCAAGATGGAGTTCGAACGGGGAAAAAGCTCCATGACGGCTGGTTGGTTTGCCAAGCTCGGGTGTGGCTTTAGGCATGCCACTTTCATTCCGTAGAGAGGTGACTAATGGGCTTTAAGATGCGGCGGAAATTCGCCACAGGTTTAATCTGGTTATTGGTGATGCAACCGGTCGGATTGGTGTTCGGGCAAAGCGCCCAGCAAACCCACCGAAGTAAAGTGGACCAGTACTACATTGCTCCCGGAGCGGAACCCCACGCGTCGAATGCCGTCCTGATCTCGGAGCTTCAGAGTAAAGTAAAGTACGTTTTTGTCATCTACCAGGAGAATCGGTCTTTCGACTCGTACTTCGGGACATTCCCCGGTGCTGAAGGGCTTTTCAGCCACTCGGCCGCGGCTACTGCGGGCTTTACTCAACAATTCATCGATACGACGGGCAACACGATCAACATCTCGCCCTTCCGCATCGGACCGAGCGACGCGTGCCCGAACTCCACGGTCAACGGTACGCCCTCGCCCGCCAATTGCTACGCGGCTGACACGGACGACATCGATCACTCCCACCCGCGCACGGTGGCGAAGATGGACATCCAGGATAGTATTCCCTTGATGGACAAGTTTGCCTCTACCGAGGAACTCAAGTATTGGACGAGCGGCGCCACTCCCAGCCTGAAAGCGAAACAGATGGGCGAGCTCTCCATGGCTTATGAGGATTGCGACACCGTCCCGCTGCTTTGGGGATACGCTGACCAATTCGTGTTGTACGACAATATTTTCGAAACGCTGACGGGACCTTCCACGCCCGGGAATCTGGCGATTATCGGCGCCCAAGCCGGCCAGACGCAGTGGGCGCTGCACCCGGACCTGGCCGTCAATTACGGCAACGGCGGAAGCAACCCAGCCGTCCCGCTACTTAACGACGCCGATCCCTTCTGGGGATCGCCCTCCGATCCCACGGCCGCGGCGAAGAAGATGCCGGTGAATCCCGGCGATTACCCTGGTTACAGCATATCGTATAACCTTACCTTTGCGACCCTCCCCTTGACGTTGCAGGGCGGAAACCTTCAAAAAGTAACGAAGGCGGATACCGACCCGGTCGGCGATCTGGACGACGTTCAAGAGGATGTCACTTTCATCACCAAACAGGCCAAGTCGACCGTGCCTTTCGGCTGGTATGAGGAGGGGTACGATAAAGAAGTAACGGATCCGGGTCCGACGGACGCCAATGGAACGCATGCCTCCTACATCACGCATCACAATGGCCCCCAGTATTTCGGCTACATCTCTAACAACTCGACCATGCGCAAGGAGCTTCACGGGCTTGGAGATTTCTTCAGCGCCCTCGAAAACAAAACGCTTCCGAAGCAGGGCGGCGCGTTTTACGTCAAGGGCGGCTATACGAACCTTTTCAACCTGAAGCCGACCAATCCCGATTCGATCGTCCAGAAGAACTTTCTCGGTGATGACGACCATCCTGCTTATTCCGACGCTCAAATCAGCGAAGCGATGGTAGCCGAAGCCATCAACGCCATCGCCGCAAGCCCTTACTGGTCCCAGTGCGCCATCATCATCACTTGGGACGACTCCGAGGGCGACTATGACCACGTTCAACCTCCCATTCGCACCTTTGGTCCTGACAATGCTCTGATCACCAATGGGCCGCGCGTTCCATTCATCATGATTTCGCCCTATGCTCGCACCCACTATATTTCCAAGTCCCAGGGCAGCCAGTCGTCCGTGGTCAAATTCATTGACACGGTATTTAACCTCACACCCCTCGCCAAGCTGCCCGTTGAGCTGAGCGCGCGCACCCTGGGCCAGAAGGAATTCGGACAAGATAACTTGGGGCCGGAAGATGCCATCACCCCCGATATCGCGGACCTGGTCGACGCTTTCAGTCCTTCCCGATTAGCTGGAACGGCTGCGCCGCTGCCCGCGTCCTACGTGATGGTTTCGAGCGCGCTGGTCACAACTCTGCCCGGATCGTGGGGTTTCGGCGGTTGTGCGTATCTGGGAATCACCACCACCGATCGTCAGCAAGGCATTACCAACGTAATTCCCGCCGACTTCAACCCTCGGCCAAAAACCAATCCTAATTAGTCGCTGCCATCGACACGGGCTGGCTTGCGCCAGCCCGTGTCCCTTACGCCTTAGACCAGCAGCGTGTAGCACAGGCAGATCCCCAACTTCCCCACACAGCAACCCCGCCGCGGAAATTGCGTTTACAATGAAGGTGTGAGTTTAATCCGGATTTCTCAAGCTTTATTGACCTTCGGGCTCGTTGCGCTGCTTGCGCAGGCTGTTGGTTCCACAGAGACGCCCCAAAATCCCAGGGCCGCCGACCGTAAGGACCTGATCAGCGCCGTCAAGAGTTTGGAAAAGAAGCTGGGTTTCCGCCGGACCAGGAACTTCCACAAGGAAACCGCGGAATCTGCTGTCGCCTATCGCTGTTACTATACGGGCAAGCTCGAACTGCCCGATTCCTATGCCGGCTTGCAACTCCTGGCGGGAACCAAAGCCGGCTGTCCGTTAGACACTCAAAAATACGATGTTTTCTTTTACCCCATGGACGCCAGCGGCAGCGGCAGGACGCCCGTCTCAGCTTCCCTGGCGCACGAGTCGGTGGAACGCTTTCTGGTGGTTGTCCCCCACGAAGATTTCCACGCGAATAAGGAATTATGCAAGCTGCCGGAAACCTGGGGAGAAGCGTCGGCAACCTTGATTGGTTTTCTCACCGCCGCGGAAGTGGCGCGGCAGAAGTTTGGCGCGAATTCGGAGGTCTATCAAAACCTTCAACGCGAGCCCGAACTCTTTGCCCGCAAGGCTGAAATCGTGAATCGTTTTCACGCCCAATTGAGCCAGTTGTACGCCGCCGCGCGCGCCGGCCAAGTTTCCGAGCGCGACGCGCTCGAGCAAAAGCAGCAGGCTTTCGAGGAATTTCATCAGGAGTGCATGGCCATCAGCCCCGAGCCGAAATCGTTCAACCGTTGCCTGGCCGCCAACAACAATGCCGGACTGGCCTTTGATGAGACCTACACCAAGTACTATCCCATGATGTATCAACTTTATCTGGCAGAAGGCCGGGAGCTCCAGACAACCATCGACACCCTGCAGCGCGTCCTGAATGCCAAGACCGACGCAGAAGCTTTGCAGAACCTGCGGAGCGCAGTGGTGAGTGATGAGAGATGAGTGGGTACCCGCGGTCGCTGCGGGGTGCATAATCTACGGCACGCGAGTGTCGTGATTGGTGTCTAATCATATAGCCATGAAGCTTCGAACGTCATACAAAATCGCGCTCATAGCCCTCTGCGTAGTTTTGGACCTAGGAGCCCAGAATGCTGAACGTCTTCTTCTTCCTTTCGGTGATGGGCGAAACATGGGCTACATCGATGTGAGTGGACAAGTCATAATCTCGCCGCGATTCAAGCATTCAAGAGGGTTCTCAGAAGGCTTAGCCGCTGTCGAGGTCGGTGGCAAATGGGGATACATCGATGAGACCGGGAAGGTCGTGATCCAGCCCCAGTTCGACGATGCAGAGAGCTTCTCGGAAGGTCTTGCTTGCATTGGCATGGCGAGGGACCCCCGCCGCGACATGCTTCGCTATGGGTACATCGACAAGGCCGGCAGAGTTGTGATTACCCCCCAATACCCCTTCCCGTGGGATTTTTCTGAAGGCCTTGCACCGGTACACGTTGCCGTCCCAGGAGGGTACAAGGAGGGCTTTATTGATCATGATGGAAAGTTGGTTATCCCCGCTCGATTCCGCTTCGTGGAGCAATTTCATGGAGGGCTCGCCAAGGTGACTATCGGTGAAAAAGAGGGCTTCATCGATAAGACCGGCAAGCTGGTCATCCCGGCCGAGTTTGACGAGGTGTTCCATTTCTCTGAGGGTGTTGCCGTGGTGGGCAAAGCAGCACACGGAACGACACAACTCACGAAGTTCGGCTACATCAATAGAAATGGCAACTTCGTGATTCCCTACCTCTACGACGGCGCTGGTTTCTTCCAGGAAGGCTTGGCTGGTGTCTCCATAGCAGGCAAGTGGGGTTTTATCGATAAAGCAGGCAGGCTGGTGATTCCCTGCCAATTCGACCATGCTTACGATTTCTCCGAGGGTCTGGCCGCGGTAAGTATCGGTGGTAAATATGGCTACATCGACCATCGGGGCCAGATGATTATAAAGCCGCAGTTCTACATACCGAGCGAGTTCCACAAGGGAATTGCCTTCGTCACGAGTGACCCTCTTGACTGGGAAGGTCACATCGTAAAGCGCGGATATATCGACAAGAACGGAAAGTACATCTGGGGACCTAAATACTGATTACAATTGGCTCTCAGCAGGGATAGCACAGCTCTCGGAACGGCAACCAAGGGTATAGGGCCAGCGGCGCTGGCCCTGGGCGCAACGCCGCTCGGCCCTCCGAAGTGCGCGGGAATTCTTGCTAAGAAAACAAGATTTTACGGTATTGCAATGCAACGGGGGTGGCCACGCTTGGAAAACTCCTTAAGACCCTTCGAGCGACCGCAAAAGGACTTCTTCGAGTTCCTCCGGCGTGAGCACCAGGGGATTCCCTTTCATGCTGCTCGCCTTGGCCGCTTCCGCGACCAGCGCCGGAACGTCTTCTTCCCTCATTCCGTAAGTCTTGAGCGGCGGGATTTCGAGTTCCTGGCAAATTTCACGCGTCCAGGTGATTCCGTCCTCGGCGGTGGCGTCCCCCCGCCCCGTAAGCATGCGCGCCACCTCTCGGTAACGGCGCAGTGCAGCGCTTTGGGGCGCGCGAGCACGCAAGGCGCGCAGGTTCATTTCCATCCCATAGGGCAAGATGGCCGCGCAAATAGCGCCGTGCGGCGCGGGAAACCTTCCGCCCAGAGGAGCGGCAAACCCGTGTACAACGCCCAGGCCGGCGTTGGCGAGGGCCAATCCGCTGAACAGCGCCGCGAGCGACATATCGCGCCGCGCTTCCGGGTCGTCTCCCTCGTAAAACGCTCGCCGCAGCGAACGCGCCGCAAGCGGGATTCCCTGCGCGCAGAATCCATCGGTCATGGGGTTCGAGCGGATCGAAACATAGGCCTCAATCAACTGCGTCAGCGCGTCGAGTCCGGTGCGCGCGGTAATCGCCGGCGGCAGGCCGAAAGTCAGCTCCGGGTCCACCACCGCGAGGCGCGGCAGAAGCCACGGGCTGCGCAGGCTGACTTTCACTTGCCGCTCGGGCACGCCCAACACCGCATTCCGCGTGACCTCTGCTCCCGTCCCCGCCGTGGTGGGCGCCGCGATGAACGGCGCAGCAGGATTTTGGAGGGCGTTCCCTTTGCCCACCACTTCCAAATAATCCATCAAGTCGCCGGAATTGGTGAGAAGCGCGGCAATAGCTTTTCCCGCGTCGATGACGCTACCTCCGCCGATGGCGATGACCACGTTGCACTGCTCGCCGCGCGCCTGCTCGAGTCCCCGGGCAATCAAATCAACCGTAGGTTCACCCTCGACGGCGATGGTAAAGCTCTGGGCGCCTCTGGCCTGAAGGTCTTCCCGCAGCCGGTTCGCTGGCTCCAGCGCGTGGCCGGTGACGACCAGCACCCGATGTCCCCATGTTATCGCCGCCGGCGCCACCTGCCGGATGGCGCCTTCGCCGAAAATGATGCGTGTCGCTGTGGCAAATTCAAATTGCATCAGCGCGTCACCAACCTTCCACGCCTGGGAACACGTTCGAGTATTTCACACTCGAGCGAGGCTCCGCCATCAGGGACTCCATCCGGTCGCGCCACGCGGCGTAATGCGTGGTCGCCTTGTGCGCCGCCGTGGCCTCCACGCTGCGATAGATCTCGACCAGCACGAACCGCGTGGGATCGTCATTTTGCTGCACCACATCAAAGCGCGCAATGCCCGGTTCCTTCAGGCTTTGGCGCGCATTCTCGATTGTCGCCTCTTTGAAGGCATCAATGCAATCGGGCTTCACTCTTACGTGCACATGAACGATCAGCATGATTTACTCCCTTCAGTCCAGCCCGAAACTCGCCACCCGCCGCCAATAGCGGGGCGCGCCGTGCGTCCTGTAAAGGTGCAGGCTTCGCACCTTGAACTGAACCGCAAGCCGAGGTCCTATCGCTCGAATCACCTCTTCCTTTAAGCTCCGCGGGAAACTTCCGTACAACAGGCTCAGGTGAGGCATAAAGGGAGGCTCGCGGTCATGGCCAAATGCCTGGCGGGCGGCGTGGTGCGCTTTCCGAAGCGGCTCCACGAGCGCCGCGTGAACGAAAAGGCAGCGAAAATATTCGTCGCGGAAATCGATTTTTTCCAGCCGGATGGTAAAGGGCCGAAGCGACGCCGCGACGCGCGCGGACCGGCAAATCAACTCCCGGCGCGGGCCCACGCAGCCTCCCAGCAGCGTGACGTGCGGGGAAAATTCCGGTGCGGCATACCGGGCACTCAGTTGGTGGATGATCCGCGACAATCGCTCGCACACGTCTCCTCTCGGCATTAACCACAAGGAGTATCTTTCCCCGGTAGGCGATTGAGACACGGCTGAACCCGGAGAAGTGTAAAGTGCAAGGTTTAAAGGATAAGGGCTCAACGGGCGTCGCCGCACGGTTTACCCTTTACACTTTATACTTTAAACTTCACGCGATGCGTTGGCGCGCGTGGAGAGGTGATTATTCCCCCTCTTTGAGCTCTCGAACCCAGAGATTGCGATAACGCACGGGGTGGTTGTGATCCTGCAATGCCAGCGGAAGCTTTTCGGGCGTCACCTTATAGGGCGGCCGCTGGTGGTGCTCCGTGGGCCCCGTCAATTCCACGTGGTCTTGCACCAGGACACCGTTAAAGAACACGGTGAAAATCGCCTTGCGCAGCACGTTCCCGCTGGCGTCGAAGCGCGGACCGTGGAAAACGATGTCGTACGTTTGCCATTCGCCGGGCTTCCGCGCGGCATTCACCAGAGGAGGATACTGCCCATAAAGAGCCGCAGCTTCGCCGTCGGCATAGGTCACATTATCGTAGGAATCGAGGACCTGAATCTCGTAGAGCCCGTGCAAGAAAACTCCGCTGTTGCCGCGATCCTGGTCAGTGCCGTGAGGCGGATTGGGCGCGGCCCATTCCACGTGCAATTGGCAATCGCCATAGGCGTCTTTGGTCCGGATGTACCCGCTGCCAGGCACCGTAGCGAAATAACCATCTCCCACGGTCCACTTTGCCGGACCCCCATCCTTGACGCTTTCCCAATTCGACAAATCCTTGCCGTTGAACAGCACGATGGCGTCCGAGGGAGGTTTCCCCGGATGCTCCTGGGTACTAAAGGTTCCCGGCGTGATGATGGGCGGCTCCGGCCGGTTGCGATCGTTCGGCCCCCATTTTTGCAAGGCGTCTTGGGGCGCTGCCAACGGCTGAGTGGCTATCATAACGGTCAAAAGCATGGCGAGTCCCACACAGCTTCCCACTAACAAAAGTGCCTTACGCATAGTCTCTTCTCCCTTCAGAAATATCGCTGGTGTCAGTTCGCGCGAGCGGCGCTATTGTACCCTGCAATGCCGGGCCAGGGATTGATGTTTTTAACCCGCATGTATCACCAAGCTCCCATGGGGCTGCCGGAAGGGCGGGGCTTCACAGGCTGCGGAATAACGCCTCACCGCGGATAACCACCCCGGCGCCCAAGGCGTCACCCCTCCTGAATCAGGAGGGGAGTTGTTAAAGAACTCCCCTCCTCAGATGAGGAGGGGTGGCGTGCCAAGCGCCGGGGTGGTGCTGACAAGGGGATGAAGGGCCGGCGTTGATAATGACAGCGCCAACGAGTTTTTCCACAGCCTTTAAAGCCCCGCCCTTCCAAACCCACCGTAAGTAATCCGGGTTTTGCCTCGGTGCGCGGCGCAAGGCGCATCTACGTCCGCAAGCGGTTCCACAGGGCGGTGAGTCCCTCGACAGTAAACTCCGGCGACTGGGAATAGTTGATGATCTGGCGCTCCATCGTATCCACCACTTTTACACCCTCCGGAATCCTTTCGGCCAGGTCGAGCGGGATATTCGTCACGCCGTGGCGGTCACCGTGCAGCAGGTCGCCGGGCCGCACGGTCAGCCCGCCGACGCGCACGGGAGTTCCCACTTCCACGATGTGGACATAAGCATGCGAAACCGCAATATGGCTGGCGAAGAAATGGAACCCCAGGGGCTCGACTTCGTCGAGATCGCGCACCGAACCGTTGGTGACGGCGCCCACGCATCCCATGGCCCGGTGAATGTTGGCGTTGACTTCTCCCCAAAGGGAACCCAAGCCGGGTGGATCATCCACATCTTCCACTACGATCACCCGCGGCGCGGGTACCTTCATAACATCCTGCCAATGCACACTGGGAGGAATGGCTGCGCCCTTGGCGCCGGGCGACAGCGACCGGATCTTGACGGTCACAGCGTAGCCCACCATGACGCCCAGGCGGGGAAATATGCAGCGAATCTCCGACCGCATAAATCCTTCGTTGCGAGGACGCACGTCAAAAACTTCGATGGCGTTTGCGACGGTCGGTGTGTTGAATGCCCGCAAACGGTCGAGCACGGCAGGTTCTAACGGTTCCATGATCGTCCCTCCCTGGTCAAGAGCAGCTTGTTAAGCTTGAGACATTATCGCGGCATCGCGGCAAAAACAATATCAATCCTTACTTGGCTCAATTCGCACACATCATCTTGGCTTACGGGCTGTTAGACTCCGGCGGGGGTTCCTGCCGGCAGGCAGGAAATGGTGTCGGCGGCCTATTTAGATCCAAGGCAATACCCCATCAGCGCAGACCCGTTTTGTCTTTCGAATCACATCGCCGCGTGGTATCATCCGTGGCGCTACGAAGTTAACTCATGCTTGGATTTCACTGCGTGGAACCAATCCCCACCTCTGACCTGGGAGAGCGAGGAACAAATGCGCGGGAAGAAATGTTACGGAAGGAAGCTGATCTACGCCATCATGGTGCTTTTATTCGGCGTCAGCACCACCATAGCTCAGAACAAGACTGATCCGTTGAAGAACGGGTTTGAGAATCCACCCAACGGTGCGCGTCCGCGGGTGTGGTGGCACTGGATGAATGGCAACATCACCAAGGAAGGCATCAAGCTGGACCTGGAGTGGATGCACCGCGTGGGTCTGGGCGGCTTCCAGAACTTTGACGCGGCCTTGGATACCCCCCAGGTCGTGGAGCATCGGCTGGCGTACATGACCCCAGAGTGGAAGGATGCCTTCAAGTACGCGACGATCCTCGCCGACAAACTGGGACTGGAAGAGGCGATTGCAGGTTCGCCGGGCTGGAGCGAATCGGGCGGCCCATGGGTCCCGGGGTCGCAGGGAATGAAGAAGTACGTCTGGAGCGAGACGCGCGTCGAAGGCGGCAAGCCGTTCACGGGCACGCTGGCTCATCCGCCATCGAATACCGGGGTGTTCCAGAATCTGGGCCTTGAAGACGAAGACTCGCAGCGCTTCAAATCGCCGCAGTTTTACGCCGATAGCGCCGTTATCGCCTATCGAGTGCCGGCCGGCGATGTGCCCATCATGGATCTACAGCCCAAGATTACGTCGAGCGGTGGCAGCATTGACGCGGCACTGTTGAGCGACGGCGACCTGGTGAAGACGACGGCGCTGCCCAAAGCGCCCGAGGGCGAGAAGGCCTGGATTCAATATGAATTTCCCCAGGCGCAGACGATTCGCGCGCTGACCATCGTTCTAGGCAGGGCGCCTTTCGGAGATTACGTGCCACCCAGCGGGGACACCGGTCAGGCCTTGGAAGCCAGCGATGACGGCCAGACCTACCACGTGGTGGCGATGATTCCGAAGGACGGGACGACGGAGCACACGATTTCCTTCGCGCCCGCCACCGCAAGGTTCTTCAGAGTGACGTTCAAGACGTTGCCGCCACCGCCCCTTCCTGACGATTTCGATGCGGAGGCGATGGGCGCCAACATGCCGAAGATTCCGACGGAGTACGCCATCGCGGAGTTGGTGCTGCATTCGGGAGCGCGGGTAAACCGCTTCGAAGACAAGGGCGCCTTTACTCCCGTGCTCGACCTTTATCAGTTCGCGACACCCCCCGTGGCTCCCAGCGAAGCCATTTCCAAGTCCGATGTGGTCGACCTGACTTCGAAGATGCACGCGGACGGTACGCTTGACTGGACACCTCCCGACGGCAATTGGGTTATCCTCCGCTTCGGCTATTCCCTCTTAGGAATCACCAACCATCCGGCGACCCCAGAGGCGACGGGCCTGGAAGTCGATAAGCTGAACCGCACCTATGTGAAGAACTACATGAACGGCTACCTGGACAGCTACAAGGAGACGGTCGGCGCGGATTACCTGGGCAAGCGTGGCATCCGGTACGTGATTAACGATAGTTGGGAGGCCGGTTCGCAGAATTGGACCGACGACATGATCGCAAAGTTCAAGCAGCGGCGTGGCTATGATCCGCTGCTCTGGATGCCGGTTCTCGCCGGGAAGGTGGTGGAAAGCGCCCAAGCCAGCGATCAGTTCCTGTGGGACTTTCGCAAGACCATCTCCGATTTAATCGCGGATGAGCATTACGGCCAGTTGGAGGCATCGCTGCATGAGCGGGGCATGGGCCATTACGGCGAGTCGCACGAGGGCGGGCGCGCCTTTGTGGCGGACGGCATGGAAGTGAAGAAGTTCAACGAGGTGCCCATGAGCGCCATGTGGACGCAGCGGCCAGGGGTAAACAAGGAGCAATACGGCTACAACGCCGACGATCGGGAGTCCGCGTCGGTGGCACATATCTACGGTCAAAACCTGGTCGCGGCGGAGTCAATGACGGCTGCCGAGGCCCCCTGGGCGTGGTCGCCGGCGACCCTGAAGCCGACGGCGGACCAGGAGCTGCTGAACGGGATCAACCGCTTCGTGATTCACGAATCGGCCCACCAGCCGCTGGTGGACAAGGCGCCGGGAATGACCCTGGGGCCCTTCGGGCAGTGGTTCAATCGCAACGAAACCTGGGCAGAACAGGCCGGGCCCTGGGTGAATTACATTGCGCGCAGCAGCTACCTGCTGCAACAGGGGCACTTCGGCGCGGACGTGGTTTACTTCTACGGTGAAGACTCGAACCTGACGGCGATTTTCGACGCCAAGGCGCCGGACGTTCCCGCTGGCTATGGGTTCGACTACATTAACGCCGATGGCTTGATTCACATGCTGAGCGCGGCGGGGGGGCGAATTACCACCAAGAGCGGGATGGATTACCGCTTGCTGGCGCTGGATCCGTATAGCCGGCACATGTCGTTGCCGGTGCTGCGCGCCGTTCACAAACTCGTGGAGGATGGCGCGGTGGTTGCCGGGCAGAAGCCCACCGACGATCCCAGCCTTGCCGACGACCAGGCGGAGTTCCAAAAACTGAACGACGAGTTGTTTGGCGACGGGACCGGCGTGCATACGGTGGGCAAAGGCAAGGTGTACGCGGGGCAGAACGCCGAGGCCGCGCTGAAGGCGATGAATGTGCTTCCGGATTTTGACCATACCAAACCGCAGATCGACACGCGCCTGCTTTTCGTGCATCGCAAGCTGGCGGATGGCGATCTGTACTTCGTGGATAATCGTAACGACCGCGACGAAACCGTGGATGCAACCTTCCGCGTAACCGGGAAGGCGCCGGAACTCTGGCATCCCGAAACCGGCAATTCAGAGCCCGCGTCTTACAATATCGCCGACGGCCGTACCACGGTGCCGTTGCACCTGGAGCCTTGGGGAACGCTGTTTGTGATGTTCCGCAAGCCTACGAAGTCAGCATCGCTCGCTTTGCCTAAGGTGGTGGAGACGGAACTCGCGACGGTGGACGGTTCGTGGAATGTGAGCTTCCAGCCAAGTCGTGGCGCACCGGCCTCCATTACGCTGGATAACCTGATCTCGTGGACTGACAGCACGGATGCGGGGGTGAAGTACTTCTCCGGGGCGGGCACTTACACCAAGACCATTCAGGCTTCGCCGGACTGGTTCAAGAAGGGTGCGAAGCTGTGGATCGACCTGGGTGACGTGAAGAACCTGGCGGAGGTAACGGTGAACGGCAAATCGCTGGGACTCGTTTGGCATACACCGTACCGCGTGGATGCCACCAATGCCTTGAAGCCGGGCGCCAATGAAGTGAGCATCAAGGTCATCAATGCCTGGGTCAACCGGCTGATCGGCGATCAACAACCCGAGGCGACGACGAAATATACGTTCGCCGATGTTAAGCCCTACAAGGCGAACTCGCCGTTGCTGCCTTCGGGACTTCTGGGGCCGGTGCGTGTTTGTTCCAGTATCACCCCGTAAGAATCGCGTAGCGCGGACCCCCGCTCTTGGGGTCCGCGGCTCTCCCTTTGCAAAAACCACAAATCCCAAAGACAAACGCCTGCCATCCTCACTTGAGGTGGCAACTCGCCAAGCCGCGCTTTTCCAGATACTGCTGGTGATATTCCTCCGCCCGCCAGAATTCCGCGGCCGGCGTGATTTCCGTGACAATCCGTCGAGGGTACTTTCCGGACCGATCGAGTTCATCCTTCGACGCGCGGGCCGCGGTTTCCTGTTCTGGGGAGTGAAAGAATATCGCAGTGCGATATTGTTTCCCGTAGTCAGGCCCCTGGCGGTTGAATTGCGTGGGGTCGTGATTCTCCCAGAAAACCTTCAGGAGGTCGGCGTAGGAAACTTGCGCGGGGTCGAAAGTGACCTCCACAACTTCCGCGTGTCCGGTCTGATCCGTGCAGACGTCGCGATAGGTGGGATTCTGGAGATTCCCGCCCATGTAGCCTAGCGAAGTGGCGGTGACTCCGTGAACCTGGCGGAACGCCGCCTCCACTCCCCAGAAACAACCCGCCCCGAAAGTCGCTTTCTCTGTTATTACGCTCATAGTCCTCCTCTTATGGGATGCGCTCGAAACGTGTACCGATAAGCCCGCTGCCCTCAGGGCAGAGACCTGCTGGGGCTATGATACTATAGATTTCTTCGATGAAACCTTCTATGTTTTCAATGTGCTGCGTAAAAACCATGACGAAGACCCTGATGAAGAGACTGACGAGGACTCTAACATCGATGAGGAGTAGCGATGGGCTGCTTACGCCAGTTTGGTCCCTCGGTGGATTGCTCCCGTGCGGGAAAGGGGGATGGGGAGAGGTTTGCCCCAAGTCAGGCCGGATTCGATGCTGGCAAGCTCGGCAGTCTGGTTCTGAGTCAGCCACAAGAGCAGGCTGCCGTTGGGTTTTAGGCACTGTGCGGCCAAAGGGACGAGCACGTCCAGATTCCCGACCGCCCGCATGGTGGCAAAGTCGAACGCTGGCGCCGGAGTGGCACGAGCCAAATCTTCCAGGCGTTCGCCGCGCACCTCAACCTGGTCGAATCCACAGGTGCGGGCAGCTTCCTTAAGGAAAGCCCGCTTTTTGGCGACCGGTTCGAGCAGGGTGACGGAGGTCCTGGGGAAGGCAATCTTCAAGGCCAGGCCGGGGAATCCGGCGCCACTGCCGATGTCGAGCAGGGCGGCGTGGAGTTCGATGTGCCGGGCGAGGAAAAGGCTCTCGCCGAAATGGCGCGTCACACACTCTTCCGGGTTCCGGATGGCGGTGAGGTTGATTTTCTGATTCCAACGGAGCAGTAGATGAAGGTAGTCGAGGATTTGCTCCACCTGAGCGGACGAGAGGTCCAGAGCAAAGGGTTCCAGGAGTTGCCGAAGGCGCGTTTCATCGAGCACGCAGGAGATTGTAGAGTGTCCCTTGTCGGCGTGCAAGTTGAGAACCATGCATGACCGCGAGAAGTTCAGGGACATGTTTCACGTGGAACATTCGAATTGGTTAATGAGACATACCCTCGTGCCCAAGCCCCTCACGGCAGCAAAGATTTCGCATAAAGTTATTGACTCGCGAATCCATACATGGTAGTCTGGAATTCGGCCCATCAAGTAAACACGGTTCCAATCCGGAGATGCCATGCACGGTTCACAGGCTCTCATCGGGTCGCTGTCTCTGAACGCGGGGCGCTGGGCGCCGCGGCCTCCCTTTCGTCGTTTATCGCATAGTCCACCGGCATGGACATCCTCCATGGGCACGACGGGTCATTGCCCGTCCAAAATTCCGACATAAGGAGTGTGCATTATGACCAAAAAACGCGTAACGGTTACGGGCAGCGAGCGGGCCCCTCTTCCAGGGGCGCGCTTGGTTGGCCCGGCCGATCCCCAGGAACGTATCGAAATCACTCTGACTCTCAAACCCGCCTCCCCCACGGCGCTGCCGTCGCTTGAGCGGAGCGGCAACGTCAAACCTCATGAGAGAAACCACCTCAGCCGAGAGGAATTCGCCTCCAAGTACGGCGCCGACCCTAAGGATGTCGCGAAGATTGACGCCTTTGCGCATGATCACGGTCTCGACGTCGGCGGAGTGAATTTGGCTGCCCGCACGGTGGTTCTTTCCGGAACTGTGCAGGCGATGAGCGAAGCATTCGGTGTTAATTTACAGATGTACGACCATCCCAGCGGCACCTACCGCGGACGCACCGGCCCGGTCGAGATTCCCGCCGAACTGGAGGGAATCATCACAGGCGTGTTCGGTCTTGATAACCGTCCCCAGGCCCAGCCCCATATGCGCCCTATTCATGAGCAGGGAGGCGCGTGGCACAGTGCCCAGCAAGGCGTCTCTTACCTGCCGACGCAAGTAGCGAAACTCTACGATTACCCTGCCTCTGTGAATGGCCAGGGGCAATGCATCGCCATCATCGAGCTCGGTGGGGGCTACAAAACCAGCGACCTGAAGGCTTACTTCCAACAACTCGGCATCAAGGAGCCGCAAATCAGCGCGATTTCGGTGGGGGGCGCGCATAACAGCCCCTCTGGCGGCGTCAACGGTCCAGACGGGGAAGTGATGCTCGACATCGAGGTATCTGGCTCCGTCGCGCCCGGAGCTCAAATCGCCGTTTACTTTTGTAAGAACACTGACGCGGGCTTTCTCCAGGCTATCACCACGGCCATTCACGACAATGTCCGCAAGCCTTCGGTGCTCTCCATCAGTTGGGGAGGACCTGAGGCATCGTGGACCACACAGGCCATGACCGCCTATGATCAGGCCTTCCAGGCCGCGGGCGCGCTCGGGGTGACGGTCACCGTTGCCGCGGGCGATAGCGGTTCTTCCGACGGGGTCAACGATGGGTTGGCGCATGTGGATTTCCCCGCCTCCAGCCCTAACGTCCTGGCGTGTGGCGGCACGCGCTTGGTCGGGTCCGGCCAAACCATCACCTCGGAAACCGTTTGGAACGATGGAGCGCAGGGCGGAGCGACCGGTGGCGGAATCAGCGCGTTCTTCAGCCCACCGCCCGCTTGGCAGGCCAACATCAACCTCCCAGCCTCCGCCAATCCTGGGGCCAAGCCTGGACGAGGGGTTCCGGATGTGGCAGGCGACGCCGATCCGGTCACCGGCTACAAAGTGCGTGTGGACGGCCAGAACACGGTGATCGGCGGAACCAGCGCGGTCGCCCCCCTGTGGGCAGGTTTAGTGGCGCTATTGAATCAGAGCTTGGGCAAGCCCATGGGTTACCTCAATCCCTGGCTCTACACCACGGCTGAATCGATACCCGGAGCCATCCACGACATCACCTCGGGCAATAACGGGGCATATCAAGCGCGCGTGGGTTGGGATGCCTGCACGGGTTTGGGAAGCGCCGACGGGGCCAAGTTACAAGGAGCGCTGGCCGGAAAGGCTGCGGCGGCAACAAAGTAAGCTTGCGCCGCGGATACAGCCTGTCCGGCAAATGCCGGGGGGGTTGACGAGGGCGCGGGGCCTGCACAATGCCCCGCGCCCTCACAATTCACTTGGCAAAGCACACCCGTTCTTCATCGTTCTATAAGGCGGTCGGTTCCTTGAGGGGTGTCGCGGAGCGGCAGAACCAACGGTTCGATTGCCGACAATGCGGCCAAGAGGAGAGTTTGGCTTCCGCACTTCAGTGTGCTGCGGCCCACGCCCAATGTTTCACGTGAAACATTCGTCTCTAGGGGCGGGCGATTGCGCGCTGACAGGTTGCGCCGCTCTCGAAACCCATGCTTATCTAACACATTATCTCGTTTATTTTCAGTAATATAAACCAGCCTTAAGCCCACATACTGACTGATGGCAAAAGCTGACACAATGTCGGTGGTTACCCTCACGGATAGTAGTGTCATTTGTGAGACAGGCGCGCTCCCGGGTCGATCCCGCGAAGGCGGGGAATGACTGGTGTTTCGAAAGCGATTCCGCTTGCAAATGACACCAGCACCCCCTCACGGAATTTCTTGCCGACTCCGCCCTAACCTGTGTACCATGATTTGGCGCCAGCTACGCACGCGTTATCCGCGGCCCACGTGACGGGGCGGAGTTCCAAGCGCACAAATTCTCTTTTCGATGAGGTTGCCAGGGAGTGGCCGGCACAAACTCCAGTCTCGACACACGCGTTGGGGTGGTCCTGTTTCAGATGGGCGGGCCCGACTCGCTCGATGCCATCGAACCTTTTCTCTACAACCTGTTTTGCGACCCGGACATCATCGACTTCCCTTTGGCGCGCCTCGCCCGCGAACCCCTGGCACGGCTCATTTCATCGCGGCGTGCCGGCAAAGTCCGGAGGCACTATCAAGAAATCGGCGGCAAGTCACCCATCGGCGAGATGACGGCGCGGCAGGCGCGCGCGCTGGAGGCGGAACTCAGCAAGTCGTTCGCGGCGCGCGTGGTGGTGGCCATGCGTTATTGGCATCCGCTCACGGAAGCGGCGATTCCCGAACTTGCGGTTTTTGCCCCCGAGGAGATTGTCCTGCTGCCGCTCTATCCGCAGTATTCTTCCACCACCACGGGCAGCAGCCTCAACGAGTGGCAGCGCCAATTTCCGCGCCAGCACTCGGCGACAGTGCACGTGGTTCGCGATTTCCACGATCATCCCCTTTATCTAGACGCTCTAGTGGAGCGCATCGGGCAGGGCCTCGAACGCTTTCGGCGCTCCAATGGCCACGCCGCGCGCGTGCCCTCTGACGTTCACCTGCTGTTCAGCGCACACAGCATTCCCACCAGTGTGATCCACCGCGGTGACCCCTACCAGTTGCAGATCGAAGCCACGGTGAAGGCGGTGATGGAACGCGGACGTTGGGCCAACCCGCACTCCCTGTGCTACCAGAGCCGCTCCGGCCCCGGCCGGTGGTTGCAGCCGTTCATCCACGAAACCCTGCAAGAAATCGCCGCAAGTGGCGCCGAGCGCGTGCTGGTGGTGCCCATCGCCTTCGTCTCCGACCACGTCGAGACCCTGCACGAAATCAACATCGAAGCACGTGAACTGGCGGAGAACCTGGGCATTCAGCAATTTGAAACCATGGAAGGCCTGAACGATTCTCCCGCCTTCATCACCGCCCTTGCGGACTTGGTGCTGCGTAAGGTAGGCGTCCGCGCGCCGGCGTAGCACGCGGCCCAACGCTACACCACAACTCGGCGTCACCCGCTCATTCTCGTCGTCCTCGCAGTGATTTACCCAGCGTTCACCGGACCAGAGTCCCTCTTGACGTAGCTACATATTGTAGCTACGATACGCTTAGGCGATATGAATGGGATGAGGCCAAACGGCAATTCAACATTCAGAAGCATGGAATCGACTTCAGGGGGATTGAAAGAACTTTTGCCGGCGAAACGATTACGATCTTAGATGACCGATTTGATTACGGCGAATCCCGGTTCATCACCGTGGGGCTACTCAGCGGTCGCGTGGTTGTCATCGCACATACAGAAACCCAAGAAGTCATCCGAATCATCTCGGTCCGAAAGGCGACCAAGAATGAAGAAGCGAGCTACTTCAAGGAAATCGCGGAGTGACTGGAAGCGCGTGGACGCGCTTGCGGACCGAGGAATCGATTTCTCGGATACGCCCGAGTTGACCCCCGAGATGTTTGCCCGCGCCGTCGTGAGGCAGGGTCTAAAGCCTGTTGCACGGAAGAACCAACTCACCATTCGGGTAGATGGGGATGTCCTCGAATGGTACAGAAAACAGGGACCAGGCTATCAAACCCGCATCAATGCCCTGCTGCGCGCCTACATGCAAGAATGCAAGAACCCAGGAGCCCACGGATGAGGGCGGAACAAAAAAGTGAGTATCAGCGCTTGCTTGGCCGGGCTCTGCCCCGCGTGATCCGAATGGACCATATTCGCAAGCTCAGCCAACGCTTCCACGTCTCACCGGAACTGTCTCTGTAGCCGCCCCAACTCCCTGCGGGCGGTCCCCAAGATTGGAATCAACCCGAAGCTTCTGTGGAACCTAGGACTCCGCAGCAGCCAGCGAACTGGTGCGCGCGAATAGCCTCAAGCCGGCGGCGTCACCAGATCGTCCGCAAGAGGTTACTCCGACGGAGGTGCTCGTCGCGCGTTACGAGTGGAAGGCCCTCAGCTCGTGCCGTGGCGCCGATTAGCCGGTCGGCGGGGTCACGTGGGTAATCTTTGGGAAACTGGGCCGCCAGGCACGCGATCTCGACGCTAATTGGTTTGACGGTCACACCGTCAAGGAGCAGATGCAATGAAGTTTCGACCGTTCCATAGGCCTGAATCCTTCCTCTGGTGATCAGAGCGGCGAGTTCCCATAGCGTTATAGCGGAAACCGCTACACCATCTTCCCTGCGCGCCTTACGAATCGCCGCAAGGGCCGGTGACGATAAGCGCGTGTGGTCGGCAACCGCCCACACCAGAGCGTGGGTATCGAGAAGGATCACCTGAGCGCCTCCCAGCTTTCCAGAGGCTCGACAGGCGATTCGATGTCGCCGGCGATCTTGACCACCCCCTCCAGGCGTCCAATAAAGTTGTCCCGTCCGGAGTCTGCGGGCACCAGCTTGGCCACCGGGCGACCTCTCTTCGTAATAACCACCGGGTGCCGAGTGGCGCGTACCTCCTCCATAATGGAAAGGCAGTGGGTCTTAAACGCTCCCGCTGAGATCTTCTTCATAGTCTTCTCCTCGTGTCCATGATTATATCATAGCGCCCACTTGCACTTTTCCACTGTTTGCGCTTTTATAGGGGCATGAAAAACCTAATCCACTGTGCACTCCTGTTCACTCCTCTCTTCGCCGCGTGCGCCTGGCTGGTGGCCGCGCAGGGCGACGAAATGCTTCTTACCGAGCGCGACTACCTTGTTTACATCGGCACCTATACGGGGCCGAAAAGCCAGGGGATCTATGTTTACAAATTGGCCGCAGCCACGGGCAAGCTCACGCCGCTGGGCTTGGCGGCGGAGGCAGATAACCCATCCTTCCTCGCCATTCATCCCAACCATCGCTACCTCTACGCGGTGGATGAAATCGCCGACTACCAAGGGAAGAAGGCCGGCGGCGTCAGCGCCTTCTCCATTGACCGCAAGACGGGCAAGTTGCGCTCGCTGAATGCCGTGCCATCCGGGGGTCCTGGCCCCTGCCACGTGAGCGTCGACCAGACCGGCAAGTACGTGTTTGTGGCCAACTACGAAGTAGGCAGCGTGGCGGCCTTCCCGATTCTCGCCGACGGCCGTTTGGGCAAGGCCACGGCCTTTCTGCCGCATACGGGGCACAGCGTAGACCCCAAGCGCCAGGAAGGTCCGCACGCACATTCCATCTACGCGTCGCCAGACAATCGTTTCGTGGTCTCCGCCGATTTAGGAACCGATCAGATCTATGTTTATCGCTTCGACGCCACCAAAGGGACGCTCACGCCCAACGACCCACCTTCCGCCGCGGTTCCACCGGGCACCGGCCCGCGCCACTTCGCGTTTGCTCCCAACGGCAAGTTTGCCTACGCGATTGAGGAAATGGGCTCCAGTCTCACCGCTTTTTCCTATGACGCCGCGCGCGGCGTCCTGGCGCCCCTCGAAACCATCTCCACCGTGCCCAAAGATTACAAGGGGTACAACGACTGCGCGGAACTGATGATGCACCCGAGCGGCAAGTTCCTTTATGGCTCCAATCGCGGCCACGATAGCATTACGGTTTTTTCGATCGACCCAGTCAAGGGGACGCCCACGCCCATACAATACGTACCCACCGGGGGCAAGGAGCCGCGCGGGTTTGGCATCGACCCCACGGGCTCTTACCTGATTGCCGGCAACCAAAATACCAACACCCTGGTGGTGTTCCGTATCGATGCGAAGACCGGCCGCCTGACCCCCACCGGGCAGAAGGAGGAGATCCAGGCCCCCGTCTGCGTGGTGTTTGAACCGGCGCAATAATCGGCTTATTGAGCCATCGGGCGATTTGGTGCGAAGCTTTGGAGTGCGGCAGCTTGCTGCCGCTTTCCTCCCCTACGAGCTTGCTCGTGGCAATTTCAACTGCGAGCACAATTCCCCGCCAGCTGGACGGTAGCAAAAGCGGCAGCAAGCTGCCGCACTCCAAAGCTTCGCACACCTGTACAAGCTAGAGTGGCACCGGCGCATGCCACGTCATTCCAAACTCCTGGTGAGAAACGCGGGCCAGGCGGCGTGGAATTCGCCCCAAAAAGCCTGTCGTATTGCGATATGGTTTGAGAGCGCAAAATTGACGGCCGTCAAGACATCGACTTTTTTGGATTTTACGTCTTTCAATTGTTGACAGATTTACCGAGCATCCACTATAGTTTTTCTTTCTGGGCTCGCAGGAATTCTTTTAATCACGTAATCACGAAAGCCAGCCAACGAGGATTCGGTTATGGCGAATGTGAGTGATCCAGCCACTCCTAATCGGGTGCAGGCCCCTGTGCCTGCGGTCGCGAGTGCTGCCAAGCCCGCTCCCAAAGCCGCATCCACCAAGGCCAAAGCGGTGGTTGAAGAAGTTTCTTCCTCCGCCAAAATGCGGCGTCGCATTATCTGGAGTTGTGTTTGGGGGTTTCTCGCCGCCAATCTTCTGATGTTTCTTCGCTTCTTCTTTCCTCGCGCACTTTTCGAACCGAGTACGGTTTTCAAAATCGGTTATCCGTCAGATTTCCAACCGGGCGTGGATGAGCGTTTCAAGGCCCAGGACCGCATCTGGGTGGTTCGCGAAGCCGACCGCATCTTCGTCATCTTCGGGCGCTGCACGCACCTCGGCTGCACGCCCGACTGGAAACCGGCGGAGCACAAGTTTAAGTGCCCTTGCCACGGCAGCGGGTACACGCCGGAAGGAATTAACTTTGAAGGACCCGCGCCGCGGCCCATGGACCGCGCGCACGTGGAACTAGACGCGACGGGTCAGATCATTGTTGACACTAGTCGCCTCTATGCCTGGCCCAAAGGGGGCGTGGATCAATTCAATGATCCCGGCTCCTACGTAAATGTCTAGCGGCAAGAAATAGCGTTCAGCAGTCAGCGCTCAGCAATCAGCCAATGCCTTAGCTGATAGCTGATCGCTGAAAGCTGATAGCTTCAACCGGAGAAATTGATGGCTGACGAGCACAGCGGAAATCCTCCCAAGGAAGCGCAGACTGAGACTCCCTCCAAGAAAGGGGTCGCCGCGGTCCTGGACGAGGTGCGCGAGACCCACGGGGTTCTGAAAACCAAGGCCAAGGAAGAACTCGAGACCCTTAAGCACCCCGAGAAGACCACCCTCTATAAATCCATCTTTCGCGTCAAGCACGACGACAGTTCCCGCAGCCGCGCTTTGGGCGTGCTTTCCAACGTTTTCCTGCACCTGCACCCTTCCAAAATCAATCGCGATGCGGTGCGCTACAGTTATACCTGGGGAATGGGAGGCATCACCTTTTATCTCTTCATCGTCCTCACTCTCACCGGTGTGCTGCTGATGTATTACTACCACCCCACCAAGGGGCAGGCATACCGTGACATTGTCTACTTGATGAGCGATGTGCCCTTCGGCTCGCTCCTGCGCAACATGCACCGCTGGGCGGCGCACCTGATGATCATTACGGTCTGGCTGCACATGTTTCGCGTCTTTCTGACAGGTTCCTACAAGAAGCCGCGCGAGTTCAACTGGTGCGTGGGCGTCATTCTGCTGGTCCTGACCCTGCTGCTCTCCTTCACCGGTTACCTGCTGCCGGACGATCAACTGGGCTTCTGGGCGGTGACGGTGGGCACGAACATGGCGCGCGCCACGCCGCTGCTCGGGCACGAAGGCCCGTTCGGATCGCAACTCGGCATGACGCCTTATAACGATGTGCGCTTCGCGTTGCTGGGCGGCTCGATCGTGGATGCCAACGCCCTCTTGCGCGCCTATATTTGGCACTGCATCGCCATTCCCCTGATTGGGGGCGTCTTTATGGGTGTGCATTTCTGGCGGGTACGAAAAGACGGCGGCATCTCCGGCCCCGGCCCCGTCATGCTGGAGCAGGAAGCGCTGAAGATGAAAGTGCTGCCGTACGTGGTGCCGCAGCATACGGAGTGAGAAGAATTGAGCCATTGAATCATCGGGTCATTGAATCATTAGAAGAGATTGCGGGATTGAATCAAATGGTCATTTCAATGGCTCAGTGAACCAATGAAAAAATGAGTCAATAACTATGGACTGGCATCAACTCTGGGAAATTACCTCTGCTCCTGACAACGTCCCCATTGTGGCGCTGATTGGTCTGGTGCCTTTTTACACGTGGTACGGGATTCGGCAGGCGCTTGCCAACGACCGTCTCATTGCGCAACTGGAAACCGACCCGCAACTCGCCAAGACGCATTACCGCAAGACGCTGCCCTGGAAGCCCGGGTGGGCCAAGGAAGTTCCGGTATGGCCGTTCCTCCTGCGCATTGAGTTCCTGGCCGCCATCATCGTGACCGTCATCCTGATGGTGTGGGCCATCACGCTCAACGCGCCGCTGGAAGAACTGTCGAATCCCAACCTGACCATGAACCCCGCCAAAGCCCCATGGTATTTCCTGGGGCTTCAGGAAATGCTGGTCTACTTCGATCCCTGGATGGCGGGTGTGGTGATGCCCACGCTGATTATCCTGGGCTTGATCGTGATCCCTTACATTGACGCGAACCCCCTGGGTTCCGGCTACTACACCTGGAAGCAGCGGCGTTTCGCCATTGGGACGTTCTGCTTCGGCTTCATGCTGCTGTGGTTGCTGATGGTGGTGATCGGCACCTTCATCCGCGGCCCGGGTTGGATGTGGTTCTGGCCGGGACAAACCTGGGACCCCAACCGCCAGGTGTTCGAGGTGAACCGCGATTTGCCCGACATTTTCTTTATCACTTCCGCCTGGGGAAAGACTGTTTTCGGCGCACTGGTGATGTTCATTTACTTTGTCGTGGCGGGCGGAGCGGTTCACAAGCTCATCACCTGGAACGATTTCAATAAGAAGATTTACCAGCGGATGAGCTTTTTGCAGTACCTGACGATGCAGGTGTTTTTGACGATTATGATGTTGCTGCCGATCAAAATAATTATTCGGCATCTGTTTAGGATTAAGTATATCTGGGTAACGCCTTGGTTCAATCTGTGAAAAACATAAAGACGAAATTCGAAACTCGAAATTCGAAATTCGGGACGGTCTCTGATTTTCGAGTTTCGAATTTCGAGTTTCGAACTTTGGAGGTTCAGGTTGCCTGACACTCCCGAGAAGGATCCCGTCACCACATCATCGCTCGCCACACTTTTGGTGATTTCGTCTGTGCTCCTGACGCTGACGCTGGTGTGGTCGCTCTACAATGAGTTCTTCGGTCTGCGCCCGTGGAAGAGCTACCAACGCGAATTTGCCAGGCGCTATCACTCCTTCCTGTTGAAGCAGATTCCCAAGCAAAAGGCGGCGGAAAAAGCAATCCTGGAGTCGGCGGATTATCAGCAACTCGACCAACAGCTCAACACCCTGGAAGCCCAGGTGAAAGATCAGACGGAGGAGGCCGACAAGCAAATTGCCATTCTGGACGCGCGCTTCTCCGCCCTCACCGAGACTTTCACCACGGCGCGCGCTTATGTGGCCACCCAGGTTTATCAGATCGAGCACACCTCGCTGGGCGGACAACCCTCGTTGCAAAAGAAACTGGCCAAATACGAAGCCGGCCCGTTTGAACTCGCCCTGCCCTCGCTTCCTGACGGGCGCCCGGTGAAAGGCAGTTACACGTTCCCGCAATTGCAAGAGGAGTTCAACCGGGTCCAGCTCGACAAAGCGAAAATGCTGGAAGAGAAGTCGGCACTGCTGCGCCCGGTTTCCGACCTGCGCAAGAAGCGTGACGCCTACCTCGCCGACCACCTCAACGGCCTGACCGCCGACCAATTGCGCGGCCAGCTCAAGAAGTCGAATGGTTCCGGGGTGAATATTTTGCAGATCAATAATCCGGATGCCGGCATTGTTGATCGTTGTGAGTCCTGCCACGTGGGCATTCTTGACCCGGGCGTTCTTACCGCCAAAGATATGGGTGGGAAAGAGGTCTTCGTCAGTCACCCCGATCCCGAATTGCTGCGCCTCCACGACCCGGAGAAATTCGGCTGTTCGCCCTGCCACGGCGGCAACGGCATGGGAGTGGAGAGCGTCGAGAAGGCGCACGGCAATTATGAACACTGGCTGTGGCCGCTCCACCCCAAGGAAAACGTCCAGGCCGGCTGCCAGCAATGCCACGCCATGGACATGGTGGTGGATCACGCCCCGGTGCTGAGTTACGGCAAGGAACTTTTCCAGTATCGCGGCTGCGTGGGCTGCCACCGCTTCCAGAACTACGATCGCGAGCCGGAAGATATTATGGCCGTGCAGCAGCAGGTCATGCTGCTTGAAACTCAGCGCCACGACGCGCAGCGCGACATCCAGCACGCCATCCAGATGGGTGACCAGGCTCCCGATAACGACACGGCGCGGATGTATTACACCCAGGCGGACAAGCTGCGCGTCTCCATCAGTGACGTCGACGGCCGCCTGGAGCAACTCGACCGGCGCTCCAAAGATTTGCTGCGCGACCTGAAGAAAGTGGGGCCGGACCTTAAAGAAGTGCGCGTGAAGATCCATCCCGATTGGGTCCCGGTCTGGATCTCCAATCCCCACGCCTGGCGGCCCGGCACGCGCATGCCGCGCTTCCGTCTGGAAGACGACGAAGTGAAAGCCATTGCCGCCTTCGTTTGGCAGAGCGGGATTGACGGCACGCTGCCCCAGCAGCCGCCCGGCGACCCGGTGAAGGGCAAGGAGAGCTTCGAAACTCGCGGCTGTATGGGCTGCCACTCCCTCGACGAAGCCAATCCCGGCTTCGCCGCCAACCTCTCGCGCGTGGGGGAAAAGGACAATTACAATTATCTGGTGCGCTGGGTTCACAATCCCCGCGAGCGCACGCGCCCCTACTGTGCGTTTGAGAAGCGCGACCTGACGGAAGAAGATTACAAGCGCCACGGGTTGCCGTTCATCTTTGATCTTGACCACACCAAGTGCCCGAATGACGGCCACGAACTCCAGGTGGAGCAGGAAACCATCATGCCCAACCTGCGCCTTACGTTGGAGGAAGCGCGCGATATCGCCAGTTACCTGATGACCCTGAAGAAGCAGGATCCGTCGTCGTACGCGCGCGCCGACTACTTGCACGATCCCTCCCTCAAGGCGCAAGGCCATGCCTTGGTGCAGCGCTACGGCTGCGCCGGCTGCCACGAAATCGCCGGGATGGAAGATGAAGGCCGCATCGGCACCGAGCTCACCAAGGAAGGCTCCAAGCCGATCGAGCAGATTGATTTTGCTCTGCTCACGGCACAGGCGCGCCAACAAGGCTGGTACGACCACAAGGGGTTCTTCGAACACAAGCTCAAGAAACCCAACTTGTATGACATGGGCCGCGACTGGAAAGACCGCGATCCCAACGAGCGCCTGCGCATGCCGGACCTCGACCTGAAGCCGCAGGACATCTCCGCCATCACCACGTTCCTGATGGGCGCGGTAGAATCCCAAGTACCCCCGCGTTACTGGGACACGCCGGAAGACCAGCGGCACGACATCCAAGAAGGCTGGTGGGTGGTGAAGAAATACAACTGCATGGGTTGCCACCAGTTCATGGTGGGGCAGTCAAGCCACCTGATGACCTTGGCGCGCTATCAAACGCCGGAGTGGAAAGATCAGTTGCCGCCCAAGCTCCTGGGCGAGGGGGCGCGCGCCAATCCTGACTGGATGCTGAAATTCCTCGCCAATCCGGCGATGGACCCCAAGGAGACGGATCGCAACGGCGTACGGCCTTACCTGAAAGTTCGCATGCCGACCTTCTTCTTCTCGCCCATCGAGGTTCGCAAGCTCGTGCGTTTCTTCCAGGCGCTGTCGGGCCAGCCCCTGCCCTACATCCCGCCCAAGCTCGATCCGCTGAGCGACCAGGAAATCGCCATGGCGCGGGCGCTGTTCACCAGCAAAGCCGCGCCTTGCCTGAAGTGTCATGCCACGGGGGACGCCACGCACGACAAGTTCGCCACCGCGCCGAACTTTCTCCTGGCGCGCGACCGGCTGAAGCCCGGATGGGCGCGGCGCTGGATGCTCGATCCCTCGATGATCAGCCCCGGCACCGCCATGCCTTCCGGCTTGTTCAAACCGGTCGCCGACCACTATGTCTTCGCCGGGCCCACGCCCGATATCTTCAAGGGCTACGACGGCGACCAACCCGAATTGCTGGTGCGCTACTTGTTTGAGATTACGCCGGAGGAGCAGCGCCGCTTGATGGGGATGAGCGCGGGGATGATAAATACGACAGAAGTCAGGAGTCAGGAGTCAGGAGTCAGAATCAAAAGCCGGGTGGCCCGCTTGCTGCTAAGATAGAACTTCGTCTCGGCATCGAACCATAAAGCCAGAGGCTCTAAGAGACAGGAGACAGGGGTCAGGAGACAGAAGTCAGGAGTTAGAAGTAAGAAATCAGAATCAGGGCGTCTTTGTTCTGGCTCCTGACTTCCAGCTCCTGTCTCCTTTAGATCGTTTTTATTCTGCCTCCTGACTTCTGCCTCCTGACTTCTGCCTCCTGACTCCTTATTCGAAAGGAAGGTTCTACCTATGAATAACCGAAAATGGATTTGGCTCTTTGTCGCCGTGATGATTCTGGCGCTCGTGGGGTGTAGCAAGAAAGAAGAAACCACCACGGAAGCGCCAACCGAAACCACCACGGCTCCTCCCCCCACACCGATCGACCAAGCGACGGTGGGCGAGGTAACCGGCAAGATTACCTTCGATGGCGCGAAGCCCAAGCCGCAGCGAATTATGATGGACCAGGACCCCGTGTGCGTGCAGAAGCACAGCGGCCCGGTGGTCGCCGAAGACGGCCAGGTGAACGGCAATGGCACTCTGTCCAACGTGTTTATCTACGTGAAGGCGGGCGCCGAGAAGTACACCTTTGCGCCGCCGGCGGACGCCGTCACGCTCGATCAGGACGGCTGCATGTACAAACCGCATGTGCTGGGCATCCTGGCGGGTCAGACGTTGAAGATTGTTTCCAGCGACGCTACCACGCACAACATCCACCCCATGCCCAAGGACAATCGCGAGTGGAATATGTCACAGGCGCCCGGCGCCGCGCCCATCGAACAAAAGTTCGCGCGGCCGGAAATCATGGTGCCGGTAAAGTGCAACCAGCACCCCTGGATGCGCGCCTGGATCGGGGTCACCGCCAACCCGTTCTTTGCCGTGTCGGGTAGCGACGGCACGTTCTCCATCAAGGGGCTGCCGCCGGGGGATTACACCATCGAAGCTTGGACCGCGACCTTCGGCACGCAGGATCAGACCGTGACCGTCGGCGCGAAAGAAACCAAGACCGTCGACTTCAAGTTCAAGGCATCGTAACCAAGCCAACGTGGATGCAAAGCGGGCTGCGCCCGCATAAGTTGTCGTGGCAATCCAGCCTGCCCGTGTGCACATTGGGCAGGCCGCGGAAAAAGGAAAGCTTAAAAGGTGGAGGGGCGTGCGTGGGGCGCGCCTCCCGCCTGTTCGCACTTGAATAAACATGGGATACGGACATAATGTCTCTTGCACTCGGACACTTTTTCCGTCATATTAGTCTTTTATCCCTTTCTCTTTGATTTAGGGCATCTCTTCAAAAACTGAATTGGACCGTGTTGTCGTTCCCCGGCGAGCGGGGAAACTCTGTAGAGGCGGTCGCTCGGGCGACCCTGCGCCTCTACTTCCAGGAGCGATGACTTATGGGGCTGGCGATTGCGCTGGTGGTGATTATCATCACCATGCTTTCCGGTTACTTCTTCTGGGCGCACACCTGGTGGTTCCCGATTGACATTTCCAAGCACGGCGCGGCGATCGACCACCAGTTCATGCTGACCCTGGTCATCACCGGGATCATCTTCGTGGCGGCGCAATTCGCCTTGGCCTACGCCGTTTGGAGGTATCGCGCTCGCAATGATGGCCGAAAGGCGACGTACTCTCACGGCAACAACCGGATGGAATTCACCTGGACCCTCGCCGCCGCGATTCTTTTCATCGGCCTCAACATCATGGGTTACAAAACTTGGGCCAGCATCCACTTTGTGGGCGCGCAGCCCGGGGCCATGCAAATTGAAGTTTGGGGACAGCAGTTCGCCTGGTACTTCCGCTACCCCGGCCCCGACGGCAAGTTTGGTCCCGTGCACGTGGAAAAGGTGGATGACTCCATGGGAAATTTCCTGGGACTCGACCGCGACCACGACGCCGACTCAAAAGATGACATCGTCACCGCCACGCTGGCGTTTCCGGTCAATCGCGAAGTCCAGTTGATTCTCCGCTCCAAAGACGTAACGCACTCTTTCTTTGTTCGCGAGTTGCGCATGAAGCAGGACTTGGTTCCGGGGATGGAAATTCCCATCCACTTCACGGCCACCAAGACCGGCCGTTACGAACTTGCCTGCGCCGAACTGTGTGGCCTGGGCCACTACAAGATGCGCGCCTTCGTGGAAGTGATGACCGACGATGACTTCCAGAAATGGCTCCAGGAGAAGGCAGCGCAGTAAGAGCGGTAGACGGTAGACAGTAGACGGTAGACGGGGGAAAAGCACTAGGTGGCAAACAGTACACTAGAGGGGGTGCGGCTCTTTCCCTGTCTACCGTCTACCGTATCCCGTCTACTGAATTGGGAGGTTACTGATGGCTGAGACGCACGCAGAAGCGATTCACCGGCAGGAGGCTCCAAAAAACTTCATCTGGAAGTACATCTTTAGCCTCGACCACAAGGTGATTGGACTTCAGTATTACTTCCTGGCAGTGTTCAGCGTGTTCGTGGGCCTGGTACTTTCCATCCTGATGCGTTTGCACCTGGGGTGGGCGACCGCCAGCGTACCCCTACTGGGTAAGCTCTTGCCCACCGCCGCGCCTGGGGGAGTCATCAGTCCCGAGTATTATCTTTCGCTGCTCACCCTGCATGGCACGCTGATGGTTTTCTTCGTGCTCACCACGGCGCCGCAGAGCGGCTTCGGCAATTACTTCCTGCCCATCCAAATTGGCGCGGAAGATATGGCATTCCCGCGGCTCAACATGATGTCTTTCTGGATAACCTTGCTGGGCCTGGTGGTGCTGATGGCCACCTTCTTCATCAGTGACGGCCCCCCCATTGGCGGTTGGACGTCCTACCCGCCGCTTTCCGCGGTGGGAGGCGCAGCCGGTCCCGGCATGGCCATGGGTGAAACGCTCTGGGTATTCTCCATCGCCATTTTCTGCGTCGCCTCCATGCTCGGCGCTATCAACTTCATCGCCACCACGCTTGACCTTCGGGCGCGCGGACTTTCATTGATGAAGTTGCCTCTGACCTGCTGGGCGTGGTTTTTTACGGCCATTCTGGGCTTGCTTTCGTTCGCGGTGCTGCTGGCGGCCGGAGCCTTGCTCCTGCTCGATCGCCTGGGAGGCACAAGCTTTTTCATTCCCGGCGGGCTGATTATCAGCGATAAGGTCCTTTCGAATCACACCGGCGGCTCGCCGCTGCTTTGGCAGCACCTGTTCTGGTTTTTCGGCCACCCGGAGGTCTACATCGCCATTCTCCCGGGCATGGGTGTGACCTCGCACATTCTCTCCACTTTTGCGCGCAAGCCGATTTTTGGCTACCGCGCCATGGTCTTCGCCATGGCGTCCATAGGAATCTTGGGCTTCTGCGTTTGGGGCCACCACATGTTTGTAAGCGGCATGAGCCCCTACTCCGCCTTCGCTTTCTCGATTCTCACCATGGCCATCGGGGTGCCTTCCGCCATCAAAACGTTTAACTGGATTGGCACACTCTTGGGCGGCAGGATTCGCTTCGCCACCCCCATGCTCTACGCCATCGGTTTTGTCTCCATCTTCGTGAGCGGCGGACTTTCCGGAATCTTTTTGGGCCAGCCGCCGGTCGACATCTACTTTCACGACACTTACTTCGTCCTCGCCCACTTCCATCTGATCATGGGCGTCGCGGCCATCTTTGGCATGTTTGCCGGAACCGCTTTCTGGTTCCCCAAAATGTTCGGCCGGATGATGAACGAGACGGTGGGAAAAATTCACTTTTGGCTTACTTTCGTCGGCGTGTATGCCATTTTCATGCCCATGCACTACCTGGGCATGGAAGGGAATCCCCGGCGCTACTCGGAGCTCATTGACAACTTTCTGCTGCCGCTGATCCCCCTGCACCGGTTCATTTCCATCGCCGCGTTCATCACCGCCGGTGCGCAACTTTTGTTCTTCGGCAACCTGTTCTACAGCATGTTCTGGGGTAAGAAGGCCGAGGAGAATCCCTGGGAAGCCACCACGCTGGAGTGGACCATTCCTTCGCCGCCCCCCTTCGACAACTTTGCCGGCATGCACCCCGTAATCCACCACGGCCCGTATGAATTCGCGGTTCCGGGGGCGGATAAGGATTACGTGATGCAGAATTCGACGGAAGTGGTGAAGGCGGAGGAATAGTTGTCGGTGGCCGGTGGTCGGTTGTTTTTTGGAATTTATCCGCTGTCCATCATGCCGGCGAAGCCGGCCTTGGAGTGCGGTAGCAGCAGTTACCGCCTTTCTCCTCCTGGCTGTGGCGCGATTGCGGTATGAAGCAAAGGCGGAAGGCGGTAGCTGCTGCTACCGCACTCCAAGGCGCTTCGCGCAGGCTCAAAAGGGGTTGGCGAGTTTCGAATTTCGAGTTTCCAGTTTCGAGTTTCGTATTTCGAGGAATTATGGCATCTACAGTCCTGACTCCGGCAAAACCTGAATCCTCCGAAGGATATGGTGGGGGGCACGGTTCGGGCGGCAATGGGTTTGGCGGGGGTGGCGGCGACTTTGGCCTGCCGGAATATCGGGTTCCGGGACGAACCTACCAACTCGGCATGTGGTTCGCACTCACGGGCATCGTCATGCTCTTTGCGGCCTTCACCAGCGCCATGGTGGTGCGCCGCGGGATGTCGTTCGACTGGGTTTCCATCGCCGTGCCACGCTTGCTTTGGGTGAACACCGGCATTTTGCTGGTCAGCAGTCTGACCCTGGAATTTTCGCGCCGCGCCCTGAGCGAACACGCCGTGGTGAGCTTCATTCGCTGGCTGGCGGCGACGGTGGCGCTCGGCGTGGCCTTCCTTGCCGGGCAATTGGTGGTTTGGCGCGAACTCGCGGCGCGCGGGGTTTATCTGGCTACCAATCCCAGCAGCTCGTTCTTCTATGTTTTGACCGCTGCGCATGGTGTGCATTTGCTGGGAGGTGTTTTGGCGCTCGGCTACGTGGTAATTCATGCCGGCCGCATGGCGCGTGGGCGCGAGCGCCGCACCGCTCTCGACGTCACCGCGATCTACTGGCACTTTATGGACGCGCTTTGGATTTACATCTTTTTCTTGCTCACAAGGTGGGCGTAGGAATTGACGATTTTCGATTGTCGATTGCCGATTGAGCCGCGGAGCGGCGGCAGAGAGTAGCCCACGACGTAAGAAGGTGTGAAAAATTCAAAATAGTTCTTGACTCGCGCTTACGCTAGTGTATGATTTTCATCATGGCATACCAATCGACCGTGCAAGTGATCGAGCGT
>Ga0209039_10000250_pt1 | contig 51055 bp, 37 predicted proteins | sample BogFormECP12_OM1_FD_188238 | JGI IMG/M metagenome (GOLD analysis project Ga0209039, IMG submission 188238) | Bog forest soil microbial communities from Calvert Island, British Columbia, Canada - ECP12_OM1 (SPAdes) (version 2) | ecosystem: Environmental > Aquatic > Freshwater > Wetlands > Bog ...
GCGCGCGGAAAGCGGCTTGTGCCACTTCACGGCCAGGCTCGCCACATCACCCAAAATGCGTTCGAGTTGCGCCTGCGTGGTATTGCCCGGCAGCGGGATGACGTCGAGTCCGGTCCCGCACACCGCCGAGTACGCGAGCAGCGCGTCCATGGAAACGATTCCCTCGCTCCAGCGTTGGGCGAGAACGGCGTCTTCGAGGATAGGAAGCATCAGCCCCGAGTACCCCGCGTGCTTCACGGGGATTTCCTTGAGCGCGCCGGTGATCAACGCGCACGCGGTCATGGTGCCGCTGGCGCCGAACTTCACGCCGGTCAACTTCTCAATAGCCCCGCCGATGGAAACGTTTTTGAACGGCGCGGGAGAAAGGTCGATGCCGGCGTAGGTCCAGTGAGTTGCCTGTTCGATTTTCTTCGCCGCCGCTTCGATGGCGCGAGCGTGGACACTGAGCGAGTCGATCAGACTCTCGCGAGCGGCCGCGTAGTCCGGCTTGCCGGTTAAAGCCTCGGCCACCACGTTGGCGGACTCGAGAGCCAGCGCAAAGGCGCGGCCCGGACCCACGTGGTACGAGCCGGGGTAAAAGGGTGTGAGCGGCGGCAGCAGCGCGGTCGCGGCGAAGCGGAAGTTACCCTGGCTATGCGGCGTGCGCAAGGCAACGTAGCGCACCAGCTTCGCAGCGGCGCGCACCGCATTCCAGTGGATGCCGTCGTCGCCGGCCACCGCCAGGCTGCCCTCCAGGATCGCGGACCCCATGATGATCTCACCCAACATTTCAGCAAAGCTTGGATCGTCCGTGTCGGTGCTCATCGCCGGCCCGATCGCCGCGTCGAAGTTTTCCTTCGCTGCCAGGCCGTCGTAAGCGCGGAAAAAGGAGAGCGTGTCTTCGCGCGAGAGTCCGCGCGCGTACTCGGGGAAAGGCTGAGTGGTGATGCGGACACCCTCCACGTCGTAACCGGATTTCTCGAATGTCGTTTTGGCGCCGTGCAAGAACGCCAGCGTCTGGTGGATCTGCGTTTCGTGGCGCGCCGGATCGAGCTGCACAAAGCCGGTGATCGCGCGAACTTTCGGCTTTTCGTGGGACTTCTCGTGGGGAGCTTCTGCCGAAGTGCTGGCCGCGCTGCTCTTTGGTTTCTCCGGCGATTCCGGGATAGCGAGCGCGGGCGTCAGCACGGCCGCGGCTGTGCTCTGCGTCAAAAAGTCTCGGCGGGTGAGGCGGGGTTTCATTGGTTCCTTTCAAAGAAATACGAATGATGGCGTTTTATTTTGGATTTTGGATTGAAGACCAAGACCTGATTCTGTCGGCTCTTGGTCTTCAATCCAAAATCCAAAATCCAAAATCCAAAATAAAACGCCATCATTCAGCATTCATCATTGTTTGAAATGCTCGTCGAAGAAATCCGCCGTCGCGTGATACGCCGCCAGCCAGGAGCGATGGAGAAGGAAGTCGTGGATCTCATCCGGGAACACGAGCAGCTTGAACTCCACGCCCTGCTTGCGCAGCGCCTCGGCCAATTGAATGGTCTCCGAAAACGGGACGTTGCGGTCGTCGTCGCCCTGAATCAACAGCACCGGTGAGCGCCACGTTGAAACCGATGCCAGCGGAGACGATTCCCAGGCCAGCCGTGCGGCGTCCTGGTTCGCCTGCGGGTTATAGGTGGGAACGAAGTTGCGCCTCTCCATGTTCCAGTCGTGCACGCCGTGGAAGTCGACGCCGGCTTTAAACAGGTCGGACGACCGAGCCAGCGCGAGCGCCGTGAGATATCCACCGTAGGACCCGCCCCAAACGCCGATGCGATTGGGGTCAACGTCGGGCCGGTTGCGCAGGTAAAGCCCCGCTCCTTGCACGTCGTAATACTCGCTGGCGCCGTCCGCGCCGTAGTTCAGCGCTTCGCGAAAGTTCAAGCCGTAGCCGATGCCGCTGCGATAATTCATCGATAGGACGATGGTCCCGCGGCTGGCCAGGTATTGATTCATGGCGTAAGCGTTGTGGTAGTACCCCATGTAGTGCCAGCCGAGCAGCATCTGCCGCCGCGAGCCGCCATGGAAAAAGACCACTGCCGGGTGTTTCTGCCCCGCGACGCCGCCAGCCGGGCCGACAGTGTTCGGGGGTAGGAAGAGCTGGGCGTGAATCTTCATGCCGTCCGAGGCGGAAAGGATCACCTGCTGCGGCACCACCAAGTCCTTGCCGGGAAAGTCGGAGGGCATGGTTTCGGGCGCTAGGTCGCGCACTTCGCCCGACCCGGTGACGATGGCGGGGCGCGCCGGCCATTTCGCGTCCGAGCGCAGGACGGCAACGGTCTTCCGGTCGCTCGTCATCGCCGGCGTCCACTCAAGACCGGCGCCGCTGGTTACCGCGCTTAGCGGGCCGCCGGCCACGCTGACCTTCCAGATGTGGCGGCGGTCGATATCATCCCGGTTGGAAGAAAAAACGATTTCTTTGTGGTCCGGGCCAAGCGAAACGTGGTCCACTTCGAACTCACCCGGTGAGAGTTCCGCCGGCGCGCCGCCCGAAACCGGTACCGAGTAGAGGTGAATCCAACCGGTTTTCTCCCAGGGAAAAATCAGACGGTCGCCGTCACCCCACAGCAACTGCTGGTCGGCTTCGAAGCCGTGAAAGACGCTGCCCGCGCCCTCATCGGCCATCCACACTTGATGACCCTGGCCGGTGGCTACATCCGCCACCCGGATCGACCACGGCTGCCCGGCGCGTTCCGGCCCAAAGATCAAACGCTGGCTCGAATAGGGAATGCGGATGAAGGCGATGCGCTTTCCATCCGGCGACCAAGCCGGTTCGACGTCGCGATCTACCCCTGCATCAAGATAGCTGACCGACTTGGACCCGAAGTCGTACGCGCCGATAAAGCCGTGATCGGTGCGCGAACTCACGTAAGCCAGCTTCGTGCCGTCCGGCGACCACTTCAAGTCGCCGGCCTCACCCTTGGAGTGCACGAGTTGCGACGCCTTTTCGCTGCCATCAATCTTGACGATCCAGATTTGGTCCTTGGAAAGAAATGCCACCCGGTCGCCCTGCGGCGAGACGGCGGGCGCGTGACCTTCCGCCAGCTTCTTGGGCGTGCCACCTGCCAGCGGCACCACCCAGACGTCCTGCTCGACGCCCTGGGGAAAGCTGGCCGGATTGGGATCGGTGCGGTGGGTCTCGAAGTCGCCGCTGCGCGCGTAGACGATCGAATGCCCGTCGGGCGTCCAGGCAAGCTCGGCGATCTCCTGTCCGTCGTCATCGGTATAGGAAGTGACTTGGTGGGACTTGTATCCGTCGCCGGAGGGCTCGGCCGCCCAGATGTTGCGCCGCCCCTGAGCGTCAAACACCCAGGCTACGGCGCCGCCCACCGGGGCTGCGGTCAGCTCGCTGGGAAACGGCGAGCTCATCACCTGCTCGAGCGTGAAGCTCTTCTGCTGAGCGGCCGCATGTACGGACCACGCGAGTCCGGCAACGACGACCAACCCGGTCCCGATTCGCATTGACGGCTTTCGCTTGAGTTTCGACATAGACGCCTCCTCCTTCCAATTGAAAACACAAAGAAGAACGGAAGGTGTCGGGGAATACCTCGGTACTCCCTCTGCCTCGCCTTGCTCCTCTTCTTCTCTGCGTCTCTGTGCCTCTGCGTTGAACCTTTCACAACCCAGAGTCAGTGCTACTCCCAAGCGCAACAGCCGCCCAACCAATCAAAGTCCGAGTCACCGATGGGCTGGCCGGGAGGCGGCTCGGGCGGCTTCGTCATGTTCATTTGCTTCGGGTCTTTCTGAAACCGCTCAATCTCGGAAACAGCAAAAATGAGCTCGGCGCGCCGGCCCTCTTCACTGGCCGACTTCACCTGATCGACCAGCCAACTCTTCAACTCATCGACCTTCAGCGATGCCAGTGCGCGGGTTTGTACCGAAGCGCTCTCGTCAGCAGCGAGAGACATCAGATCGTAGAGCACGACGTTGTTCACGACGCGTTGAACCGCACCAGGGTAGCCGGGCGGAGGCACTAGCTTCCACGTCGCGTCAACCAGCTTATCGATCACCTCGCCCAAGCCTGGATATTGACCATCCAGGTCGTGATGCTCCACCAGGCGCGTCGCCCGCTCGGGGTTGAGAATCAGACCCACCGTCAGGCTGGCCGCGGCCTCCGCCGGCGCCAGCGCGTCGAACGTGAGCCCCGTGCGGCCGTGGAAGGTCTCCTGCGTGCGCGGATAACCCTCGGCCGGCGGCGGAATCAGTTGCAGTACACGATCCGGCAAAGCCAGGACCTCGGGCTTCAAAGTGCCGAGCAGCGCGTCAAGCGCGCGCCGTTGCTCCTCCGGAGGGATCATTCCGGTGATGAGTTGGCCGTCGCCCCGAACGGCGTAACGGTAGTCAAGCCCACCCAGAACCTTGGCCGTCGCCTCAACCTGGTAACGGTGGAACAAGTAGACCGGTACCAGCACTTCTTCCAGGCTGCTGAGCGGCTCGTCTTCCCGGATGTTGTTTTCGGAAAAATGGCTGAGGGCGGCGGCGCGAATCGTCATCACGCGCGCCAACTCATCGATGGCGTTGGGCCCGTTATCCCAGAGGTGGGCCGTGGGGTGGGCGCTCGACTGCGGCCGCGCGTCAGCATCGGAGATGAAGAACAGCCCTTGCTTCGCGGCCTGCGTGAGGATATCGTCGAGGGCCTTTTTTTCGTCTGTACCGGCCGGGAAATCCCGGTAGCCGTAAGCGATGGACACCTTGTCCCACGCGCCGATTTCCGTGCCATAGGCGCCGGAAACGTCAATCGACCCGTCGTCGCGCAGCTTCACCAGCGGTTGGGGGTAGTCCATGACGGAAGCGTTGAACCTCTCCGCGCTGGCGGCGAAGTTGTGCGCGAGTCCGAGCGTGTGTCCCACTTCGTGCGCCGCCAGTTGCCGGACGCGCGCCAGAGCCAGCGCTTCGAGCTGGGGCGACGGCGGCTTGCCTTTTTCGTAAGGGGCAAGCAGGCCCTCGGCGATCAGGTAATCCTGGCGGAGGCGCGACGAGTCGAGCGTCACCAGCCCCTTGATCATCTCGCCGGTGCGCGGATCAATCACCCCGCCGCCGTAGGACCATCCGCGCGTCGAGCGGTGGACCCACTGGATGAGGTTGTAGCGCACGTCCATGGGGTCGGCGCCCTCAGGCAGCAGTTTCACCTGGAAGGCATTCCGATAGCCCGCCGCCTCGAAGGCCTGATTCCACCAGCGGGCGCCTTCCAAAAGCGCCGAGCGGATCGGCTCCGGCGCGCCGCGATCGAGGTAGTAGACGATGGGCTCCACCGGGTCGCTGAGCGCCGCCGCCGAGTCCTTCCTCTGTAACCGATGGCGGGTGATGAACCGCTTGTTGATCCGTTCGCTGATCGGTGTGGCAAAATCCATGTAGCTGATGCCGAAATAGCCGGCGCGCGGATCGAAGGCGCGGGGCTTGTAGCCCGGACCCGGCAATTCGACGAAAGAAAAATGCTCGCGCACGGTGGTAGCATCCGGGCTGGGAACCACTTGGTTCACCCACGGCCCCGGATTCTCGCCGGCGAAGGTCAGCGTGGCCTCGACTTCCGTATTCTTGGGAAAACTCTTGGTGCGCGGCAGATAGAAGGCGGAGCGTGAAGCGTCCAGGTGATAGTCGCCTTGCTTGGCGCGCCTCAAGGTTGCGACGACGTGGTGGGCGTCGTGAAGGAAAAAATCGGTGGCGTCCACCAGCACGCGGCTTCCCTCTTCCGCCTCCACCTTGAAACCCCACAGAGCAGACTCGGCAAACGCTTCACTCACCGACTCGCGCTCGTCCGGACTATCCGAAATCGCGCGAAAGCGGTAGTTGGACTCGAGGAGAAGCACCTTGGGCCCGCTGCGTTCGAACTTGACTACGCGCGTCGACCCCACTTGCCCGCGATCGAGACCGATATCGTTGGAGCCGACCCCCGCCGGCAGCGATTCGATGTAGAGGAACTCGGTATCCCACTCGTCGATCTCCAGCCACATCTTCCCGTTGCGGGCGTCCCAGTAGAGTGGGAAGTATCCTGTTAGTTTCTCCAGGCCGACGGTCTTCTCCAAGATCGTGGGGAGCGGTTTCGGCACGCCAGTTGACTGTGGAGTCTGCTTTGTCTCGGTCTGATCCTGCTCGCGCCTGGGAGACGCGGCCTCGCGTGCTGCCGGCGCCGCCTTCAGCGACATTCCAGGCGCCAGCAAGACAGCCATCACGATCAGGAGAGGAATCCGAATCCGCATGATTGACATCACCCAACCTCCAGCCCACCGACGAAGAGAAGAATTGACGATTCCACGAATTGAATCATTGAGCCATTGAGTCATTGCGCCATTGAAAGAACTGTTTCCTAGCTTCAATGACTCAATGAAACAATGGCTCAATGATTTAATCCCTCACTCATCAACTCCAACACCGCCGCCGTCATGGCCCTCACACCCGTCCGAATGGTGGGCTCGGCCACCGGCGCGAACAGGCTGGAATGAAGCGAGGGCAGCGGAATTCCGGTTTTCTCGCTTTCCGCCAGCTTCACGGGGTCCGCCGCGCCCAGCGAGAACATGCAGGTGGGAATCTGATGTCCATCGAGGCCGAAGCGGCCGAAATCTTCGCTGGCCATGATGGGCGGCGCCTCGACCACGTTCTCGGCGCCCAGCGTTCTCTGAAAAACCTTCGCCAATCGCTCGGTCAGCTCGGGGTTGTTGTACATCGCGGGCGTCTGTTCAGTATCACTCACTTTGACGATGGGCGTGCGGTCGTCCGGAATCCCCGCTGCTGCCGCAATCCCGCGGGTGATGCGCGTAATCGAGGCGAGGACGTGCTGGCGTACTTCTTCGCGGTAGGTGCGCACAGTAAGCTGGAGGTGGACTTCGTCGGGGATGATGTTGTACCGCGTTCCGCCGTGAATGGAGCCCACCGTCACCACCGCCGGATCGAAGGGGGAATTCTCGCGGCTCACGATGGTCTGGAGCGCCAGGATCACCTGCGCGGCTACCACGATCGGGTCCTTGGTGGTCTGCGGCGCGGAGCCGTGGCCTCCGATCCCGCGAATGATGATATCGACGGAAGTCGAGCCGGCTAGCGCGTAACCGGGCGTGTATCAAATCTTGCCGGCGGGAATGGCATTCGTATCGTGCTGGGCCACGGCGTAGTCCGGGCGGGGAAACCGCGTGTAGAGCCCGTCGTCGAGCATGGCCTTGGCGCCGTCGATGGTCTCCTCCGCCGGTTGGCCGATCAGCATCAAGGTGCCGTGCCACTGGCCCTTCAGGTCCGCCAGCATCTTCGCGGTTCCCAGGAGCGAAGTCATGTGGATGTCGTGTCCGCAGGCGTGCATCACGCCTACCTCTTCGCCGGCGTCGTTCCCCGCATCGTTCTTGGTCCGGACGGTGCTCGCATAGGGCAGGCCCGTGCGTTCCACCACCGGCAGCGCGTCGAGCTCGGTGCGCACCAGCACCGTGGGGCCGCTGCCGTCCTTCATCACGGCCACAACGCCATAACCGGTCCACTCCGGCTGTGAGTACTTACCAACGTGTTCGGTAACGGTGTAGCCCATCGATCGAAGCTGCGCGGCCACGAAGGCCGAGGTCTTGGCCTCATAGTGCGAGAGCTCGGGAGCGGCGTGGAGCGTCTTGTAGGTGGCGACCAGCGATGCCAGTTCCTGATCGACTCCGGCGGCAACTTGGCTGGCAGAAGACTGTTGGGCAGCCGCGGCGGCGGACGCGGCAAGAACCACAGACAGCAGAACTACCGAGACGTCCTTTGAGACCATGCAATCTCCCTATTCATCAAGCTCGTCCCGCGATGTCCCTGGCTGCACTGAAGAAAGCGGACGGGACCAAAGTATTGAATCAGGTCAACTCCGAAATCAAGGGAAAAGCTGTCAGCGGACGATTCTTGTGGTTTACCAACGGGGAAGGGGGAAGATCAGAGCGACGACGACGGTCAGCAGCATCACACACCGTCGAACGGGTTTTCGAGGGGAGTCAGGCGTTGCATTTCAACGAATCAGGCTTTGCCAAGCGGAGTCACTTATACCGAGGCAGCTTCGAAACCCGAGAGGTCCACATCGCCTGCAGCATTTGCAGATCCTGTGCCTGGGGATGTAGGTGAGGCTGTTTTGGATCGATCTTGCAAATCTGAAACAACAGCAACATATTTTCCACAAAGTCATTCGCCTTATTGGTCTTTTTCGGCTCCTCCAGGGCCATCCATGTCAACTTGGCCAGGAACGTTCCGAAACTGTGCCCTTCAGGATTCGTGATCCCTTTTTTGAATGCATCCTTATTGAATTTTCCCGTGATCTGGACGTCCGGCGGCTCGTCGGCCACGCCGACGCCCTGGAGCCCTTGCACAGGCTGAACGATTTTCGGCAACCCCTCCTTAAGGCACTGGAGACCGGCGTCACGCAGGGCCGTCAACACTTTTTGGACCGCGTCGTCGTCGTCGCAATAGGCCACGATGCTGTCCAGTTGCGTGGTGCCACCCGGACCAACGGTCTTCACCTCCTGAAAGCCCTTGTCGACATCGAGCCTCGGCACCAGCACCTGCATCACCCTGACTGTGTTGAGGTCCAAAGGGGCAGCCACATGGATGTACACGCGCTTTTTGACTCCCTCCGGGGCAAAGCTGTCCGATAACACGTGGTAGAACTCGTCCCAGAGGTCCGCCAGGAGATCATCATATGTCCAATTCTTCCCGCAGGCCTTGAGGATTTGATCCTTATTTCCGACCCCGTTGACGACCAGTGAGATTACGGTGTCGAAAGTGACGGGCAGCTCTTGGATATCGACCTTCTTCCCCTCCGATTTGCAAAGGATGTTCAGCCCGCCCAAGAAGATCTTCAGATCGAGAAGTTTGCTGGGGTCGAACCGTGGCGCAGAACCGGGACCTTTATACATGTCGTAAATTGGTCCGTAGTCAAGAATCGTACCCTTCTTTTGCCAGACTTCGCTGAGGAACTTGCCCAAATCAATACTAAACTTACTCTGTGGTCCAACGAAGGAAGGAGAAAGCGACATGACACAGCACCTCTATCTGAGAATTTCCGTCTTTCGATTTCCACTGACTAGCATGGTATACGAAGCTATCTTGTATCACGCGAAGCTCGAGGTTGTCAGTGATGGCCATCACCAAATGCGAGGTCTGTTCGGGTTCTCACTGCCGGATGCTTCCCCGGACTAGGGAAGAGGTCAGTATTACTTCTGTTGGAGAATGCCAAAGCCCGAAACTGCGCTTTCCCGCCGATTCCTCCGAGATTTTTCCTTCTCTCTGTTGCACAACCGCACGCGATCGAGTCTTGTATTATTTTTCCATTGCCAGTCCGCCCTCGCTGGCCTATGCTTTGGCCTTCGAAACCGGAGGGAGTGATCGATGAAGAAACCAACCGTAGGGCGCCGTAATTTTCTCAAGGCCGCTGGGGCCTCCGCGGCCACGTTGGGTGCAACGCGCGGTTTGGCGATGCCGCCCGGCGAATCCGCCGGCGGCCTGTCTGGAACTGGCGCTAGAGCTTCGACTGGAACTGGGGCTGGAACTCCGCCCGAATCGCCTGCCGAGAGCAAATTTCCCAAGCTGGCGATTATCACCCGATACTCGCCGGCCAAGCTGAGGTTCGCCGCCGAGACGGGCTACGAAGGGGTGGTGATCGCCTCGGACGACTCCTTCGATCCTGACAAGCTGACCGACTCGCAGATCGACCAGATCCTGGCGGCGGCGCGTGACGCGGGCACCCGCATCATCAGCATCGAGTGCATGTGGGGCTACAACCACATCGCCCACGACCCGGCTGAGCGCAAGGAGGCGCGCGCCAAGTTTGTTCGGGCACTGGAGTTCAGCCATCGCCTCGGGTGCAAGTTTACGGGGACCTTCACTGGCGGCAATAAGGACACCTCTGTGGACGATCAGGTGAAAGAACTGGCCGAGGCCATCAACGAGCAGTACCTGCCCGTCTGCGAGAAGCTCGATATGCGCTTCGGGCCGGAGAACTACCCCTGCCCGGAGAACTTCGCCACCGTGCCCTCCGTCTGGGAAAAACTGTTCGCGCTGGTGCCCAACAAGCGGTTCGGCCTCGAATTCGACCCCTCGCACTTTGTGAGGCAGTTTATCGACCCGATCCAAGTCGCCTGGGAATTCAGCGACCGCATCCACGCCGTTCACCTGAAGGACACGGAGATTACTCAACCCGTCTTGCAGAAGGTCGGGATTCACGGCCAAGGTTGGTGGCGCTATCGCATTCCGGGTCAGGGGTTGATCGACTGGCCGAAGTTTTTCACCGTGCTGCTGCAAGTCGGATTCACGGGCGGCATGGCCGTGGAACACGAAGACGATTTCTGGGATGTGCCCGGCGGAAGCGATCAGCCCGACTTCCCGCAAGCCCGCAAGGACGGGTTCATTCTGGCGCACCGGTTTTTGAGCATGTACATGCCGGGAAGGCTTGGAATAGGGAATAGGGAGTAGGGAATAGGGAGTAGGGAGTAGAAAAACAGGGAGCGAAGGGTAAAGGATGAAATGAACTCTTCTCTTCACCCTTTACCCCCTAAACCTTTACCCTTCACCCTTTACTCCCTACTCCTACTCCGTACTCCCTAACTTCGAAGGAGAGATCAAATGGCCAACGGACTCAAACGCAGGGATTTTTTGAAGAGTGGAACCATTTTCACCGTGTCAAGCTTCGTGGCCGGCGGCACGACCACACACCTGCTGGCCCAGGCGCAGGGCGAGCCGGAAAAGCCGCCCTCTGCCAACGACCACCTCCAGATCGCGCTGATCGGCGCGGGTGGTCAAGGCCAGTACGACACGCGAACTGCGGTCGAGGTGCCGGGCGTGAAACTGGTGGCGGTGGCCGACTGCTACAACGGCCGGCTGGAGCACGCGAAGGAACTTTGGGGCGACGATATCCTTACCACGCGCAATTACAAGGAAATCCTGGCGCGCCCGGATGTCGACGCGGTGATTATCGGGACGCCCGACCACTGGCACAAGCAGGCCGCCGTGGATGCCATGAACGCCGGGAAAGACGTCTACCTCGAGAAGCCGATGATCCATCTTTACTCCGACGGCCCGGAGATCATCGCCGCCGCGCGCAAGACGAACCGGATTCTTCAGGTGGGCAGCCAGCGCGTCAGCTCGATGATCTATCGCAAGGCCAAGGACCTGCTTCAATCCGGCGCCATCGGCCAGATCAACATGATCAGCGCCTGGTGGGATCGCAATTCCGCCGTGGGCGCGTTCGACTACTCGGTTCCGCCCGACGCGTCGCCTGAAACTATGGATTGGCCTCGCTTCCTGGGCACGGCGCCGCAGATCCCCTTTAACCCCGATCATTTCTTCTCTTGGCGCAAGTGGAAGGCCTACGGCAGCGGCGTGGCCGGCGACCTCTTCGTACACCTCTTCAGCGGCACCCACTTCGTGACTGGCGCCAACGGGCCCACCCGCGCGCTCGGCACCGGCGGGCTGCGTTTCTGGAAGGACGGCCGCGACATTCCCGATGTCCTGCTGGGGCTGTTCGACTACCCGGAAGGCTTTAACCTCTCCCTGCACGTGAACTTCGTCTGCGGAGGCTCCGAGAGCGAGGGCTTTACGTTTACGGGGTCGGAAGGCACACTTCAAATCGGCTGGGACGGCGTGACTGTCACGCGCGTGCCGCGCGAGAAGGAGCCCGGGTACAACATCGGAAGTTGGAGCCAGGCGATGCAGAAACGATTCCTGGAGGAATACCGGAAGAGGTATCCCATCGGTCATCCCACCGGCGAACCTTACGGCGCGCAAGAAAGGTACGCGGCGCCGGAACGCTACAGCGACAGCTACGACCACTTGAAGAATTTCTTCGCCGCGGTCCGCTCGCACCAGCCGGTGGTGGAGGACCCGGTATTCGGCTTCCGCGCCGCCGGCGCGGCGCTGCTGACCAATGTCAGTTACGAGCGCGGCGAAGCGGTGAAGTGGGACCCGGTCGCGATGAGGCTGCTCTAATGTGCTGCCATCCCGGCTCGCCACCGCGAGGAGATTAGGTTCCCTTGATGATTCGTGGATGCGTTTGCCTTATGCTCCTTCCCCAGGCAGGGATTCTCGCTGCTCTGGTTTTCGCCGTTCCCCCGCTCCGGGCGCAGCAACCACCCCCGTCCCCTTCCCCTACCGAAGCGCAGGGGCAGCTAGCCTTACTTTCGTCACCGCCATCCCCCCCTAGGCACAAGGAAAAACCGAAGGCGCCAGACATAACGACTCGTGAACAGCAGACCGGAACGTCCAACGAGCGCCTCTTCTGGGTTCTTCCCGATTTCTACCTTATCGAAAACGTCCGGAGCCTTCCTCCGCTCAGCACTGGCGCCAAATTCAGAGTCTGGGCGCGCAGTTCCTTCGATTACATCGAATACCCCGTGTACGCCTTGCAGGCCGGCCTCAGCGAGGTGGAAAACAGCGAGCCGGGCTACGGCCGGGGCGCCGCAGGCTACGGCAAGCGCTACGGCGCGGCCTTCGCCGACGCCACCATCGAAGGCTTCCTGACCGGTGCCACCCTCCCTTCGATCCTGCGGCAAGATCCTCGCTACTATCAGCTCGGCAAGGGAGGCTTTTGGCGCCGCACCGGCTATGCCGTGAGTCGCATCTTCGTTACCCCCGCCGATTCAGGGAGGATTCAGTTCAACGCTTCCGAGATTGTCGGCAGTGCTCTTGCCGGCGGGATTTCCACTTACAGTTATCATCCGCGCAGCGAACGCACGGTGCGGAATTCACTGAGTGTATGGGGCACGCAAGTCGGCTACGACACGGTCTCGAGTGTCTTTAATGAGTTTTGGCCCGACATACACCGCCATTTCAGCAAGAAGTGACACACATCGCGGGGCCGAAGCCCGCCCCCTATGGTGCGTCAGACCCTGCCTTCAATGCAGTGCTGGCGGCGAGCCAGTGCTGCGAGGGCGGTGAAGAATGACGATTGTCGATTGCTGATTGACGAGGTTCATTGACGATTGAGGGTAAGACTGTTGAAAAGCCGCACGGCTTGCCTGTTTTGTTCCAATCGGCGATTGTCAATCATCAATTCTTTTGACACCGCTGCCGTTCGGCACTATACTTAGTGCAAGATGGCACGATGCGGCGAGAGATGAACTATGCAGCAGATACTATCGATCACCGAGCTTCTGGGTGGGCCCGCAGTCCTGGGCCGGAAAATCGCAAAGCCGGGCCAACTCGTCGAAGCCGTCCGTGCGGGCGTCCCCTATAAGGCGTTTGATACGGTGCGGCAAGCGGCGGGACTCTCGCGTGAGGAAGCCGGCACCCTGCTCGGAATCCCGGCGCGGACGCTGGCGCGCCGGAGAAAAGAGGGACGCCTTACGGTGGAGGAATCCGACCGTGTCTACCGATTGGCGCACCTTATAGCCAAGGCGCAGGAGGTGTTCGGCGATCGAGAGAAAGTTGTGCGCTGGTTGCGCAAGCCCAACCGCGCGCTGGGCAATGTCGTTCCTTTGTCCAGGCTGGACACGGAAGCTGGGACGCGGGAAGTTGAAGCAGTCATGGGTCGACTCGAGCATGGCGTGTTCAGTTGATGATCGTCTGGCGGATTTGTTTGCGGCAGCACGCGCGGCAAGCATTCCGGGGTGAAGGTGCCCGCTTGTACGGGGGCCGTTGGAATCCCCCGGGCCTCGCGATTGTCTATTGCGCCGAAAGCTTGGCTCTCGCCTGCCTGGAAGTCCTTGTTCATGTCGATCTGGAGGATCTGCCCAACGAGTTAGCTGCAGTCTCATGTGAGATTCCCAGCTCGGTGAAGGCCCTTCGCCTGGAGGTCTCCGACCTTCCCTTCAATTGGCGTGAGTATCCGAGTCCGGAATCGTTGCAGTTGATCGGCCAGGAATGGTTTCGAAGAAAGGAATTCGGTGTGCTTTCTGTACCTTCAGCCGTTATACCGGCTGAACGCAACTACTTGCTTGATCCGCTCCACCCCGACTTTGGCAAGGTGGTGGTTCGTCAGCCCGAGCCATTCTCCCTCGACCCGCGACTGTGGAGGGTTAGACGGCCAACAAGCTGAAGTCGGGCCCTTGGGATTCAGGACCTGAGGGAGGATCAGACACTATGCGCCCAAAAGCGTTGACGCTTCTGATTCCCGCGATGGTTCAAGGAAGTCGAGGCGCCCTTCCTGTATTACGTCGTCAAGGTTCGCAGGTGACGAAAACCGGCCGGCGAGGTTGGCCTGGTTTCGGAGGGCCCGGGTCGGTGCTTTGCCCGAGTAACTGATGGCATAATTAGCTTGACAGATAAGCTCGCCATGTATTATTGTACGCTAGGTCGCTTGAAAGCGTCGGCGGCGCGGGACCCCACAACCTCTTCGGGGGTGACGGAGAGCGGGCGGTAAGGAATCCGGTGCCGATGCCGATTGTCCATTGACGACTGAACGAAGGAACAGACGGAAGTGGAGGGTCGCCCAGTGGCACCTCGGTTCTCGGAGGGCAGCGGGTGCCAGGTGGCCGCGAAACGCTTACAGAAGGAAACAAAGCCAAGGCAAAGCCAACGAACACAAGCTTATTATTATCAATCTCTTATGTCGGGTTTGTGGAAAACAAAGCCAAGAAGGATATTCGCCGTTGAATCAGATGGTTACAGCGATTTTGGATCCGTTTTTCGGGAAGTTACTACCGATGGCACACTCCTCTGTATTGCCGATTCAAAGATCGACCTCGTCGGCGATTCACGGAAGCCGTGATCCCATGGTGTTTCATGAAGATAGGTCATGGGCATCGCATCCGATTGCTGAATTGGCAAGTGGCGGCACCAGGAGGATCCTCAAGGGATCCGCGCTCAGGAAGGGGCAGTGGCAGAGAGTCTGGTTTCGAACTTCGAAGGGAGTGCGATGTTGTTGCCTGAAGGCTCGTTGAATGACCGGGTCGCCATCATCACCGGCGGCGGTACCGGAATCGGACGCGCCATCGCGTTCGAGTACGCGCGGTTGGGGGCCAAGCTGGTGCTGGCCAGCCGGAGCGCCGAGCACCTGGAGCCCGCGGCGAAGGACCTGGAGTCCAAGGGTGCGCAGGTTTTCTTTGTGCCCACCGACGTCCGAATTCCCGAGCAGGTGGACCACCTCTGCGACGAGACGGTTCGCCGCTTCGGCTCGCTCGACATCTTGGTGAACAATGCGGCCGGGAATTTCATCTGTCACGCCGAGGACCTATCCGTAAACGGCTGGAACGCCGTCATCAACATCGTGCTGAACGGAACGTTCTACTGCTCCCGCGCCGCCGGCCTGAGGATGATCGAGAGCGGCCGGGGCGGCAACATCCTCAATCTGGTTGCGACCTATGCCTGGACCGGCGGCCCGGGTACTATCCATTCGGCGTGCGCCAAGGCAGGAGTGGTTTGCATGACCCGCACCCTGGCGGTGGAGTGGGCGCGCCACAAGATCCGCGTCAACGCCATTGCGCCCGGACCGGTGGAAACGGAAGGCGCCGGGTCGAAGCTGTGGGCGACGCCGGAGTTTCAAGCCGCCATGCTCAAGACCATTCCTCGCGGCCGCATCGGCAACACGGACGAAGTGGCACATGCCTGCGCCTACCTCGTTTCCGATTTCGCCGACTTCATCACCGGAGAAGTGCTGGTGATGGATGGCGGGCAGTGGTTGAGCAAGGGGATGTTCGGGCGCTGAGTCAAACTCCACGTCATGGTGAAGAGGAGTCCACAGATTTCACAGACTGCACGGATTAGAAGAACGAGAACGTCCGTATTCAGACACCGTCCTGACTCTTCGCTCTTCCCTCTGCGTAATCTGGGTAGTCTTTGGATCCCCCTTTCTTTAACCTTCGTTGACACCGGCAGCACTTTGAGCTAGGCTCAAGACCTTAGGAATTCGTGATCAGGAGATAACGTTGTGAATCGAAATGAATCGGACAACAGAACTTGGCTGTCGAGAGCTTTGTGGTTGACGGCTGCCCTGGCGCTCACCGTGATGGGGGCCTCGGCCAATCCGCTGCTGGGTGTCGGACCTCAGAAAAAGGGTGACAAGACTACCCAGAAACAGGCTCTGACGCCCGAGCAACAAGAGGCCGCGGCTGAGGCTAGCGACTACGTCGCGCTCGTGAACGAACTCGATCCCGACCGCAAGCTCCAGTTGGTGGAAGACTTCGCCAAGAAGCATCCCAACAGCGCGCAATTGACCAATGTCTATGCCATTGCGGCCGAAACCGAGAGGCAGAAGAACAACCTTCAGGCCGCCGTCGACTATGCCGAAAAGAGCGTCAAACTGAAGCCCGACAACTTCGTATCCTTGATGTTCCTGACCACCATTCTACCGCAGCCTCAGGTGCTCCAGAACGCGGACAAAGATAAGCTGCTCAAGGAAGCCGAGACGGACGCAAACCAGGTGCTCCAAGTCCTTTCCACAGCCCCCAACGCTCAATTCCCGAAGCAGCCCAACGACACCGACGACTCCTTCACGAAGCGCAAAGCCATGTTTACCAGCGACGTGCATTCCGCGCTGGGGATGGTGCATTTGCAGCGCGCACTCGAGGGATTGCAAGGCCCGGACAAGGATGAATTGGCAAAGGCGGAGCAGGAGTATCAGGCCTCTGTCGCCGCCACGGACCAACCTGACCCCCAGGCCTATTACAGGCTCGGCGAAGCGCTCAACATGGATGGTAAAATCGACGACGCCATTGCGGCTTTCTCCAAATGCGCCGAACTCAGCGCGGGGACACCCATGCAGCCCTACGCCAACAAGGAGGTGCAGCAGTTGAAGGCCAAGAAGGCAGCAGCCCAGGCGCCGCCGAAGCAGTAAGTTGTCGGGGAAAAGGGACTAGGGACTCGAGGTGGAGGATTAGGAACTCGCAACGACAGCTCGTCCGCTAGCTCATGTACCTAGTGCTCTTACTTTTCAGGACATGGCGGAACTTTATCCCGAGAACCTGGAGAAACTCCAGGACCTCCTTGGCTATCGGTTCGGCGACTCACGGTTGCTGTTCGAGGCGCTCACCCACTCTTCCTATGCCAGAGAAGCCTCGGAATATCTCCGTGACAATGAGCAACTGGAGTTTCTGGGTGACGCGGTCCTGAATTTTATCGTCAGCGTGCGTCTGGCGGATAGCTTCCCCGAGTATCCGGAGGGCAAGCTGTCTCTGGCTCGGGCTCGGCTGGTGGGCACCGAGTACCTCGCGACAGTGGCGGCGCGCCTGGACCTCGGCCGTTTCATCCACTTGGGCCGCGGCGAGGAAAAGACCGGCGGGCGTAACAACTCCGGGCTTCTGGTAAATGCCCTGGAAGCTCTGCTGGCAGCGATCTACCGCGACGGCGGATTGCAACCGGCGCGGGATTTTGTCGAGCGCTTCGTGCTTCCGCCCGACCTCGCGGCCTGTGGCGACGAGTTGGTCTCGCCCAACTACAAGTCGGCGCTGCAGGAATACCTGCACGCCAAGCTGATGCCGGCGCCGCGTTACCGCGTGGTCGGCGAAGAAGGGCCGGAGCATCGAAAGACTTTCGTGGTGGAAGTGACCGCCGGAGAGCGAGGCGCCGCTCGCGGCAAGGGCGCAACCAAGAAGGCAGCGGAGCAGGAAGCGGCCAAAGGCCTCCGCGAATTGCTGGAGAGCGAGACCGGCTCGTTTTAGTCAGAAAATCGAAATTGGAAACTCGAAAATCGAAACTCGTGAAGACGCAACCCTCGGAGGACATGGAAAGGAACTTCGAGTTTCCAATTTCGACTTTTCCAGTTTCGAGTTTCCAATTTCGAGTTTCGAGTTCCGAAGAGGAGCTTGATGCCTGAGCAGCAAGCTGTACCCTACAAGAAATCTTCCACCCGCGACACATTTGAGTCGTTGGTGGTCACCGTCATTCTCGCTATTTTTGGCACCACCTTTGTAGTGCAAGCTTTCAAGATTCCGACCGGGTCGATGGAGACCACTCTGCTGATCGGCGACCATCTGCTGGTGAACAAATTTGGGGTTGCATTCCAGAACGGCCTCCTCCGCCACCTGCTCCCCTACAAGGAGATTCGGCGGGGCGACGTGATTGTGTTCAAGTACCCCGGCGAGCCCCAGGAAGCGCAGGAACCGGGTGAGCACTATGTGAAGCGAGTGATCGGCGCAGCGGGCGACCACGTCAAGATCGTTAATCGTCAGGTCTTCGTCAATGGCCGGCTATTGCAAGAACCGTCGGTCCACCATACCGCGGAGTACGCGGATGAACACCGACCTGGCGATGACTTCCCGCCCTCGCCCGGCGAGTATCTGCCAGGCTCGACGCAACGATGGAGCGCCGAATTACAGAACTACGTCCAAAATGGGGAACTAGTGATCCCGCCCGGCTGCTTTTTCGCCATGGGCGACAATCGCGAGCAGAGTTGGGACAGCCGTTTCTGGGGCTTTGTGCCGCGCGAAGTGATCAGCGGCCAGCCTCTCGTCATTTACTGGTCGTTTGAGACTCCGCGCGACGAATTCGCTCGGACCTCGTTCGGCGACCGGTTGGCCCAGACCTTTGACTTGATCGTTCACTTCGTCTCCAAGACTCGCTGGCGTCGCACCCTTCGCCTAGTACGATGACGGCACGGTGCCGGCAGGGTGCCGGGTCGGTGATGGTGCGCTGATGGCATTCCTGCGGCGGCACGTTCGCAAAGCAGTCCTGGTGCTCGCGCTGTTGCTCGGGACGGCGTGGTTCCTGCCTTCCTTCTTCAGCGCCGAGCGCTACCGTCGTCAACTCGAAGCCGGCCTTCAGCAGACCCTGCACCGCCCGGTTCGATTCGGCGCAGCTTCGTTCCGTCTATTGCCGCATCCGGGCTTCAGCATTGAGAACGCGGTCATCAGTGAGGACGCGGCATTCGGCCCCGAGCCCTTCGCGCGGGTCGAGCGCATGGATTGTGACCTCCGCTGGCGAAGCTTGTGGCACTCTCGCTTGCAGTGCTCGGCGCTGCACCTCGATCATCCCACCCTCAACGCGGTCCGCAACGCACGCGGCGATTGGAACGTCGACACCTTCCTGGCTGCGAGCGGAAACGCATCCACCGCTACGGCTCTTCCCGTCAGTGCTCCGGCGAACAATCTCGACGTGGACGCAGACAGCGCGCGCATCAACTTCAAGATTGGTGACAACAAGAAGCCTTTTGCCATTACCGAGCTTCGCGCCCGACTCCGGTTCGACGCCGGCCAAAGTTTGCTGCGGTACCAGCTCACCGGCAGCCCCGTTCGCACCGACCTTTCTCTTCCTTCGCCGGGGCCGTTGGAACTGGAGGGCGAGTGGAGGCCCGGGCGTGGGCCGGCCGAGCCGCTGAGCGCCACTCTGCGCGCCCGCAAATCCCTGCTTTACGATTGGGCCCCGCTCATCGGCGGCCAAAATCCCGAGATTTACGGAGTGGTCGACGCGGACGTGCGGCTCACGGGTTCGCTGCGTGTCTTGAAGATGGAGGGAGACGCACAAATCGATCAGCTCCATCGTTGGGGCCTTCCGCCTCCCTCGGACTCCATGCCCGTAGCGGTTCACTTTCGAGCTGAGCTGGACCGTAACCACGCCCGCGCGAGCCTCGATGCGCTGGAGGTTGCGTTTGCCGGATCGCATTTGCACCTGCTGGGGTCAGGTGAATGGACGCAGGGCGTTCCGACCCTCGATCTGGTGGCCGCCCTGGAGAAGTCTCGCGTCGAAGATTTGGAGGAACTCAGTCATCGCCTGTGGGGATACTCCTTCAACAGATTCAGGGCCTCTGGACGCATCGACGGCTTGGTGACCATTCAAGGTCCCTGGGGCAGGTTTCGCTACAGCGGCTTCTTGAGAGCGGCCAATGCCAGCCTCATCACTCCGGCGGGCAAACTTTCGGTTCCGCCGCTTGCTGTGCAGGTCGATGACTCGGGGGCGCGCCTCGCGCCGGTGAAGCTGACGCTGGCTCCCCGGCTGGAAGTGGTGATGGAGGGCAGGCTGGCGCGCGGGGCTGCCGCGGCGGCACGTGATCGGTCGCCGGGACTCGGGGTTCGGGGTTCGGGGTTCGGGGTTCGGGATTCGCGGAGGAAGACGTCGGCTCAACGGTTTTCTGCGAGTCCCGAGCCCCGAGCCCCGAGTCCCAGTCTTTTTCTGCGAACCCCGAAACCCGAAACCCGAAACCCGAAACCGGCCGATGTTCAATACGAACTTCAGCTCTCGACGCGCGCGGCGCCGATCAGCGGCCTGCTCGCCTTGGCGCGCGATCTGGGCGTCAAAGCGGCGCAAGGGGTCGAAACCCAGGGTGTGGCGAGTGCGACGTTGCGTCTCACCGGCTCGGCTTGGCCTCTCCAGCCTCCCACGCTCGAGGGAACCGGATCGGTTCGAGACGCGCGCCTGCTGATTCCTGGCTTCAACAAGCCCCTCGACGTTGCCCGCGCTGATGCGCACTTCGGCGGCGACCGGGTGGTGGTCTCTCCGCTGATGGCCGCCATCGGGTCCAGTACTTTCACCGGCACCCTCGAACATCAGGGCAAGCTCAGCGAACCCTGGAAGTTCAAGATGGAGGCGAATAATCTGAATCTGCAGGAAGCCTTCTCCTGGTTCGCCGACTTACGGAGCAGCTCGCCGCTCTCATTTCTCGAGAGCCTTCCCGGCCTGGGATCCCTGGCGCGGGATCGCGAAGAAGCGTCGCACCTATTTGGCGCCCTGAACGCCCAGGGAGTCTTCACCGTACCCTCGCTCACCTATCGTTCTGTAACGCTGAAGGACTTTCGGGCGAGTGTCCAGGTTATCGATCGCGTCATCCGGGTGACGGACGCGCAGTTTCAGGCCGGCGGCGGACGAGGGCAGGGACGCCTGAAGGTCGACATCAGCAGCGGACCACCTCGCTTAGCGGCTGACTTTTCGCTGGCCAAGGGCAGCTTGCCCGCGGTGGCAGGACGGCTTCCGGCGCAGCTTCACAAGATTCGCGGCTCGTGGACTGGCTCCGGCCATTTCGAAACCAGCGGAGCGACGCACGAAGATCTGAGCGCTAACTTGAGGGGCGACGCGAGACTGGAGCTCAAGAGCGTCGCTCTCGGTGACTTTGATCCGCTCGATGCCATCGCCCGCGCCGCCGGCTGGGGCATGCTTCAGCCGTCCCATCGCGAGGCGGGTATCCGCGCCGTGGCGCTCACGTTGGTGGTTCGCGGCCTCCAGGCAAGGCTGAGTCCGGTGAATCTCAGTTTCGAAGGTGCCCACGTCGCTGTCGGAGGCGAGTGCGGGCTTGACGGCTCCATCAACCTGGGGGTTCGTGCCGATTTCAGCCACCTTGGGCGGCATTGGCTGGAAATCGATTCGGACGAGCGCCTCGCCAGCCTCCGTTTGACGGGGCTGCTTCCAAAGCCGGTGGCCGTTTTGGGGACCGAAGAATCAAGGGCAAGGCCCAGCGATTGACGAAAAGAGGGAAGAATCCACGGATTAAACAGATTACCACAAACGGAAGAGCGAAGAATCAGGACACGATCTGTCTGGAATACGGGCGTCCCCGCCTTCAAATCCGTGCCATCGATGAAATCTGTGGATTCCTCTCACTCTTATGTCGTGCACCCGGCCTCATCTCGTCACCTCGTTTCCCAGTTGCAACCGCGCGTGGATTCGCCTAACATTCTCATCGTCTGCCAGACCGGTATCATGCTCGTCCCGGGCCGTCGTTCAGCAAGAGGGAGGACTGTTAATGAAGTCTATGACGTGATCCAATCGCGCCAAGAAGTATTCTCCATTGCCGAGAACATCGCCTGCACGGCGTGGCACGATATCTGGAATCATTGAGTGAATGGGCGATTGGGTGATTGTGTGATGAGAAACAGCAATGAGCCGGTTTTTTCTTCAATCACTCAATCACCCGATCATACAATCGCTCAATATCCCCAGCTTGCTGAGAAAAGGATCTAATGTACAGGGAATATTTCCGTCACTCCAGCCAGGCGCTCGGCCGCGATATGGAAATGTTGGTGTTCGGCCATGCAGGGGCGCGCGTGCTGGCTTTCCCAACTTCGATGGGCCGTTTCCACGACTGGGAAGACCGGGGATTAGTGAGCGCGCTTTCTGAGCGACTGAACAAGGGCCAGATCCAGTTGTTCTGCCTGGATAGCGTCGATGCGGAAAGCTGGTATGCAGACCACCTTCCGCCCCACGATCGCGCCGCGCGCCACACCCAGTACGACCGCTACCTGCTCGAGGAGGTGGTGCCGTTCACGGCGCGGATGAGCTCCAATCCGTTTCTCATCGTTACCGGCGCGAGCTTCGGCGCCTACCACGCCGTCAATTTCGCTTTTCGCCATCCTGCCGTCGTCAATCGTGTCCTGGCGATGAGCGGCTATTACGACATCAAACGCTTCACGGCTGGCTACTCCGACGATGAAGTCTATTTCAATAATCCCTGCGACTTCATGATGCACGAACAGGACGCCGCACGACTGGCCGCCATGAAGAAGATGGACATCATCCTGACGACCGGACGCACCGACTCGGGTTGCGCCAACAACATCTACTTTTCTGGAATCTTATGGAGCAAGGATATCTGGCACGCCCTGCGCCTGTGGGACGGGTTCGCCCACGACTGGCCTTACTGGGAAAAAATGCTACAGCTTTACATTGGCGGTCACGACTGAGGGGCAGGGAGTAGGGAGTAGGGAGTAGGGAATAGGGAAAGAAAAGGTCACGATTACGGAGAATGCGGATTGGGACCGGGGAAATAGGGAATAGGGAAGAGAACTAACGGCAATCCCGACTCCCTACTCCCGACTGCCTACTCCCTCTTTTATGGCAAAAGTCATGTTGTTCATCGACGGGACGTGGCTTTACGCGAACCAGCTCCGCCTTGCGGAAGCGTTCGGCAATCCCGATTATCACGTCGACTTCGGGAGACTGCCGGGAGTGCTGGCCGGCGAGATTAGCCGGCAGCTTGGCTCGGCGGAGATCGACGTGGTCCGCTCATTTCTGTTCGGCAGTTACGCAGCCAATTACGATCTGCACGACGACGACGACGTGCAACGCCGTCTGGAGTTTTTCGCCATGCTGAAGGAGGAATACCACTACGAAGTGGAGATCTTCCCCGTCAACTTCATGGGCCGGCGCCTGCGGCAGGCCGAACGCGCCCCCAAGGACACCTTCGTTCCCAAGGAAAAGTGCGTCGACATCGCCCTGGCCACCACCATGCTCTATTACGCGGCCATTCCTTTCGCGTACGATATCGCGGTGGCGGTGATCGGCGACCAGGATTTCAAACCCATGCTGCAGCACGTGCGGCGTCTTGGCAAGCGCGTGGCCATCGCCAGCATTCGGGAAAGTTGCGCGCCCGATTTCTCCGACCCGCGCGACCAGGCGCGGGTGAAGGACTTCGACATCATCTGGCTCGACGACCTGCTGGAGAAGCTGGAGCTGAAATACGAACCCCACCAGCTCGAGTGCCAGTCACCTGCCCACTCCGGTGACCGAAAGGTGTGGACCACCTTCCACCCGCGCAAGGGTCAGAGGTTCTATTGCGACGAGTGCCGGGCGGAATTTGCCCGACAGAAAGAAGAAGCGCAGCGGGATTTCGTGTCCGCGCCAAACCCGGGCGGCGGGCCGGCGCCGGCCGAAAACGGTACCCGGCTGGGACGCTGGCTCAGCGGCGCCATCACCCACCTGGTCTCGGAACGTGGATTCGGCTTCATTCGAGCGACGGACGGCCACGATTATTTCTTCCACCTGACGGACCTTCAGGGACTCGACTTCGCCAAGCTCACTGAGGGCATGGCCGTCAGCTTCGACGTGAAGAAAGACCCGGGCGACGGGAAAGCAGGCGCGGCCCACAACGTTAGGGGCCCAACCACAGTGCCGAATGGCCAGCAAGAAAAAATATGAATGATGTTGAATTGAAAATCAGGAATTAGAAATTTTCAGATTGGCGCCCAAGGAGGAACTTCTGTCGCGGCGAAGGCCATCGACAGGCGGCGCGGTGCCGTGTGAAAGCTAACCCGCGCGCCGCGCTCTTCTCTTCCCTTCCAGCACGACCTGCTCCGACGGCGGCCTCATTTGAGGTTGCGGGCAATAGTGGGCGGGCGTGCCCTGCGCGGGGCGAAGAGACGGCCATCACGCTCCCAGGCTACCGGACGCTTAGCGTGAGCCTGTCGCCGCCTTGGGCGTGGAAGATGACATCAGGTCCACAAAGAGCTTGTCGAACTTGCCGTTGTTCACATCCATCAGCACATGCACCGGCGTGCCGGTCAGCCGCGGCTTGTCGCGCTCGGGCCACGCGAGCGTGTCGCCGTAGTTGGGCCCGCGCTCGATATTGACGTCCAGGGTGTACTCCCTCTCCACCGTGGTGATGCTCGGATCGATCCACGCCGCGGCGGCCAGTTCGTCCCACATATAGTCGATGTCCGAATTGTAGTACTTCAGCCAGTAGCGGCCGAGGGGCGTCCCGCTCCTTGCGATTTCTTCTGCCATCGCGCGCGTGAAATGCGTCTTGATGGAAACGTCTACCGGAACGCCGGTGACCTTGGCCCAATGAGCGCTGAGCACGATGTGCGCGGCCTCCGGGTCGAACCAGAAGTTGAACTCGTGCCGCGGATCGCTTTCCCATTCGGGATCGTTCGAAAGCGGGTTGAGGCTTCCACCCATGAAGACGAGTTCCTGAGCCAATTGCGCGAAGTCCGAATCGAGGCGTAGGGCGAGCGCCACATCGGTCATGGGGCCCACGGCAACGATGGTGACCTGGTGCGGGTATTGGTGCACCATGCGAATCATGAAGTGGGCGGCGTCCTCACTCAAGGGCTTGGCGGTGGGCATTCCCTCAGGAACTGCCGAGGGCGGAACCGCAAAAGGCTCGTGCCACCAGTGAGGATCCCAGGCGCCCATGTAGTTGATCTTGCCATAGAGTTGCTCGTCGAGGAGAGCCTGCTCGCGCGTGTGGACCAGCGGAAACACGGCGCCCGGCAGCACCGGGATATCCGTCCGTCCGACGATTTCGAGCAGGCGCAGCGTGTGGGCAAGCTCCTCGTCGCGCCACTGGTCGCCGGTGACTACCGCAATGCCGAGCGTCTCCACCGCCGGCGACTGGACCAGGGTCATGATCGCTTGGAGGTTGCTGCCGCCCGGCCCAGCCGCGTCCTCATCGACAATCACCTTGCGGCGCGCTTCAGCGAAAGCCGCAGGAGCAAGCAAGATCGGGGTCAAAGCAAACACCAGGAGCGCCTGTTTCATGGCTGATCTTTGTTCACATTTTCCTGAGTGCCAAATTGTGAAGGCTTCCAATACACAGGCCGGTCCACGGTTGAATGGTTCTTTCCCTTCACCCTCCTCATTGCCGCGCGACTCAATGGATTCGCTCATGCGTGAACCGGTCACGACCGGCCCAGTACGGACACTGTGGGCAGGGTTTCCCTTCCGGGTAGTCTATCCCTTCTTCGTGCGGGCACCCGATGATTCCGTCGGTAGCAATCACGGACCGGGCGCCGTGTTCTTGCAGGAAGGCGAGGACCTGCTCGCCGACCGCGCGGTCGAAACGCAGGTCCACATCCTGGGAGTACCAGCGTTCGAGCGGGTTGGGCTCCTGGTTTTCGCCGCGCACGATACCCACCGCCACCTTGGTCGCGAGGTCGGCGGTCGGGCCGTAGAAGGCGATGGTGGCGACGGGGTAGCCGTGGAACCCCCGGTGGGCTCTCTTGCTCCACGCAAAACCTGAAGACTTCCTTTTGCGCCTCATGGTATGCCCTCCGTTTCCTACGAAGTCAAGCGCGCAGGCCCGGAGAAACTCGGCCATCTCGAGTGACTTGCCGCAGCTAATCTAAATGCTACTGGTGCCTCAAACCTTGTGACGCCGGGCGTCTTGCGCCCCAATTCTCCTCCCGCCCCTAACACCATGGAGAACCGAACCTCACAACCGCCGCGATGGGCGTACCATCAGGTCAACATAAATCCGATAGAATCTTTCGGTATCCAGATCAAACTGTACCGTCGCCAGGCGCGCGTAGGGCGGAACGGCGTTGCCTACCTCCCAGAACAGCGTGTTGCCGTAACCCGCGCCGTGGTCGATGTCCACATCCACGTACAACTGCTTTTGCGAGGTGATGATAGAGGGTTCGATCAGCGCGATACCGGAGATTTCGTCCCACATATACCCCGAGAGTGAGTACTGCGCCAGGTAACGCGCCACCGGAGTATCGGCGCGAGCGATTTCCTCTCGCATGGCATCGCTGAGGCGGGTCTTCACCGAAATGTCGATGGGCGTGATAGTGACCTTCTTCCACGGCGCTCGCAGCGCGATGCGCGCGGCCTCTGGGTCGAACCACCAGTTGAACTCGCGGCGCGCGTCGGTGACCCGGATGCCGCCCTTGTCGGCGTAGATCCCGCCGCCCATCAGCACGAACTCTCGGGCCAGCGTCGCCACTTCGGGAGCGAGCCGCAAGGCGAGGGCGACGTTGGTCAACGGCGCTCCCGACCAGATGACCACCTCACCGGGATACCGGTGGACCATCTCCACCATGAACTGCGCGGCCGTGCCCGGATGTACCTTGATCTGCGGCGCGCCTTCGGGGAGTGGCGGCACGACTTCCGGCGGGTGGTAGAAATGCTCGAAGATCAGGGAGCGCCCGGCCGCGAATCTCTCGGTCCAGCAACCCTTGTACTCGATCTTGCCGTAGAGCGCTTCCCAGCGTTCGGTCTCTTCCTTGGAGTTGAGCAGGGGATACTCAGCTCCCTGGATCACGGGGACGTCCGTGCGCCCGGCGATTTCCAGCAGACGCAGAACGTGCTGCGTTTCCTCCCTCACCCACTGATCGCCGCTGACGGTGGTGATGCCGAGGACTTCAAAGGCGTTCGACTGGAGGAACACCAGGATCGCCTGCATGTCGCTGGTTCCAGGCCCGCGGGCGTCCTGGTCAACAATGACTTTGATCTTTTCCACTTTGCAGAGAGCTTTCCAACACAGGGACACAGAGGCACGGAGAGAAAACGCTGAACGATGAATTATGAACGAGGAGCCAAGAACGCCGCGCAATAAACGTGCGTCCGTTCTTCGTTTCTCGTTCATCCTTCATCGGTTCATCATTCATTGCTCCTCGTTTCTTCTCTGTGCCGCTGCGTCTCTAATCTTGGCACCTCGTCACACACTGCGAAAGTTCATCCGCGCCTCCGCAATCGGAGTCCCAAGCACCTCGATCCGATTCAGGTCGCGCGTGCCGAGGCCCAGTTGTTCGGCCAGCTTCAGGGTGCTGTCGCACTTCTCGAACGGAGCGGTTCCCCGGTCCGCCATGGGATCGAATCCCATCAGCGCGGTGCAGACGGCGTCGGTCGCCACGCAGTTCGTCCCCGCCACCAGCACTCCAGGCTGCACCGGCTTATTCCTCCCGGTCCATGGACCTTCACCTGCCGTCATGGTGTGGATTCCATCGATCACCGCCAGATGGATAGGCCGCGCCGCCACCAGGTCGGCCGTCACCCGAGGCACGCGGAACCCAGGGTCCTTCGAGCTATAAGCCGCCAGGGGTGAGGGAGCGCTCTTCGAAGGCAGCCGCTTCCCGTCGTGGAGCATTGCCCGGCCACCTTTCGGGACCAAGCTCGGTTCATCCTGCCCGGCTCCTTGACCGTAAATCGTGCAGGGAGTGATCCCGAAACAGTTCTTTATGGAAAGGGTGACGCCGGCGGTGGAGTGCTCTTTCAGCTTGGCCACCGAGACGAAGACGTCGCAGTCTTCATAGGAATGGTTCAGATCGTAGCCGTTGAACATCAAGCCACCGCCCGGCACCCAGAGTCGCGAGTACTTTTTCCCTTGGCCGAGGCAGTTGGTATTCTCAAATTCCACCCGCGGCGCGGCGCTGAGGAAATCGTGCGGGTCCCACTTGGCCTGAAGCATGAATTCTTCCAGCGGCTGGGCCGTTCCCATGGGGCTTTCGAGGACGCGGATGCGCTGCGCTCCCGCCTTGCCCAGCAAATGGACGGTGGCCGCGACCACATCCGGGTGCACCCAGTGGGTCAGTTCCGGCGGAGTTTGGCCTAACCGGTTGTCGGGGCCACCCGTGAGGTTGAGTTTGATGGCCACGGTTTTCCCGCGTACCAATCCGTCCAAGCCTCCCAACTGATCGAACAGGCTGGCGAGCGCCTCAGCCACTTGAGGGCCATATTCGTGACATTTGCCAATCGCAACCCGGCCTGCCGAACCTGCCGGAGTCGGGCGCGCCCAACCCAGCACGGGTCGAGCCAGCCACACCCCGGCCGCTGCTCCCAACGTTCCCACGAACTTCCGGCGCGAACAAGTGTTTGGCATCATAGATTCTATCCTCCTAGGCCGACATTAACACGATTTCGGGCTTCGGCTTCTGGATTTTGAAAGACCTTTCAACGTAGAGGCGCAAAGGTGCAGAGAAGATCCGGAAGGTAACGGCTACTTCTTTCGTGACCGACCATATTTGGCCAGTTCGGGACGCTCTCAGCTATGAAAATGACCGTCGGCCAACAGTCGAGCAGCGGTGGGCTCGGCAGGGAAACTTGCGGCACAACTCTCGGCGGACGGCGCTCGCCGACTTTCGGGAGTTGGAACTTGGCCTTTTGGGGGCGGGCCTTCAGTCTTCAGCGGCCGACCGAGAAGCGTGGGCCACGGGTAGCTCACCCGGCCCTTCCCAAGAGGAAGCGAGCGCAGACGCGTCCTTTACTTTTGCGGCTCTTTGCTGCGATGCTCAAACTCACAAACTCAGGGCACCCAAGGGTTGATCAGCGGAACCGAGAGATCATCAAAGTGCGCCGTATTGCCAGTTGCCAGCGCGGCATGACGGGCAAGCACGAAGCCAGCGATCATCGTGTCACGCAGTTCACGCGGGCGACCTTTCCTGTGTCGAGACGCCATGAGGTCGCCCGCCTGCTGCGCCGCCGCGATATCGAAGGGAGCGACTCGATGCGCGATCTTGTCGAGAACAGCTTCGAACGCCTGAATCAATAGGGAGCGTCGCTTGCCAGCGGGCATGATCTGCAAGCCTTCAAAAACCGTGACCGAAGTCGTCCAAATGGATGTCCGAGGCTGCTGGTCAAGCCAAGCGACCACCTTGGCGTCCGGGGTTTGGCGCATCAGGGCCGAGAGTACGTTCGTGTCCAGAATGGTCATGGCTCAAATGTGGCGGGCTTAATCTCGTGTCCCCGCAGTTCAGGAATGTCCGAAACCAGGCCGACCTTCGCAAACAAACTGGCAATTTCGGTGCCCAGTCCTGCCGCCGGAACATCTTCTTCGCTTACCGCGCTGCGCAGAATCTCGCGTACTTCTTCCTCCATGCTGCGACCATTCCGCCGGGCACGACGCTGCAGCCGTACCTTGACCGCGCTCTCCACGTTGCGGACCACAAATTGTGCCATCATCGCCTCCTTGAGATCATGCGATATCATGATATCGCTCACGAACATGGAGAGCAACATCGTCGCCCGAAAGTTTAACTCCAGTTTGGCGGGGTGATGAAAAAGTCGATTTCGGGCGTCGGAAGGGCGGGGCACTACCAACCCGAAATCCGACCGGGCCTTGCATTCAGAGGCCGTCGGGTGTATGAGAACGGAGTGTCGCAATCGGAACGAACGCAGGTTATTGATGCCGAAACGGCAGAGTCCGGCTGGAAAGCGCTCTACCAAGTCGGGGGAATCACTGCCCTGATTGCAGTAGCCCTGCCGCTAGCCGAAGTCGCCATCGGTTTCCTCCCGGGAGCGGCCCGCCTGACGCAGCAGACCGTAACCGTCGTCGACTGGTTCACACTCTTTCAGAGCCATTGGTTCCTTGGACTTCGCAACCTCGGTCTCTTGAACATTATTGGAGCGGCCCTCTTAGCCCCGACGTTTGTCGCCATCTACTCCGCCCTCCGGCGAGACAACGAAGCTTTCGGGGCGCTCGGCACCATCCTTTTCTTTTTGGGAGTGGCGGTCTACATTGCAAGCAGTAGGGCCTTCCCTATGCTTTCGCTTAGCGGCCAATATGCAAGTGCTACCACCGATGCGCAGAGATCTCTATTCATCGCGGCAGGGCAGGCGATGCTTGCCGAGGGACGAACCCGTGCTGGCATTCCCCTCATAGAATTTGCCAGCTTGGTAATCTCCGTAGTCATGCTGAGGGGCAAGGTTTTTAGCAAAGCGACCGGTTACGCAGGAATTCTGGGAAACGTGCTGCTCATCGTCGTTGAAATCATCTCGACCTTCCTGCGGAGGTTGCCGGACGCAGGGATGTTAATAGCCGTTGGCGGCGGGCTTTCGATGATGATCTGGTACCTCCTGGTTGGCCGAAGACTGCTCCAGTTGGGGCGCCTCTCACCCGAAGAAGTCGCGCCGCACTAATCATCGGAGGCTAAACTCTATGAAAAAGGAATCTTCGAAATCCGCTAAGAAAACGATCGGCGCGGCCGGCGACCACTCGCTGCGCGAACACATGCTCTACCTGCTGCGCGGCGGCGGCGCCCACGTCGGCTTCGAGGAAGCCATCGCCGGATTCCCCGCCGATTTGCGCGGTGTGAAGCCCTCCAACCTTCCTTTCTCCGGTTGGGGTCTGCTAGAGCACCTGCGGATCGCCCAGTGGGATATTTTGGAATTCAGCGTCAATCCCAAGCACGTTTCGGCGGCTTGGCCGGACGGATACTGGCCCGAGGGCGATGCTCCGCCCAGCGATGCCGCCTGGGAGAAGAGCGTCCGACAATTCCGCCGCGATCTCAAACGGATGGAGGCCCTGGTGGCCAACCCGCGCACCGAACTGTACGCGCCCATCCCGCACGGCGAGGGTCAGACCATCCTACGCGAAGCCCTCCTGGTGGCGGATCACAACGCCTATCACTTGGGGCAACTCGTGTTGGTGCGGCGCTTGCTGGGGGCGTGGAAGAATTGAGCCATCGAGCCTCGATATTGCACAAGAGCTTCAAACGCAGAGGCGCAGAGGCACAGAGAAAAGTGGGAAACGTTCGGGAAACAAACGACATCTTTATGTGAATTCCTTTTCTCTTCTTGGTGTCTCCGTGCCTTTGTGGTTGATTTCTTACAGCTTCTGGCGCCCCGGGCCAGACTCTTTGGGCTCCCCGGCTTCTGCGTACCGCCAAGAACCCCTCTGCCTGCCGCCAACTGCCTTCCCGGCACCGCTAAGGACTTCTGGAGAAATGCCGATAGCCAAGGTAGGTGAGGCGGACGCGCCCGACGCGGCGGTCGGGAAGGAGTTGGCGACGATGATCTCCCTGAAGAAGTACATGGACTTGGACGCGGACGAACTGAACAAGCATCTCAAGCCACGCCCGGACGATCTTGTGGCGTTGGTGTTGGACGCTTACCGCTCGGCGCTGGTCGCCATGGGAAACTCCGGAGGGCAGGCCTGCCCGACGCTGGGTCCCGAACTCCAGCAGGGCCTTATGACCCTGGCGGAGCGTCTCTCCGAGAAAACCACAGCCCCCGTCGTGCGGGAGACGGAGGAGCAGGTCGGAGAACGACTCCAGCAGTGGGGCGGACGAGCCGCGGAGTACTTCCAACAGAGAGCCGACGAAGTGAAGGAGATTCTCATGGTGCTGGCGCGCACCGCCGAGTCGGCGGCGGAACGCGATCAGCATCACAGCAGCCAGTTCGGCGAGTTCACCACGCGCCTGCAAGCAATGGTCAAGCTCGAGGATCTGCCCCAGATCCGAACTGCGCTGCTGCGGGGCGCCGAGGACTTGAAGACCTGCGTGACCAAAATGGAGCAGGACAGCCGCAAGTCAGTGGCGGCGTTGCGGGCACAGGTCTCCACCTACCAGACCAAACTGGAAGAGGCCGAGCACCGGGCGGCAGTCGACGCCTTGACGGGACTGTACAATCGCCACGGCGTCGAGAAGAGGATGGAAGACCGCATCGCCGGAACCCGGCCATTTTGCTTGGTGATGCTTGACCTGAATGGGTTCAAGCAAGTCAACGACACCTACGGGCACCTGGCGGGTGACGACCTCCTGAAGCAGTTTGCCGGCGAATTGCGGTCGGCGGCGCGCTCCACGGACGTGGTCGGCCGCTGGGGTGGCGATGAGTTCATCGTGCTGGTAGACGCCAGCCTGGCGGAAGCCAAGTCCCACGTTGAACGCATCCACCAATGGGTTTTCGGCAAGTATAAGGTCCGGCGCGGCACCGAGGCGCTTAACGTCAACATCGACGCAGCCATCGGCTTGGTCGCCTGGCAGCCCGGCGAATCCATGAAGGCAATCCTTGGAAGGGTCGACGCAGCCATGTACCAACAGAAGGCGGCGGCGCGCACACTAGCCGCCAACCCTGGCGGCCGCGCTAAAGAACTAGCCGGAAGGTCCCCGACTCCAGCATGAATTAGGGTTAGACGTCAGAATTCCGAAGCTATGATGATTCCCTGAACAGGAGCGCAGGATGAAGCTGGCTTGGCGTGTTACCTGCATAGTTTTCTTGGTCATTTCACTCGTTCAGACTCTCTCCGCGCAGGATGGGAGCCAGTCGCTCGGGGACTTCGCTCGGCAGGACCTCGAGCGAAGGAACAAGCAAGCTGCTGAGGCAGAGGCGAACGAGACCGCCGGGCTGAAGGAAGGGAGTTTCAAGGCCAATATACTGATTACGGATTCTCATGCCGCCATTGAAAGATGGGTATTGATGTCTGCGACCGACCGACCGAACGCAGGGCGGCTTCGGGAGTTGATTCCGGACAAGAAGTTCTACCTGCCTTTCGTCGTAACGGACTACCCATTTTCAGCATCCGAGAAGATGGATTTGACGGCACGCGTGCGTCTGATTTCTCCTGATGGAAAAACAAAGTTTGCTGCTCCGAGGTTTTCTGGGGCAATCGCCCCCGACCCGAGATCTCCTAGCGTGATTGTTTTGAATCCCGTCATGGATATCACATTTGATACGTCCGACCCTCCCAGCACATACACAGTCCGTGTGACAATAACGGACCATGTCCACTCTGCCTATGCGAAGGCAGAAGAACAGTTTCAGTTCATCCTTGCGAAGGGTCGAAAGGGAGAAGCGGCGAAAGAGCCTGCGGCCGCCGGAACCGAACCATAACAGCACTCCATACTACCGAAGGCGAAAAGCGGCCAGGGTGGGCTACCTTCTTTCGCCCGCTCCACGGGCTGATTCCATCAACGAACTTCTAAGACACGGCACCAGTGTCATATGACACATTTTACTCGCGAGTGCGGCGGCTCCGCTCGCCCGATTCCAGGCAAAATCAGCTATAATCACGCGTACTGGAGACTCCAGCGCGGAGGCTTCTAAGAAGGGACTAAAGCTACGCCGCCGCAGGCACTTTGGAAGGAGTCAAAAATGGCTGAAAAACAATCTTGCGAGTTCACGGGTTGGGTCAAGTGGGTCATCGTGGTTGCTTCGGTGCTGACAATCCTCGACAAACTTTTGGAGTTTGGAAAAGGAATCCTCGCGGGCTGGGGCGCGTACCACTGATTTGGATGGTCAACTTGAACTAGCGATTGCTGTCCTTGGCCGTCTCCACTTGGAAACCACCAGCCCTTCCGTCCAGACGATGCGGGGCCGGGCAGAGCAGGCCATGGAGGCTGGTTCGTTGGATGGCGACCGCTTCCATTCAACAGGCGGTCGAAAAGTATTCGAAAGGGTTTTCTGAGCTACCACGACAGTGCACTAGGGCAGCTATGAGCGATCGCTTGAGAGACCTTCTGGCTGAATTGCGGCGCCGTTTCGAGGCTCTTTACGGGCCCCGCCTCGCTGGCCTCGTGCTTTTTGGTTCACAGGCGCGCGGAGACGCGGAGCCCGGGTCCGATATCGACGTGCTCGTGGTCTTGACAGGCGCAGTGAACCCTGGTGACGAAATCTCACGAACCCTCTCCGACGTAGCGGAGCTTTCGCTTAACAACAACGTGGTTTTCTCCTGCGTGTTCGTTTCCGCCGACCGATTCGGGCGGGAGCAGAGCCCGCTGCTGATTAATGTGCGCAGGGAGGGAGTTCCGCTGTGAAGCCCGAACAGGCGGATCTGTTGAGAAAGGCGCGGGAGAGTCTGGACGCGGCGAAGCTCATGCAGCAGAACGGCTACGACGACTTTGCTGCCGCGCGCGCCTACTACAGCATGTTCTACATCGCGGAAGCCTTCCTGCTCGATCACGGCCCAGCGTTCTCCAAGCACTCAGCAGTCCACGCAGCTTTCGGCGAACATTTTGCCAGGACGGGAATCGTTCCCGCGGAGTTCCATCGTTACCTCATCCACGGCATGGAACTCCGCCACACAGGCGACTACGATTACGCCAAGAAGGTGAGTCCGGCCCAAGCAGCCGAACAGATCGCTCACGCTGAGGAGTTTTGCGAAGCCGCAGCCCGGCGGCTGGGCCCCATACCGCCTTCCACCGACGAGTCCTGATGCCCATCCACGACATCATCGGCCGCTCGCATCACTCGCGTCACGGCGGCATTGTAACCCTCAGGCAGGCGACGCGGTGGTGGCGCGGACTCCCTCTCGCGCGACATGACGGCGCCGCGTACCGTCCCGACCCTATCGAGGATAGCGGTTGCGGAAAAGGACGATCCGAAACACAGGGGGTCGAGAAAGAAACCAATCCGGCACGGTCAAGGCTTGGGCTTGGCGGTGTTCTTTTTGAACTGCCAGAAGACGGTGCACCGGTCAAACTCGGCCTTCTGGGAGTAAACATCCCAATCCTCCAGGTCGCCGGTGTCGTCGTCGTCGCAGGAAACGGTTGTGGGAAACTCGCCCGACTTCACCCGTCGCTCCACCTCCGCTTTGGACACCACATGAAGCTTCGCGGCCTCGGCGGGAGCCAACTTCAGCTTGTGCGCATCGGCGTGTTCCATGCCGGGTGGTACGGGCCAGTTCGTGAGAAAATAAATCTGTTCAGGAGCCAGCAACGGAGCGCCTTTCGGCGTCACCTCTTTCATCTTATTCGCCACCCGCTCCACTTTACGCCAAGTGTAGGAGTCGCGGTCCTCGTAGACGCTGTTGCCCAGGCAAAGGGCCGCCGTACCCAGCAGCAAGACCACCGCCGTCCGCGGGCGGTCCGGATCCTGGAGGCGCACCGCCACCGCATAGAACCCGATGCCAGCCAGCACGGTGAGAAACGGGATGATGAAAACGAAGTATTGCGGGAAAGTGGGATGCGCGAACAGGTTCTGCGCGCTGATAGCTAGCGGCAGCCAGAGGCACAGGCGGAGCTCCGCGCGCCGCGGCGGGTCGAACGCGCTCTGGCGGATGAAGACGAGGCCGGCAAGCGCCAGCAGAACGAGCAGAAGGCTGGGCGAGCTGTTGAGCCAGTCGGTGGTGGTGCCGATGTCGTGGCTGGTGGATCCCTCCCAGTTGACGCGGCGATAGATCGAGTGATACTTCAGGATATTGAAGATAACTTGTTGCGGACCCTGCACAAACAGAACCAGCACGGGCACGCAGGCCACCACCGCACCGGCCACGAAGGCGGCGGCTTTCGTCCAACGGTTTCCGGACCGATTGTAGAGCCACATCCAGACCAGCAGCACCGGGGCGGCGGCCGCCGTCAGCAAGGTGGAACCCGCGGCTGCGCCGGCGAAAAAGCCGGCCAGCGCACTCATCCCGAAACGGGGCCGGTCCACGGCCGCAATCGACGAACGAAACGCGGCCACCACCAGCAACAGGCAAAGAGGATAAGCCTGCGAGACTGCCCCGAACTCCCACACCAGCGAGTGCAGTCCGAACAGCGCCAGCGCCGCGAATGCCGCCGCCGGCCGCCAACGCCGATCGGGAACCAGCGCGAACAGATACTGCGCGATCAGCAGGACGGCGCCCGCGGTTACCAGGGCGGCCACCACGTGGACCACGCGCCACCTCGCGCCGAAGATTGCCATCCAGGCCGCATTCCAGTAAGCATTCAAGGGCGTCTGGGGAAAGAAGAAGTCGAGGTAAGGACGCTTGCCGGTATCGATGAGGTGCGCGGTCAGGATGTGAAAGCCTTCATCCCAGTGGAAGGCGATGGTCTGTGAATAGACCAGCAATCCCACGGCCAGAAGCGCGAATGCGATCGCCAACGGGCGCAGGCTCGGTGCCTGGTCACGTGCGGCGGAGCCGGCCACGTCGGCATGGAATACGGAGGGAAGCGGTTTCTCGATCGCAGTTCTCCTTTGCGGGCCGGCAGGTGCGCCGGATTGGTGAAGATACCGAATCGCATCGACATTTTCAACTCCTGTCGCGACGGCCTGGTGTGCTGTAACGCTCCAACGCTAACCCACACCCCTAATCGCTCGAGAAGAATTGACGATTGCAGATTGACGATTGGAAGAGACGTTCACTGATGATTGTGGACGGCCTTTCGGGGCCGAGCGGCTTGCCTGCTATTCTCTTTCAATCTGCAATCGGCAATCGGCAATCGGCAATTCTTTGGTCGTCAAGCCGGCTTTTCCCACACCAGCAGGGCGCGCGTCGCGTTCCACCGTCCGAGAGGCCCCAGCACCTTTTCACAGGAACGTGCACCGTGGATCAAGCGCCACGGCAGGGGGCGAGTGCGCTTGAACCCGAGGGTCGCCAAATAAGGCAATCCCAAAAACCGCTCAAGCCGCTCCAGCCGCAGGCCGCCCGATTCGCGGCCACCATCGTGAGAGTAATACTGAACCAGCTTGTAGGGGATGGTGGCGTTCCCATCGAAAGCCTTCTTTCGGGTGGAATCGAAGGGGCGGCGCAGGTCGATGCGGAGTGTACAGTCCTCGTGGTGGAAGTATCGGTAGAGCAGATAGGAAAAAGGGGTGATCCAGGGCTCGATCATGGCCATCAACCCGCCGGGCACGAGTACGCGGGCAGCCTCGGCGATGAAGTCGAGGGGCCGGGGCAAGTGGTGCAGGACATCCAGCATGACCAAGGCTCCCACCGATTGCGATGGGAACGGCAAAGCACAAGCATCGCACACCACGTCCACCCAGCGGGTCGCGATCACGTCGGTGGAGATCAGCCCAGGATGGTATTCCTTGAAAAAACCCGGGCCGGCTCCCAACTCCACCACCGGCGCCCGCCCCTGGACCGCTCGCAGCAACTCGGCGAAAAACTCGTGATAGACGGAGCGCAACTCCGGGCGGGCCGCCCAGACGCGGCGGTGCTTGGTGATGAACTCCAGATCGGATGGCGGCGGCGGGGCAGTCGACATGCTAATCGGTATATGGTAGATGGTAGACGGCATGAGGGAAACCACCCGTGTCGGGCGGGTCGGCGGACACGACATGAAGGAACCGCCCCGTCTACTGTCTACCGCCTACCGTCTACCCTCATGCAATGAAGAACAGTTTCGTGGCGGCCTTGGCCGACATGCGCAGCAGAAGCCAGCCATCGGCAAAACGGCTGATGTTGGTGGCTCCATAGGTCCGTTGGCGGTACCGGATCGGCATCTCGACGATCTTCAGATTCAGCTTGGCCGCCCCAAACAGGAGGTCGAAATCACCAAAGGGATCCAGCTTTCCAAAATAGCCTCGGCCCCTCGCCAGCTCCTCATACCGGGACCGCCAGAGGACCTTGGTACCGCAGAGGCTGTCCTTGATCGGCTGGCCGATGAGCGTGCTCAAGAGCAGGGCGAAAAAGCGATTGCCCAGCAGGTTGAGGAAGCGCATGGCCTTGGGGTCCATAGTGTAAACCAGGCGGCAACCATTGATGAACTCACCTTTGCCGCTGACGAGGGCATCGTAGAAGTAGACGAGATCCTCCGGCGCCACGCTGGCATCCGCGTCCAGAATCATGAGGATATCGCCCTTGGCCTTCGAGAAACCCAGCCGCACTGCATCGCCCTTGCCCCGGCCTTCCTGAACCAGCACGGTAATGTTCTTTTCCGGCGTCGAGGCGGCGATGCGCCGGCAGACCGCCAGCGTATCGTCGCTGGAGTGGCCCTCGACGAAGATCAGTTCTGTCTCGGAGCCCATCGAGGGCACACGATCGACAATCTGCTGGATGTTACCGGCCTCGTTCCGGCAGGCGCAGATCACCGAGACCCGCGGCGGAACTGGCTCTTCACAGTAAAGGGGCCGAGCCACAAGCCAGTTGGTGAGGCACAGGTGGCGGACCACCGGTAGATGGGCGAGGTACCGGTTGGCCAGTGTGCTCAGGAGGGGTACGCGCTTGGGCATCAGGATTTGCTTCCGCGTCTGGATCACTTCGAAATCCGTAAGATGGAGAAGGTTCACGACGTCTTCCACCGTGGTCCAGTTGAGCAGCGGCTGAGGGTACTTCAGGCCGAGCTTCTCCGCCGCTACCAAAGCCGGCTGCCACGCTCGGCTGTACCAGTGCATCACCACACGCGTCTCCGGGTGGCACACGGACCGCAGCCGTTCGAAGACCAGGCGGATATCAAATAGGAAGCCGGCCAAATCCGAAAGCAGGACGTAATCGAACTTTTCGCCGCGCAGGTCCAGGGACTCGGCCGCCATCTGGTGGAACTCCAGACCCGGATACTTCTTCCGCGCCAGACGAACCATCTCGCCCGAGATATCGACACCAACGCCGCGCCGTGGCCGCGTGGCGGCGAGCAAATCGCCCGTCCCACTCCCCACCTCCAGCACGCTCGATCCCTTGGGCACATAGAAGCGCGCCAGCGATGCCAGCGCGCAGTGGTATCCGGCGTTCCGGCGCCGCCACTTTTCGACGGTGACCGCATAATGGTCGAAGAAAGCCGCCCACGATTGAACGTACTCCTCCATGCTCGCCGGCAGGCGCTCCTTCCGCGCCTGCCTCGCCCATTCGGGGTACGGCGGTCCGCTCTCTCTGATTACCGTTTGACCGGAAGAGCTCACTTGGGCCATTCCTCCAAAATCAGGGAACAGGGAATAGGGAACAGGGAACAGGAAAAAGCCGACCGCCGCCTGCCCGTTCTTACTGTTCCCTGTTCCCTGTTCCCTGTTCCCTCTTATCACGCCAGAAGCTTCTTCACCACGTTGCCGGAGACATCGGTAAGGCGAAAGTCGCGGCCCTGAAACCGGTAGGTCAACTTAGTGTGGTCAATTCCCATCAGGTGAAGGATAGTGGCGTGCAAGTCGTGCACTTCCACCGGGTCCTCGGCCGGGTTATAGGCGAACTCATCGGTCTGGCCTAGGGTGATCCCCGGCTTGATGCCGCCGCCGGACAGCCACATGCTGAACGCCCGCGGATGGTGGTCGCGCCCCAGGAACTTCGACCGGTTGCGCTCTTCGTTCATGGGGGTACGGCCAAATTCCCCTCCCCAGACCACCAGCGTCGAGTCAAGGAGCCCACGCTGCTTGAGGTCCGCTACCAGCGCCGCGGCGGCCTGATCGGTTTCGCGGCACAACTGTGGCAGCCGGTTGATGATATCGTCGTGAGCCGAAGTGCCGTGGGTGTCCCATCCGCGATGGTAAAGCTGTACGAAGCGAACACCCCGTTCCACCAGCCGCCGCGCCAGCAGGCAATTGTTGGCAAACGAAGCCTGGCCCGGCTGCGTACCATACAGCTTCTGGATCGATTCCGGCTCCTTCGAAATATCCATCAGCTCCGGCACGCTCGATTGCATGCGGTATGACATCTCGTAAGATGCGATGCGCGTGACGATCTCCGGGTCACCCACGCTCTTCAGGTGCATCTCGTTAAGGTCCTTGATGGTGTCGAGCGACTGGCGGCGAAGCTCGGGGCTGACGCCCTCCGGATTGGTGAGGAACAGCACCGGGTCGCCTTTGGACCGGAACTGAACGCCCTGATAGATGGTGGGCAGGAATCCGCTGCCCCAGCACGCCTTGCCGCCGTCGGGCTCGTTTTCTCCCGAGAGCAGCACCACGAAGCCCGGCAAGTCGCTGCACTCGCTGCCCAGGCCGTAAGTCATCCACGAGCCCATGCTGGGACGGCCAATGATCTGGAAGCCGGTGTTCATGAAAATCTGGGCCGGCGCGTGGTTGAATTGCGTAGTGTGGACGGTCCTTACGATGGCCACGTCGGCGGCGATCTCTCCCAGTCGGGGCAGCAACTCGGAAATCTCGGCCCCTGACCGACCCCACTTCTTGAACTCGTAGGGTGAACCCAGCAGCCGCGGCTTGCCTTTGATGAAGGCGAAGCGCTCGCCCTTGACCACCGAGTCGGGTATGGTCTGGCCGTCCAATTCCTGTAGCTTGGGCTTGTAATCGAGCAGGTCCACCTGCGAGGGCGCCCCGGCCATGAAGAGGTAGATGATGCTCTTGGCCTTGGGCGGGAACATCGGCGGTCTGGGTGCCAGCGGATTGGCGGAGGTCGCGGTGTCAGCCAGTGTGGCACGGCCGAGCAGGTGGGTGAGCGCCGCCGCTCCGATGCCGAATCCTGCTTGCTTGAAGAAGTAGCGCCGGGTGACGGCCCGGAGCACGTCTTGCGGGAGATTCAAGCGGATGTCTTTCATGTGGCGTCCTCCCATAGGAGGAAACCGCGGAGGCTCGCCGCATTCCTGCGATACTGCTCGCGACGACTCACGGCTTTGAAGAACCGATCGACTTCCTCTAACACCTTTTCGCTCTCGTCTGCCAGTCTGGTGCTCTCCTGCCGCAGAAGCACGGAGCGAACCAGAAGATCCGCGACTCGGCCAGACTGTGCATGCGCGCCGTCAAGTGCCCATCGCATCGGCGATGATTCGATCTTGCGATCCAGATTTCCGTTGCTGTCGGCCACACCTACACTCCTTCGCTCGCCAGACGGGCACCCTGTCAGGGACTACCCTGCTCTTACCCGCTGGATTCGATCCCGCGAACGAAGCGATCCGGCGCGGATTCTGACAGGCCCAAACTCCACTCTAGCCCGCTCGTGACGAATCCTCGTGAGTGAGCGAACGGATCAGTGCCAGGGCATTAAAGACCATTGCGCCGATAGTTGCAAGCACTCCTGCGATGGCCCAGCCGCCAACGCTCGCACCGCAGAAGCGAATCGAGTTGGCGCTCAAGGGGTAACCCACGTGCACGCTGGCAGTGCCATTCACCACACCCTCACTCAAGCAACCCAAGCCGAGCACGAGAAGAACAATCGATGTCACGAGACAACGTCTTATTCGCATGGTTGTGATGAGACCGTCAGCTTTACCGGCAACCTGTGGTGGGGCTACCCTTACAACAGTCCTACATCGACGGCCCCGCGCTGACGACCCCAGTGCCCTCCCGAAACTACGCTAGTCCTGATATCCAAACTGCGATCACCGTTCTCACTCAGTTTACTCTTCCACCTTGATAAAATCACTCCTTGGTGATGGCCTCATCCAAATTCAGCACTACATTCGCGACCATGGTCCAAGCCGCCTGCTCGGTTACATTCAGCGACGGATCGGCGTAGCCTCTCGCCACTTCACCGGCGGCCTTGGTGTCGTTCCGGAAGCGATCGAGTTGCTGCCGGTAGAAGGTGAGAATCTTATCCAGCTCCGGCGGCGCGGGTTGGCGCGTCAGCGTGCGGCGGAATCCGTAGGTGGCGCGAGCAGCATCGTCCGGACCCGTGTCTTTCATCATCCGCTGGGCCAGCGCCTGGGCCGCTTCGAAGTAAACCGGATCGTTGAGCGTGGTGAGGGCCTGCAGCGGGGTATTGGTGCGCGCGCGGCGCACGGTACAAAATTCGCGGCTGGGCGCGTCGAACGTGGTCAGGCTGGGATAGGGCGAGGTGCGCCGCACGAACACGTAAATGCCCCGGCGGTAGCGGTCCTCACCCTTACTCTCCACCCACTTCGCATCGCTGTAGGGGCGGTCCCACACGCCCTCGGGCTGGCTGGGAAACACGCTGGGACCGCCGATCTTGGAACTCAGCAGGCCGCTCGCGGCCAGCGCCATATCGCGCACCATCTCCGCCTCGACGCGGAAGCGCGGCCCGCGCGCCAGCAGCTTGTTATAAGGATCGCGCTCCTCCAGCTCCGGCGTAACACGCGACGATTGCCGGTAAGTGGCCGAAGTGACGATCAGCCGCTTGATCCGCTTCATGCTCCAATTGTCGCGCACGAACTGGGTGGCCAGCCAGTCGAGCAGCTCCGGGTGCGTGGGCGGATCGCCCTGCGTGCCGAAGTCCTCGGCGGTCTCGACGATGCCGTGTCCAAACATCTCCTGCCAGTACCGATTCACGACGACGCGCGCGGTGAGCGGGTTGTTGTCATCCACCAGCCAGTAGGCCAGGCCGAGGCGATTGGACATCGCGTTAGACGGCAGCGAATGGAGCACGGCAGGCACGCCCGCGTAAACCTGGTCGCCCTTGGCGGAGAAGCTCCCGCGGGCCCGCACCCAGGTGTACGGCTTCTCAAAGCTCTCGCGCTCGCCCATAGTCAGGGCGGTGACGATGCCCAGGTCGTCCAGCGACTTCTTGAGTTTGGCCATTTGATCGCGCGTCGGCTGAAGCAGTGGTGCGACGGAGCGATAGACCGCGGCAAGCTTCTCTTTCTGATCCATGGTGCGTTGTGCGGCGGGCGTCTCCAGAACGGGCCGCAGTCGTGCCGGCACCTGGGTGACGATGCGCGGGTCAGCCATGGTGGTGACGGAAAGGCGGAAGCGGCCGATGTTCCGCGAGGCGTGCCGCATCTCGTGCTTCAACGTAATCCTCAGAACCGTGCCGCCGTCGAAGCCGAAGGGCTTCTCTGGGACGAGGACCGCACGCCTGATTGACCCTGGGAGCGCGGGCGTCCCGCCCGCTCTTGCTTCTCCTACTGGCGGAGCGGCGGTCGTCGACGAAGACAAGAGCGGGCCGGAGGCCCGCGCTCCCAGGGTAACTGCTGTCGCGGTATCGATGGCCCAGCCACGAACTCCGGGTTCCTTGCTCAAGATATTCTTGAACTCGTAGCCGCCCTGCGACTCGTCCGCCGCCGCTTCTTTGAACACCACTTTCTCGACGGCTTTCGGGTCGCCGGCGGGGGCGGCTTCCACGTCGAAGGCGCTCAGGAAGAAGTTGCCGTCCGGATCGCGGCCCGGACCGCCTTGCGGAAGGCTGGCGTCCGGCGTCACCTCCAGCCGCACGCCCGTGATTCCCTTCTGGTCCGTCTGCGCCTCGATGGTATAGCTGTCGGCACTCGGATTCTTGCCGGTGGCGAGGATGGACCGGTCCTCCAATAGCTTGAGCGTAGCCCCGCCTTGGGACGCGTAATGGCTCGGGCGCAACACCGACCAGTCCTTCTCGGAACGGAGCATGTCCTGTTCCCACGTGGCTTGCGCGGCGTCGATCTCCGGCGTCGAGGTATCGAGCACTTTCTGGAGTTGTCCAATCTGGGCGCGCAACTCCTCGGCCTGCTTAGCCTGATCCGGCGTTGGAAGTTCGAGTGAGGGCTCCCAGACAAAACCCTCGCCGCCTCCGAAGTCCTCCAGCTTGTAGTTGGCGTTCGAGTCGAAGAACGCCATCATTCGGTAGTAGTCCCGCTGCGTGAAAGGATCGAACTTGTGGTTGTGGCACTGGGCGCAGCCGAGCGTGGTACCCAGCCACACCGTCGCCGTCGTGTTGACGCGATCCACCAGCGTCTCGAAGCGGGCTTCCTCCTTATCGACTCCGCCTTCCTGGTTGAGCAGCGTGTTGCGATGGAAGCCGGTGGCGATCAACTGCTCGTTCGACGGGTGGGGAAGCATGTCGCCCGCGATCTGCTCGATTGTAAACTCTTTGAAACTCATGTCCTGGTTGAGCGCGTTGATCACCCAGTCGCGAAACTCCCAAGCGGTGCGCAGATTGTCTTTTTCGTAGCCGTTGCTGTCGCCGTAACGCGAGAGGTCGAGCCACGGGCGCGCCCAGCGCTCCCCGTAATGAGGAGAGGCCAGCAGCCGGTCCACCAGCTCTTCGTAGGCGTCGGGACTCTTATCGGCCAGGAATGTGTCTACTTCCTCGAGCGTGGGGGGCAGGCCGATCACGTCCAGCGACACGCGGCGAATCAGCGTCTCCTTGTCTGCCTCGGGCGAAGGCTGAAGACCTTCCTTCTCCAGCCGGGCGAGAACAAAGTTGTCGATGGGATTCCTGCACCATGCCCGGTTCTTCACCTCCGGCAGCGGCGGCCGAACCGGCGCGACGTACGCCCAGTGCTTCGCGGGCTCGACGACCATAGCCGCTAACGCCGGCGAATCCGGCCCCGGGGCTCCCTGGTCGATCCATCCGCGGATCAGCTTGATCTCGCCTTCGGAGAGGAACGGGCCGCCGTAGGGCATCTGCGGGCGTTCGAGTCCCAACAGGCGGCGCACTAGGCGGCTCTTCTGACTGTCGCCGGGCACCACGATCCGCCCGTTGGCGCTTCCCTCCAGAATCGCGGCCAGAGAGTCGAGCCGCAGCCCGTTCTGCTGCACGTCCGGCCCGTGGCATTGGTAACAGCGCGCGGCGAGAATCGGCCGAATCCGGGTGGCGAAGACGGGTGGTTCCGCTGCCTCCCAGGTGGACGTTTCAGGCTTGGCGCCAGGCAGCGCCGGCGTCGGGTTCCCACTGGCGGCAGCGGGTTCGACGTCGCCAACCTCACGAGGCGGCGCGGGTGCGCTCTGGTCGATCCAGGCGCGGATCTTCTCAATCTGCGCCGGTGGAAGCGGATCACCCACGGGGGGCATGCGCGGCACTCCGTCGGCGCCGATCAGCCGCTTCACCAGCAGGCTGTTCCGGGCGTCGCCGGGAATGACGACCTTCCCCGAAATGCTACCCCGCAAGACCGCCGTTTCCGAGTCGAGTCGGAGCTGGGCTTGCGGCTTCTCTTCGCCGTGGCACGCGACACACGACGCCTGGAAGATGGGTTCAATGTCGTGGGGGAAGTTGATCTTCGATTGCGGCGGCTTGGCGTCAGCACCCGCGCGCCCTACCTGGCCGGGCGCCAACGCAGCGGCGACATTCAAGGGTCTCGCCCCTGCGTCGTTCGGCGACTGTCGGGGTAAACCCGTTGCGACGCCATTGAACATGATCGCGGCAGCGATCGCGCCCGCGGCGAAGAGCATCGATGCTGCGGCAACAGCCCTGATTCGAGGTCGTGCCAAAAGTACAGCTCGTAAGCCCAATTCGGAAACTCCTCCCTGCATGCAGGCGAACGGTTGCCCGGCCCCGGCCGGCGGCTCTACTGTTGCTACTTATACGTCACATCCACGCAAGATTCAACCGCATACTGAGAAATGGCCGGCCGTTTGGCTCACGACTGGCCGCCTTTACCTTGAGCTCGCCGCCTGGTCTGTTCGAGTAGCTGAGGCGTGCAGCGAAAATTGGTGACACTCGATCTGAATGAGTTAGTTGAGGGGAGAGGTATCGGCGACGACGATCATTGGCGGCCCAACAAGCCTCTCGCTTCAAGTTGGCGCAGTGTTTCCAGATCCCGCTCCAGATCCTCGGCATCGTACGCATGATCGTAGATGTGGCGGTCCTTCAGAAAACCGTCGAACTCGAACCGGGACAGCCCGAGCAACTGACTGGCTTGGTGATGCGTCAGTGCTCCCGAGCGGTACCCTTCGATGGCGAGCGCTTCGAGCGCCTCGCGTCCCGGGTCGGGGTGCCGTGCGATGTCATCGGGTAGCTCCACGGTGATCTGCATGGAGCCAGGATACCAGATTTTGGCTTTGGAGTGGGGCAGCTTGCTGCAAGCTTTCTACCGCAGTGGAGCAGCGACGAGCGGCGAGAACAAAGCGGCAGCAAGCTGCCGCGCCCAAAACCAAATTAAGACACTGCCCTCTCATCCGCCGCGTACGGACGGCCGATAGGCTTTGGTGGGTGTAGCAGATTATTGGGCCGTCACCCAGCCCGATGCAGCCCGCCCACGGCAGGGCCGAAGGCCCAGAGGGTCTCGATGGTAATGGGTTCCGTAGATCCTGGCAAGGCCAATAGAGGCAGCAGCGACGCGCGGTCGCGCCCAGAAAGCTGGGATCTATTGGGTTCGCGGGTTGTCGGCACGCTGGTCGCGGTGTTTGTCACAACGGTTGCAGCCGCCTCCGCTGTCGAGGCCCTAACGGAACTGCTGTACGGGCAGCTCACAGTCTGGCAGTGGCATGCCGTCTCGGTTGTCTTATTCGGGGGCGTTTCCACCATTGCCGTTTACTTCGCCCTGCGCCGAAAAGCCGAGCTTCTGATCCAGGCCGACTTTTACCTCGCGGAGCATCGGCGAGCCGAGGCCCGGTTGGCCGCCCTGCCCACCGCGATCGAGCAAGCGGCGGACGGCATCGTCATCACCGATACCCACGCGAGGATTCAGTACGTCAACCCGGCCTTCACCCGGATCACCGGCTACAGCGCTGCGGAAGTCGTCGGCCGGAATCCACGCATTCTCAGGTCCGACCGTCATGATCGAGACTACTATAAGCAACTCTGGGAAACCATCCTTTCCGGACGGGTCTGGCAGGGTGAGTTAGTCAATCGCCGCAAGGACGGTACCCTATATACCGAGGCGGCGACTATCGCCCCAGTCCGGGACGAGAGCGGCGCCGTTACGAACTTCATCTCCATCAAGCAGGATGTAACCGACCGCAAGCGGGCGGAGGAAGCGCAGGCATTCCTGGCGTCGATTGTGGAGTCTTCTCAGGACGCCATTATCGGCGTGACCCTGGGTGGAACAATCGCCAGTTGGAACCAGGGGGCAGAATCGCTCTATGGTTACCGCGCCGAGGAGGCGATCGGGAAGCCCGTTTCCATCCTCGCGCCGTCCGGCCGGCTTGATGAGCTGCCAACCATCCTTGAAAGCATCCGTCGCGGAGAAAGGGTCTCCCACTTCGAGACGTTGCGGCTGAGAAAAGACGGCGTCGACGTCGACATTTCGCTCACCGTGTCACCGATTAAGAACGCCGCCGGAAAGGTGACGGGCGCAGCCACCATCGCCCACGACATCTCGGCGCGCAAGGTAGCGGAAGAGGCCCGGCAGCAGAGCGAGGCCCGGTTCCGATTGTTGTTTGCCAACAACCCTCTCCCTATGTGGGCCTTCGACGTGGAGACCTTGCGGTTCTTGGAGGTGAATGACGCAGCCGTGGCCCATTACGGCTACTCGCGGGATGAATTCCTCGCTATGCGCATCACCGACGTCCGTCCGGCTGAGGATGTCCCGGTCTTTATTGAAACTATCAGGACCCGCCGGCCTGGGCTGGAAGCCAGGGGCGAATGGCGACATCGCCTCAAGGACGGTCGCATTATCAGCGCCGAGATTATCGCTAACACGGTGGACTGGGGTGGCCGCCAGGCAGAACTCGCTGTCGCGATCGATGTCACGGAGCGCAAACGGGCGGAAGAAGCGCGGCTCGAGAGCGCGGCAAGATTCAAAGCCGCCTTTGAAGATGCGCCGTTCGGCATGTGTTTGGCCAGCCTTGACTTCCGGTTCCTGCAAGTTAACCAGGCCCTCTGTCAGATGATGGGCTACTCCGAGCAAGAGTTACGCGCGGCAGATTGGCCGAGACTCACACACCCCGACGATCTGGAGCGTTCGCTACAGGCCGCCGACGACTTGCGAAGCGGTCGAGTTACCTCGGCGGAGTTTGAGAAGCGTTACATCCACAAGCAAGGAAACGCGATCTGGGTCCGTGGGAAGATCTCGGTGGTTCGGGACAGCCGGGGCGAAGCTTCATACTACATCACCCACGTTGAAGACATCACCGAGCGCAGGAAGGCCGAAGAGGCAGTTCGCCTCAGCGAAACACGACTCAGCGAGGCGACACGCATCGCGCATCTGGGGACCTGGGACTGGAACCTTCTCGACAACACCACAGTTTCGAACGACGAGGAGACCCGGATTCTTGGATTTGAGTCGGATCACAATCCGAACGCGTACAGCGCCTTTCTCAGCGTACTCCACCCCGACGATCAGGACCGGGTTCGAATGGCAGTGGATCAGGCTATCGCGGGAGAACGCCCCTACGAGGTCGAGTGCCGCATTGTGCGGCCCGATGGAGAGATCCGTTACCTGGCCTGTCAAGCGGAAGTGCAGCGGAGTGCGGCCGGTCAGCCCGTTCGGATGATTGGAACCACGCTCGACATAACCGAGCGCAAGCGAGCGGAGGAGGAACTCTACCAATCACGCCAGATGCTTCAATCCATCCTGGATAACGTTCCCCAGCGGGTGTTCTGGAAGGACCCTAACTCACGGTACCTCGGGTGCAATCGAACCTTCGCCATTGACGCGGGGGTGCCCGATCCGGCAGCGATTGTCGGCAAGAGCGATTTCGAGCTGTCCTGGAGCGGAACGGCTGAAGTCTTTCGCGCTGACGACAAGTTGGTGATGGAGCAGGAATCGCCCAAGCTCAATTTCGAAGAACAAATGAGCAGGACCGACGAGAGCTTACAGTGGAACCGGGTCAACAAAATCCCTCTGCGTGGCCGGGATGGTCGGGTGATTGGGGTCCTTGGAACGTACGAAGACATTACCGAGCACAAGCGAGCCGAAGAAGCCTTACGAGTCTCCGAGCAGCGTTACCGGCTGTTGTTTGAGCGCAACCTGGCGGCCGTCTTTTGCACGACTCTGGACGGCCGCATCCTGGAGTGCAACGACGCGTTTGCTCGGATTCTCGGCTACGGCTCGCGCCAGCAGGGGTTGGCCATCCATGCCGGTGATATCTACTATCAGGCCGATGACCGGACCGAGTTCATCCAGAGGCTGGAAGCCGAGAAGACCGTCCAGTCTGAGCTGAGGCTTCGGAGACAGGACGGCAGCCCCGTCTGGGTGATCGCAAAGTCCAGCCTCGTTGGACACTCTGACGGCAGCCCCGGGACGATCGAAGGCACCTTTATTGACATCACCGAACGCAAGTTGGCGGAAGAAGCGCTCGAAGAGAGCGAAAGGCGCTTCCGGACGCTCTTTGAGAACTCCACTGTCGGCCTTTATCGCACCACGCCCGATGGCCAGATCCTGATGGCCAACCCGGCCCTCGTCCGGATGTTAGGGTACGAGACCCTGGATGAACTGGCGTGCCGTGACTTGGAGAACTCGGGCTTCGAGCCCAACTACCCGCGCCAGGTCTTTCGTGAGCAGATCGAGCGGAACGGCGAAGTAAGGGGCTTGGAAGCGGCCTGGCAAAGGCGGGACGGTTCGACGATCTTTATCCGGGAGAGTGCCAAAGCGGTTCGGGGAGAGCACGGAGAGGTGCTCTACTACGACGGCATCGTAGAGGACATTACGCAGCGCAAGTGGGCACAAGACGCCCTGCGCGCCTCCGAGGAGCGTTACCGGCAATTGTTCGAGCGCAACCTGGCGGGGGTGTTCCGGGCCACGCTGCAAGGCAAGATCCTGGATTGCAACCAGGCCTGCGCGCGCGTCCTCGGCTATGGCTCGCGCGAGGAATTGCTGTCGGTTCCACTTCCCGAACTCTTCGCCGACCCCGCCGACGGACTCACCGCCCGCGACCTTCTGTTGCGGGAGAAAACGCTGACCAACTTCGAGGTGCCGCTAAGACGGAAAGACGGCAGCGTGGTGTGGATTCTCGAGAACGTGAGCCTGATCTCGAACGGGGCCCCGCAATTCGTCGAGGGCACCTTCATCGACATCAGTGAACGTCATCAGGCGGAACAGGAAATGCGCAAGGCGAAGGAGGCCGCCGAGGCCGCCAACCGCGCCAAAAGCGATTTTCTGGCCAACATGAGTCACGAAATCCGCACGCCCCTCAACGGTATCATGGGCATGACCGATCTGGTTCTGGATAGCAACTTAGATCCCGAGCAACGCGACGACTTGAACACGGTGAAGGAATCCGCCAACTCACTCCTGGGCATCGTCAATGACATTCTGGATTTTTCCAAGATCGAGGCGCGGAAGCTGGATATGGAGCGTCTCGAGTTCAACCTGAAAGACAGCGTCGACGAAACCCTGAGAGCCTTGTATCTCCGCGCTGAACAGAAACAACTCGAACTGGCGTGCCACTTCCACCCCGACCTTCCCGCGACGGTCGTGGGCGATCCTGGCCGGCTGCGCCAGGTCCTGGTGAACCTGATCGGCAACGCCATCAAGTTTACCGAGCGCGGCAAGGTGGGGGTGCGAGTGGAAAAGCTTTCCGAAACTGCGAAAGAGGTCAACTTACACTTCAGCGTCAGCGACACCGGAGTCGGCATTCCGCCCGATAGGCAGGGAGCCATCTTTGAGGCATTTGTCCAAGCCGACACATCGTCCAGCCGGCGGTTCGGGGGGACAGGGTTGGGCTTGACGATCGCGAACCAACTCGTGGGCCTAATGGGAGGACGAATGTGGGTGGAGAGCACAGTCGGCAATGGCAGCACCTTCCACTTTACTGTGCGCGTAGGAACCCATCCGGAAACCCCGGTGAGCGGGAAGCCGGTGGGATTCGGAGTTCGGGGTTCGGGGTTCGCAGAAGAAAACGACCAATCGGCATTGGCTCCTTGCCAATCCCGAACCGCGAATCCCGAACCCCGACCTGCACCGGAGGAGCGCCCGCCATCCGCCGCAACCGGGACCCTGCGGAAACGGCTGCGGATCCTGGTGGCGGAGGACAATCCGGTCGGGCTGCTGCTGGCGATGCGCCTGCTGGAAAAGCGGGGCTACGTGGCCGTACCTGCGTCGAGCGGCCGTCAAGCGCTGGCAGCCCTCGAGAAAGAGGAATTCGATCTCGTGCTGATGGACGTGCAGATGCCGGATCTCGACGGATTCGAGGCCACCGCCGCGATTCGCGAGAAAGAACGTCTCACCGGAGACCATCTGCCTATCGTCGCGTTGACCGCTCATGCCATGCGCGGCGACCGGGAGCGCTGCCTGGCGGCCGGCATGGATGGCTACGTCACCAAGCCCATCCAATCGGAAGAGTTGTTTGCGGCCATCGGAGAGCTTGTTGACGGACTCGCCGGGACCGACGTTGCGGTGCGCTCCTGAAGAATTGACGATTGCAGACTGCCGATTGACGATTGGCAGAGAAGAGTAAGCAAGCCGCGCGGCCCTTCAGTAGGCCATCCACGATCGTCAATGGGCCGCTCTTCCAATCGTCAATCGTCAATCTGCAATCGCTCCCGTGTTGACGGGATATCAAATTATATCAAATATTTATCTGTTGGATAAATATTCTTCTTGACATCCACCGTTTGTATATCATATACTTCTTCAGACTCGCTTAAAGGAGAGTCGAAGTTCAAAGTTGGATGGTGAATGGGGATATCAGAAATTAGAAAGCAGAAATCAGAAAAGAAGATCTTGGTTCTGATTTGTTTCTGATTTGTGATTTCCGGCGACCGTTCATGGAAACACCGAACGAACCCAAACCAAAGCGCAAGTATGTGATGACGCCCGAGCGCAAGGCGAAGTTGATGGCAAATCTCGCCAAGGCGCGCTTGGCGCCCAAGGAGAAGGTCTACCGCAAAACCCCCAGGCGTTACGCCGCCAACATCGGCAACCTGGCGAAGGCCAACGCCAAAGTCCGCGAGCAGTCAGAGAGTCAGCAGTCGGACCTGCGCGGAAAA
>Ga0209039_10000252_pt1 | contig 50942 bp, 52 predicted proteins | sample BogFormECP12_OM1_FD_188238 | JGI IMG/M metagenome (GOLD analysis project Ga0209039, IMG submission 188238) | Bog forest soil microbial communities from Calvert Island, British Columbia, Canada - ECP12_OM1 (SPAdes) (version 2) | ecosystem: Environmental > Aquatic > Freshwater > Wetlands > Bog ...
AAGTACTGGCTAGGTTTTTTATATATGAACAAATTTAAGGACCAATCTTGAAATTCTGTTTCGCCGAAATACCGTTGGGAATCAGCACATGCAGGCTGATGGAATAATGTCCGCAGTCTGCGCTATAGGTTCCGGGGTTGGGAGCGCTCTTTGTTCCGGCGGCCTTGAAGGTGATCGTCTGAGGCGAGGTCGTGTTGGATTTATCGCCGCGAATTTCCCATTGGAATGAAACCTTAGTCGCGCCATTGGTTGTGATCGTTCCGCTAAAACTAACTGGATTGGGTCCGCCGCACATGCTGAAGCTGACCGACGCACTCACAGTCACATTCGTTGCGATCACTGCCAGAGCAGGAATGACCGGTAGATTATTCAGATTTCCGGAGGTTGTTGTAACACTGGCTGATACCCAGCAGAATTGGCTTGTATTATTTGGATCGCGAACATACCACCATGTGCTGTTATCATCCTTTCCAGCGATCACCGCAGTCTGCCCCGAATTGATCGTATCCAAAGAATGGTAGGCAACATCCGGGCCGGTGCGGCAATTGACTACGGGCGAGTTTAGCGTCAATTGTGGTGCGCTGGGCGTGGGCGAGAGAGTCGGGGCAGGTGTAAGGGTTAACGTAGGCGGCAATGCCGGAGTAAACGTGCTGGTCGGTAAGTTGGCAGTTGGCGTGGGCCTTCCGGATGGCGCGAAGAACGGAACGTTGCAAGCTATTATCAACAAGGCACACATAAGCAAGAGAATCAGGCGATGTATTCTCATAGTTTCTCCTTTGACGAATAACCTTATCCTATCTCAGCAACAGGGTAATAACAATGGTCCATTTGGATGCTACTTGAGCATGGGAATTTTGATACCGTGTTTCTTCGCAGCTTCGATGGCGATTTCGTAACCCGCGTCGGCGTGTCGAACCACGCCCATGCCGGGATCCGTCGTAAGGACTCTTTCCAATCTGACCGCGGCTTCCGGCGTGCCATCTGCAACGATCACTAGTCCTGCGTGCTGGCTATAACCGATTCCCACTCCGCCGCCGTGATGGAATGAAACCCACGTCGCGCCGCCGATGGCATTAATCAACGCGTTCAAGATTGGCCAATCGGAAACTGCATCGGTGCCGTCTTTCATCGCTTCGGTTTCGCGGTTCGGCGAAGCAACAGATCCCGCGTCGAGATGATCGCGTCCAATCACAATCGGCGCCTTGAGGATTCCTTTCGCCACCATCTCGTTGAACTTGAGTCCGGCTTTGGCACGTTCGCCATATCCAAGCCAGCAAATCCGCGCTGGTAATCCCTGGAACGGAACTTTTTCGCGCGCCATCTTCATCCAGCGATGCAAATGTTCATCGTGAGGGAAAAGCTCCATCACTGCCTCATCGGTTCGGTAAATATCTTCCTTGTCTCCAGATAATGCAACCCATCGGAACGGTCCCTTGCCTTCGCAAAACAGTGGACGAATGTAAGCGGGAACAAAACCGGGGAATTCAAACGCATCTGTCACGCCATAGTTGAATGCTTGCTGACGAATGTTATTTCCATAATCGAACACTTCCGCACCTTTATGTTTGAATTCAAGCATGGCCTGCACATGCTTCGCCATCGAAGCCATCGCTCGCTTTTTATATTCGTCAGGGTTGGACTTTCTCAATTCGTTGGCGGCTTCCACTGAAAGCCCGGAAGGGACGTACATCAACGCTTCATGCGCGGATGTTTGATCGGTGACCACGTCCGGAACCACGCCGCGCATGACCAATTCGTTATGAATGTCCGCCGCGTTGCCGATCAATCCGATGGAGATGGGTTTGCCCGCCGATTTATTTTCCTCGACCAGCGTCATGGCTTCTTCGAGATTGTCCACGACGGTGTCCACATAACCAATGGCGTGTCGGCGTTCGGCCCGTTCGCGATCCACCTCGACGATGAGACCCACACCTTCATTCATCGTGATGGCCAGCGGTTGCGCACCGCCCATCCCGCCGAGACCGGCCGTCAACACAAATTTGCCTTTGAGCGAATTCCAGCCGCGCAATCTTGCCAACGCACCGAAAGTTTCGTAAGTGCCTTGCAGAATTCCCTGCGTGCCGATATAAATCCACGATCCCGCCGTCATCTGGCCGTACATCATCAAGCCTTTTGCGGCGAGTTCATCGAAGTATTCCCACGTGGCCCAATGCGGCACGAGGTTGGAATTGGCGATCAGTACGCGCGGCGCATCGCGATGCGACTTGAAGATGGCAACCGGTTTCCCGGATTGCACCAGCAATGTTTCATCATCTTCGAGATTCTTTAACGATTCGAGAATCGCGTCGAAGCATTCCCAATTGCGCGCAGCTTGTCCGCGCCCGCCATAGACAACAAGGTCCTGTGGACGCTCCGCCACTTCAGGGTCGAGATTGTTTTGGATCATGCGATACGGTGCTTCAGTGAGCCAAGACTTGCAGGTGAGTTGTGTGCCGCGCGGGGCGCGGACAATGCGAGGACCGGACATATGTTTCTCCTTGTAAAAACTTTCGTGATTGCAATTATAAGTCAGTACGAATGCAGCGTATAACGACAAGAAGTTGGTTTCTGTGACGATTGGAATATCTATTCCGAAATCAGTTTGATCGACCCCTGTAATTGATCGATGGCCGGCATATTCAGGCTTTTTAGAGCATCGGCAGTGTCTGTTCGAATCATCAAAATTCCTCCAGCCTTTACTTTGAGCATGGTCAGCTTCTCGTATATTTGGTACCTTGGTATGCGAACTCAAGTTCTGCAACTTTGCCCTCAACATTGGATGAATTGGTTTCTGTTTTCGATGTTAGCAGTTTGATGCTTGTGTCCATGGTTGCATAATTTTTTTGAAGTCTGCTGATATATTCGCTGTAACTGTTGACTGTTTGACTCCATGAGACATCTGTATTTGGCAGAGCGTCGCTTTGAAAATGCCCATCACGCAGGTCGAAAGCAAATAGACGAAATATATTGGGATCCATGCTTCGAATGCTGGTCAAGTTTCCTTGTACAATGGGCTCTTTGCTTACTGGCAAGGTCCATAGTCTAAAGAATTCAGACTCATTAATACGGAATGCTGTCCAGCCTGCCGGAATCACAAGTTCGTATCCTAACTGCTTGTCAACGAACAAAGTTGAACCATCGGCTTGTTGCCCGAGGGCCGTGCCATATGTAGAGAAGATGAGTTGGGATGTGGCAGTAGCCGTCGAAGTGGAAGCCAGTTTTTCGGTCGAGCTGGCAGGCGGTGAACTTGTTAAAGGATTGAACTGCGCAGTTTGGATCGCCGCCGCATCCGCTGTGCCTGCGACAATGGTGGACAAGGAATTTGAATCCAAAACGCCGTTGGATTCGGGCGCAGAAAGTCCAGATATGGCACAGGCCAGACTTGCTGTCAATAATGGCGCGAGCCTAGGATGGAATTTACTTTGAACATATAACTCCTCTTTGAAATAAAAAATTCCTCCCGGCTATTATACGCCGGGAGGAATAATGATTGGTTCGTAAATATATCTATGCAGTTTGCATCGTCAAGTCTGCAAAATTGGTAGACTTTAATTGTGTTACCAATTTTTCCTGCGCCTCGCACCAGACCGAATGAAGGGGACATCCGCGGCCAAATGAGCAGCTGCTCTCATCGCCTACGCATTCATTCAACTGGATGGGGCCATCAATTGCTTCCACAACCTCGAGCAATGTAATATCCTTTGGCTCACGGGCCAGTGTCACGCCGCCTCGTGCGCCACGCGAAGTGTGAAGCAACCCGGCAATGGATAACTGCGAAATGATCTTTGCAAGGAAGGACGGCGGGATGCGTTGTTCTACAGCTATGGTGCTAGTGGCCGCGCGTTCTGCATTTTCTTGGTGAGCCAAATAAAGCACTGCGCGTACGGCATAATCGGCTTGACGGGTAATTTGCATAGAATCCTTCTTTCCACAAAAAACAGATAATGCTTATCTCTTATAAGATTTTATTTTGTTTGGAAGGACACAACAAGTGATAGAGGTCATCGCTAAATTATGACCTTTTACTCCGATTTAATAAGTTTTTCCGCTCCCATTTTGAGAGGGAAAACTCAATTGTTGGGATTAATGAGTCAGTGTTAGATTCCCTGCGCCAGTCTTGATCAGAAAAGTCAGCGTTGGACCGGAACCGCTTTGAGTGTATTGATTGTCGTTTTGAGTCCAGCCCGAACCAGCGTTGATGTTCGCCAGACCGCTCTCTGTGGTGACATTGGCATTCACGTTGTGCGGAATAACCAGAATGATGTTGCTCAATCCGCTGGAGATCGTGATCGTTGCGTCGCGCTTTAATGTTCCGGAGAAATCTAGCGTGTAATCGCCTGCGCCGCTATCGAAGATCATGGTGTTGAAATTCGCGTTTGCGAGTTCGCTTAGTTTAACATTCGACGCGCCGGTTTCATAACGGAAGATCGCCATTTCGCTTGAATTGGCTTGGGAGAACGATAGCTTTACATTCGATGCGCCGTCTTTGATCGTGAGGTTGGTTAGTGAAAGTCCACCGAGTTCATAGGTTCCGGTATATGCGCCCGCGTTGATGGTCAAGTCCATGGGCGAATTGCCAAGCTTGAAGTCCCAATTATTTTTGATATTGCTCGGATAGGGAATATTGTTAAGATTGCCTTGTTTGATCTCAATGCCATTGTTATCGGTGAGGACTTCGGGCTCTAAATCTGGGACATTATATGTGGCTGTGCCTTGTACTAAATTCTGCGCGCCGGGGTTTAGATCCAACTCACCTGCGCCGAAGAGAATACTCAAGCGCGTCGTTCCCGACGACGGAGCGGGCACCGTAATGTTATCTGTGACATCCGGCCCGGGTGTGGGCGCTTTGGGCAATGAGACGCTAAACCCGCAAGCGAGAGTCACTAATGCGAGAGTCAAAACAATCGAAAACATTTTGTAGCTCATGGAAATTCTCCTTCAGAGAAATATACGAAGAAGAAATTAAATTGTCGCGTGAAAGCTATGCAACCCTTCGGCCCTTGGGCGACTCTCTTTGAATGGCAAAAGCCGCATCCAGGGCTTGCGAAACCGAACGCGCTTCGATGATTTCGATTCCCGTTGGCCAACCTTCGCCTTTATGAATCACTTTTGGAACGATCGCACATTTGAATCCAAGTTTGGCCGCTTCACGCAGACGCGTCTGCATTTGTCCCGGCATCCGCAATTCGCCGGCCAAACCAATCTCACCGATCAACACGGCGTCTGCGCGGATGGAAACATCTTTCCATGAAGAGGCAATCGCCGCGGCCACGGCCAGATCCGCGGCAGGTTCGTCAATTTGAATTCCGCCCACCACATTGACAAAGACATCCTGCTCGGCGAGTTTAAGTCCCACGCGTCGCGTAAGAACCGCTGCAATCAGCAGGAGCCGATTGAAGTCCACGCCGTTAGGCGTGCGACGCGCATTGCCGAATTGAGTCGGAGAAGTCAATCCTTGAATCTCAACCAGGATCGGGCGTGTGCCTTCCATAGTCACTGCGATGGCTGAACCCGGCGCGTTGACCATGCGCTCTTCGAGGAAAGCCTCGGATGGATTGGTCACTTCGATCAGGCCGCGCTCACGCATTTCAAACACGCCGACTTCGGCAGTCGCGCCGAAACGATTCTTTACTGAGCGTAATAACCGATAGGCTTGAAAGCGGTCGCCTTCGAGATACAACACGGTGTCAACGATGTGTTCCAACACGCGCGGACCGGCGATGGCGCCTTCCTTGGTAACATGACCGATGAGGAAAACGGATATGCCGCTGGACTTGGCAAGCTCGCGCAACTGCGAGGAGCACTCACGTACCTGCGAAACAGAACCCGCTGATGAATCGAGTTCGGAAAGATAAATAGTCTGAATCGAATCGACGATCAATAGATCGGGTTTGATTTCGTTGACATGATTGAGGATGACTTCGAGATTTGTTTCGGTAACCAATAAAAGATTTGCAGGAAATTCTTTTTTATCGTTGCCGAGACGCGTGGCGCGCATCTTGATCTGTCGTTCGGACTCTTCGCCTGAAACATAAAGCACGCGCTTCTTATCTGCCATTCCCAGCGCCATCTGCAGCATCAACGTAGACTTGCCGATGCCGGGGTCGCCGCCCACCAGCACAATCGAGCCAGGCACGATGCCGCCGCCCAGCACGCGCGCAAATTCAGCGATGGGCAATGGGATGCGATCTTCTGTATCGCCGCCAACTTCGCCGATGGGTTGTGGCTGGGAACGTCCTGTCAGTCCGCGCACATTGGCGATCGCGCCTTTGCTGACCGGTTCATCGTGGACGATTTCTTCGACCATGCTGTTGAACGAACCGCACTGCGGACATTTGCCCATGTACGAAGCGGATACGCGTCCGCATTGCTGGCAGACGAAGCGAGTGTGAGTTTTTGGCATAAGGTTATTATAATGCCCTAATCATCTGTTAAGTTCAATCGTGTTAGAATATTTTTCATGCGAAAGAGTTTTATTGGTGTTTTAGCCATCTCACTTTTGATCGTCATCGCAGTCGGCCTGTATCATGTCCCGCCCATCTATGAACATCTGGCGTGGCGGCTCGACGATCTGCGCACCCGCATCATCTATCTTATCCAACCTCCCAGCCAGGCTGTCTTTGTTCCGCAGGTATCGCAACAGGTTGCGATTAATGCCATCGTCCGAGCTACGATGCAGGCTTATTCGACGGCGCAGGCAGGATCCATCACACCGACGCCGCTTCCGGACAATGCCCTGAGCGTGAGCGCGTTAAACGATTCGACCGCGACGCCAATGGTCACGCCGGAACCTCTACCGGCTACGGTTTCATTGGGCGGCGTCAAATACGAAGACCAATCTGGCCGTTACAATTATTGCGGTCCGACCAACTTCTCGATGGCGCTCACCTTTTGGGGTTGGAATGGCAACCGCGATGTCATCGGCAAAGCCCTCATGCCCGGCAATCTTAATAAAGCTGGCGATCCATCTGCCAGCCCGGATAAGAACGTCATGCCGTATGAGCTACAGGACTTCATCACTCAGAACGTGCCAGGGATGAGTTCTGTTTTGCGATATGGCGGGGATATAGATTTGATCAAACGGTTGGTCGCTGGCGGATTTCCGGTGGTGGCCGAAAAAGGGGAGCAACAATATGACCTGACCGGCCAGCTCAGTTGGATGGGTCATTATCAATACATTACTGGCTATGATGACAACACGCAGACCCTGCTCATCCAGGACACATACAAGACCATCCTGGGCGGCGGTCCGAACTATCATGTGTCCTACAACGAGTTTATGAAGGAATGGCGGAGTTTCGACTACATCTTTGTGGTTGTGTATCCGGCGGATCGCGAAGCGGATGTCATGACTTTGCTCGGCCCATACTCGGATAATAACTGGGCAACGCACCGCGCGCTGGACCTCGCGACCTCAGACGCTCAATCCTTGACCGGCATCGATCAGTTCTTCGCATGGTTCGATGTTGGGACAAGTGACGTGGCACTGAAGGCATACGTCGACGCCGCATTCGCTTACGATCAGGCTTTTCAAATTTATAATAGTATACCTTTCGATTACACCACCAGCCCGTTTCGTGTGATGTGGTATCAAACGGGACCGTACTTCGCTTATTATTATGCAGGACGTTATCAGGATGTAATCAACTTGGCAAACACGACTCTTAACAAAACGATTGCCCAACCAACGCTGGAGGAGAGTCTCTATTGGCGCGGCATGGCGGAGGCTGTCACAGGCCAGAGCGGAGTTGCAATCACCGATTATCGCGCTGCATTGAAGATCCATCCAAATTACCCGCCTGCGATTCAGGCTTTGCAGGATTTGGGAGTTCAACCCTAATGAAGCTCTTGCATTTTGCTGATGCTCATATTGACATGGCCAATTATGGCCGACACGATCCTACAACGGGTCTGCCCTTGCGCGTGCTTGATTTTCTCAAGTCGTTGGATACGATTGTGGACGCAGCGATCCACGAAAAAGTGGACATGGTCATCTTTGCGGGCGATGCGTATAAAGACCGTTCGCCGGCGCCGACCTTTCAGCGTGAGTGGGGACGAAGAATCATTCGCTTATCCCAAGCCAAAATCCCGACTCTGCTCCTCGTCGGCAATCATGATATTTCGCCTGCCATCGGACGCGCGCATGCGATTCAAGAATTCGATACGTTGCAAGTGCCTTATGTCCGCGTTTTGCAAACTCCTGAACTTTTAACGCCAAAAGATTTATGGGGCTTGCCGGTTCAAGTGATCGCCATGCCGTGGATTGCGCGCTCGGGTTTAATGGCTTCACTCGATATGAGCGCAACAGATTCGTCGGAAGTCTTTGCGAACATCGAATCTCGAATATCGGAGTTGATCGGAGACTGGCTCGAAGAAGTTGATCCAAACCTTCCGCTGATTCTCACCGCGCACGCTTCCGTGCAAGGTGCGACCTTCGGCTCAGAACGAATGGTGATGCTTGGAAGCGATTTGGTATTGCCCGGTTCACTGGTCAAGAATCCGCGCTTTGATTATGTGGCGCTTGGTCACATTCACAAGCCGCAGGACTTGAACGAAGGTGGACAACCGCCGGTGATCTATCCCGGTTCGATTGAACGCGTCGACTTTGGTGAGGCCGCTGATGACCGCTACTTTATCGTCGCCGATGTAACGCGTGGCAAAACAAAGGTTGAGTGGAGAAAACTTGAAGGTGCTCGTCGTTTCATTGATCGACGAATCGCGCTAACGTCAAGTGACAACGTGACGGAGAATCTCAAAGACGCCTTGCCGAAGCCAAAAGAGATCGAAGGCGCCATCATTCGACTCACGGTTGAATATCCGCGCGAATATGATTCGTTGATTGATGAATCGGCATTAAGAAAATACACTGAAAATGCGTTTGAATTTCATGTGGTCAAGCGCCCTCAAATGGAAGCGCGTATTCGCCTGCCTGCCGATCAAACCGTCAGCAGTTTGAGCCCGCTTGATTTGCTTGATCAATATTGGCGCGCCGCGAAGATCGAAGATGCCGACGTGTTGCAAAAGCTCGCGCAGGAAATTATTTCGGCAGATGAAGAGTGATAGGGTTCTTTTGAGATAACTTGAATGGAAAAAGAGGGGACAAAAAACACATAACCATCGTGACTTTTATTAACGTACAATGGTGTTAGAGATCGCTATGACCATCATTGTTACCGATACCACCTGTGGCTTGCCGCGCGAGTTGCTCGAACCACGCGGCATCCTGCTCATTCCACAAAGCGTCATCTTTGGCGAAGAGTCTTTTCATGACGATTCTGAATTAGATACTGCCACATTTCTTAGGAAACTCAAAGCCTCACCAACCCTGCCAAAGACGGCTGCGCCAGAGCCAAAGCTTTATTGTCCGGTCTTTCGATTGGTCCAGGAAAAGGGCGAGGGGGTAATCGTCGTTGCTCCAACCACCAAGGCCAGCGGGACTCTTCGTTCGGCAGAAATGGCCGCACAGAATTTTCCGCAACTGGATATTCGCACCATCGATACACTGACCATTGCAGGCAATCTCGGTTCACTCGTTTTGATGGCGGATCAGTGTGCGAAGGATGGCGCGGACATCGATAGGGTTATCAATCGTCTTCATGAAATGATTCCGCGCGGGCGGATTTATTTTCTGGTGGATACACTTGAGTATCTTCAAAAAGGCGGACGCATCGGCGGGGCAAAGGCGTTGGTAGGGGAGTTGTTGCAAGTTAAGCCAATTTTGACGATTCGTGATGGACAGGTTGAACCGTTTGAGCAACACCGGACAAAGAAACGTGCGCTTGCCCGCCTCATTGAGATTGTCAAAGAGCAATGTCCTAAAACGGAAGAGGCGTATTTGTGTGTGATGCAAGCCGACGCTTTGGATGAAGCCCGTGAACTCGTATCCCGCATCCAGTCCGAGATGGGATGCGGCAAAATCCCAATCTATGAATTACCGCCTGCAATTGTGGTCCATGCCGGACCCGGCGCGTTGGCGGTTGGCTTTTTTATCTGATGGTATAATTTTGGCGCTCAAGTGCAAATTCCCACAACAGTGGTTTCGTAAGGAGAATTATGTCCGGTCATTCCAAATGGTCAACCATCAAACGCAAAAAAGGCGCGGCAGATGCCAAGCGCGGTGCGGTCTTTACGCGGCTGACGCGTGAAATTGTGATGGCTGCACGCGAAGGCGGCGGCGATCCTGAATCCAATTTTCGTCTGCGCCTCGCAATGGATAAGGCGCGCTCGGAAAACATGCCGAAGGATAATATCGAGCGCGGCATCCGACGCGGCACCGGTGAAGATAAGGATGCTGCAACCTTTGAAGAGCTCACACTCGAAGGCTATGGCCCGCATGGCTCTGCCATCTTGGTTTCGTGCGTGACCGATAATCGCAACCGCACCGTTGCCGATCTTCGTCATACATTTGGCCGGACGGGCGGGAACATGGCCGAAGCAGGCGCGGTTAGTTGGCAGTTTGATCGTAAGTCGTATTTTTCATTTCCATCGAGCCAGATGTCTTATGAAAAAGCGTTTGATCTTGGAGTGGTGGCCGGCGCGGATGATGTGTTGGACGCGGGCGAGTCGATTGAAATAATCGGACCGGTCGAAACGTTCAAGACGATTGCGAATGCGCTTCATCAAGCGCACGTCACGCCTGATGAAGCGGGCCTGCGCATGATCGCCAAACAGGAACTTGAATTGGATGTGGATGCAACGCTTCAAGTGATGAGAGCCGTTGAAGCGATCGAAGAGCTGGATGACGTTCAGGAAGTATTTCATAACGTCAAATTCTCTGAAGAAGCACTGGCTGCCATTGAAGCCGAATAATGAATTGTATAGGGGCGACATTCGCGTAGTACGCAAAGCGTTGTCGCCCCTATTTTTTATTTAATGACTCTTGCTCTTGGAATTGACCCGGGGACAGCTACCACAGGTTATGGGCTGGTGCGCCTTACGCGGGATGAAAGTCTGGAGGCCGTTACTTTTGGCGTGATCTTAACCCCAGCACATACGCCGGCCCAGGAACGTCTGCTGACGTTATATCGTGAATTAAAAAAATTGATCTCGCTCCACCACCCTGAAACTTGTGCGGTGGAGAAATTATTTTTCCAGCGGAACGTTTCGACGGCAATCGCGGTGGGGCAGGCACGCGGCGTGGTGATGCTTTCCATTGCCGAGGCCGGACTCGATGTAGCGGAATATACACCGAATGAAGTCAAACAAGCAGTGGCGGGCTATGGAAGCGCACGGAAGAAACAAGTCCAGGAAATGGTACGTGTGCTGTTGTCTTTGCCTGAAATCCCCAAACCTGATGATGCCGCGGACGCGCTGGCGATTGCCATCACGCATTTGCATACGAAGAGATTTTGAATCATAGATTGAATGATGAATAAAGATAATCAAACCTTGTCAACTAAGAAAGGTGTGCTGGCTGTTTTATCGATTCCCTGGCTGGCAGGCCTTCTGTGCGCCATTGCATTCTTTGTCTTATATTTATTTGTTTTCCGTCCAGGTTATCAAGTGGATGATGACATTACCATGATCCAATTAGCGTCCGGTTATTTGGGCGGCACGCCCGTGCCATTTATGGTGTTTAGCAATGTAATTCTTGGTTTCATTCTAAATCTTCTTTATCGTATGCCCACTATTTTGAATTGGGAAATTCTAATTTTTTTCGGGATCCATTTTCTTTCAGTTTGGTGCCTCGTTTATATCGTTTTCTCTCTGCCGCTGAAATCCGTTTATAAATCTTTTGGGATATTAGTCATCCTTTTATCGGACAGCTTGTTTTTACTCAACATTACATTTACAACAACGGCAACATTCGCGGTGATATCCGGCTTTGTATCGATTCTCGCGGCGACTTATAAACAATCACCGGTTGCGAGGCGAATGCTCCTCTTTGGCGGATTATTGATTCTCGCGGGCAGTTTGATTCGCGTTGAATCTTTTCTGCTCGTCCTGCTTGTCATTTTCCCCTGCATGATAATCATTCATCGTTTCTTTGATCTTAAAAATCTGGTCATCAGCTCACTAACCGCAATTATTGTAGTTGCCTCGTTTTATATTTTTAACATAATTTATGTAAAATCTTTTCCGCAATGGAAATCCTTTTATGCCTATAACGATGTCAGGTCACAACTTCAGGATACGCCGCGGGTTCACCTGTCAAATGTAAAAAACGCATATTACGATGTGGGATGGAACTTTAATGATTACAAGCTGTTCATGAGTTGGTTTTTTCCCGATGAACAGCTGTTTTCCATCTCTAATCTTCAATATCTCGTAATTCATATCCCCGGCACGGAGAAAAATGTTTTCAGCGCGGCGTTATCCTATTTTTATCCCAAGCCTTTTTTTGATGACGTGGATTCTTTTCCCTATTTCTTTATGATTGCGGCAGGGCTGATCGCTTTGGCGATTCATCCGTCGCTGAGAAAAGCTATTTGGCCGCTCGTCGTTCTTCTGCTTACATTTTCAATTTTGATCCTTTATCTCATTTGGACCGAGAAAATCCCTGTCCGCGTTTGGGATTCGTTTCTTGCGACCACATCGGTATTTAGCTTGTTCATTTTGTTGTGGGTCAAATTGGATGCGGATCACTCCCAGCCTAAACTCCAGAAGAGAAACGTTTTAGCTTTTATTGTTCCCGTTTTATTGTGCGCGGCTAGTTTGCTCGCTTTGTATTACGCTGTTACCACAACACAACTAAATGTACAACGACAGACTGCCTATCAAAATGTGTTGTCCGATTTAAAAACTTTGCAGACGCAGGGAAAGATTCAAGACAACGCGCTGATTGTTTCCCCGGCGGTGGGCATTCCTTTGGTGTGGTCCAATCCGATGTTTTTGGATTTGCCTCGCGCACAATATATCGAGATGGGTTGGCTCACATTTTCACCACCTTATTACAGTGTACTTCATGAATTCAATATTAAATCTTTGCCAGCGGGATTTTATGAGAAGGATAACGTTTATTTAATGGTCAAAGCCAATTTCGTAGATAGCGTGATTGAATATATTTTTGATCATGCAGGGGTTGTGGTTGTTCCGCAGTTGATTTATTCTTCGCCCAACTATGATTTTGATCCCGCCTATAACCATGTTGGGTTATATGAATTAATTCTGCAAAAGTGAATGTTGAAATCAAATCCGCCTCGAGAACTTATCGAGGCGGATGATTTTGTCGGGAGAATATCAGGATGCTGGTGGAATCGGCGGAGCGCCAGCCGCTGACGGGCCTGGTGAAGATGCAATCATGCCGGGATGATGCATCGGCCGTGAGCCAAAAGTTGTCATCACTGCCGCACCTATACCAATCATTCCAATGAGGAATTCGGGGATCCAACCGATGCATGGAATCAGGCCAAACGCGCCCACTACAAACATCAAGAGGAAAGTTCCAAAGCCGGCTGAAAGCACGGGTGCCCAACTTTGATGAATGGCTTTGGTAAATCGTTCACCAACTTCCAGACCGAGCGCAATGATGCCGAACAGCCATGCCAGCACAATCAATATCGCCCATAGTAGCACGGCAAGCACAGCGACTGGAATTAAGATCAGAGTGATTACCATAATCACAACCAGAATGACCAGGGCAATTGGTGAAACCAACGTGGTTAGCAAGCCTATACCTCCCGCGATGACTGGCTCAGCAACGATGGCTTGTGCCACGCGGTCCAGTTGCGGTTGCAGAAAGATCGCGAGCAACATGGCTAATGCCGCGAAGATAATCGCAGTTCCTAATACGCCAAAGGCACGCAAGATTGGATTGAAACCCGTTGCAATATTTGGCTGAGGCGCGGGCACATTCGGCGTTGTCGGTGTTTGAGCGTTGGGCGATGGAACGTTCGTTACGATTTGACCGCCAACCTGCGCGCCTGCGGCGCGTTGTAACGAACCACCGACAGTGGTGACGTTTCCCGCCACCGACGATTTATCACCCATCGTCATCAAGCCGCCAATGACCACGGCATCGCCTGTGGCTGAACCGTCCATTACCAAACTTCCGCCGATGATGACCACGTTGCCCTTTACGGTTGCGTTTTCTTCGATGGTGGCTTCGCCGCCGAAGACGACCAAATCGCCATCCAAAGTTTCGCCGCTATTCAAAGTAAAGCTTTGTCCAAAGACCACGCGGCCATCAAGGTTTCCTGTGAAAGCATAAGCAGGGACGACGGGCCATAGCAACAAGATCAATATCGGTAATGCATACAATAATTTTTTCATAGTTATACTCCTTGCGGTGTTCGGGTAAATTGCCAGATGGATAAAACTTCAACAACTCCGAGTCCGCTTACCAAAAATAAGATTACGAGCCATCCAATAGGTGAAATGAAATCCGACAGAAGATGGGTGAAGACACGGCTCACTTCGCTAAATGCCTGAACGGAGGTCAGAATAAAAAGGAAATCGCCGACTACATTCGTGATCCAATCGGCGGGCGAACGCATCACTTCCTGGATGAATGGGCTGGCGAACCAGTAAACAAGCGCAAGCCCCGCCAGAACTAGAATCGTTGTTCCGATGATTTGACGAATACGTGTTGCATTGCGGTGTTCGATCAGACGTACCTCGAAGCGGGATACAAAACCTGCTGTGGGGGAAATCATCCGTGCGGAGTGCAATGCCAGATTCGATTCGGCGATGGCCGAGCAGGTTGTGCAAGTTCGTAAATGGGCCTGCAGTTCGCGCTCTTGATCAGAAGTAAGGTGTTGATCTTCCAAGAGCCAATCTTCAAAAGGCCGGTGATTCATGAGGTCTCCTTTCAGGTTTTGGATGTGGGCCTTCTTCCTGCCAAAGTCCCGCCAGTTCACGCCGCGCCCGATGAAGTCGGGATTTGACCGCACTGACAGTCAGCTGTAATGCCTCGGCAATTTCGGACTCGGAGCAGTCATGCCAATAGCGCATGACGATCGCGGCTCGATCCATTCGATCCAGTCGCTTCAATAAAACTTGTAAATGTTCGCGTTGTTCGCTGTGCATCATTTCCGATTCGGGATTGGGCGCATCAGCATCAGGCAACTCCAGACTGTTTTCATCTTCCTCTGCATCCATTGAGACCATGGAGAATTTTCTGCGACGTAAGCGGTCGATGCAATAATGTGCGGCAATGGATAACAGCCAAGTTGCGAAGGGACGCTTTTGGTCATAGCGATGGAGATGCTGATACGCCCGCAGAAAAGTTTCCTGCGCCGCGTCTTCTGCCGACTCTGCATCACCTAACATGCGATAGCACAAGTTGTACACATGTGTCTGATAGGCTTCGACCAGTTTGGTGAAAGCCTCGTCACTGCCGTGTTGAGCCTGGACCACCCAGACCATTTCTTCGTCCACTTTTCTCCTGATGGCTTTCTACTTTACTTTACGCAATGAGATACAAAAGGTTGCAGAATTTTCAAGAAGGAACCCTCACTTTTTTTGAAGATGGTTCTATCATCCCAATCAATGCAATACTGATCAGCGCAAAAACACCAGCCGAAAAAAATAGAGTCATGTATCCATTCCATGAACCGGGAGCGGCATTGTTGAGCACATCCCACAGCGCGCCAGCCGCGCGTGCGACCACGCCCGCACCGGCGGTTGCTAAATTCGTCAGGCCGAGGTATTTTCCGGCTTCATTGGGTGGGGCAAGCTTGTTGGCGAGAGTCCAGTTAGCGGTCAAGAAGAGACCGACACCCGCACCGAGAATACTTCCAAAGAGAAGAAGCGTTCCCTGTGTGCGTCCAAACCATAATAACACGGATCCTAATGCCGCAATCACACTTGCGACAACCAGCACGCGCGTCATGCCCCAGCGATTGATCGACCATCCGCCTACCGCGGCAAAGACGATCAAAGCAATAGTCACGATGCCGAGCAAAATACCTGTGTCGCGCGGCGGATCGGCCACATTGAGAACATCACGCAGATAATTTTGTGCGAAGGCCTGAATGCCATAAACACCCAGCAGAAAAACGAATCGTTGACCGATGAGCCACCAATACGCGGTGTTGGCGCGGAAATCAATATGGAAGGAATCGCGCATCTCCTTCCACGGGTTGCCTCGTTCTGCACGAGTGGAGGGTTGTTCGGGTGTCCCAAAAATAGTAGTTGCTGCGGTGACCAACAATATTCCGATAATCAATGCCATGACCAGACCGGAAAATTCAGCTTTGGAGCCAAGTAGAATACCTGTGACGATCACAGCCGCGGCGGCGCTGCCCATGTCAATAAAAATCTTTAACCCGCTGGCTTGCGCCAATTGTTCTTGAGGAACAACGTCCGGCATCAGCCCCTGCACCGGACCCTGCGCAATGTTTGAACTGAGTTGCAATCCGAGATAGCCAATGAAAATCCAAGTCAATCCGCCAGCCCAGCCGATGACGGCAAGGAACAAAAAATCAAACAACGTTCCAAGTGTGATCCATGGACGGCGCCTTCCCCAACGCGATGCCCAACTATCCGTCAACGCGCCGGAGAGAGGTTGAATGATGACTGCAATCACCAGTCCAATGGATGTGAGCAATCCGAGATAAGTATTCTTCTCATTGCCGGGCACAATGTTGGCGATGACCGCGGGCAGAACGATCCCATGCAATCCATTCCACATAAAAGACAGTCCCACCCAATAGGTATTCACCACGAGCATTTGTAAAGCCGAAACCCGTTTCTTCACGTGAATTCTCCTCTCAAATGTGGTGGAAGCAATGGCGCGATTCGTTCCATCATGATTTGCGCGGCATGTTTGTCTTTTTCGTCGGATGATAAATTGGGCTCGACACATAGATCATAGGCATCGCCAAAATGAAGACAGAATCCTCCATCTGATTCATAAACAGCAACCGGCGCGAACCTCAGACCTTGGGCGGCGAGAAATAAAGCGAAACGTCCCGCGCCGGAAGGGGGCATCATCAATTTCTCTTTGACCTGATCTCCGCCCTCGGGTGCCAGACCAATGACCGGTTCTTTCGTTTGCTTCACATAACCCAATACCGCGCGCACCGAGGCGGCTCGCGCTTCCACATCGCGCGGACGTGGCGGCATGGGTGGCATGGTCGTGAATCCGTAAACGCGGGCGATCCTATCTGACGCGAAGCGCGATACGGCTCCTTTGATCAGTTCATACCATTTCCCGGGCGCGGTCCATTCGCCTGCGATCACCCAATGAACGGGCGGATATATTAATGACGAGATGGCCATGGCTCCCCACCAGATATAGAAGCCAGCCCGCGTATAATGATTCATGGTCAATACGCAGGGTCCTGTTTGCGGAATATTTTCTTTTCCCAGAACTCTGAGTGGAGGATTTAGTCGTTCAATGCAGAGGCGCGCATCGTCTCTAAAAACGCGCTGATGGTAAAGCATACCATCGCGGATTAAGCTTGCAACTACAACTGGTGCATAGGAATAGTTGGGATAATTCATTCGCCGCGCAAATGATCATCGTGCGTCCCTACTTATCGTCTGCTAGCGACCCGATGGCTCGCAATAATCCAAGCACCAACACGCCCAGCTTCAAGCCCTCACCGGCTGTGATGGCGGTTTCACGCTCATTCTTTTCCGCCCTGCGATTAAGGAGCATCGCCGCCACCAAACCGGTCACTGCCCCGATCATCGTACCGTAAAATAAAGTTCGACCCTTGTTCATGCCACGAGTCCTTTCTTACTTGTGCTCAATAGACTTTTTGATTTGCGACCTGATGAGATCAACAAACAACACCGGTCTGAGGATCATTTCGGTTCCGCGTTTGACATAGCCTTCTATTTGATAAACGAAGCTTTGCGCTTGATTTGAATATGGCGGGATTATACTGATCAGCCGCGCCAACAAATAAATTAGAGCCAATAGGATAATGAGAAATACAAGCTCCGCGATCATAATGGGGAGCACCAGCCAGATCGTTGAAATTGCCGCCCAGCGACTCATGTCTCCGTTATCGCGGAAGGTGGCGATGCTGGTTAGGACAATCACGGCGATGAATACAAGGACAGTCAGCAAAATGGGGAGCAGGATTTGTGTCCACATTTGCTTGCGATGCAATTGATAAGATGGGTGATCGTGGGAGAGCAGCAACTTTGATTTCATTTTGTTTATTTTAACATAAATAGGGACGCAGCGTCGCTGTGTCCCTATCGATTTTTGGAGGCCCGACCGATTTTCTTTTATCGGCGATTGCGCAGAAACGTTGGAATGTCCAAATCGTCGCTATTGATACTGGGTGAGGAGGATGCGGGTTTGGATTCTGAAGCTGGCTTGAGTTCTGCACCGACACTGACGGATTCACTGGGACGAGTAAAATGTGTCGGGAGGCTGGCCGTTTTCTCGGTTCGCGTAGTGAGACGTTCGAGAGCGCGTCGCGGTACGCCACTTCTTTCAAATCCGGTTGCAATGACCGTGACGCGAATCTCATCGCCCATGTCCGGATCAATGACCGCGCCAAAGATCAGGTTGACATCCGGATGCGCGGTTTCGCGAATAATAGCCGCAGCCTGATTGACTTCGAAGAGAGTCATGTTAGGTCCGCCGGTGACATTGAAGAGCACACCGCGCGCCCCGTCAATCGTGATATCAAGAAGTTGACTCGATATGGCTTGTTCAGCGGCGGTCTTGGCGCGATCTTCGCCCGAGCCGCGACCAACAGCCATGAGGGCCGCGCCGCCTTCGGACATGATGGTGCGTACATCGGCGAAGTCGAGGTTGATGAGACCGGGGATGGTGATCAATTCAGAGATGCCTTGAATGCCTTGATGCAAAACTTCATCTGCCATGCGGAAGGCATCCTGCAGGCTCGATTTTTTGTCGGCGATCTGAAGCAAGCGATCATTCGGAATGGAGATAAGCGTGTGCGCATGTTCCTTCATTTTTGAAATGCCGGATTCCGCGGCTTGTGAACGTCGTCCGCCCTCAAAAGTAAATGGACGAGTCACAACGCCAATCGTAAGCGCGCTGCACTCCTTCGCAACTTGTGAAACAACGGGTGCTGCGCCCGTGCCGGTGCCGCCACCCATGCCGGCAGTGACGAAGACCATGTCCGCGCCTTTGAGCACGTTATAAAGTTCATCTGCGGATTCTTCCGCGGCTTTTCGTCCAACTTCGGGATCACCGCCCGCGCCGAGTCCGCGCGTGAGTTTATCGCCGAGGCGAACGCGGATTGGTGCTTTTGAAAGTGTCAGTGCTTGCGCGTCCGTATTCGCCGCGATGAATTCGACGCCTTCAATGCCCTCTTCGATCATGCGATTGACAGCATTCTGCCCGCCGCCTCCCACGCCGATCACTTTGATGCGCGCGAAGGTTTCAACAGGTTGATATTTTTTGGTCGGGTCCATTGGTTCCTCCATGATTTAGTATTAATCGTTAATCAAGATATGTACATGAAGAACGTGATACGATTTTAACATCACGTTCCGGATTTGAGGAGGGCAAAAATGCCCACCTTTCACATCTACTAAGGTAGCAGTCTTTTTATCCAATCTTTAGCCTTATCAAGATTCACATTATTTTCTCCTTTCGAACGGCGATGTTTGCCTTGCCTACCCGGGCCTAGTTCGTGTTCATGCATCGTCATTGCCCAATGCAACAATCCAACACTGGTTGCAAATGCAGGGGAATTCAAGCGATCCACAAGGCCTTTAAGATTTTCTGGTTGTGCTGTGCGGACGTGCATGTTCAGCACTTCACTGGCAACGCGTTGGATGCCGGTCAGCGCACTGGTTCCTCCGGTCAGGACCATACCAGCGGGGAGCAGGCCATCGTATCCCGAGCGTTTGATTTCCTGCATGATCAATGAAAACATTTCGGCGGTCCGCGCTTCGATGATGTGAGCCAAGTCCTGACGGTTGATTTGAACGGGATGATCTTCGCCGAATGGACGAATGCTGAAATATTCTTCCGCGCCGACTTCAGATCGGACGGCGTGTCCCTGTTGCTTTTTGACCTCCTCGGCTTGAATCATTGGCAGACGCAATCCATGCGCGATATCTTGCGTAATGTGATTGCCGCCAACCGCCAGTACCATCGTGTGCCAGACATTGCCGTCCACATAAATTGCCAGGTCCGTTGTCCCGCCGCCGATGTCGCAAACCGCCACGCCCATTTGTCTTTCCTGTTCGGTCAATACCACTTCAGCAGAAGCAAGCGGATTTAACACAAAGTTTTGAATCCCAACTCCTGCGGCACCGATGCATTGCCGCAGATTATCCACTGTCGCGGTAGCGGCTGTGATGATATGTGCTTCCACTTCGAGACGATAGCCGCGCATTCCAATCGGAGCGCGGATTCCCTCCTGGCCATCCACGTTGAAGCCGCGCTGAATGACGTGAATAATCTCGCGGTCGTGCGGGATTGCGATGGCTCGCGCTTGGTCCAAAACGCGCGCCACGTCCGATGCATCAATGACTCCGCCGGGAATAGCAATGGCACCTCGGCTGTTCACGGACGAAACATGTGCGCCCGCCAGGCTGACCAGCGCAGATTCAATCTCAAGGCCGGACGTTTGCTCGGCGCGTTCCACGGAATGGGTAATGACCTGCGTCGCCGCGGCGAGATCAACGATCACGCCTTTGCGAATTCCATCGGACGGTTCGATTCCCACACCGAGAATGCGCACCGTATTCTCCTCCTCAACGCGTCCGACGAGTGTGCATACTTTGGTAGTGCCAACGTCAATTCCTACAACAATCTCTTCCATAATCATTGACTCAAACGATAGTATGGTGCGTTCGAATATTGAACGCTGATAAAAATTGGATAAATACCTCGCTGGAGCAACGAATTCACCAGCGATTTATAGACCAGCAATCTCATGTTCATGTCCTTTGAATCACTTCCAAAATAAGCCTGCCAGCCGCGGCTGTCGGACCAACCTAATCCATAGCTCGGATCATAAGTGAGGGTCGCATTCGATGGAACATCGCGTGCGAGGATCTGGATGGCTTTGACCATATCTTCGGAGACATAAGGCGTGGGCGATAATGGATCACTCGCCGACGGTTGGCCGTGAGGCGGTGAAGCGAGTGCGTTCACGCTGATCAGTTTATCTGCCCCCTGCGGGCCGCGCGGGCGGACAGCAACTCCGTTTTCATCCAGCCATGTGTACGCGCCATTCTCCTGCCATAAGACGAGAGGCTGTCGTTCGGTGACGTTAACGGAAACGCTATTCGGCAAAGCCAAAGTCACTTCCGCGGAGGCCAGCTCCGGGTAGTTGATGCGGATGCGTTTTTCCAATTCGGATGGCAGAATCGTAAAGATCGGCTGTCCGGCAGAATTCAGAACCGCATTGATCTCGTCTGCTGTTATTCGTTGATTGCCGGTGACTTGCGCAACTGATACGCGGAACATCGGCAAAGTCCACGCAAGATAAAGTGCCACACCCAATGAAAGCGAAATCAAGAATGATAGCAAACGCCAGCCGACTTTGAAGCGCGGCAGAGTGATCGCCGGCATATGGATTTGAACGCCTGGCAGTGATAATGCGGCCTGATAACGGCGCCGCGTTTTTGACTGGTTCGCGGACTCCAGCGCGGCATAGCCCATGTTTTCGCGGGAAGTGATGGCCGGCAATGGACGCGTGATCTGTTGCAAGGATTTCACCGCCCGCCTTTGCGTTTGCTGGCGGCGTCGCATTCGGACGGATTCAGCGCGAGACAAAGAATCTTTTTCTCTCATCGCTGACCCCGATAAGTGTGTGATGTGCGGTCGCGCTCTGTCTTGCGCTGGATCGCAAGCTCAATCAAGCGATCTACTAGTTCAGCATAGGTCATGCCGCTGGCTTCCCATAACTTTGGATACATGCTGATCTTGGTGAAGCCAGGGATCGTATTCAGTTCGTTGAGATAGACTTCCCCCGAATCTTTATCGAGGAAAAAGTCCACGCGTGCCATGCCTGCTGCATCAATGGCCTTATAAGCACGCACGGCCAGGTCTTGAATATGAGCTGCTGTTTCGACTGGCAGGGGAGCGGGGATAAGCAGGCCCGAGGTTCCATCAACGTATTTTGATTCATAAGAATAAAACTCGCGGCTTGGCAGGACCTCACCGGGAACCGAGGCGCGCGGATCGTCATTGCCCAACACGCTGACTTCGATTTCACGCACATTTGCCACGCCGCGTTCAACCAGTACGCGCCGATCATAGAGCGCAGCTTCCATCAATCCTTCCTGCAAGTCTGAACGCGTGCGGCATTTGGTAATGCCGACCGATGAACCAAGATTCGCAGGCTTGGTGAAGATTGGATAAACGCTGACTTTCTCTGCTTTTTCGATGATGGCGTTAATATCCTTTTCGATTTCGGAGCGCAGCACAATGACCGATTCCACGCTTGGAATATGATTGGTGCGCATCACGTCTTTGAAGATGCCTTTGTCCATGCCGACCGCAGAACCGACCACACCCGCACCGACATATGCGACATCAGCCATTTCGAACGCGCCTTGAATGGTTCCATCTTCGCCGAAAGTCCCATGCAGAAGCGGAAAGAAAACATCCACGGCGGTTAGTGTCTCGAACTTTTCGCCGATCTTTGTTTCTCGCAAGGTGAAGATGGATGAACGCGAAGGTTCAGTGGGAAGAATGATGCGATCAAGATCATTGACTTTGCTGCTTTCAAATGCGCCGATAACATCATTGCCGGTCAACCATTGACCTTCACGCGTGATTCCAATTTGAGTCACTTCGTACTTTGATGGATCGAGCACCGATAGCACCGAACGCGCAGACATCAGCGAGACCTCGTGTTCGCCCGAGCGTCCGCCGAATATCAATGCGACGTGGAGTCTCTTCCTGTTCACCATTCACCAACCAATTCAATTTCCAATTCCAACGTAATTCCAAACTTTCCTTGGACAGTCCTTTGCGCCAATTCAATCAACGCGCGGATATCGCTGGCCTTTGTCTTGCCATGATTGACGAAAAAGTTTCCATGTACAATGCTGATCTCAGCGTTACCGATGCGAGTTCCTTTCAATCCCGCGGCTTCGATCAATCGTCCAGCGTAATCGTCTGGCGGATTCTTGAACATCGAGCCCATGCTCGCGCCTGGCGGTTGTGTGGACTTGCGGCGTTCGCTGAATTGTCTGATTTTAACAGACACTTCCTCTTTTGTCGCGTTTTTTAAACCAAGTTCAGCGGAGAGTACTATAGCTTTGATCTCCTCGCGTTTCAACGCACTGGTGCGATAGCCGTATTCCATTCTTTCAGCAGGCCAACGTTCGCGACCCAATTCGGTTAATATTTCAGTCCAAATTAAATTGCCAGTCATATCGCCTTCGAATGCGCCGGCGTTGCCATACACTGCGCCGCCTACCGTGCCGGGAACCGTCGCGGCCCATTCAAGTCCTGATAACCCTTTCAACGCGCAGCGATTGGCAAGATTGCTGAACACGACTCCCGATTCAACCCAGACCTTGGGCTGGCTTCCATTTTCAAAGCGGACAGTCTTCGCTCGATTCAATACCGTTATTCCGCGCACGCCTTTATCGCTGATCAATATATTCGAACCGCCGCCGAAGATGAAATACGGCAAACGCTGTTGCCAAATCAATGTCATGATCTCAGCCAATTCGTCGGATGAGGTGGCAGTGATCAAATAATCCGCGGGTCCGCCGATGCGCGCAGATGTATACGGTGCAAGAGAACTATTCTCTTTGACCTTGTCGCCAAATTTCGCGAGCAGAACCTCAACGGGCATTGCAATAGATTTCATCATCTATTCTTCATTCAAATGCTTTATCAACTTCACAATTGCTTTTTGCTTTTCGCGTTTCTCTTTCGCTTCGGGCGATTCCAATATCGTCTGGGCGGCTTCGTTCTGCCGTTCATTATCGGCATGAACTAGAACCATTTTTAACGGGGGAAGGCCTATGGTCTCGGATTGATATACTCGTTTCTTTTTATCGTCCATGAGACACCTCATTTGAAAGTCCAGCCAGCACATTGGCGCTGATTTGATCCGCGTCACCGGCAGAAAGGACCAGCAATACATCATTACGGCGCAAATGCTTAAGCAGGTATTTCGTCGTCTCTTCGAGTGATACGATGAAGTGAACGAACGGATGCGGCATTGCGCTCACCACCTCGGCTGAAGAAAAATCCTGCTTGGGTTCGCGCGATGGATAAATTTCCGTGACAATCACTTCATCGGCGTCTTTGAAGGCACGTGTAAACTCGTAAAAGAGCGCTCGGGTGCGTGAATAGGTATGAGGCTGCCACACTGCCCAAATGCGATGATGAGGATAGCGGGTGCGCGCCGCGGCAAGCGTGGCTTTGATCTCGGTAGGATGATGCGCGTAATCGTCTATGACAATGACGCCGCGCTTCTCGCCTTTTACTTCGAAGCGTCGTCCCGTGCCTTTGAAAAACGAAAGTCTCGCAGCGGCTTCTTTAAGAGGTAGACCCAGCACGGCAATGACAGCCAACGCGGCCAGTGCATTAAGAACGTTGTGCTCGCCCGGTACTTGAAGCGAGACATGAACGGTTTCAAGCCCACCAATATTTGTAGTGGCTTCGAAGGCAAAGCCACCTTGCCCGTTGTTGGATTGCAGCGAACGGGCCTGCATCCAATGCGTTGCGGTGATGGTCATATCGGCTTGAATGTTATAGGCGATGACACTGCGTCCCTCGCGGCGGGCTTTGTTGATAAGTGCCGCCGCACCGCTATCTTCCACACATCCGATCAGTGTGCCGTCCACAGGAAGCAACGCAATGAATGATTCGAATGCAGAGACCATGTCTTCGTAAGTTGGATAGCAATCGGGATGATCGTGTTCCAGATTGGTCACCACTTCGATGCGCGGCTTGAGTCCGAGGAACATGCGATCATATTCATCTGCTTCAATGACGAAGGGGAGACCTTTACCAGCTCGCGCATTGACGTTGTAATTGCTCAGCACACCGCCGACAATGAAAGACGGATCGCGTCCAAGTTCTGAAAGAAGGAATGCAATCATGGCGGTTGTGGTGGTTTTGCCATGTGTCCCGGCAACGGCGATTCCGGTTTTATCCGCCATCAATTTTCCGAGAAAGTCTGCACGCTTGTAAACGGGAATGTTAGCCTGTCTGGCGGCGTTCACTTCAATATTGTCATCGGGAATGGCAGAGGATCGGACGATCCAATCCGCGCCCTGAATGTTGCGCGGATGATGTCCGACGAAAATCGTCACGCCAGCCGCTCGAAGATCCGCCGCGAACGGTGTGAGCGCGCGATCGGAGCCGGTTACAGTGTATCCGCTTTCTTTCAAGAGGCGGGCTATGGCGGAGAGTCCGCTTCCGCCAATGCCGATGAGGTGTACGTGTGTCATGTCAGGTATCAATTCCAGTTTAGATGTATACGACAAGAATAAAGATTAAACAAAGAATGGGTGCGATATAAACCCATGGAATCCCCAGCCAGCGCGGCGGCATGTACGCCATCATCGTTTGAACAGCAGATGCTAAATTTCCGGTGGGTGCGCTGATCACATCCTTGAAGGGATAACCGGCTTGGTCGATATAAAACAATATGGTCCCGGCAATCAAATAGCCGTTGACTGCGCCAAGCACCATTCCGAACAAAGCTTCAACGAGGCGTTCTCGAGTGGCTTTGGATGCTAAATGGGGCACTACACTAACGGTTTGATAACCAAAGAAAGTCAACGCCGCTACAACGGAGGCACGGATCCAGAACAACTCCGGGCTTTTGATATCGAGATTTGAAATGATGGGCAGGTATTGACGCAGGATGGCATTCGCCGCCAATGCGGTGATTACTGAAAAAGCTACGATCAATTCCTTGACCCACCCTCGCAACCAACCGATCACCCCGAACAAAATCACATACATCCAGAAAACATAAATGATGCTCATCATAGGCATTGTCCTCCTAGTTGCATAATCTGCTCGGCAATGGCTTGCGCGGCTTGCGGATGAGATAGCGACTTCATTGCTTTGCTCATCGCTTTGCGCTTGGATGGATTTGCCAGCAGGTCTTTGATCACCGTCAGGAGGTCTGTCTTTAACAATTCATCCTTGATGACCACTGCCGCGCCGCGTTCAGCCAGATAATCTGCGTTGACTTTTTGATATCGCCATGCGTGCGGATATGGAACGAGGATGGCGGGCACGCCAAAAAACGGGAACTCGCCCAAGGTTGAGGCACCAGCGCGGGAGATCACGAGATCCGCGGAGGCGAGCGCTGCGCCCATCTCTTCGTGCAGATAAGGGAACGTATGATAACGTTTCCGTTGCTCAGATGTTAAACCGGCGCGCGCAGTTTGAACGACTTCCCAATCCGATTGTCCGCTGATGTGAACGATTTGAGCTAATTCCAGCAGGATGGGAAGATGGGGAACGATCGCTTCATTGATCGAACGTGCGCCCTTGCTTCCACCGAAGACCAACAAGACAGGTGAGTCATCCCCCAGATTCAGGTTGGTATATGCCCTTTGTTTGTTCCAGGCTGTTAGTTCGGTGCGGATCGGATAGCCCGTCGTGATCGCCTTTCTCGAAAGGTATTTTTGAGAATCCGGTGCGGTAACCGCGATCACATCAGCGAAGCGCGTCAGCGATTTTAAAGCCATACCCGGCTCGATATCGGGTACATAAAGCAATGTCGGTACTCTTCTACCGGCAAATGCCATAGGCCCAGCCACATAACCGCCGGTGAAGAACAAAACATCGGGTTTAAATTCGCGCAAAATTTTCATGGATGCTTTCACGCCGCGCACCAGGGTAAATGTGTTGCGCGGCAGGGCGCGTGGACCTACGCCATGCAGACCCGCGGCGGGAATGGCTTGGAAAGGAATGCCTGCTCGTTTCACAAGCTCTTCTTCCATGCCGCTTTCTCCACCAATCCATAAAAGTTCAAGGTTGGAACTTGAAACATTTGACATCATACCCTTCAAGTGTTCAAGAACGGCGAGAGCGGGATACACGCCGCCGCCGGTTCCACCCGCGCAAATCAAGAGGCGCACTATAGTTTCTCCGTTCTTCATCTGACGTTGTCATCTCGCCTCTTTGACGCGAGATGTTCATTAAGATTCCGATCGAGGCGAGCGATGAGACCAGATTCGATCCGCCCGAGCTGACGAAGGGCAACGCGTCGCCTGAAAAAGGAATCAACCCGACCATTACCGACATGTTGATTGCTGCCTGAATGCCAATCGAGATCACCAGACCGGATGCGATCAGTGTGCCGAGCATGTCGGGCGCGCGGCGTGCAATCACGAGTCCGCGCCAGATCAATAGCGCATACAAACCAATCAAGAAGATTGCGCCTACTACACCCAGTTCCTCCACGATCACCGCAAAGATGCTGTCGGTGGGCGGCACAGGCAATCCAGTTACTTTTGATTGACCGCGCCCGATGCCGACTCCGAACCAACCGCCGTTCACAATGGCTTCGAACGAACGTTGAACCTGGTACGAGGCCTGCGTTGGATCTTTGAGACCCGCGATGAAGGCCGTCATGCGATCATGACCGGTTGGATTGATGTGAACCACGATCCATCCTACAATGATTGCAATCAGCAAAAGGATGGCAATTTGTTTCAAATCGCCTCCTGCCAAAAAGAACAGCAAGCCGCCCAATATCAAGACCATCCCGGCGGTGCTTAAATCAGGCTGTTGGTAAATGAGGCCGCCGATCACACCGAGGATCACGCTTAACGGCATCAGTCCGAATGTAATATCATGAATGAACTGGCGTTTGGCATACAGCCAGACCGATAAATATAAAATGGTAACTACCTTTGCCAATTCAGAAGGTTGGAAAGAACCTTGAAACAAATATCGCCGCGCGCCTAACAGGACTTCGTTGGCTACCAAGACGACGATCAACAAAATGATGGTCAAGCCCATTAAAGGAATAACCAGTCTGCGCAAGCGATGGTAATCGAAAAGGGAAAGCAAAAACGTTGCGACGATTCCGATCGCAAGCCATATCAGTTGGTGTTCGAACATATACATGGCTGAGCCGTATTCCCTAAGAGAATAGTCCCATGATGCTGAGAACATCATGATTAATCCGAAGACTACGAGCGTGATGATCACCACCAACAAAGGCAAATCCACGGCGCGTTTCGGCGTGGCGGCTTTTTGGGCCGGCTGTTCATCAGCGAATGGATGCTCGCTCAAGAAAGTTTCTGTACCCATAAACGGAATTTTTCTCCTCGTTCTTCAAAATCTTTAAACTCATCAAAGCTTGTGCCGCCCGGCGAAAGCAGGACGACATCCCCAGACTCTGCCACTTCACTGGCTTTAAGGATTGCTTCATGAAGATGCTTGACTCGATCGAGCGTAAACGGTCTCTTCGCTGACCCGTCGATGGCTACCGCTTTATTGATCTTTTCTGACGCCTCGCCAAACATCACAACGTGATCCACGCGCTGATGAACGAGATTTGCCAAATCATTCCATGGTAAATTTTTATCGCGTCCGCCGAGCAAAAGCACAAGCGGCTCATCGAACGAACGAATGGCGGCCATTGTACGCTCCGGCGCAGTAGCGATGGAATCGTTGTACCAGCTCACGCCGCGCAACTCGCGAACGAATTCCAGGCGATGCGGCACGCCGCGAAATTCTTCGGTGGCGGTCAGCATGGCGTCGAGCGGAAACCCCGCCGCGTGTCCGATGGCGAACGCTGCAAGAACATTGCTCACGTTATGGTCACCGCGCAATTGAAATTGGTCGCGGCGCAGAAGCGGGATGTCCACGCGATGCTCGTAAAGATACAAAATGCCATCATCAAAATAAGTACCTTCGGCGTCTTCATCTATTTTGCTGAATCCGAACGAATGAAGTTTGCCTTTGACCTTGTTTCGCAAATTCCATCCGCCCGCGTCATCGCGGCCAAGTACGGCAATATCTTTTGATGATTGAAATTCAAGGATACGCGCTTTGGCAGCGGTATAAGCTTCCATTGTGCCGTGACGATCCAGATGATTGGGCGTGATGTTGAGTATTGAGGCCACATTGGGTGAAATGGTCATTTGCTCCAATTGAAAACTCGATATTTCAAGAACGGCAATGTCAGTGGGTTTCATCTCGTCCACATAATTGATCAACGGATCGCCCATATTGCCACCGATATATGCTTTATCACCATAAGCATCTTTCGCCATTTGTCCAACAAGTGTGGTTGTGGTCGTTTTTCCAGCCGAACCGGTAATGCCAATCGTTTTGCATGGCACGGCTTCCATGAAAAATTGTGTATCGTTGGAAAGAGGAATGCCGCGCTGGAGAGCTGTGTTAACAATGGGGAGGTCGAGCGGTATTCCGCCGGAAAGGCACAATACATCGGCGTGATCGAGAAGTTCGATGGGGTGGCCTCCCAAAGCCCAATGGATTGGCAAGCCGCTCAAAGTCGTGCGTGCGGAAGCGAGTTCTGCATCAGAACGCTTATCGCTCAGAGTCACAATCGCCTCATGCTTGACTAACCAGCGCGCCAAAGCCAGACCCTGACGGGCTGCTCCCAAAATAACGATGCGCGTACCTTTCCAATCCTTCATCTCTTACACCAAAGCCAAACCGACTCCAACCATTGCGGCGAGCAAACCGATTAACCAAAATCTTTGCACTACTTGAGTCTCACTCCAACCCAGTAGTTCAAAATGCAGATGAATAGGTGCCATCTTGAAAAAACGTTTGCCTTTCGTAAGCCTGAAATACGCGATTTGAATGACCACGCTGATCAATTCACTGACAGGAATGATCGCGATGATGGGTAGAACTGCCCATTGACCGGTCATGAGAGCAACAACTGCCATTGTCGCGCCAAGAGAAAGCGAACCGGCGTCACCCATGAAAAGTTCGGCGGGATGGACGTTGAACCATAGAAAACCAAATAGTGCGCCGACGAGTGTGAAACAGAATCGAGCAAGATAAACTTGATGTTGATTGAGAGCAATCATCGCATATGCTGCAAATGCGGTGGCGGAAATCAAACCAGCAAGACCATCCAACCCATCAGTGAAGTTGACGGCGTTCGAAGAGCCGACAATGATGAATGCGGCAATAGGAACGTACCACCAGCCTAAATCGAAGTCGCCGCGAATACCGGGGACGATGAGATCGGGCGAGCCAAGTATATACTTCAAAACTATGGCAGTACCTATCCCAAGAATCACTTGAAAGAGAAATTTTGTGCGAGCCCGCATTCCCTCACCCTTGCGCTTGCCGCGAATGCCTTCCCAATCGTCAATCATGCCTAAAATGGCATAACCAACCATCACGATCATCGGGATTAGCACTGATCGCCCAATTCCGCTCTGCGTAAAACCGATCAAGGCCACCGCGTTCAGCAATGCAGTCAGCAACAACACCGGAACTATAATCATCACGCCGCCCATTGTGGGTGTACCCATTTTTACGGCGTGACGTCCCGGCTCATCCACGCGGATAAGTTTACCGATCTTGAAATGACGCAAAATACGCAGAAGAGGTCCACCCCAGATGACGGTCATCATAAAAGATAATCCTGCAAGGCTGAGAGCCAGGGAAACCTGTCTCATCATGATTGCACCTCTAAGGCGGCGGTGATGTTATCCATGCGCAGACCATGCGAACCTTTGAGAAGCACGATATCATCCTTTGATAAATTCTTTTGCAACCACTCAATAATCGGCTCAGCCGTCTCAAATTCTATGATGTGCACGGACTTTACTCCAGCGCGCCGGGCCGCTTCCGCATACATATGAGCGCGCATGCCGAAAGTGATCAATATGTTGGCTACCTGTGCCGCGCGCAAACCGACCATTTCATGTCCCTGACGTTCATAGGGACCAAGTTCCAGCATATCACCCAACACTGCGATCTTGCGCGATCCCCCCACATCGCTCAATAGATTTAACGATGCCAGCATGGATTCAGGCGAAGCATTATAGGTATCATCCAAGATCAATGCACCGGATTCAGAACGAACCGCGACTAAACGTAATTGTGTGTGTCCTTCGCGCAAGCCGTCGAGGATTTCCTGCCAGGTCAAGCCTTCGACCAATCCAACTGCCGCGGCGCGCAGGGCTGTCTCTACGGAATGTCTGCCTATCATCGGAACACGTATGTGCATAGTCTCATGCTTGTAATGCAATTGAAATCGGATGCCTTCTAGTCCGAGACCTTCCACATGGTCAGCCCATAGATGTGATTCGGGCGAAAGGCCATAAAAGAAGACTCGCGCTTTCGTTTTCTCTTCCATCTTTCGCACGAGCGGGTCATCGAAATTTAATATTGCGGTTCCCTCCGGCGCAGCGGGTAAGGCTTGAACCAATTCCGATTTGCCGCGCGCAATGGCTTCTTGCGAGCCAGCGCGTTCCGCGTGAACCGTTCCAATATTGCTGACGACTCCCACTTGTGGTAGGGCGATATTGCATAAAAGAGCGATCTCTCCAGGAACATAAAATCCCATTTCCAATACAGCCCGTTCGTACCCGGACCCGAGGCGGAGAATCGTTAGAGGAAGTCCAATCTCGTTATTTAGATTTCCCGGACTTTTGAGTGTGCGATATCGTTCACTCAACACCTGAGCAATAACTTCTTTTGTTGTGGACTTGCCAACACTGCCGGTAATTCCAATCACGCGCAGATTCAATTTGCGGCGCCAGAAGCGCGCGATCTGTTGAAGTGCGCTGGTTGTGTTATCCACGCGTAGGCAGAGGGGAAGGGTTAGATCAAGGTGAGCGTCAATGGACAGGCCATTGCGTAAGTCGAGGGTCTGCGTAGACGCGTTTACTTCGTGTTGAATTAAAGCAAAAGACGCCCCTCGCTTGAATGCGTCTTCTAAGAAGTCATGGCCGTCCAATCGCTCGCCGGGAATGGCAACAAATAAAGAGCCGGGAATCGCTTGCCGCGAATCAATGATTGCCTCGGTGATCACTGCAGTGGCATTCAGGCGGGTATTGGTCAAAGCTTCGATTGCATCAGCAAGAGTAAGCATGTTTAATGTTGGGCAATTTGTTGACGAATATCATCAGGCGGAATGTTCAGCATGAGAATGGTTTTCTGTGCCACTTGTGCAAAAACGGGGGCAGCGGTTTCAGAACCCCAGATGGATGCCGATGGTGATTCCAGCCAGACATAAATCATAAATCGCGGATCATCTATCGGACCCCAACCGATGAATGAGGCATTGGTTAGAGTTGGATCATAGCCGCCCGGAACCGGGATTTGAGCCGTGCCTGTCTTGCCAGCGATTCTATAGCCTGGCACAGAAGCAAGCGAGGCTTCGTTTTCGATTGAAGTTGCCAATATCTGATCCAAGGTTTGGGCTGTATTCACCGATATGGGCGAGCCTGCATATTGAGCAGGAACATTGAATTGCCGTCCATCCCGTACCATGGCATATAAGACATGAGGCGTAACCATGCGGCTGTTATTTGCAATCGCTGAGGCGGCCATCATGATTTGAATTGGAGTTGCGGCAACGCCTTGACCGAATGCATTCGTACCGAGGTCTGAGGGCGACCAATCCGAATCTCCTGGGGCCTTTAAGCGGCCCGCGGCTTCGTCAGCCAGATCAATGCCCGTTAGATGTCCAAGGCCAAAGCGATTCATATAGCCATAAAAATTCTGAGCTCCCATCTGTGATGAAATCCACGCCATGCAGACATTGAGCGAATTTTGAATACAGCCCTCCATATCCTGCAGTCCCCAAGCCTCGTCATTCCAGTTCTTGATGGTTGCTCCACCGATCAAAATGGAACCTGTATCAAGAAAAGTGGTGTTAGGCGTGACCGTGCTATTATCGAGTGCGGCGGCCATGGTAAGGATTTTCAATACGGAACCTGGTTCATACGGTGTACTGACCGCGAGGTTATATTCACTGGCGTTTTGATAGATGCTTGAATAATTCCAGAATTGGTTAAGGTCCATGCGCGGGGTAGAAGCCATTGTCAGGATTTCACCATTGCGCGGATCCATGATAACGATGGTGCCGCCTTGCGCACCGTATTTTGTAATGGAGTTATCCAGGATTTGTTCGGTAGCGGCTTGCAGATCGCGGTTGAGCGTTAAGATCAATGTCGTGCCGTTGGGAACTTGTGGAATGTCTGCAGCTTGGTTGGGGTCAACCGGCACCTTGACTTGAACTGGAGAACCTGCCAATAGATCGTTGTATTTTTCTTCGACGCCGAAATAGCCGCGTCCTTCGTGGCTCACAAAGCCGATCACATTGGATGCCAATGCCCCTTCAGGATAAGTCCTCTCAGGGTGCGGAGTGAATTCGAGACCAGATAAGCTGCTTTGTCCGCCGGATGATGTTTGTTGATCGGCAGTGATCTTTATTTGTTCCAATGACAGCGCTTTATCCTCATCCACATAATTTGCCAGGATAAGATACGTCAAGTTACCGGGTGGATTTGCCATGAGGTTATAAAGATCGTCTGGATTTAAGCCAAGTTCCACGCCGACCGCAAGCGCAACAGCATGTTTATCTTTAACGTTTCTTAAGTCCACGCCGATTTCGTAAACCGTTTTGTTTCCGGCTAATAAATGCCCGTTGCGATCATAAATCTCGCCGCGCTCGGGGTAAAACGTTTGAACCGTTTGAGCAAATTGAGCGGATTGTGCACGAAACGTGGCAGCTTCGGGGCTGTTCTGAATGTGGACAATTTGAAGGATGATGGAAAATCCTACCAAAGCCAGGACGGTTGTAAGCGTCCAAGAACGCCACGCATATTGTTCTCTCACTGCGACGCTCCCATCATGCTTATCGATAATGACGTGCGAAGACGCTGATCGAACCAGTCAAGCAGAGATTGGGTGTATTCGGGCTGTATTGTTGGAGTGCTGGGTTGCAAAGAAGGCGCGGAGGTAAGGATGGGCGGAGGGGACGCAATATAGTCCGGAACAATGATAAACTGCACTTGGTTGGTTTGTAACGGTTGATAATTCAAGGCAAGAGCGCGTGTTTCCATTGCGCTGTTCGATGTTAATGTAGCGATCTGAGTTTCCAAATCTGCATTAGATTGTTGAATGGTGATAATGTCTGCACTCAGGTTTTGTATTTCGCGGCCGGTGAGGGCGGCACGTGCGGTTACATCCAAGTAAAGCGCGGCAATCATTGACAAGGCTAATACAATCAATAAAAAGGCACTGATCCACCGGCGTTGAACTCGCCAGGGAGCTTGTTTGTATGCATAATGGATAATATCGATTGTTCGTATCATGATCTCTCTGCTACTCTTAATTTGGCACTGCGCGCCCGTGGATTGGCTTCGATTTCATCTGCGCTGGGCGTGATGGGTTTACGGGTAATCTCCTTAAGCGTTGCATGACGTTCAACTTCGTAAATCTTTTCATAAGGCGGATTGATCCAATCCTTGCTTTCATGGCGAAAAAAATCTTTAACAATCCGATCTTCCAATGAATGGAACGAAATCACTGCCAGCCTTCCGTCCGGACGAAGGGCTTGCATCGCGCGGGGCAGGGCTTGTTCCAGTACAGTCAATTCATCGTTCACCGCGATGCGGATCGCTTGAAATGTCCGCGTTGCCGGGTGAACTCGACTATGGCCTGGATACGCTTTCTTGACGATCTCGGCCAACTGCAAGGTTGTCGTCACGGGCCGTGCCTGCACGATCATCTTTGCGATCTTTCTCGCTCGAGGCTCCTCTCCATATTTAAAGAGCAGGTTGGCAAGATCCGCTTCAGGCGCGGTATTGATTAATTGCGCGGCGGTCAGACCAACGTCGCGGTTGAAGCGCATGTCGAGTGGCGCATCAAATTGGAATGAGAAGCCGCGCTCTGGAGTATCCAACTGCATCGAAGAGACTCCAAGGTCAATCATGATTCCATCTACCGCGTCCCAGTCGAGATGTTGCATCGTTTCCAATAGGGAGAGATAGGAGGCCTGAACCAGAACAGCGCGCTTTCCGTAAGGAGCCAAGGTCTCACGGGCAAGTGCTAAGGCCTGCGAATCAAGATCAAATCCGAGCAGGCGTCCCTCTGGTGCGCAGGCCTCCAAAATCCCGCGGGCATGTCCGCCCGCCCCAATCGTTCCATCGATGTAGCGTCCCGGACTTTTGGGTTGCAACGCGTGTATAATCTCTTGGTAAAGTACAGGTTGATGCGATGTAGCCATGATCGCAGTAGAAACGATTTGATTCGTTCCTACGATTTGGATGACAGGTTCAGCGTTGAGAAGCGCTGATTGTTCGCCTCAGTATCCTGGATTTGTTTCATTTGTTCATCCCAGGACGCGGGCGTCCAGATTTCAAAGTAATCACCTTGTCCAGCCACAATTGCCTCGCCGTCAAGGTTTGCAAATGAGCGTAGATTCTGCGGAACAAGAATGCGTCCGACTTTATCCGTCTCAACCGGATAGGCGTTTGCAAAAATTAGTCGGCGCAGCAGGCGAGCATTTGGATCAGCCATGTTCATCGCATTGATGCTTTCATAGACTTGTTTGAAATAGGCGCTGGTCATTACCATTAGACAGCGGTCGAAACCCTGTGTGATATAGGCGCCACCATCCAGCAACAGCTCACGAAAGCGCGCCGGAACCATAAGGCGGCCCTTCTCATCGAGGTTGTGCTGGAACTGGCCTAAGAACATGTGTGCTAAATCCTTTATAAATAGCAGAACGCCGGGCCGTCCGGCGTCTTCCACTTCTTACCACTTTCTCCCACATTGTACATGATATGTGGTAGGAATTCAAGGCTTTTTTAAACATCTAACTACAATGATAGGACTAATATCGCATATGACTATGGAAAAATTGCCCATTTTTCCCATCTTGGAATCATCCCGTTGGAGCGATTACGAGTTGCTCGATAGCGGAGATGGCTTAAAGTTTGAACGCTTTGGGCCTTATACATTTATTCGCCCCGAAGTTCAGGCAATGTGGCGTCGTGGTTGGCCTGAAAGTAATTGGTCTTCAGCCCATGCGATATTTCAACCTACAAATGAAGAAAGCGGTGGACATTGGAGGTTAAACAAAAAAATTCCCGAACGTTGGGAAATGAAATATAACTCGATTCGCTTTTGGGCTATGACGACGCCCGGGCGCCATCTTGGAGTTTTTCCTGAAGTCGCTACACACTGGGACTTTATCGCGGAATCCGTCCGAAAAGCAGATCGGCGTGTAAAAATTCTCAACCTATTTGGTTATACTGGATTGGCATCCTTGGTGGCGGCGGAGGCGGGCGCTCAAGTGACTCATGTAGATGCATCCAAGAAGTCGGTGACGTGGGCGCGGGAGAATCAATCCTTATCGGGGTTGAACGAGAAACCGATCCGATGGATTGTGGACGACGCCCTTAAATTCGTTCAACGTGAAAGCCGACGCGGCGCGCAATACGATGGCATTCTTCTCGATCCGCCAAAATTTGGGCGCGGACCCAAAGGTGAGATATGGGAAGTATATAAATCATTGCCGCATTTATTCGAATTATGCCGTGAGGTTTTAAGCGATACGCCTTTATTTTTGATTGTTACGGTATATGCAGTCAAAGCTTCTGCTATTCATCTTGGACAAGCTCTGCAGGATGTGATGTCCAAAAGTACGGGAAGTGTGGAAAGCGGAGAACTGGTAACGCGCGAAAAATCGGCGGGACGATTGCTGTCGCAGGCCGTGTTTGCGCGCTGGTCAAGTTGAAATTTTTCATGGAGAGGCCCTTATGGATCTTTCTAAGCAGTTAAGCGAATCGTTTGTCAAACACTTTGGTGATAAAGCCTCGTTGATCGTCCGTGCGCCGGGACGCGTGAATTTGATCGGGGAACATACTGATTATAACGATGGATTTGTCTTGCCGATGGCGATTGATCGTGCCATATGGATTGCGGTTCGTCCGAGAATGGATCGCTATGTGCAAATCCGTTCGCTGGACTTTGAGGCTGATGCAGTTTTCTCATTGGATGATCTCAAGAAGGAACAAGGTTGGGCCGAATATCTTAAAGGCGTTGCACATATTCTGCAGGCAGAAGGTTATAAGTTATCAGGCTGGGACGGCATGATGATGGGAGATGTGCCGCGGGGTTCCGGTCTCTCTTCTTCCGCCGCGGTCGAACTGGCTACGGCGCGCGTTTTCGCCTCTGTCAGTAATCTTAAGTGGGATGCGGCTTATATGGCGCGGGTCGGCCAACGCGCGGAGAATGAATGGGTGGGCGTGAATTGCGGCATCATGGATCAAATGGCGAGCGCAGCTTGTAAAGAAGGTCACGCACTTTTTCTGGATTGCCGCTCGCTTGAGATACAACATGTCCTATTACCCGATCATGCCGCGATCGTTGTGATGGACACATCTACGCGGCGCGGGTTGGTGGATTCGGCTTATAACGAACGCCGTTCACAGTGTGAAGAAGCCGCGCGCTTCTTTGGCGTAAAGGCGTTACGTGATGTAAGTTTGGACGAATTTGAAACGAGAAAATCAGGACTCGGAGAAGTTGTGATGCGCCGCGCTCGTCACATCATCATGGAGGATCAGCGGGTGCTCGATGCCATGCAGGCCATGCGAACGAATGACTTGGTTCGGTTGGGAAATCTATTAAATGCAGGTCATGTCAGTTTACGGGACGACTTTGAAGTTACGAACGAAGCGTTGAATCAAATCGTTGAAGCCGCACAGATGCAATCTTCCTGCTATGGCGCACGCATGACCGGCGGAGGCTTTGGTGGCTGTGCCATCGCTTTAGTGGATGCAGGCAAAGTCAAGGCTTTTGTTGATTCAGTGGGGAAGGCTTATCGAGAGAAATCCGGACTTGAGCCGCAAATCTATGTTTGCAAGGCCAGCGCAGGCGCAAGCGTAGTTAGTTAATTGAAAGAAACGTCCCGCTCTGAGATGGATGCGGGACGTTTTCTTTTTGTTTATACACTGCGCTTGGCAGTTTCTCTCTTTATGGATTGGCGTCGTGCCTGCGGCTTCACTTCCTGTTTCACCAGTTCGCGTTTGCTGACAATTTGCGGTGTGATCCGAAGTGCCTCTGCCTGGCGCTTCAAAGCAGAACGAATGATGAGTTCCATGAAACCCTGATGGCCTATCGGATCGTTCAACAAGCAAAAATCTGCAGAGCCTGCGTCATTGGGAGGATAGAAGATTCCGCAATTCGGATTGATCTCAAGCATATAGAATTCGCCGTCTGCGCCCAGTCGAAAGTCACAACGTGCATATCCATTGCCTTTCAGTGCTTGAAAAATCTTGACAGTATATTCCTGCAGGTGTTTTTCGTAATCGGGGTTAGTCACAATAGCTACGCTCATCTTATTGTAGTCAACCCATTTTAGATTATAGTGTTTGAATGATTCGCCGTCGGGGAATAGAAACTCGACAGGCTTGAACGAAATGATATAGGTGGAGTCGTCCGGATCTTCCGCGGCCAGGCAAGTAAATTCGCGGCCCTCGATGAATTCTTCAATCAACGCGCGACCATCATCTTTCATGGTGATTGAGGCTTGCGTCTTTAAATCTTCGACGTTCGTCACACGAGATTCTTTGCGAATGCCGAAGCTGGCATAACCATGTGCCGGTTTGACCAGCATCGGAAAACGCAAAGTGCGTGCCGCGCGTTCCACATCAGCCATGGATTTGACAAAGGTGGATGCAGGTGTAGGCACACCGACCCTCGCCGCGGCCCTCTTCATTTCCTGACGCGTTGGATCGAAGAAAGAAGAATCTGCGCCGGTAAAAGCCGCGCCAAGTTTTTCCATGGCCTTGACCAATTGAATGGCTGATACAGGTTCATCGGGTGTGCCATCGCAAAGATTGAGGAACACATCCACGCCATCATCCATCAAAGCTTCGATTTGGTCTTCCACATTGGTAGGCTGCACAACATGATGCCGCCATTGTCTGCCCTCCAAATGCGGGGATGGATCGTATGGAGGATCGTTCTCTTCAGCTAAACTACTCAAAACACAAATGTACATTTCGTTGCTCTCTTTATGGATCGGATCAATGGATCTTATTGATTGATGATGAATGATGATTCATTGATTCGATAATGTTTATCTTGCTTATAGTCATTCGTATATTACCGCCATATATGGAAATATACAAGGTTTTGGACCCATATGTAGGCTTAAAATATTCTAGTCAACCCAATGTTTGTTGGATCGATATTTTTGATTGCAATATGGTATCTAGTGCGATTCTTTAACATTTCTCAATTTCTTTAACATTCGTCGACGACCCTTTATTGGATTGATTTTTTGAATTAAAGACAATACCTGATTTCATTTGAAATCAGGTATTGTCTGGTCACTAATTCATAAATCTGTAATGATTTTATTTTTGAGTTTGAATCTGTACATCTGCACTCATGCCCCATAGCAGGTTTGGAGGCTGTTGATCCAGTGCAATAGTTACCTTAAAGACCCAATCGCCGTTGTATTTCGTTGCCTTCGGCGCAATCGCAATGACCTTGCCGCTGAAATCCTGATTCAAGGCTTTGATATGTACCGTTGCGGTCTGGCCGATTTTTACATAAGCGATCTCACGCTCGCTCAGGTCTGTTGTTTCTATTTGCAGATGATTCAAATCGCCGATCACCACCGCAACCTGACCGGGTTGAACGAGTTGTCCCAGCACAACATTGATCGTCACAACTGTTCCGTCATAGGGCGCAGTAAGCGTGCTTTCGTTGAGTGTGGCTTGTGCGACCTCCAATGCGGCTTGTGCAGACTCAAGTTGTGCCGCGGCCTGTTCTCGACGTTCGAGGAATGCTTTAATGTGGACTATGTGTCCCGCTATAAAACGTTTTGTGTATGGATAATTCAAGAGATCCACTTGATCTTGTGCGGAACGAATTGCATCTTTTGCTGCGGCAACGGATAAACTTAAATCGGGCGTATTGAGGATAATTAAAGTTTGTCCTGCTTTCACTTGATCGCCCTCTTTTGCATCCACTTCTTTGACTGTGGCCGAGATGAGGAATTCCATTTGCGATGTTTGTGCGGGAACTACGTTTGCGGAAGCCGATACAATTCCGGAGGATGTGATGAATGAATGATCGGGTGTGGGCGATGCTAATGGAGCTGCGACCGTCATCGGGGTTGAAGTGGATGCGCATCCTGTCAGAAGGATGGCTAAGATCAGAACCGTCGTCCAATAAAAATGTTTCATTGTTTGACTCCGGTTATGTATCAGTTTCCGGTTTGAATGGTCACATCGGAGGTCATTCCCCATAATAAACCTTGCGGCTGTGTGTCTAGTTGAATGGTTGCTTTATAAACTACATCGCCGCCGACTGTTGTAGAAATACGAGCCATGTTGCTCACTTTGCCAGTGAATTGTTTATTCAAAGCCGAAATGGAAACGGTCGCGGTCTGTCCCACTTTAACGTTGGGAGCATCGCGTTCGCTTAAATCGGTGGTTTCAATTCGGAATTGGGAGAGATCGCCCATAATGATAACAATTTGTCCGGGCACAACGGTCTCAGCGGGAGAGAGATCGACTTCCGCGATGGTTCCGTCAAATGGTGCAGTCAATGTTGCTTCGGCGAGTGTGGCTTTTGCGGAATCGAGTAAAGCCTGCGCCTTATCAACACCCGCTTGGGCGCCATCAAGATTTTCCTGCGATGTTCCCATGCGCTTCAAGAGATCGACCTGAGTCTGGGCCGAGGCGACATCTGCCTGATTCTCTCTGACTTGGGCTTCCAATACAGCTGTATCCAGCGTTGCCAGAGTCTGGTCTGCGGTCACCATATCTCCAGCCTTGACTTCAACCGTTTTCGCAACCCCAGTTAATGGAAAGCTCAATTGAACATGTTGTACGGGGACAACCTGTCCCGAAGCGGATACGGTGTTTGATGCCGCAGCGGGGTTGACGCTTAGAACCACAGTCGGGATGGCTGTGGGTGTGGCTGTTGAACTGCATGCAGTCAAAACTAACGCAAGAATTAAAGAGAGTGCATAGCTGATTGATTTCATCTTTTCTCCTGCCACAATTTTATTGGGAGCGACTCTCTTTTTCTATCAGACCGTCGTGCAAGGTCACAACTCGATGGGCGTATTTGATGACGCGCGGATCATGCGTTGCAAATACAAAGGTGACGCCGGTTTCCTTATTCAGTTTCTGCATGATTTCCATTACCTGTTTGCCATTCTCGGTATCGAGATTGGCAGTCGGTTCATCGGCGAGAATCAAACTTGGATTGGATGCCAGCGCACGAGCCACTGCGACGCGTTGTTGTTCACCGCCGCTTAATTGATCGGGACGATGATGGGCGCGGTCAGCCAAACCAACTGACTCAAGAAGCTGGTTGACGCGCTCGCGCCGCTCATGAGGTTTGTGATTTTCTAATAGCAACGGCATCTCGACATTTTCATACGCCGTCAATGTTGGAATAAGGGCGAAGAACTGAAAGACGAATCCCAACGCGCTTTTGCGCAGGTCCGCCCGCTGATTGCGGTTAAGTTTCGTTACGTCTTTTCCATTGATAAGAACCTTGCCGCTGGTTGGTTGATCAAGGCATCCGAGCAATTGAAGCAAAGTTGTTTTGCCCGAACCGGATGGACCGATCAATGCAGTGAATTCTCCGTTTTCAATGGTTAAGTCAACACCGCGTAAAGCGCGCGTTTCCACTTCGCCAATCTTGAATGTTCTCGTTACGTTCTCAACTTTTGCAACTTCCATTTCTTTCTCCTTGTTCACTCACATCCTTCGAAAGAAGATTGGTGTGAGAGGTGTTTTATTGTGCATGCAATGCCTCAACCGGCTCAAGCCGAGCCGCGAGGATGGCGGGGTACAACGATGCGATCAAAGTGATAACCAATGCAATGATAGTAAGAGTGATTGTATCGCTCAAGGTTAGCATGGCATAAATTCGATCACCGAGCAAGAATTGGTAATTCGTCCCAACGTTTCCAATATAAAAGCCGACCTTTGCAAAGTATGCGCAAATCAGCCAGCCCAATACAACTCCAAATGCAATGCCCGCGATTGCCAGCATACTTGCTTCTGCAAGGAACAAGCTCATGATGCGCCGACCTTTCATACCAATTGCAGCCATGATGCCGATCTCGCGCGTGCGTTCGTATACAGCCATGATCAATGTGTTGACAATCACGGTAGCGGTGATCGCGAGTACGATTAAATAAATGAGAACCATATAACCATTGGCAAGTTGTTCGGTTTCCAGAACAAGATCATTCATCGTTTGCCAAGTCAGAACCTGATATCCGGGCGATGTCAACGCACCGGCAACGGAGTTGGATAAATCGCGATTGTCTAACATAATAAAAATCGTGCTGGCATGGTTTTGTGTGCCTGTGAAGGCTTGTGCCTTGGCAAGCGGCATCATGATTGTGCTTTGATCGTAAGCGGGCGTGTTGGTGGAAAATATCCCGCGCACCGTAAAGGTCTGTTCATTGACATTGCCGTTGGCGGTGTTGGCGGAGAGATCAATCTGATTCCCGACTTTCACCCCGAGTCTTTGCGCCAGTGTTTGTCCAATCAGGATTCCGTTTTGATCGTCGGGCGTGATGAAACTTCCGGCGATCATTCCCTGGACGATGGGCGCGTTCGCTGGCGAGGCCGGATCAATGCCGTATAGTTGAACGCCGATTGCTTCACTGCTGGTGTTGATGATCCCGCTCGCGAAGAGACGCGGCGTTGCAATCGTCACCTGCGGAAGCTTTTTGATTTGCGCGGCTACATCCTCCGGGTTGGCAACCAAATCTTCCCACTTGAGACTGCTCTTCTCTTCGACATACGACGCGGCTCTTACTTGTAGGTCTCCGCTCTGCAATGCAATTGTGGTCTGCATCGCGCCTTGCATTTCGCCATTGACAATCCCAGCTATAAATAGAAGGAGAGCCAACCCAATAGAAACTGCTAATGCAGAAAGAATCGACCGGCGGCGGTTGCGATTTAAGTTTCGATAAGCCATCTTGAAAATTTGAAACATGTGATCTCTCTTTAACTTTTCTAAACGTAATGTAAAGCTTTGGCGGGCTCGCGTTGGGCCGCTTCACGCGCCGGATAGAGGGCCGCAAGAATCGCAACGATGAAAACCGGCAAGGCTCGATTTAGGAAATTTTCTATTCCAAGGGTGGGATAGACTTTTCCACTGATCAAAGCCAAATAATTGGAGATGCCGGAGAATTGGCTATAATCAATTCCGATCATGCCGAGTGAGCCGTTGAAGATCAAACCCAAAACGAATCCGACTGCGATTCCAACCAGACCAAGCATGGCTCCTTCCAAAACGAACAGGGTCATAATCTGACGCGGCTTCATTCCCATGGCTCCTAGCAAACCAATTTCGCGCGTTCGTTCGTACACCGCCATCAATAACAGGTTGAGAACGCCAATGCCTGCGATTAACATGATGATGAGGCTAAAGATTTCCATAACACCATTCTTGGCGCTGATCGCTTGTTGCAGGTCAGGAAAACTTTGCGCCCAGGATTCTATCTCATCACCGTGCAGGGATGGGGTCAATGCCGCCATGACAGCCGGTTCTTGACCGAGTTGTTCCAATGTGATCACGATCTCGGTGGATTGATTCGGCAGGTCATAAAGACTTTGCGCCTCTGCCAGCGAGACATAAACTGTCTCTTTCTCGATAGTCGGCACGCCGATGTCGAAGATACCGCCAACCGTCATACTGCGTTGCCGCATCTGCTGATGCGTCGAACGACCCACCAGCGTAATTTTGTCGCCGACTTTGACATTCATCAAATCGGCAAGCCCTTTCCCAATTAAGACTACGTCTTGATCGTTGCTGGTGAGATAACTTCCGGACGTGACATGTTGTGCAATCGGACTAATCGGCGCTTCCTGGTTTGGTTCGATGCCGGTGATGGTCACAGAGAACGCGCCTTCTGAGTTGGTAGCCAATCCACCGGTGTTGATGCGGCGAGTCGCGGCTACAACATTTGGAATCGATTGTGCGGCTTGGATGACTGCTGAATCATTTGGCAGCGGCAGGAGCGGCAGGCTATCGGCTTTTTCTGCATAGCCCGCCGCGTGCACGCGAATATTTCCTCCAAGCACTTTAATCGCATTGCCATAGATGGCTTGTGTGAATCCATCCATCAGGCCATCGTACATCATCATCATTGCCAGGCCAAGTCCCATCGCCACAACCACAATCACAGTTCTTCGGCGGTGTCTCCAAATGTTGCGCCATGCAAGACGCAGATATAGTAACATTTATAAAGCTCCTTCTTTAAGCACTCGCTATTGTGCAGAACCCATCGCGCGCCATTGGTTCAGCGCTTTTTGATAAATACCATCTATCAGGCTGGTCCATTTGATGGTTTCTTCCAATCGAATACGTGCAGGATCTCCATGTGGTAAAGCGCTTAGACCTTGTTGAGCAAGTTTTTTCAAAAAAGCAATGCCTTCGAGTTCGACGTTCATTGCTTTTTCCCAGGCTGTTGCTGGGAAGACAAAGTAGGTCGTACGGTCGCCGGGATAGGTGACCTTTTCGGCCAGAGCACTAGTAAGCAGGAGACGAAAGTTGGTTGATATGCTTCCTCTGCTTACTTTAAGGATTGAAGCAATTTCTTCTGCCGAAAGCGGCTCATGGGCTATGAGCAACAGACCCAGGATTCGACCACCAATACGGGGAATACCATAACTCTCGAAGTATCTTCCCATACTTTCAATGAAACTGGTCAATTCAGGACTAAGTTTCTTAAACTTATTTTTTGTGGGAAGATCGCTATTTTTCATGGTCAACTCAGTTGAGTTTTACTTCTTTTAGTTGTTTCAGTCAATACTGAAATCAATGAAATACACATAATTCATAACAAAGGTCATTGAATGACATATTATTCTTTGTGTCCCGTGCTTTGGCTCGGTTCAATCTGGGCTTTTATCGGATGATTCCTAAACAGGCAGAATCTCGCCCCGATCTTTTTCAGGATTAATCCCGTGCGCCAAAAAGCGACCGCGGCCATGCCGTGCGCCAATACTGCAAATAACGGTGGTGTTTGATAAGTGTAATATGTCCAGCATTGACGCGTGGTTCCCCAGAGCTCCAGAAAATAACCAAGTCCGGTTCCGGCGATGAATACCAGAAAGGCGATTCGATAATCAGGCGGGGTAAGAATAAGCAGTGCACAAAGCAATAAAGCTAAAACAGTATATGGCTTGTTAAAGGTGGGAGACACAAAAAACAGCATCAGCCCATAGAACAATACGAAGATCATCCAATAAAGGATTTGATAAACGCACTTGCTTTCTTTTGGCAGAACATAACTGAGCGTGCGTGTGATCCGGTCAATGGATAAAGTAGCAATCGGCCAGGCCGGTATGATCCACAGTGGAGGCCGTTCGCTAGTGTAGTAGAACCAAAGATTGGTTTGTGTACCCCACGCCTCGATCACGAGTCCGCCAATGGTCGCCACCAGAACGATCAGTCCGTCGACGCGAAGATTAGCGCGTGCAACGATGGTCAAAGACATGAATAAAAAAATCCCAATGAGAAGCCAGTCTATATAAAGCCACCATGTTCCATGCCAATCTACATAAGCCAGATATTCCTGTGCTAGCGGCCACCAAATGTAAATGATCAGGAAGATGACGAGCAAGAATCCACTGAGCAAAATGGCGGAGGACTTTGTCCAGCGTATCAGAGGAGGAAGTTTTTGCACGTTGAGATTATATCGAATCTGGGATGGTTCGTTTGTTGACCGCTGTAATCACGGAAGCTATTTGCCGTCAGTGTTGTGAGATCGCCGGGAGATGGTGGTTATTGTAGGTTGGAAGTAAAATAGATGTGCATTGAGGTGTATCTATTTTCGTTGAGGAGGAAACATGAAATATCGACCGTTGGGACGAACAGGTTGGAAAGTTTCAGCCGTCAGTTTTGGTGCGTGGGCAATTGGCGCGGATTGGGGCACGGTCAATGATAAAGATTCGCTGGATGCTTTGAACCGCGCCATTGACTTGGGTGTGAACTTCATCGATACGGCGGACGTTTACGGCGATGGAAGAAGCGAGCGCCTCGTCGCGCAGCTGAAGCGTGATCGCCGCGAAAAAATTTTCATTGCCACCAAGGCCGGACGCCGACTCAATCCGCATACGGCGGATGGCTATAACTGCAAGAACCTGACGCGGTTTGTCGAGCGCAGTTTGAAGAATCTAAAGACCGATGCAATTGACCTTTTGCAATTGCATTGTCCGCCGACCGAAGTCTATTATCGCCCGGAAGTGTTCGGCTATCTCGATGATTTAGTGAAACAAGGTAAACTGCGTCATTATGGCGTAAGCGTGGAGAAGGTGGAAGAAGCGCTCAAAGCCATCGAATATCCGAACGTGAAAACCGTGCAAATTATCTTTAACATTTTCCGCCAGCGGCCTGACGAATTATTTTTTGAACAAGCCAAGAAGCGCAAGGTGGGTATTCTTGCGCGTGTTCCATTGGCGAGCGGAATGCTGACCGGGAAGATGAAGCTAGACACAAAATTTGAATCCAATGATCATCGCAAATACAATCGTCACGGCGAATCATTTGATCGCGGCGAGACGTTTTCCGGTGTGGATTATCGCACCGGTTTGGATGCTGTTGAAGAAATCAAACGCCTTGTTCCGCATTCAATGACGCTAACTCAATTTGCCTTGCGCTGGATTCTGATGTTCGATGCGGTGACCTGTGCCATTCCCGGGGCTAAAACACCGGTCCAGGTGGAAGAGAATTTTGGGGCTGCGGATTTTCCGGCGTTTTCAAAGAAGACGATGTCCGATGTTAAAAAAATCTATGATGAACACATTCGAGAAATGGTTTATTACAATTGGTGAGGTGAACTATGGCTGACAAGATTTTGCGTTGGGGATTGCTTTCGACTGCTCGCATCAATGCACGCTTGATTCCGCCGCTCAACGCATCCAAACGGAACCGGTTAATGGCTGTCGCTTCGAGAAGCCAAGCCACCGCTGACGCGTTCGCGCGCGAGTGGAAGATTCCGGGCGCGCTGGGCAGTTACGAGGCGTTGTTGAACGATCCTGAAATTGATGTGATCTACAATCCGCTTCCAAATAGCCTTCATGCTGAATGGACGATCAAAGCCTTGCGCGCCGGCAAACATGTTTTGTGTGAAAAGCCGATGGCGCTGACCCTAGCCGAACTCGATGCAATGGCTGACGCCGCTAAAAAGTCGGGCCGCGTCCTGGCGGAAGCGTTCATGTATCGCCATCATCCGCAGACGTTGAAGGCCAAAGAGCTGGTGGCTGATGGTTTATTGGGCAAAGTGCAATTGGTCAAAGGCTCGTTTACTTTTATGCTGATGCACGAGAACGATGTGCGGATTCATAAGGAACTGGGTGGCGGAAGCATATGGGATGTCGGGTGTTATCCGATCAGTTACGCGCGCACAATGATCGGTGCCGAACCGCTCGAAGTGTTTGGCTGGCAGGTGACGGGTCCGACCGGAATCGATATGTCGTTCATCGGGCAGATGCGTTTCCCGAACGATGTCCACGCGCAATTCGATTGCGGCTTCGCCTCGCCCGAACATTCGTTTATCGAAATTGTTGGCACGGAGGGGACATTGAACATTCCCGTCCCGTTCCTGCCCGGCAAAAAGGAAAAGATTTATTTTACGCACGGCAAAAAGACCGACACGATTGAGATCAAAGGCCGGGAACTTTACATCGGTGAAGTGGAAGACATGGCGGATGCGGTTTTGCTCGGCAAGCCGCCGCGTATCAGTTTGGATGATAGCCGCGTCAACACCGCAACGATACTGGCATTGCTCAAATCAGCGCAAGGCGGAAAAGTCGTTGCCCTTTGAACTTTCCCTTCAGATAAACGGAAGGAGAAAAGTCCAACGATGAAACCAATCGTCAAAGCCCTCATACAGCGCTTTGTGCATTCCGCGATGGCTAAAAGAAATGTGGAGTTTGAAGATGGTTTATACGCTGGACTATGTGGCTCGGGTTCTCCGTTGCCGGATTTTCATCGCGTCGGTTCCTGCATCGCTGTAGTGGCTGGAAAACATTTCTTTGTTGTGGATGCGGGCGAGGGCAGTACCCGAAATGTTTTGCTGATGAACTTGCCGCTCATCAGAGCCGACGCGATTTTGTTGACTCATTTTCATTCGGATCACATCGCGGACTTGGGCGAGATGATGCTCCAACGTTGGGCAGGCGGCGGAAACAAAACTCCTATTGATGTGATCGGACCGATGGGCGTGGAACGCGTGGTGGAGGGATTCAATTTGGCGTATCAACTCGATGCCGGATATCGGGCAGAGCATCATGGCGCTGAGACAATGCCTCCTTCTGGCGCTGGTGGAATCGCAAAACCGTTTGAATTGTCCGCAGAACTAAATGCATCAGTCGTTGTGTTCGATCAAGATGGCGTGAAAGTTACTGCCTTCAAAGTAGATCATCGTCCTGTCGAACCTGCGATTGGTTATCGCTTTGACTATCAAGGTCGATCAGTGGTCGCGAGCGGCGACACGGTTTATTCGGAATCGTTGCTCGAACATTCCAAAGGCGCAGATGTGCTTTTTCATGAAGCTTTGAATGCGGATATGGTTCAGTTGATGAACGAGAATGCGGGCTTGGTAAATTCTCCATCCGCTAAAAAAGTGACGCACGATATTCCCAGTTATCATTCGACGCCGGAAGACGCGGCGAAAATTGCGTCTGCTGCGGGCGTGAAACATCTCATCTATTATCACATCATCCCGCCGCTGCCTTCACCGATATTGAAGAACTTATTTCTTGGGGACGCCAAAAAATATTATCGCGGACGCATCACTTTGGGGGAAGATGGAATGTTGGTTTTCTTGCCAGCGGATTCTGATCGCATCGAAATCAAGAATGTTCTTAAATAGGGAAATTCAGAAATGAATGATCATAGAAATTTAGGTAAATTACACTTTATTAACAATGAAGTTGACGATGAGATAAGTATCTATTGGGTTATGGTTAGTGGTAGTTTAGAGAAAAAACTCTGGGACGTAAGTGTAAGTTTTGCTAAGGATTTTACGGCCTCCGATAGAGCATTAGGGCTCTTAACAAGTGCGTTGGAAAATCCTGCCGTTAGAGTAGTGCTTGAATTAGAGGATGGAAGAAAGCTTGAGGGTGTGGTCCAAAATATTCTTGATCAAGCTGATCAAGGAGTAATAGAAATTTGGCGGAGGCGTTGCAATGCAGAACGAAGTTGACTTTGAATGGCTCATAGATATTGCCTTGTGAATAATAAGATTCGTATGAATAATTTTCCCCGATTTATGCAATTTCTCAAGCTCTATTGGGCAGGGATTATATCTTTTTTATGTACAACCGCGTTCTTTGTCCTTTACCTTGCCGTGTTCCGGTTGAGTTATCTGGTGAATGATGATATTACTATCATTTCTTTGGCCTCGGGTTACTTGGGCGGAAAGCCGGTTCCGTTTACGGTCTATAGCAATGTAATTTGGGGATTCATTCTGAATGCATTATATTCGATCCACACCAACCTTAATTGGGAAATTTGGTTGTTCATGCTGGTTAATTTCCTATCCGTGTGGTCCCTTCTCTATGTCGCATTATCCCGTCCCCTGCATAATATTTACAAGCTTGCCGCTGTATTGTCTATCCTGACTTGCGATGGCTTTTTCTTGATTAACATTACTTATACGGAGATTGCCGCGTTTGCGACTCTTGCGGGATTCTGTTTGATCCTTATGACGGCGTATCCTCCAATACTTTTGAACAGATGGTTATGGATTTGCGGAGGTTTCTTAATTCTGATCGGTAGCCTTCTCCGTATCGACGTGATTTATCTTGTTCTTCTGACAATTCTCCCATCTGCATTGATGCTATATCGCATTTTTGACAGGAAGAGATTGGCTTTTGCATTTGCGTTCACCAGCCTCATGGTCGGTGGTTGTTATGCATTTAACGAAATTTATGTCGGAGCACATCCAGACTGGAATTCCTATTACATTTATAACCATGCCCGATCGATGATTCAGGATACACCCAGAGCTCACATCGAAAATATAAGAGATGCTCTCCCCGCTGTCGGTTGGACTGGGAATGATTACACGTTGTTTATCAACTGGTTCTTCCCCGATCAGAAAATCTATTCGCTATCTAAACTCCAATATCTGGTGAATCACGTTTCTGATAATGAGAGTAGTATAAACGACGCGGTCATGTCCTATTTCCATTTCCATCATATCTTTAACGCTCGTGATACCTTCCCCTACTTATTGGTCATTACTGCCACATGGATTCTCGCGCTGGCGCATCCACCGTTAAGGAAGGCCCTTCCAGCACTGGCCATGCTGCTGGTTAGCTCTTTGATCTTAATCCTTTATCTCGTGTGGAAAGAGAATGTCCCGCTTCATGTTTGGTACTCCTTCCTCGCGACCATAGGGATTTTTGGTCTCTGCGTTCTGAGTTGGCACATAAACGCGGCTAAGACCAATATCCATGCCGAACAAAAAATCCTTTCACTAGTGGTTCCATTGGTTGTTCTTGTTATGATTTCAGCCGCTCTTATTCTTGTTCTGTATTGGGCCTCGATTGAAACGCGAGAAAATATTTCAAAGCAATCGACCTATCAACAAATGTTAGCGGAGCTGGATTCCCTTCAAGCCAAGGGGAAGATTACATCGAATGCCCTGATTATTTCGCCTGCTATTGGCATTCCTATTGAGTGGTCAAATCCATTATTTTTGAATTTGCCTCGCATTCAATATTTTCAAATGGAGTGGCTCACATTTTCCCCTGCCTATGACGAAGTGCTTCAAGATTATGGCGGGCAGTCTTTGCCGGCTGGATTTTATCAGAATAATAATATCTACCTGATCACAAAGACATCCATGGTTTCTGGCGTGATACAGGCAATTAAAGCGAACGAGGGAGTTAAGGTAAGTGCAGAGTTCATTTATCCAACAGGCGGTCAATCCGATACCTCAGACGCTTTCAATGGCGTGGTATTGTACCGTTTAGTACAGCAAAAGTAAGGGGATATCGGTTGAGTTGCACATAAAGATGAAAGCCTTGCAGGAACAGGCTTAATTGAATATGATTCAATAACTTGACTTTAGAGTAGCAGGATAGAACACAAAGAAAGTGCAATTGAACTGAACCTTAAAAACAGAAAAGCAAATACCAATTATGGA
>Ga0209039_10000253_pt1 | contig 50918 bp, 40 predicted proteins | sample BogFormECP12_OM1_FD_188238 | JGI IMG/M metagenome (GOLD analysis project Ga0209039, IMG submission 188238) | Bog forest soil microbial communities from Calvert Island, British Columbia, Canada - ECP12_OM1 (SPAdes) (version 2) | ecosystem: Environmental > Aquatic > Freshwater > Wetlands > Bog ...
GGCTGGCTGCAGTTCCGGTGGTGGCCGACTTCGCGCCACTGACGGTGCTGGGAAGCTTGCTGCCGGTGTTCCCGGGGCTAGCTGCAGTTCCGGTGGTGGCCGACTTCGCGCCACTGACGGTGCTGGGAAGCTTGCTGCCGGTGTTCCCGGGGCTAGCTGCAGTTCCGGTGGTGGCCGGCTTCGCACCGCTCACGGTGCTGGGCAGCCTCGAACCGGTGTTGCTGCCGCCGCCGGCATTGACTGTGCCGGGGGTCCGGGTGCCAGAGCCGGCGGCTCTGGGAGTGGCAGCATTGCTATGAGGTTGTGCAGCGGTAGGTTGTGCGGACCTTGCCGGTGCTGGCTGGGCCGTCCGGGCAGGCGCGGCCTTGGTTGGAGCACTCTGACGGTTGTTGTTGGTTGCCGGCTTTGGCGCCGGTTTAGACTTGTTATTCTGATTATTCTGAGCTTCGGCAGACGCCGAAACCAGGATTAGTGCCAACAGGCAAGTGAATAGCGTCCGCATGATACTCCTCCCAACGCGCTTTGTCCGGATTTCCTATTGTGGAGTTCCGGGTCCTATTCAGTATAAACCCGACCGCCGTCCTTTTGGTCCTGCGAGTCGCGTTTTGCCTCCGGGAGCCGTCTTCGCCCCGTTGAGGCCGAGAAGATCGGCTTCGATCTTCGTTGCAGAAATGGGAAGCTCGAACGGCACGTGGAAGGAACAGCAGGTGCCCGATGCAGAAAACCTTTGCCGCCCACCGTTGTCCGATCAAGTTTGACACGTTGTACAGCTTTTGTTATCATCCGTTTGCGAAGGTGGTCCATGGGTAAACCGTCAGTTTTTTCTTCACGGCTCTACCCGGCAAGGAGTACGTGGAAGTACACCAATGACGACTACGCTCCTCCAAAGGCTCCGTAGTAATCAGCCCCGTGTTCGATTGATCGTCGCCGCGCTGATGCTCACGTATCCCGCGGTGCGTGCCTTTCAGACCTCATCCAGTACCGGATCACCGCCTGAAATCCGCTACCCTGCGCAGGACGTGGGAGTCGATTCGCTGGTACGCCGCGCCCAGGAACAGAAGCAGGCCGCAACCCAGTACCCCGTTGTTCACGATTTCCATTTCGAAGACAAACTTCCTGAAAGTGGCATCACGTTCCGGCAGCGAATTGTGGATGACTCCGGGCTGAATTACAGGCCGGTTCACTACGATCACGGCAACGGAATCGCCGTGGCGGATGTGGATGGCGACGGCCTTTATGACATCTACTTCGTGAACCAGGCGGGGCCGAGCGAGCTATGGAAGAATCTCGGCGGTGGCAAATTCCGCAAAATCGATAGCCCTGCACTTTCCTTGTCCGGGCGCATCGGAGTGGCGGCTTCGTTCGCCGATATTGATAACGATGGCGATGAAGACCTCTATGTCACCACAGTACGTGGCGGCAACGCGCTATTCGAGAACGACGGTCACGGGAACTTCCGCGATATCACGCGCGAAGCCGGCCTTATGCATTCAGCGCATTCCTCTGGCAGCGTGTTTTTCGACTACGACAACGATGGCAGGCTCGATCTTCTGGTATGCGACGTGGGGCAGTACACGTCGGACAAGAAGGGCGCTCAGGGCCAGTTTGCAGGATTGCCGGACGCGTTTTCCGGCCATATGTATCCAGAGCGATTCGAGCACCCGATCCTCTACCGCAATATGGGCAACAACAAATTTAAGGACGTGACCGCGGCGGTGGGGCTCACGCCACATGGATGGTGCGGAGATGCCGCCATTGCGGATGTCAATGGCGACGGCTGGCCCGACATCTACTTTTTGAATATGATGGGCGCGAATCATTACTACGAGAACCAGGGCGGGAAGGGTTTTGTCGAGAAGACTAAGACCTATTTTCCGAGAACCTCCTGGGGCGCCATGGGGGTTAAGTTCTTCGATTACGATAACGATGGCCGCCTGGATTTGTTTGTCACCGATATGCATTCAGACATGATGGAAGATGTGGGACCAGAGCTGGAACAAAAAAAGGCTCCCTCGCATGCCCCAGAAAGCTTCCTCATGGGTCCGGCCTCCAGTTTCGTGTTCGGCAATTCGATGTATCACAATACGGGAAAAGGTCCGTTTGAAGAAGTTTCCGACGCCATGGGCGTAGAGAACTACTGGCCGTGGGGACCGAGCGTCGGAGATATCAATGCGGATGGATGGGATGATATCTTCATCGCGTCGGGCATGAACTTCCCTTTTCGATACGGGATCAATTCCATGCTCCTGAACGACCATGGAAAAAGATTTCTGGGCGCCGAGTTTCAGTTAGGGATTGAGCCGCGCCGCGGGGGGCGTACTCACACGCCATGGTTCCAGTTGAACTGCTCCGCCATGCCTCCGGATCCGCAGGGATTCATGCACCAGATTTGCGAGAACCATAAGGGCATAGTCACGGTTATGGCCCCGCTCGGGAGCCGGTCTTCCGTTTTGTTCGATCTGGATAACGACGGAGATCTGGATCTCGTGACCAACGATTTCAATTCGGAGCCTCAGGTTCTGGTGAGCGATCTTGCGGAGCGCAGACCGATCCATTGGCTGAAAGTGCTGCTGACCGGAACTGCATCGAACCGCGATGGTTTGGGCGCCACGGTACGTGTGGTCACCGCGGGCGGCGCAAAGTATTTCAAGTACAACGATGGCAAGTCCGGATATCTTTCGCAAAGTTCGCTGCCGCTCTACTTCGGGCTTGGTGACGAAAATGTGGTTTCACGCGTCGAGATTCATTGGCCTTCCGGCCGCGACCAGGTTATTACACAAAATCTGCGCGCGAACGAGGTCTTGCGAGTGACGGAACCAAAATAATGCGCGCGGCGGGTCTCAGATTTGCGATCCTTGTCAGTCTGCCGGGTTTGCAGGCTCTCGCCCAACCTACGTCCCCCTGGGACCTCGGCGCGCGACTGGCGAAGCAAGGTAATTGCGCTGCCGCTGTTCAGACGCTGACTTCGGCCTTGGCAACCGCCGCCGCGCCAACTGCTGATCCCTATTTGGTGCTTTCCGATTGCGATGTACAGATGAATCGACCGGCGGATGCCGAGCAAACTCTTCGGAAGGGACTTTCGGCCCATCCCGCCAATCCTGCCCTGGAGTTGGCCCTGGGTGAGTTACTGATGGATGTACAGCCCTACAGCCTGGAGGCGGGGCAGTTACTCGAACATTACGTTCGCACCGTACCGCGCGATGCGGATGCAAGGCATTCTTACGCACTGTGGGCACATACGAATTTGCGCGAACGCATCTGCGTGGCTCAGGAAAAGGCCGCTGTAGTCCAGCCCGACCTCGATGACAATGAACTGCTGCAGATGAATACCTTGTTGGGGATCTGTTCCGCCCGAGTCGAAGATGCGGCGGAAGCGCGTGCCGCGTTTCGACGGGCCAACGCAGTCAATTTACGCCAGAAGACCTACGCCCAAGAGGCGGCATGGGAGTACGTTCAATTCCTGGTGCGCTTCGGTAAGGATGCGGAGGTTCAGTCGATTGTCGGGGAGATTCTCGATCGCGTTCCCGGGTTTGGGCCGGCCCGCCTGGAACGGGCCAAATACTTCGATCGGGAGGGCCAGCCGGATAAGGCGGCTGAGGAAGCGCGGCTGGTGCTGCAAAGTGCGAGAACCGATTTGAATGATGAGCGGGCAGCTCACGGGATTCTTGCGCGGTCATATACTGCACTAGGCGATACGGATAACGCTTCCCGCGAACAGGCCTGGATCGAGGCCCATCCTAAATCTGAAACGCGGGTTAAGTGATATTCCCCACCGGCCCGCGAGCTTTGAACAGGTGATGAGGCATGTGGTTCTCACACCTACCCCTGTCCGAAAGGGCGAACACCGCCCGCTCATCTATGATCGATTCACCCCCCGGCAATTGGGAGATTATGTGGAAACCCTGATTTCCGGCAGGTAGCGCCGATGCGCTTACAACGACAGTTATAATGGGACCCATGGCCGCAATGCGCTATGCTTGCCTGATCCTCGGTGTGAATTTGCTGCTATTTGCGGTCTACAGCGAGCAGGCCGCCAAACCGCAGCCCCGCGAAGCCGGCCGGGTGCAGTTCAATAATGTTGCGGCGGAATCGGGCATTACCTTTCGCCACGACAACGGGGCTTCGGCCGAGAAGCACATGTTCGAGACCTTCGGCTCCGGGGTGGGCGTGATCGATTTCGACAACGACGGCCTGCCCGACCTGTTTTTCGCCAACGGAGCCGACCTGGCCCACGGCAAGCCATCGCCTGGCAATGTGCTCTATCGCAATCTGGGCAACTTCAAATTCGAGGATGTAACTGCCAAAGCAGGTGTCGCAGGCAATGGGATGTTCGCTACCGGCGTGACCGTGGGCGACTATGATAACGACGGCTACCTGGATATCTACGTCACGGGCTTCGGCGGTAACCAGCTCTTTCGCAACAATGGCGACGGGACCTTCAGTGACGTGACGGCCAAGGCTGGAGTGGGCGCCAGTGGGTGGAGCAGCAGCGCCGCCTGGGTGGACTACGATCGCGACGGCTACCTGGATCTGTTTGTGGGACGCTACCTGGATTACGACCTGCGCAAGCCGCGGGTCTGCGGATATGAAAAGCCGGGCTACCGCATGTATTGCGATCCGAAGCTGTTCGAGGGGACGCCGGCATTGCTATACCACAACAATCGGGATGGCACGTTCACGGAGGTCTCCCGCAAAGCCGGCGTGGCGAACCCGGCGGGAAAGACTTTGGGGGTGGCCATCGGCGATATCGATGGCGATGGATGGCCCGATATTTTCGTGGCCAACGATACTGTCCGTAATTTTCTCTACCACAACAAAGGCGACGGCACCTTTGACGACATTACCTACAGCGCCGGCGTAGGTTACGACATGAACGGCAACGCTCTGTCCGGCATGGGTGTCGAGATCGTGGATCTCGATGGCGATGGCTTACCGGACATCTTCTTTACGGCCTTTTCGGACCAATACAACCCGATCTTCCACAACCTCGGAAAGCTGCTCTTTGAGGACGGCACGATCAAAGCCGGATTACCATCCAGAGTGAAGACACTCGCCTTCGGCGCCAAGGTCTTCGACTTCGACAACGACGGTTATCTGGACATCTATGTCACCAACGGACACATCATCGATAATGTGGCACTCTTCGACCCGCAGATTTCTTACCGTGAGACTGACCTGCTTTACCGGAACCTTGGCGGCGGCCATTTTCGCGACGTCTCGGCGGAAAGCGGTCCGGCGTTTCGCATCCAGCACGTGGGCCGCGGTCTGGCGGTGGCGGATTTCGACAACGACGGCGACCTGGACGTCGTGGTGAGCGATTGCGGCGGGAGCCCGCTGCTGCTGCGCAATGACGGAGGCAATCGCAATCATTGGATCGCGCTTCGCGCCCGCGGTCGCGAGAGCAATCGTTTCGGGATCGGCGCGAAGGTGCGGGTCACCAGCGGCGGCCGGACCCAGTTGCGGGAAGTCAATCCTTACGGAAGTTACCTCAGCACCAGCGACACGCGTTTGTATTTCGGGCTAGGCAGCGCAACCCTTGCTCGCATCGAGATCGAGTGGCCCAGCGGGAAGAAGCAGGCGATCGACAGCGTTCGCGCCGACCAGGTTTTGCTGCTGGATGAGGCCGATGCGAAGCGCTGAGAGCCTCAGGTATAATCTGACCATGCCGCGGCTCCCGATTGCGGTTGTCCTCCTCGCTTCATCCATGACTTGGGCGCAGACTCCTCGTGCCGATCTGGAGGGCGCGCAACTGGGTGTTGCCGCCGAACACCTGCAACAGGGGAAAGCCGAACAGGCGATCCGCGAGTGCAAGGCCGTGCTGGCGACCAATCCGCGCTCAGCGCCCGCGCACATGCTTCTGGGACTGGCGTATCGCGCGCAGGGGTCGGACATGATCGGCATGGCCAAGGCGGAATTGCATGAGGCGCTCGATCTCAATCCGGACCTTCTGTGGGCGCGCTTCTACCTGGCTCGGTTCTATCTCGACCAGGGCTTGAACGAGAAGGCCCAGGAGGAACTGGAGCGCGGTCTGAAGCAAAGCCCCGGTGCACCTCCTTTTCTTTCCCTGCTGGGTGAAGTCCGGCGCGAACTCGGAGATCCTGCCGCTTCTGTGGAGTTGAACCGCAAGGCTCTCGAGGCAGACGCCAACACCATGACCCCGGTACATTACTTCCTGGCGCTGGCTTATCTGGACCTGAAACAGGAACCGGCCGCAATGGCCGAGTTCGAAACAGCGATTCACTCGCCCGACGTCACGCCGGAGATGTACACCGCGCTGGCGTCGCTGTACATCAAGAAGCAGCAGTTCGCCGCAGCGGAAGATCTCTGCCGGAAAGCCATCGCGCTGGACCGCTCGCAGCCCGACGCATACCTCAACCTGGCGCGCATCTATAACGCCCAGCACGCGAGCGACAAGGCGCTGGAGGCTGTGCGCGCCGCTCTGCCGGAGGGCAAGCCGGTTCCCGCGTCCGGATATTACCAGATCCTGCAGGCGGATCTCGCGGTGGAACGTGGCGCCGCATACACGGCCAAGAAGATGTACGATCAGGCGATCGAGCAGTATGCTCGCGCGCTCGATTTCGATCCGCAGCGCGCCGTCATCCACCGGCGCCTGGCGCAACTCTATCTACAGAAGGGAGACCCAGCCCGCGCCGCTCTGCATACGAAGGAAGCGGACAAGCTCGAGAAAGGCCAAAGGTAGGACTGGCGTTCCTTTGGACCGACCGTCCAGGTCTGACGGCCCTGCAGAACCGGATGCGGTGCAGCAGTCCGGCGAACCGAGAGCCGCCACGCAGCCTGTCGAAGGCCGGATCAACCTCGAGGTAAACCAGTACGGCCGACCGGTAGTCGAAAGCGGTCTGCAGCCGGTAGAGTGCCTGGTCCTTTTTCCCAAAGCTACATGAATGACCGCCTGCCAGTGCGGCGGCACGTAGGAGACCCAAAACCCGAAAACGAGACAGCGGGAAAGTTGAGTCAGGAGCTCGGTGAGATATTCGCGCTTCAACGGGAGACGTTAGAGAATGGGCACGCGGATATCATCCGACGGGTCTATAGGGGCAAGTTGGACACTCCAAAAACCTTCAACTCTAGGCGATTGGCTGCTTTGGGTGAAGGGCTTTCAACATGGATTCGAGGGTGGCTGGAGATGCTCCCGAGTGGCAAGCCGGATGCGTGGGTAATTTCCTTCCGAGAAGGTGGTCAAGGACAACTGCTGGAGGCGCCACTTCAAGCCGCATCTTCACGGGCTTGGTTGGGTCAATTTCCAGGTCCTCAGGAGAACCCACTCGATCTTGTCGGACGAGATCGCGGTTGATCCCCAGGTACGGGCCGACCACATGGGACACTCCGTCGAGGTGAACCAAAACCACTAGGCAACAAGGCCTTTAGAATATGGTGCGCCCGGAGAGACTCGAACTCCCGGCCTACTGGTTCGAAGCCAGCCGCTCTATCCAACTGAGCTACGGGCGCGCATTTCTTGCAATAAACTTAACGCCAATCCAGTGCCGCATTGGGGCGCCGGCAATTGATGAGCGCTTTGACGATTTTATCAAAGAACGGAAGGCCGGCCGGACTCTTTTTGAAGGGCTGTTCGAGAATTACTACTCCGGCCAGCTAGAAGAGATTAATACCGACAAATCTTAACATCCAGATGACTAGCCATATAGCGATGACAGCCACAACAATATACCTGATCCACTGCCTTGAGGTCCTGGGTTCAGTCTGGTTCTCCACTCCTCTGTTATACCGCCCCCGGGCTAAAGGCGCGCCCGGTAATGCTCCACTTGCAGGATCGCGGCTTTGCATTCCTTGCCGTCGGCATCCTGGATAAACAGGTGCCTGCGGTCGGCCGAGAAGCGCATCGGAACGTACAAATCCAGGTGCAGCGGCATGTCGGATACCACCAGATACTCACGGCCGAAACCTCTGACCCGATATACGTACTGCTTGCGCAGGTAGGCGCGTCCGGTGGAAACGGTTTTGCGGGAGAGGATTTCGCCGTCCTGCCAGCGGCGCGGCACGACCGCGGCGTCCAGGGACGCTGGAACCAGCAACGCGAATAGAACGCCGGCGATTGTGAGGCGCCGCGCCATATTATTATGGCCTCTAAGATCATTCTAGTCCTAAATTGCTCCGAGAGAAAGCGGAATTCTTGCGTAGATTTAGGGCTCAAGCGGGGCGTGATATCCGGCACGCTATTTTCGCAGAAACAGCGACACCGCCATGCCTATCCCGATGCAAATCACCACACGGCGGACCGCTGTGCGGCCCAGACGGCGCGCCACTCCGGCGCCGGTGAACCCGCCGGCGATCGCCGCTACCGCCATCAGCACCACGTAGGGCCAATACACCATGCGCGCCCAGATGAAATAAGCCGCGGCGATACCGTTCACGCTGCCCCCGAACACCACTTTCAGGCCATTCATTTCGTGGATGTCGCGCAGCCCCAGGATGCTCAGCGCCGCCAGCATCAGGATGCCGATGCCGGCGCCGAAATAGCCGCCGTAAAGCCCCACCGCCAATTGGAACAGCATGCCGGCGGTCATCCAGCGGGCCGAGTGGCGGGCCGGCTCCGAACCCGTCCCCGAACCCGTGCCGACGTAGCGCTGCACGGTCTCCTGGGCGGCGAACAGCAGCGTGGCGAAGAGGATCAGGTACGGCACCAGGCGGTCGAAGGTTGCCGTGGGTGTGTAACGCAGCAGGACAGCCCCGGCGATGCCGCCGATCAGGCTGGGGAAGATGAGCGCCAGGAAGCGCGGCTCGGCGGCGCGTAGTTCGCGGCGATACCCCCACGCGCTGCCCACCGTGCCCGGCCAGATGGCTACCGTCGAGGTGGCGTTGGCCGTGACCGAATCGAGACCGAGCCAGATCAGCGTCGGGAACGACACCAGCGTCCCGCCGCCGGCCACCGAGTTGATGGAGCCAGCCAGGAAGGCCGCCCCAAAAGAGACCGCGGCGTGCGGAAGGTCGAGTGCGGAGGTCAATTCGCAGGATACCGCAGGTCTCCGTTCAGCCCCAAAATCCCTCCGCCCAAGTGCCGGAATTCACATTTTAGTGTCTTAATATAGTTTTCACCGGTTAAGCTGCTTAGAATCAAGCCATGGCGGACTTCCAGGTACTACAGCCGAAAACTACCTATACGGGCTCTCCCATCCAGAACCTCGCCAAGGGCCTTCCCAAGACCACTCGATCGCTCTGCCCCGATTGCTCGCAGCTCATTGACGCCAGAATTTTTGAAGATGGCGGCAAAGTTGTGATGGAAAAACATTGCGCGAACCACGGCGACTTCCGCGACATTATTTATTCCGACGCGCGGCTCTATCTGAAGATGGAGGAATGGAGTTTCGGCGATAACCGCGGCCTGGAGAACCCGGCGGTGACCAATGCCACGAAGTGCCCGGACGATTGCGGCCTGTGTAACCTGCACACCAGCCACACCGGCCTTGCCAATGTCGATCTCACCAACCGCTGCAACCTCACCTGCCCGGTCTGTTTCGCCAACGCCAACGCGGCGGGCTACATCTATGAGCCGGATTTCGAAACCGTCCGCAAAATGCTCCAGGCGCTGCGCGACCAAAAGCCCGTGGCCTGCCGCATCGTGCAGTTCTCGGGCGGCGAGCCCACGATCTACCCGCGCTTCCTCGACGTGCTGCGCATGGCCCGGGAGATGGGCTTCAGCCACTTGCAGGCGGCCACCAACGGCATCAAGTTCGCCGACCTGGAATTCGCCGAACAGTGTAAGGAAGCCGGCCTGCACACGCTTTACCTGCAGTTCGACGGCGTCTGCGACGACGTCTACCGCCGCACGCGCGGCGTCTCGCTGTGGGAAAAGAAGCTGAAGTGCATCGAAAACGTCCGTAAGGCCGGGCTGAAGATCGTCTTCGTCCCCACCATCGTGAAGGGACTCAACGACCACCAGATCGGCGACATTGTGCGGCTGGCGCTCGAGTACATCGACTGCACCAGCGGCATCAGCTTCCAGCCGGTGGCCTTCACCGGACGCATCGCGCGCCACGAACTGGAAGCCAAGCGCTTCACCCTTTCCGATTTCGCCCATGCCGTCCAGCAGCAGACGGGCATCGCCGATCCCTACCAGGACTGGTTTCCGCTGAGCTGCGTGACGCCGTTTTCAAAGCTGCTGAGCGCGCTGCGCGGCGAGGAAACCACTACCCTGAGCTGCCATCCGCACTGCTCGCTAGGCACCTACCTGTTCGTCGACCAGAACCGCAAGGCCACGCCGGTGACGCAGTTCGTGGATGTCGGCCCGATGCTCCAGGAAATGGATCTGCTGGCGCGCAAAGCCGGCAAGCGCCGCATCCAGTTCTTCACCAAGCTGCAGGCATGGAACAGCCTGCGCAAGTTCTTCCACGCCGAGAAGGCGCCCGAAGGCCTGGACTTCCCCAAGTTCCTCCAGACCCTGCAAGGCCTCACCGATAAGAAGCATGGCCGCGGCGACGCGGAAAAAAGCGGCTTCACCTACCGCACCCTGATGCTGGCCGGCATGCACTTCATGGATTCGTACAACTACGACGTGGAGCGCGTGAAGCGCTGTGTCATCCACTACGCCGCGCCGAATGGCAAGATCTATCCCTTCTGCGCTTACAACTCCGGCCCCGTCTATCGCGAGCGCGTGGAACGCGAATTCGCCGTTCCGCTGGAAGTGGCGGAAGAGATGAAGCGGCTGGATTTGTTGGCCAAAAAGAAGGGCTGCGGGAGCTCGGTGGCGGAACCGGAGCTGGTGGGGTAGGATCAGTACTAGTCGCTCTCTGTCTTCTCCGCGCCTCCGCGTCTCCGCGTTGAAATCTTCGTCCTCCGGTCTTCATTGATGCCACTTCTTCCCATGGGACGTTGCGCAATAATCGAAGCAATGAACCTTTTCAACGCGGAGGCGCAGAGAGGCGGAGAAAAGACAATAGGAATGAGGGATCATTGCAGGGTCGCAATCCAACAGCGTCGAGGAAGCGGATCAACGCGCGGCGCCTCCCGCTATCTTCTCCGCGCCTCCGCGTCCCCGCGTTGAAATCTTCGTCTTCCGGTCTCCATTGATGCCTCTTCTTGCCAGTTGCACGGCGCTTTCCAAGAGCTTTGGCTCGCGCGTACTTTTCGAGAATATCTCCCTGGGAATTTCCGAGGGCGAGCGGCTGGGGCTCATCGGTCCCAATGGCGCGGGCAAATCGACGCTGCTGCAGATCCTGGCCGGCCGCCTGGAGCCCGATTCCGGATCGATCTCGCTGCGGCGCAACACGCGCATCGGTTATGTGCCGCAACAGACCGATTTCCGCGGGGACCAAACAGCCGCGGGGATTGTCGGCGAGGCGATTGCGGGGGAACGGCTGGAAGATCTGGAGCGCGCCGGCCGGATCAGCCAGGCACTCGGCCGGGCCGGATTCACGGATGGCTCGGTGCGCGCCGATTCGCTCTCCGGCGGTTGGCAGCGGCGCCTGGCCATCGCTCGCGAGCTGGCGATCGAGCCCGACCTGCTGTTCCTCGACGAGCCGACCAACCACCTGGACCTGGAAGGCATCCTGTGGCTGGAGAAGTTGTTGGCCGCCGCGCCGTTTTCGAGCGTGGTGATCAGCCACGACCGGTATTTTCTGGACAATGTGGTGAACGACATGGCGGAAATCGACCGCGTCTATCCCGAGGGCATCTTCCGCGTGGAAGGCGGGTACAGCCAGTTCCTGGAGAAGAAGGAAGCGTTCTTACTGGCGCAATCGAGCCGCCAGGAATCGCTGGCCAACCGGGTGCGGCGCGAAGTGGAATGGCTGCGGCGCGGGGCCAAAGCGCGCACCGGTAAGTCGAAAGCGCGCATCGACGAAGCGGGGCGCCTGATGCGCGAGCTCTCCGATCTGGAATCGCGCGGCGTCAAAGGCGTGACGCAAATCGATTTCACCGGCACGGATCGCCGCACCAAGCGGTTGGTCTCCGTGGAAGCGGTCGGCAAGGAACTGGGCGGGCGCCGGTTGTTCCGCGATCTCAGCTTCACCCTGGCGCCGGGGACGCGGCTGGGCCTGCTTGGACGGAACGGAACCGGCAAGACGACGCTGCTCCGTTTGCTGGCCGGCGAACTGCAACCGGACTCGGGCCAGATCGAACGCGCGCCGGCGCTGCGGACGGTCTACTTCGACCAGGCAAGGGAGCAACTCGACACGGAGCAGACGCTGCGCCAGGGACTGGGGGCGCACGGCGATCACGTGATCTACCGCGACCGGCCGATCCATGTGGCCGGCTGGGCCAAGCGCTTCCTGTTCGATGCCGGGCAGCTCGACCGGCCGATCTCCAGCCTCTCGGGCGGCGAGCAGGCGCGGGTGCTGATCGCGAGGCTGATGCTGCAGCCGGCCGACTTATTGCTGCTGGACGAACCAACCAACGATCTGGACATCCCGACGCTCGAAGTGCTGGAGGAGAGCCTCATGGAGTTTCCCGGCGCCCTGGTTCTGGTGACGCACGACCGGTACCTGCTGGATCGCGTGTCGACGGTGGTAATGGGCCTGGACGGACAGGGGGCGGCGACCATCTACAGCGACTACTGGCAGTGGGAAGCGGCCCAGGGGCGCGATCTGCCCAAGCCGGAGAAGACTGCGGCAGCCTCTGCGCCGTCGGCGCGGCCGGCATCCGCCAAGAAAAAGCTCTCTTACCTGGAAGCCCGCGAATGGGAACGGATGGAGACGCAGATTCTCGAAGCCGAGCGGGAGCTCGAAGAAATCCACGCAGAGATGCAATCGCCCGAAGTGGTTTCGGATGGTCCCCGGCTCGAAGCCTGCTACGCGAAGTTGCAGTCCGCCGAGACACGCGTAGCCGGGCTCTATGCGCGCTGGGCCGAGCTGGAAGCCAAGCAATAGAAGGCATTGTATTCCACGGAGGATCGCTCTCTACCGGTGCGCTCTGGGCCGGCTCTGATCGGGAGTGTCCGTGCCTCCAGGGCTAAAAGCCGGCGGCAGGCTGAAAGCCTGGCCCCACATGGGCGCGTCCTGCCTTGCGTACACATAAGCTCAGACTCAAGCGGTCTTGCTGATGGATCACGTCGGCGGCCACTTTTAAGTCGCGCACCTCCGGCATATCCGGCATAAGGTGCGGCACGTGCCGACCTGCTACACTATGAGAATCAATTCCCCCAAAAAAATGAATCGGCTCACGTGTATTCAGGAGCGAACGGTTGCGGCGCTGGAATGCTTCGGGGTCGATCCGCTGCCGGACTCCGTCCGGGGGTCGGGTAACGGCATCACATTCTCATTCGCCGACCGCGAGGAGGCGCTCCAAGCACTGCGCAATCGCATGCGGTTCGCACGGGGTCCGCTGGGCATCCTGCACAGCCGCGTGGTGGGAGGTGTGGTGACGGAATTCCGGTCGTATCGCCGAGACCAGCGTCACAGCCTGCACGTGGTAGTCGGGAAGCGCGGCATATTTGCTGACTTGGACCGGTTCAACCCTTATCAGAACCCCTTGGATCTGCTCAAGCACGGGTTTCTGGAACTGGCGCCGCACTTGCTGCGCGTGGCGTTCGGACGCGGGCCGGTGAGCCAAACCGACTAGACCGGGGCCGGCACTCACTCCACACGCAGGGCGACGATGGGATCGATGCGCGCGGCGCGCAGGGCGGGGAAGGACGCAGCCGCCAGGGCGACTGCCGTGAGCGTGGCGGCGGCGACTGCGATGGTCAGCGGGTCGGCGGTGGAGACGCCGTACATGCTGTGGGCGACGATGCGGGCGAGCGCCATGGCGGCCGCCGCACCAACCATAGCGCCGATGGCCAGCAGCATGAGGGTCTCGCGGAGAATCAGCCAGACCACCGAGGCGGGTTTGGCGCCGATAGCCATGCGAATGCCGATCTCACTGGTGCGGCGCTCCACGGCATAGGCCAGCACACCGTAGAGGCCCACGGCGGCGAGCAGCAATGCCAGCGCGCCGAAAAAGCTGGAGAGTTGCGCGATGATGCGTTCCTGAGTGACTCGCTGGCCTACCAGCTCGGTGAGCGTCCGGGGCTCCAGGGCGGCCACCGACGGGGCGAGCGAGCGGACTTTGCGGCGCATGGCGGCGATCACGCCGGAGGGTGCGGCGAAGGTGCGGATTTCAAAGGTGACACCGGGCGGGAGGCCGTCCAAGCCTTGCGTGGAAGGGACGTAGAAGCGGCTGTTGACGTCGCCTCGCAGGTTGTGGTCGCGCAGGTCGGCGGCCACGCCGACGATTTCGAACGGCGGGGCTTTGGAATCGGGAAAGAGGTCGCGAATGTGGTTACCGAGGGGATTGCGGCCGCCGAAAAACTCCTTGGCCATGGCCTCGTTGATGACGCAGACGGGAGTGGAAGAGGCGGTGTCTTGGCGGGAGATTTCGCGGCCGCGCAGGATGGGAACTCCGAGAGCGGAAAAATAATCGGGGCCGATCTGATCGCAGCGGGCCGCAGCGTCTCCTTTTGCCGGCTTGTAGCCTTCGATGTCCAGTTGGGTGCCGCATTCGGAGCCGCCGAACAGTCCGTTCTGCGAGTACGTGGCACTGCGCACGCCGGGGATGGAGCGGAACTCATCGAGCAGCCGCGCGAAGAGATCGATGCCGGCCTGCTCTTTGTATCCGGCGGTGAGGGCGTCAATGGGAACGGCGATCAGATTGCCGGCGGAATACCCGAGCTGCACGCGCTGCAGGTTGCGCAGCGTGCGCACGAAGAGCCCGGCGCCGATCAGCAGCAACAGCGAAATGCCGATTTGCGCGACCACCAGCGCCTTGCCGGCGGTGATGCGCGAGACGCCGCCGGTGACGCCACGGGAGTTGTCCTTGAGCACCGGGGCGACATCCACGCCGGTGGCAAGGCCGGCGCAAGCCCGAACAGGACGCCGGTGAGGATGGCGAGCGCGGCGGTGAAGGCCAGAATGCGGGCATCGGTCCGGACATCGAGCGCTATGGTCTCCGGGCCGCTCGCGACCACGCGCAGCAGAATGCGCGTGCCCCAGGAGGAGAACAAGATGGCGAGCGCGGCCCCGATGGCGGAAAGCACCAGGCTTTCCGTCAGGAACTGGCGGACGAGGCGCCAACGGCCGGCGCCCATGGCGAGGCGGATGGCGATTTCCTTCTGGCGGGCGGCGGCGCGAGCCAAGAGCAGATTGGCGATATTGGCGCAGGCGATGAGCAGGACCAGGGCGACCACGACCATGAGCACGTAGAGCGGCTGCGAAAAGTCGTCGCGCAGCTCACTGGCGCCTCGCGCGCCGGGGCGCACTTCAATCTTCTGGTCGAGCATGCTCTTGTGCTGGTCGGCGCTGAGGCCGGGGATGTTGTAAGAGGCCAGCATCTGCTGGAAGGCCACGCTCATATTGGCCTGGGCCTGTTTGAGAGAGACGCCCGGTCTGAGCCGGCCCATCACCTGGAGCCACATCACGCGCTCGACCACGGCTTCGTTGTCATGCAGCCACTCGCGGCCGGGTTTGATGGCGGGCTCCATCATCATGGGAATCCAGATATCGGGCGCGGAGCCGACGGTCTCGCCGAAGAAGCCGGGCGGCGCCACGCCGATGATGGTGAGCGCGGCGCTGCGGATGCGTACCACCTTGCCCAGGACATCGGCGCTGCCGGAGAAGCGCGAGAGCCAGTAGTTGTAGCTGATCACGGCGTAGGGAGCGTTGCGCTCGATGCGGTCGTCCGATTCGGTGAAGGCGCGGCCGATGATCGGGGAGACTCCGAGAACCGAAAAGTACGAGCCGGTGACGAGGCGTTCGTGGAGGATCTCAGGAGCGCCTCCATCGATGGTGGCGCTGTAGCGCTGGGCGTCGCTTTCGGCGGCGTACATGCCGGAGAAGACCTGCTGGCGGTCGCGCAGGTGTTGGAATTCCTGGAAGCTGAAGAGCGAGCGGACGCCGCCCTGGGAGCCCTGCGAGACGCCCGAAGACGAGGGGTCGGAGATCAGGACCAGCTCCTGGGGATCGCGCACCGGCAGGGATCTCAGCAACACCGTATTGATGAGGGAAAAGATAGCGGTATTGGCGCCGATGCCGAGGGCCAGCGAGAGCGCCGCGATGGCCGTAATGGCCGGGTTGCGGGCGAGCGCCCGAACGCCGAACCGCAGGTCCTGACGGATGTTTTGCAGCATGCGAGTAGGAATCCCCTTGGAATTATTTTAGACGACGGAGAAGAAAGAACGTTGGCTCGGAGGACGTCCGTCTCATCGGCCGCGCTGGAGCTGGCTGATGGCTTTGGCCAGGTCGGCGGGGGTCGCTGGCCAACCGGGTGCGGCGCGAGGTGGAATGGCTGCGGCGCGGGGCCAAGGCGCGCACCGGTAAGTCGAAGGCGCGCATCGACGAAGCGGGGCGCCTGATGCGCGAGCTCTCCGACCTGGAATCGCGCGGCGTCAAAGGCGTGACGCAAATCGATTTTACCGGCACGGATCGCCGCACCAAGCGGTTGGACGGTCGTGCGACAAGTCGCGGCTCGGACCGGAATGTTCGTGACTCCACGGGGGCGTGGGGCTATAATCAAAGGTGTTGAGAATTAAGACAATTTAGTATAATTATCGCGAAAGGTTTTTATATGACTATCCGTCCTGAGGACGCCCTGGAATACCATTCCACACCTCCCGCGGGGAAAGTTTCAGTCATTCCGACCAAGCCCTGCCGCACGCAGCGAGATTTGAGCCTGGCCTACACCCCCGGCGTGGCGGTTCCATGCCTGGAAATCGAGCGCGATCCCAGCCTCGCGTACAAGTACACTGCTAAAGCCAACCTGGTCGCTGTGATCAGCAACGGGACCGCGGTGCTCGGCCTCGGGGATATCGGCGCGCTGGCGGGCAAGCCGGTGATGGAAGGCAAGGGCGTGCTGTTTAAACGCTTCGCGGATATCGACGTGTTCGATATCGAGCTCGACACCAAGAATTCCGAAGAGATCATTCGCACCTGCCAGATTCTGGAGCCGACTTTCGGCGGCATCAACCTGGAAGACATCAAGGCGCCGGAGTGCTTCTACATCGAAGAACAACTCAAGAAGACCATGAAGATTCCGGTCTTCCACGACGATCAACACGGCACCGCCATAATTTCAGGCGCGGGACTGCTGAATGCGCTCGAAATCAGCGGCAAGAAGATCGAGAAAATCAAGATCGTGTTCAACGGCGCGGGAGCGGCGGCGATTTCCTGCGCCGCTCACTACGTCCGGCTGGGCGCGCGGCTTGAGAACATCGTGATGTGCGACACCAAGGGCGTGATCTTCGAAGGGCGCACCGCGGGCATGAATCCCTACAAGGCGCGATTCGCCTCCAAGACTTCCGCGCGCACGCTGGAGGAGGCGCTGGTGGGAGCGGATGTGTTCTTCGGGCTTTCGAGCGCCGGGGCCTGCACGCCGGAGATGGTGAAAGGCATGGCTCCCAACCCGATCATCTTCGCGATGGCCAATCCCGATCCGGAGATTGCATACGATGTGGCGCTGGCGGCTCGTCCCGACGCGATTATGGCCACGGGCCGCTCGGACTTTCCGAACCAGGTGAATAACGTTCTGGGCTTCCCGTTCATTTTCCGCGGCGCGCTGGATGTGCGGGCGACCACCATCAACGATGAAATGAAGCTGGCAGCCACGCGGGCGCTGGCCGCGCTGGCCAAGGAAGATGTCCCCGATTCGGTGCTGCGCGCCTACGGAGTGGACAAGCTGGAGTTCGGGCGGGAATACATTATTCCCAAACCGTTCGATCCGCGCGTGCTGATTTGGGAAGCCTCGGCGGTGGCGCAGGCCGCCATGGAAACCGGCGTAGCGCAACGGCCGGTGGACCTCAAGCAGTATCGCGAAGAGCTGGAGAAACGGCTGGGCAAAGCTCACGAAGTGATGCGCGGCATGATCCACAAGGCGCAAAAGCAGCCCAAGCGTGTGGTTTTCCCGGAAGGCGAAGAGGGCAAGATCCTGCGGGCGTGCCAGATCCTGCTGGATGAAAAAATCGCTACGCCGATCCTGCTGGGCAACGAAGAAAAAATCCGCGCGCGGATAGAGGAATTACACCTGCATCTGGAAGGCGCGCAGATCATCGATCCGCTGAAGTTCCCGCGGATGGGCGAATACACAGAGGAGTTTTACAGCCTGCGGCAGCGCAAGGGCGTTACGCGCACGGAAGCCGCGGAGAAGCTGCGGAATCACACCACGTTCGGCGCGGTCATGGTGCGGTTGGGCGACGCCGATGCGTTGGTGGGCGGGTACGCGACGCACTATCCGGACACTATCCGGCCGGCGCTCGAAGTGATCGAAGTGCGGCCGGAGCTGCGAAAGGTGGCCGGCGTGTACCTGCTGATTTCGGCGAAGGGAAATATGTACTTCCTGGCGGACGCGACCGTGAACATCGAGCCGACCGCCGAAGACCTGGCGGAGATTGCCATCCAGGCGGCCGAAAAAGCCTGCCGGTTCAGCCAGGAGCCGCGGGTAGCCATGCTGTCGTTCTCGAATTTCGGGAGCACGCGCCATCCGCTTTCGGACAAAGTGCGGCGGGCCGTAGAACTGGTGCGGCAGCGCGCGCCGGGACTGATGATCGACGGCGAAATGCAGGCGGACACGGCCGTGGTGCCGCAGATTGTGGATGAGACCTACCCCTTCAGCACGCTCAAAGGCGGGGCCAACGTGCTGATTTTCCCGAACCTGGAATCCGGGAATATCGCTTACAAGCTGCTGCACCGCATCGGAGGCTGCGAACTGATCGGGCCGCTGCTGACGGGGTTGTCGAAACCGGTGCACGTGTTGCAGCGCGGGTCGGAAGTGAACGACATCGTGCACGTGGCCGCAATTGCGGTAGTGGATGCGCAGGAGGTAGGCAAGCCGTACCACACGCTGGCCGCGGCGCAGCGGTAAGTGAAGCCAGGAGTCAGAAGGCAGCGGCAGCTTGATTCTGACTTCCTCGACTTCCGACTCCTGGCGCTGCGCGATCATCGAAGGAATGCGGTCCGGCAGACCTTTTCAACGCGGAGGCGCCGAGACGCGGAGAAAAGACAATAGGAACGAGCTTTCATTGCAGGGTCACAATCCAACAGCGTCGAGGAAGCGGATGAGCGCGCGGCGCCTCTGTCTGACTTCTCCGTGCCTCCGCGTCTCCGCGTTGAAATCCTCGTCGTCCTTGCTTAGTCTTCGTTCCAGTTCTTGGTGGCGAAGAGGTTCTTCATCATGACGAAGACCGCGCCGACGCCGTTCTTGTTGGCCTTTTGAGCTTCGTCGAGACCGGAGTAGATCTTGGCGAAGGCGTTGATCTCGAGCGCGCTCATCTGGGTGGCCAGAGCGGCGTAGGCGTCGACGCCCTGGGTGATTTCGTCATCGCTTTTCTTGGCCTGGATAGCATCGGCAATGGCAATGCGGGCCTTGGAGAGCTGGTCGCGAAGGGGCGTGGCCTCCTTGGCGGCCTCATCGAGCACTGTCTTGACGGCCTTTTTCTGCTCTTTATTGAGATTGAGGGCATTGCTGATGTTGTCGAACTTGCTGGGCGGTGCCATCATGCCGCCGCCACCGGAAGTGTCCCCGCCGCCACGGCTCCTCCCACCTTGCGCGAAGGCGATGCTGGCCAAAACGAGGCCGACTACCGATAATTTCCGAAGCATGAAATCTCCTTGAAACGATTACCTGCCGCCTCTGCCTCTACCCATCCCGCCCCTGCCGCGGCCGGCGGCCGCGGAGTCCAGGATGCCGGCCATCAGGTCGAAGGCCTCGGGCGCGTGGGTGGTTTGGTTGGGCTTGAGAAGGGCGTAAACTTTCTGAAAGGCTTTGACTTCCAGGCCCGTCATTTGGGCCTCGGCGGTGGTGTAAGTGCTTGTGATCTTGGCGATTTCGTCGGCGCTTTGTCCCGCCAGGATGGCATTGGCGAGGGCCGCGCGTCCCTTAGCCACCAGGTCGCGGACCGGCGCGGCATCCTGGTAAGAGACTTCGAGGATGCTTTCGAACTCGGTTTTCTGATCCTTGGAGAGTTTGAGTTTAGAGACGATCTGGTCGGCTTTGGATTCCTTTTGGGGACGAGTGCTGCCCATGCCGCCCATGCCGCCCATATCGCCGGCGCCTCCCCGGCCGCCACCGCCGGTTCCCATGCCGCCCATGCCACTTCCGGGGTCGCCACCACCTTGGGCCAGCGCCAGAGTCGTCGCCGCAGCTGCCACTACGAGTACTTTCAGAAACATGGAACCTCCTCAGTCTTCGCGATGCGCCGGACTGAACCCGTAAAGGCAGACCCCGCGCCAGCGCACTTTCTCGCTCGATGCCATATTTAAACACGATTTGGCGGGGAGTGGGAGACTAAGAACGTGGAGAATGCGCTGTATTGCGGAGACAATCTGGAGGTCTTGCGGCGGCACATCCGGCCGGGGTCGGTGGACCTGGCGTATATCGATCCGCCATTCCACTCGGGGCGGAATTATGGCGCGGCGTTCGAGGACCGCTGGCGTTGGGACCAGCGCGCGGCGGAGGGGCATGCCGCCATTCTGACGGCGCCGAAGTTGGGCGGGTTGATCGAGGGGCTGGCGCCGGTAGTGGGGCGCGGCAGTCTGCTGGCATACCTGGTTCACACCGGGCTGCGCATCGCGGAGATCGAGCGCGTGTTGAAGCCCACCGGGAGTTTGTTCGTCCACTGCGATCCGGCCGCCAGCCACTACTTGAAGCTGATGTTGGACGCGGTGTTCAGCGCGCGGGGCGGTGGATTCCGCAACGAGATCGTGTGGTGCTACAGCCACGGGGGACGGAGCAAGCGGCGGTTCGGACGGAAACACGACATCATTTTCTTCTACAGCAAGTCGGCCGCATACCACTTCGACGCGAGTGCGGTGCGCGTCGCGATGCGTAGCGGCAAGGAGAGTTTCGGCGGGCGGATGGAGACCGACGCGGACGGCCGCAAGTACCGGCTGGTGTATGGGACGCGCAACGGCAAGGGTGAGACGCGCTACTACAAGTATTACCTGGACGAGGGGAAGGCGCCGGAGGACTGGTGGGTGGACATCAATTCGCTGCAGGCGTCCAGCGCGGAGCGGGTGGGATACCCGACGCAGAAGCCGGAAGCGCTGGTGGAACGGATTATTCTGGCCTGCTCGCGGGAGGGCGACACGGTGCTGGATGCCTATTGCGGCAGCGGGACGACGCCGGTGGCGGCGGAGCGGAACGGGCGGAGCTGGATCGGGATCGACATTTCGCGCGAGGCGGTGGAACTGGCGCGCCGGCGGGTGGAGCGGGTGGCGGGGAGAAAATACGAGATCGCCGCGTGTTAGGTTTTGATGCGATCGATTTCCTTTGCGAGTTGGAAATCCTTTTCGGTGATGCCGCCGGCGTCGTGGGTCCAGGATTCGACATCCACGCGGCCCCAGGTGAGATGGATGTCGGGGTGATGGCCCAGGCGTTCGGCGACTGCGCCGACGCGGTTGACAAAATCGAGCGCCTGCGCGAAATCGGGGAACTTGAAGGTGCGAGCGATGTGATGCTGGTCGACGACCTTCCAGTCGGGCGCCTGTGCGGAGCGCTGGCGCAGGGCATCGGCGGAAAGAACGGTTCGGGAAGCTGCCATGGTTGAACCCTCTTACCGGTTGTCGCACAAGCCGCGGCGCGAATCAAATGGCGTGCGGGATGTGGAGTGGGCCTCCGGCCCGCAACGCCCAATGCCACTTGGTTTTCGCAAAGCTGGGATTCGGCCTAATTTCGACCTGATCGTGGGGCAGACCCCCTGGTCTGCGCGGGACGCCCTCGTCCCGCTCTTCCCCCGAAGAATCAGCCACCATCGACAAGCCGGCCAGGAGCCCGCTGCGGACGAGGGCGTGCGCCCCACCATCTATGCGTTATGCAGGTGGTCGGAATTGGGAAAGCTAAGAACTAGCGGTTCGAAGCTTCGAGCGGTGCTACTTCCACTTTCTGGGGCTGGCTCAGGGGAGTGAATGTCGTTCCGGCCAGCTTGCCGAGTGTGACGGTATAGATGCCGGGTTTGACCGCGGCCCCGCCGCGTCCGCCACGGCCGCCGAATCCGCCACCACCGCCGCGACCAGCTTGGGCACCAGCATCACCGGTGTCGGCTACGTCGCCTGCGCCGACGCCAGCTCCGGCGCCAGTTCCGCCAGCGGCATCGCCCCGACCGCCGCGACCACCGGCCCCGCCTGCATCACCCGCCGCGCCAGCGCCGCCACGTCCACCGCCGCCGCCGCGGCCCCCGCGACCACCGCCGGGAACGACGGGCGGGGTCTCCCGCAGGTCCCAGGCTGCCCGGTGCAAGCCGGCTCGCGTCGAGGCAGGGATTTGCCGGACCATCTTGCCGGTCGAATCGGAGATCTGTAGGACGTACGTAGGGGCGTCGGCTTCGCCGGCACTGGCTACTAGATTGTCCCGCAGATAGTAGGTGAGCATTGCGCCGAAAGCCGGGTTGGGAGAGGCGATGTTGTCGCCCTGGGCGCGGTAGTAACCGATCTCATCGAACTGGCGCGCTTTGCGTCCGGGCGCGAACAGCGCACCTTCGGAAGCGAGCGTCTCCGGGGTGATCTGGCGAAGCGCCGAGTAGTCGTCCAGGATGAAGAAGCCGCGCCCGAACGAAGCTGCCGCCAGGTCGCTCTCGCGGCGCTGGATTTCCAGGTCGCGAATGGGGATGGTGGGCATGCCATTGGTAATCTTGATCCAGTGCGCGCCGCCATCAATGCTGAAAGAAAGGCCGAACTCGGTTCCCACGAAGAGAAGTCGCGGATTGATGTGGTCCTGCACGATGCTCCAGGCGGGATCGCGGTCGGGAAGGTCGCCCGAGATCGAGATCCAGGCGCGGCCGAGGTCGGTGGACTTGACGACGTACGGCTTGAAATTGCCGCGCTGGAAATCGTTGAGCGTGACGTAGACGGTATTGACGTCGGTGGGCGATGGGTGCACGTCAGTCACGTAGGTGAGATCGGGAACGCCCGGAAAGTTGTCGATCTTGCGCCAGGTCTGCGCGCCGTCTTCGGAGATTTGCAGCAGGCCGTCGTCGGTGCCGACGAAGAGCAGCCCTTCTTTGAGCGGGGATTCCGCCAGCGCGGTCCCGGTTCCATATTCGTCGGTGAATGCGTTTTTCCAGACGGCGTCGGGGCCCCAGACCTTGCCCATCACGGGGACGGTGTCGCGGTCGATCGAGCGCGTAAGGTCGGGCGAAACCAGCTTCCAGTTAGCGCCGCTATCGTCGCTGCGCATCAGGCGGTTGCCGGCAATGTACAGGCGCGTGTGGTTGTGCGGGCTGATGATGAACGGAATGTCCCAGCGCGAGCGCAGCTTGGGGTCGTCGACTTTGCCCGGCGGCGGCGCTGGCGGCGTCTGCCCGCCGCGCCCGCCGCGGCCGGCTTGCGGGTTGATGTTGATGCTGATGCCGGTCTTGAGGTCGAGGCGCACGCAGTTGATCTGCTGGGAGCAGGTGTAGACGATCGAAGCGTCGTCCTGGTCGGCGCGCGACTGGTAGCCATCGCCGCCGCCGGTGTTCATCCAATCGGAAGTGCGGATGCCGGCGCGGTTGGAAGTCCGCGAAGGGACGCCCTGCGACCCGTTGTCCTGCGTGCCCCCGTAAACGTTGTAGAAGGGCAACCCGTTGTCCACCGACACGCGATAGAACTGCGTGACCGGGATGTTGTTGAAGTGGCGCCAGGTGCGGCCGTGGTCGTAGGACTCATAAAGGCCGCCATCGTTGCCTTCTATCAGGTGCTGCGGGTCGGTTGGATCGAAGGCCAGGGCGTGGTTGTCCGAGTGGACTCGCCAGCCGGCGCTCTGGACGGTCTTGCCGCCGTCTTCGGTGACGAAGACATCGATATTCATGCCGTAGACGCGGTCGTACTGCGAGGGGTCGGCGAAAATCTCGCCGTAGTATTCAGGGTCCTGGACTTCAAAGGCAGCGCCGCGGGTCCAATGGGCGCCGGCGTCGTCGGACCGGTAATAGCCGCTCATCTTGTTGACGTGGGCAGTCATGATGAAGGCGTACACCACGTCGGGCTTCTGCGGCGAAATAGCCAGCGCGATGCGCCCCATGTCCACGGTGGGCAGGCCGTCTTTAAGCTGGGTCCAGTGCGCGCCGCCGTCGGTGGTCTTGAAGATGCCGGCCTCCGGGCCGCCGGCAACAATCACGCTGGTATTGCGGCGGCGCTGGTAAGCGGCCGCGTAGATCACATCCGGGTTGCGCGGATCGATATCGATATCGGTGATGCCGGTGTTTTCAGAGATCTGGAGCAGGAGCTTCCAGGTCTGCCCGCCGTCGGTGGTCTTGTACAGGCCGCGGTCGCCGCCGGGGGAAAAGAGCGGCCCTTGCACGGCCACCCACATCACGTTGGAGTTGCGCTTGTCGATCAGGATCTTGGCGATGTGCTCGGAGTTCTTGAGCCCCATGTTCTTCCAGGTGCGGCCGGCGTCGGTGCTCTTGTAGATGCCGTCGCCATAGCCGATGGCGCGTTGGGCTTGGTTTTCGCCGGTGCCCAACCAGACGACGTCGGGGTTGTCCGGATCGACCGTGACGCAGCCGAGCGAGTAGGAGCCGCCGTTATCGAAGATCGGATTGAAGGTGATGCCCCGATTGGTAGTCTTCCAGAGGCCGCCGGAGGCCGTCGCGACGTACCAGATGTCGCGATTGTGGGGGTCGACGGCCACGTCGGCAATGCGCCCGGAAGTAAACGTCCCGGAAATGTTGCGCATCTGGATTTCGTGAAAGAGTTCCGCGGTGAGCGGCGGCGCGGAGGCCGATTGGGCAAACGCCAGTCCCGCACAGGCGACGGTGGCAGGAAGGAGGAACAAAAAGGCACGTTTCATGATTACTCAGGGATATAGTATAAGCATTTCCGGGTAACCCATTACGGCGACTGCGGCGCGGCTGGGGTTACACAACCCGGCGCCAGACTTCGGGGGAGACGTTCCGTCCGCATAGGATGATGGCGACGGTCTTGCCGGCCCAGCGACGGGCGTCCTGGCGGAAAGCGGCCACGGCCACGGCGGCCGCGCCTTCGATCACCCAGTGTTCGGCTTCGAGGACCAGCCGCATCGCCGCCAAAATTTCGTCTTCCGACACAAAAATGGCGCGGTCGATGACGTTTCGACAGAGATCAAGAGTGACGGCATGCGGTTCGAGACCGCCGGAAGTGCTTTCGGAAAGCGTGGGCTTTTCGGGAACCTCGATCACCCGGCCGGCCTGGAGGCACTGGTAAAGGACGGGAGAGTTTTCGGGCCAGCATCCGATAATTTGCGTAGCGGGGGAAACCGACTTGAGGGAGGCGCCGATACCCGCGATCAGGCCTCCGCCGCCGACCGCCGTGAAGACCGCGTCGAGACGCGGCGCCTGGCGGGCGAGTTCCACGGCGATGGTGCCCTGGCCGGCGATGACATCCAGATCGTTATATGGAGAGATGAAGACCCGGCCGGAGGATTCCGCGGCATGGCGCGCGGCGAGTTCGGCGGTGAGGGGATCCGAGCCGGCCCTCCGGATGCGCGCGCCGAGCGATTCGATGCGCCTGGCTTTGGCGGGGGAAACGCTGGAGGAAACGAAGACTTCGGCATCGATGGAACGAGCGCGGGCGGCAGCGGCGATGCCCAGGCCGTGATTGCCGTTGGATGCGGCTACCACGCCGCGGGCGGCCTGCCCGGCGGTGAGGAGCGCGATCTTATGGGAAGCTCCGCGGAACTTGAAGGAGCCGGTGTGCTGGAGGTGCTCGAGCTTCAGTAAGACTGTGGCGCCGGAGCGATCAGCCAGCGCGGCGGTCTCTTCCACCGGAGTCTCGCGGACCAAAGGGCGGATGCGCTCGTAAGCGGCGGCGACGCGGGCATGCATAGAGGCAATGGTAACGCCGGGTGGGACAGGCCTCCTGGCCTGTCGCCGGAGATCGCGATTTTGGTTATGCAATTGCATAAATGAATTTCGTTGACATGGCGGGGTCCAGGGATTCTGCGGTTCCGCCGATGGAAGAAGAGAGAAGGATTGAAACATGAAGATCGCTCCGCATTCGGTCACTCTGACGACTCCGACGCGAGTTCCGGCGCAGAGCCCCAGCGCACAAGCGGGATCGGCAATCGCGGGACGCACCACTAAGGCAGTAAATCCCTTCGCCGCTCTCGTGACCAGCCGGATTCCGGCCGCGAGTTCAGGCGAAGGGGTGGCCGTCGAAGCGGCCGTGACGCCGAGCACCGCCAAGACCACGACGGTGAACCCGCTGGCGGCCTGGGTGACATGCGTGGCTCCGTCGGCGAACCCGTCGAACAGCACTGCCGCCACGGCGGCCGCCGCCACCGAAGTGGCGCCCGTGAACCCGCTCGCGAGTCTGGTGACGGCCACCCCGGCGGTGACCGCCGCGAGCACTCCGAGTTCGACGCCCGTTGCGACTCCCGCGCAACCCGGGATCGGCGCATTGATCGGCGCCATCATGGACGGCTCGTTCCAGCCTACGTATCTGAGTCCTTCGCAATTGGTGGAGAATACACCTTACGGCGCGATTGACGACTCGCCGGCGTATTATGCTTCCGACCAGACCGCGCAGCAACTGGCTACGCTGCTGGGAGGCAAGGTGGTGCAGCAAGTTCCGTTTGCTTCGTCCACTGCGACCAGCACGGAGCCGAAGGCCAATTTCATCCAGTTGCCGAGCGGCCAGACGGTGAATGCGGCGGATCTGGCTTACTATGCGAAGTGTGGCGGATGCGGCGTGCAGCAACTGGCCGCGGACTTAACCCAGGAAATCAATCAGGGCGGGGCCATCACCAGCTACAACGACCAGATGTTGGCTTTTCTCAACGGGAGCGGAACTTTCCCGAGCGAGATGCCTATGTTTCAGGCGGGCGTGATCGGGCCGCCCATTGCGGGAATGACGTATCCGCCGGGAACGCTGGCGGCCGACGGATCGGTGATCAACCCGAATGCGCCGAGCGGGATCGGGACCTAAAAGCAAGGGCTTCGCCCTTGATATCCCTTTCGTGATATGGAAGTCAAGAGTCAGAAGTCGAGGAAGTCAGAATGGAGCCGAGCACTTGGCCCTTGCCCGCGACGGCCCCGTGCTCCTGACCTCTGACTTCTGACTTCTGACTCCTATCTTCGAACTTCTAAGGGAATTATCCGCCGCGGATCAGACTCGCACCCAATTGGCACGGTGGGTCCGCGCTGGTAGAGTCGAGGCGTAAGAGTCATGAACGCGGTCAGGGGGACAGCCCGGGCGTGCCGGTCGCGACGGGGATACGTCATGGTCACCATGCTGGTGAGTCTGACGGCCCTGCTGTCATTCCTCGGCCTGGGGATCGACGTCGGATACGAAGAATACGTCAAGACGCGCATGCAGACGGCGGCGGATGCGGCGGCTGTCGGCGGGGCGCAGGAGCTGCGGGCGAGCGGCGCGACCAATCTGGTCGCGGCGGCCAAGGGGGATGCGGCGGCCAACGGGTTCACGGACGGCTCGAACGGAGTTGCCATCACCGTGAACAACCCTCCGGCAACGGGCTATTCGACGGGAAATTCGAGCGCGGTGGAAGTCCTCATCTCCCGGAACGTGCCCACATTTTTCATGGCGCTGATCGGAATTTCTTCCGGCACGGTGCGGGCCCGGGCTGTGGCGCTGCTGGGCAGCGGAACGAGCTGTTTTTACGCGCTCGATCCGGCGGCGAGTGGGGCATTCAGCGCGAGCGGCGGCGTCAATGTGCAAGTCAACTGCGGCATTATGGTGGATTCCTCGAGCTCGACGGCGATGTCGGTGAGCGGCGGCTCGACGGTGACGGCTACCTATATCGACTTAACCGGGAGAGACACCGTGAGCGGCGGCTCGACCGTGAGTCCGGCACCGGTGACGGGTGTGGCGGCGTCGAGCGACCCGCTTGCGTCCCTGCCGAAGCCATCGGTCGGAAGTTGCACCTACACCGGTAAGAGCGTTTCTGGCGGAGCCACCGTTACGCTTTCGCCGGGAACCTATTGCGCAGGCATCTCCATCAGCGGCGGCTCCACGGTGACGCTCAACCCGGGCACATACATCATTAAAGGCGGAGGGCTATCGCTGAGCGGCGGTTCCACCATAACCGGCTCGGGCGTGGCCTTCTTCAATACGGCGGCCACCGGCTACGGTTATGGGCCGATCTCGCTGAGCGGGGGCACCACGGTAAGGCTGAGCGCACCGACTACGGGTTCGCTGGCGGGAATCTTATTTTTCCAGGACTCCAGCGTGGGGGCTGGCGCGGCGAGCTCATTTTCCGGCGGAGCGAGCGCCATCTTGAACGGAACGCTCTATTTCCCGACCACCGGCCTGACCTATTCGGGCGGCTCTTCGAGCGCCTATACCATCATCGTGGCCGACGCTGTCAACTTCTCCGGCGGCAGCACCCTGAACAACAACTACTCGTCGCTTCCCGGCGGATCGCCGGTGAAGGGCGGCGCCACTTTGAGCGAATAGCCATGGCCAGGAAACGGGGCACAGCGTTGTTGGAGTTCGCAATCATGTTGCCGCTGATCCTGATGCTGCTGGCGGGGGCGCTGGACTACTCGCTGCTGATGCGCACGGCCATCTCGGTGGCCGACGCGGCGCGGGTGGGAGCGCAATATGGCAGCCTGAGCGCGGCCAACGCGTCGAATTCATTGGGCATGCGGAACGCCGCGCTGAATGCGGCGCCGGATGTGCCTGGGCTCACCGCAACGGCTGTGAAAGTGTGCAAGTGTTCGGACGGCACGACGGCCAGTTGCAGTGGAGGCAGTTGCTCGTCCGGCCCGGTGCGGGTCTATGCGCAAGTGACGGCGTCGGCCACGGCGGCGCCCCTCATCAACTACTCGCTGGTGCCCTTTGCGGGTGCGGTCTCGACCACCGTGAGCATGAGGGCCCAGTGAAACGCCGCGGCAGCACGATGCTCGAACCGGCGTTAGTCACGTCGGTGTTTCTGATTCTGCTGATGGGGATCGCGGATTTCGGCCGCATGGGGTTCGCTTTCAATTCCATCGCATTTGCGGCCCATCGCGCGGCGCGCTGGGCCACCACGCGGGGAAGCGCGAGCGGCCACGCGGCCGCGCTGGCGGATGTCCAGGCGAACGCGCTAGCCAACGTAACGGCGCTCGACAACACGCAGTTGAGGGTGGGCGTGACGTGGACCCCGAACAACAATCCGGGTAGCACCGTGCAGGTGCAGGTGACCTACAACTTCAAAGCGCTGCTGATTCCGATCTCCTCGACAACCTTAACGCTGAAGAGCACATCGGCGCAGATCATCATGCAGTAGGCCGTTGTATTACACCAGGTCAGTTTCTTCGATCGCCGTGAAGATTTTGGTTGCCCATGGAGCAAGTTCTCCAACCTGCAACGCCGACTCGCCTGTCGGCGCGAGCGTCGGCACTCTTGACTACGCATGTCTGCATCTCACATTGGTTGCGGCTTCGCTGCTCGGTATTACTATTCCTTGTTTTCTTGGCAGGCTGCCACGATTCTTCCGCGGCCGAAGTCCGAAGGACGCGTGTTGATTACTTCCGTTTCTCAGTGGACAATCACGAGTCTGCCCGCATATAGTGTAGTGTTGTTATGGATGCCGGGCGCGATGATCTCCGGGCGGTTCTGGGCCGTGGTCGCGATCCTGCTCGGCGTCATGGCGGCTCTGCAATTCTTCACCGCTCGCCAGGAGAGCCAGACCTTCGATGAATCCAACCAACTCTTGTCGGGATATACCTATCTCACCACCGGACATTTTACGGTCTCGCCCGAACACCCGCCCTTATTAAAATTGCTGTGGGCCGTTCCGGTGGCGTTGCTGCGACCCAGCCCCGCTCCCACCGACGGGACTTTGCAGGCCGGCCGGGAGTTTCTCTACCATAACCGTGTCCCCGCGGACACCATGTTGATGGCTGGCCGGTGCTCTGCCATCGCCATCGCGGTCCTGCTGGGTGTGGCGATGGCGTTTTGGGCCAGGCGTCACTTCGGCGAGCGCGTGGCGCTTTTCTCGGTCTTCCTGTATGCCTGCGATCCAAATTTCTTGGCCAATGGCCGCTACATGAAGAATGATGTAGGCGCGGCGCTCATGGTCTTTTCCGCCGCCATACTGTGGGGTGAGTATCTGATTGAGCCCACGCGCAAGCGCCTGTTGCTTTCGGGCGTGGTGCTGGGCCTGGCGCTCACCACCAAGTTTTCAGCGCTCGCGCTGGGCCCGGTGATGCTGCTCCTTTATGCCGTCCACCGCTGGCTTGGGCGGCGCGCGTTTGGCATCGGCGAATGCGTGCGTTCCTTGGTGGCTGCCGGCGCAATTGCTTCTTTGGTCATCCTGGCGGTGTACCGTTTCGACATCGGTCCGCTCAATGGATCGGGCCTGCCCATTCCGGCGCCGGCCTTCTTTCGTGGCCTGGGAGAGATCGGCATGAGACAGACCGAGCGGGGCCTGTGGATCGGCTATCTGCTGGGAGCGATCTCGCATACCGGGTGGTGGTACATGTCGCCGGTGGCGTTTCTCGCGAAGACGCCCTTAAGCGAGTTGGCGCTATTCGCGCTGGCAATCGGGTTAGTGGCCGTACGGCTGAAACGCCTGCGACTGCATGACATCGGATTTCGCTGGTTCCTGCTGGCCGTTCCAGCGGCATGTTACTTCGGGGTGAGCCTGCTGGCGCATTTCAACGCGGGCGAGCGGCACCTGTTGCCGGTCTATCCTTTTCTGTTCATTCTTTCCGCGGCAGTCGTGTTGGCTCCTCCCGTGCCCAAGTGGCGCTGGGCGGCCGCGGCGCTGACCGCGCTGATTCTGATGGCGGAGGCCGCCGGCGTCCATCCGCATTACCTCGCATTCTTCAACGCGGTCGCCGGCGGTCCGGTCGGCGGTCGGCATGTGCTGGTGGATTCCAACCTCGATTGGGGTCAGGATGTAAAGCACCTCAAGAGCTATCTCGAAGCCCATCACATCCCCGAAGTATGTATCGCTTACTTCGGAATGGCCGATCTCGCTTACTACGGCATCCGGAGCCGCGCCTTGCCCGCGGTTCCCGATGAAGAAGCGGCGCGTCAATTGGATTGCGTTGCGGCGATCAGCGTTACCTGGATGTCGGTCGAAGGCGCCGGCGCCGCGTACGCCGGCCTCGATGAGATGGAACCGGACGCCCGCATCGGCTACTCTATCTATGTGTACGATCTGCGGCGCCAGGCCAAGCCCGCATTACTACAATGAGATCTCGCCGGTAAGGGTTCTGAGCCTGGGACTCACAGGGCGCTAGCCCTCTGACCGAGGGGTACCTTGCCGCGATTCGCTCACGCACGAGTATTTTCGGCTTCCTCAGGACCCTCAGTTTTGACCTTGTTTTTCCCCCGCGCCTCCGCGTTGAATATGCAGATTCCTGTTTGGTTCCGGCTCTGCCGGGCTAGGGAGTGGTTTCCCGAAAACAACAACATCAGCCGGTCACCGCGTTAACCCAGGATTTTCTTCTTCAGCCCAGCCGCGTCGAATTCGGCTGCGTGGTAGATTTCGCCGGGTTTGCCAGAGCGCGAGAAGCGGTCCATGCCGAACACGCGCGACTGGAAATCGGCGGGTAGGAGGAACGGATACAGGAAGCCGGGCCAGCCGTTGTGCAGTGTGACGACGTATTGGCGCTCGTCGTCCGCCAGGATCTCCCGCGCCTTGGCGGGATTGTCGCGGCGGAGTTCTTCGTAAAGCTGGGGCGAAGTGACGGCCACAATCTTCACGTCGAAGCGCTCTTCGATTTCCGGCAGGATCCCCAGTGTATTGGACATCACCTGCCCGCCGCTGATGGCCAGCACCTTCTTGGGCTTTCCATTTTGGCGGAACGGTTTGAAGACGTAGGCGCCGTTGACGGCCTCGCGCGCGGGGGGAACGCCGTTGCCGCGCTTCAAGACCGGGGTTCCGGGACGCACGGCCGAGAAGACCACCGGCTCGCCGCGCTGGGCGGCCAGGAAAAGCATCTCGATGGCTTCGTTCGCGTCCAGCGGTTTGTAGACTTTGATGCCAGGATAAGCGGTGAAAAGCGACATCCAGAAGAGGCCATGATGGGTGGGGCCGTCTTCGCCGGTCTCGGGGCCATCGTGGGCGGCCAGCATGATGAAGAAGGCGCGCGCATCGGGATTGACGTCGTTATTGATGAGCGTCATGCGCACGGAGTTGGCCATCATGCAGGTGAAAACGCCGTAAGTGGCGAAGGCGCTGAAGGGCCGGAAACCGCCGGGGAGCACGTCCTGCGCGATGGCGCACGACATCATGGCCATATTCTGTTCGGCGATGCCGAAGCGAATTCCGCGGCCGAGCGGGTTGCGCGGATTCATGACGCCATAGACGTTTTCAGCCTTGCCGGTGAGGATGGACTTCATGAGATCGCCCGCGCCGATATAAAAGAAAGCGGAGTTTTTCATGGCCCAGGCGAACCAGGCCTCGGTGGCTTTGCGAGTGGGGACGGAATCGCCTTCGCTGAAGACGAGTTCAGCGGGCAGGACGTCAGGGCGCGTGAGCCGGCGGTAGTCGGCGATGGGACGGCCCGCGAGCGCGGTTTGCATCTGGGTGACGAGCTCGGCTTCATCGGGAATGAGCGCGGCAGCCGCCTCCAGGCGGGATTCGAGATAGTCCACCTCGGCAGCGCCCAGCGCGGCCGTGACGAGAGCGAGATCGCCGTCGGGATTGCCGGGGACGGGGAAGCCCAGATCATGCATCGCTTGCACGTATTCCTCGTGCTTGAGGGGGGTGCCGTGGGAATCGGCGGTGTTCTCCAGGCGGCCGTAGTGCAGGCCCTTGGTGGTGTGACACACGACGACGGTGGGCCGTCCGGGACCGAACCCGGAAACCGCCAGGCGGTAGGCGTAGGCGAGCTCGCGGATGTTTTGGCCATCCACTTCGATCAGGTTCCAGCCTTGGCTGAACCAGTGGTTGAGATAGGGCGCGGGGAGCGCTTCAGTAATGGGGCCGTCGATGCCGAATGTGTTGAAGTCGAGCGTGACGATCAGGTTTTCAACGCCCAGGCTGGAGGCCAGGTTGCGCGCTTCGTAGCTCATGCCTTCCTCGGTTTCGGCGTCGCCGCCGATGACGAAGGCTTTAGTCGGCAGGCCACAGGAACGATGCAGGACGGCGAAGCCCAGGCCGGCGGAAAAACCGTGGCCGGAGGAGCCGGTGGAGGTGTCGGCGAAGGCGTATTCGGATTCCACGTGGCCGCTGGGTCCGCCCCAGCGGCGGAAGCGCGCCAGTTGTTCGGGGAAGACGGCGTTACCGGCATCCTTACCGGCCAGGGTGAAGCCCTTGCGGCGCAAAGTCTCGTAGATGAGCGCGACGGTCGAGTGAAAGAGCGGCGAGCAATGGCCGGCGGACCACACCACGCGGCTGCGGCCGGGGTGCTTGGGGCGGCGGGCGTCGAAGCCGAGAACGCCGCTCGATAGAAGGGTGAGCACTTGCTCGGCCTTGGACGAGGATCCGCCGGGGTGGCCGGACTGCGCGGCATCCACCGCGGCGAACAGGAAGCCGCGGACCACGCGGCACAGCTCGGCGATTTTCGGCTCGTCGATTTCGGGCAGGGGATCGAGCGGCAGGCCTTTGAGGTTGAGGTAAGCTCCTCCCTCGGCACGGTACTGGAAACGGGAAGGCTCACTCGCGGCGAGCGCGTCGCGGGCTTCCTTGTCTAGTAAGTTGTAAGTGGCGGCGGCGACTGACATTTATCAACCTCTAAATCAGTATTCTATATCCATTTACCTTTTATTACCGGAAAACACCCCGTCGCACGTGGTGCTGAGCTCGAATCTATTCAATAATCATGAGGATTGCGCCCGTATCCGCCCGAGCCCGGATAAGCCCACCGGCCGCCTATGGTATTCTGAATGTTCTTTTACCAAAATGGCGCAGACGAGGTTGCTCCCGCGCATATGCATCGCGTTGGGCCTGCCAGATGTTCCAACACTGTTGAGCCACGCCCGGCACGAAGCCGAGGCGGGCGAAATTTTCTTGGAATTCCGGCTGGACTTTCTGGACCGGCCGGCGAAAGGAGCCGACGCGATCCGCGGATTCCTGGAGCAGTTCCCCGAGTGCATCATTCTGGCCACCTGCCGCCGCCACCAGAATCACGGGCGTTATAACGGCAGCATCGAAGAACAGCTAGCCATTCTGGACCTGGCGGTCGAAGCCGGGGCGCATGCCATCGATATCGAGATCGAGACGGCAGAGGTGGCGCAAGAGCGGCTGACCGCGTTCCGCGGGCGCGTGCAGGTGATTGTTTCGTATCACAATTACGAAGCCACGCCGCCCATGGATACGGTGGTCAACCGCATGATGAAGGTGCCGGCGGACGCCTATAAGATGGTGACGACGGCGCGCAAGCCTTCCGATAATCTGCGGGTGTTGGCGGCGGCCAAAGCCATGCCCAGGCACCGGCTGGCGGTGCTGGCGATGGGCGAGCTGGGATTTCCGACGCGGGTCCTGTCGCCGATTTTCGGCGGGCTGTTCACCTACGCGGCGCCCATGTTCGCCGAGGGAACGGCGGCCGGACAAGTGAGCGCGCGCCATCTGCGGCACCTCTATCGCGTGGAGAAACTGGGGAAATTGGCGAAGATATACGGGGTGATCGCGGACCCGGTCCGCCATTCCATTTCGCCGGCGGTGCACAACCGGGCGTTCCAGGCGCGGCGCCTGGACGCGGTCTACCTGCCTTTTCTGGTGACGCCGGCATACTTGCGGGACTTCTTTTCCCTCGCGGCGAAACTGCCGCTGGCCGGTTTCAGCGTCACCATTCCGCATAAGCAAAAAATCATCCGCTACCTGGACGTGGTGGACCCGCTGGCGCGGCGGATCGGCGCGGTCAACACGGTGTGGCGCAAGGCCGGAAAATGGCGCGGCGCCAATACCGACGCGGCCGGCGTGACGCGGCCGCTGAGCCGGCTATTGCGGCTCCAGAAATCGAGCGTGTTGATTGCCGGGAACGGCGGCGCGGCGCGCAGCGCGGCTTACGCTCTTTCCGACGCGGGGGCCAAGATCTCCCTGGTGGGGCGCAACATCGACCGTGTGCGCGCCCTCGCCAAAGTCTGCGGCGCCGAAGCCATAGTGCGCGAGCAAATTGATTCGCGCCATTTCGATGTGGTCGTTCACGCCACGCCACTGGGGATGTACCCGCACATGGAAGATTGCTTCTTCGATGGTAATATTCCCGGAGATGTGGTGCTCGACATGGTGTACAACCCGGCCGAGACGACGCTGGTGAAGCGGGCGCGCGCGCAGGGCCGCACGGTGGTGCCGGGGATCGATATGTTCATCGAGCAGGCGGTTCAACAGTTCGAAATTTGGACGGGCGATTCCGCGCCGCGCGCGGTGATGCAGAAGGCGGCCATGGAAGCGCTGGAACATAGTTAGCCCTTGTCATGTGGAGCAGCTTTCCAGCCTGCTACGCCGACATTCTTGTCGGCGCGGCCGCCCCACGAATGGCAATGTAATTCGGCGACAGGCCCTTAGCGGGTTTTCGCGCTAAGCTGATCCTTATGAAACTGACGCGGCGCCAACTGGCAGCGGCCGTGGTTTCGGCAACCGCCATGGCGCAAACCTCACAGACTCCCGTTCGCCCCACGGATGAATTACAAGCCGCGCGCGAGCGTATCAAAGCCAACGGCGAGACGCTGGCGCAACAACAGGTTCCCATGGCCACCGAGCCGGCCTTTCAGTTCAAGGCCTGAGGCGCAGTATGGCTAACATCGCGAGCGACGTCTTCTTCGCGGCTCTGCCGGAACTCAATCAGCGGCTGGCAGCGAAGGAATTTTCGGCGGAGGATCTGGCGCGCGCGTTTGCGGAGAGGCTGGCGCAGCTTGGACCGCGATACAACGCCCTGGCGCTTCCGTTGCAGCAGGAAGCCTGGCGGCAGGCCAAGGAGGTGGATCGCGACCTGAAACGCGGGCGAACGCGCGGGCCGCTGCACGGGATACCATACGGTGTCAAAGACCTGCTGAGCTTCAAGGGCCAGCCAACCACGTGGGGCGCCAAGCCGTATGCGGGCCAGGTGTTCGACTACAACGCCACGGTAATCGAAAAACTAAGCGACGCGGGCGCGGTGCTGACCGGCAAGCTGGCGATGGTGGAACTGGCGGGCGGCGGCGGATATCGGCTGCCTTCGGCTTCGCTGACGGGGCCTGGATTGAACCCTTGGGACCGCACGCGGTGGTCTGGCGGCTCTTCCAGCGGACCGGCGGCGGCGGTAGCGGCCGGCCTGGTGGCGTTTGCCATCGGGTCGGAAACTTCCGGGTCGATTGTGACGCCGGCGTCTTATTGCGGCGTCACGGCGCTGCGTCCGACCTATGGGTTGGTGAGCCGGCACGGCGCCATGGCGCTTTCGTGGACACTGGACAAGCTGGGGCCGTTTGCGCGCACGGCGGAGGACTGCGGCAACATTCTGCACGCGATTGCGGGCGGCGACTCGAAGGACCCGGGGTCGGCGGGCAAGAGCTTTTACTACACGCCGCAGTATACGCGGCCGCTGAAGGAACTGAAGATCGGCTACGCCGCCGTGGATCTCGATGCGCGCGTGGAAGCGCCGGCGCGGGCCGCGTTTCAAGCCGCGCTCGAGGCGCTGAAAGAAACCGGCGTCGAACTGGTGGAGACGAAGCTGCCGCCGTTTCCCTATGGGCCGGTGCTTTCGACCATCCTGGCGGCGGAGGAGGCGTCCGTCTTCGAGGCACTGATCACCAGTGGAAAAGTGGATGAGCTGGCGGACGCGGCACAGATTGCCGGACTGAAAGCGGCGCTGGAAGTTCCGGCCCGGGATTACTTGAAGGCCATGCGGGTGCGGCGCGTGATTCAGGAAGAATTCTCCAAACTCTTTGCGCAGGTGGACGCCCTGGTGGCGCCGGGCCGCGCGGGAGGCGCAACCAAGATCGATCAACCGCTCGACCGGGCCGCCGCGCCGTCGCCGGCCGGCACGCCGCAGGGCCTTGCGGGACTGATCCCGGCGGGCAACCTGGCGGGGCTGCCGGCCGTCGTGCTGCCGTGCGGTTTCGCGGACAATCTGCCGGTGGCGCTGCAATTGGTGGGCGCTCCATATTCGGAGAATCTGCTGCTGGCGGTGGGAGCGGCGTTCCAGAGCCGCACCGACTGGCACAAGCGGCGTCCGCCGGGGCTCTAGATTCTTCCTCGTAAATGGCCGCCAAACCACAGATCGCGCGCAAGTGGTTCGTCAGGGGGCGTGTGCAGGGCGTCGGCTTCCGTTACTTTGCGCAGCGCGCCGCCACGGAACTGGGGCTGAGCGGTTATTCGCGCAACCTCGACGACGGGCGGGTGGAAGTGTACGCCGCCGGAGGTGCCGACTCGATCGCCGCACTGGCAGGCCTGTTGCATCGCGGGCCCAGATGGGCGGATGTGCGCGGCGTGGAAGAAGTCGAAGCAGCGGTGGAGCGGCACAACGGCTTTCGGGTCGAGCCGTGAATCTGTCGCGGCGTCTCCTTTACCCACAGTCCGTCCCGGCGAGGCTATAAAATAAGGAGAGGTGGAGCAATTGAAAACCGCACGGGAAGCTGGCGGACGGCTGTGCGCGTGAGACGCCAACCGCCCGTGCAGGATTACATCCGGATCCAAGGGGCACGGGTCCATAATCTCAAGAACATTTCGCTTTCCATTCCCCACAACCAGTTGACGGTGATGACGGGAGTTTCCGGGTCGGGGAAATCGTCGCTGGCGTTCGACACCATCTATGCGGAGGGACAGCGGCGTTATGTGGAGTCGCTTTCGGCCTACGCGCGGCAATTCCTGGAGCGCATGGAAAAGCCGGACGTGGATGAGATTGACGGCATCGCGCCGGCGGTGGCCATTCGGCAGAAGAACACCAGCCGCAATCCGCGATCGACGGTGGCGACTTCCACCGAATGCTACGATTTTCTGCGCCTGCTGTTCGCGCGCGTGGGCCAGACCTTTTGTCCGAACTGTGGCACGCGCGTGCGCAAAGATACCGTGGATGAAGTGGCCGCGCGGCTCATGGAGCTGCCGGCGGGGTCGCGGTGGTACGCGCTGTTTCCCTGCGGGCAGCACTCCACCACACAGGCGCTGCGCGATCACCTGTTCGAACTGCGCAAGAAGGGATTCAGCCGGCTCTTTCAGGCGGGACGCCTTTTTGAATTCTCGACACCCGAATCGCTGCTGGATATCGATTTCTCGAAACCGGTTTTCCTGCTGGTGGACCGTATCGCGATGGGTCCGGATCTGCACCAGCGGCTGGTGGACACCATCGAAATCTGCTATCGCGAATCGGGCGAGGTGGTTTTCGAGAATGCCATCGTCGAGAACGCCGCCCCGGGGCAACAACTGCGGTTTAACGAGCGGTTCCAGTGCAAGACCTGCGGAATGGAGTTCGCCGAGCCGGAGCCGACTCTGTTCAGCTTCAACTCGCCGGTGGGGGCATGCCCGCGGTGCCAGGGGTTCGGCAACACCATCGATTTCGACATGAACCGGGTCATCCCGGATGTCACCAAGTCGCTCGAGGACGGCGCCGTGGAGCCATGGACCAAGCCGAAATACCGCTCCTGGCTGGGCAATTTCAAGAAGCATGACAAGAACGCGCAGCTCAGCGTGCCGTACTGCGACTTGACGGAGGAAGAGCGCGGGCGAGTGGACGATTTCATCCGCCGCTTTTTCGATTACCTGGAAGCCAAAAAATATAAACTGCACGTGCGCGTGTTTCTGAGCCGCTACCGCGGCTATGCGCAGTGCCCGGACTGCAAGGGCGCGCGCCTGCGCCAGGAGGCGCTCTACGTGCGCGTGGGCGGGCGCAACCTGGCGGACGTTTCGCGCATGAACATCGCCGAAGCGCGGGACTTTTTCGATGGGCTGGCGCTCAGCCCGGAAGAGACCGCCATCGCGGACAAGATCCTGGTGGAGATCCGGCAGCGGCTCAAGTTCCTGGTGGACGTGGGGCTGGATTACCTGACGCTCGATCGCCTGGCGTCGACGCTTTCGGGCGGGGAAGCGCAGCGCATCCAACTGGCGACCTGCCTGGGCTCGCGCCTGGTGGGGGCGTGCTACGTGCTGGACGAGCCGTCCATCGGGCTGCACACGCGCGACACTGGCCGGCTGATCCGCATCCTGGAAGAACTGCGCGAACTGGGCAACACCATCGTGGTGGTGGAGCACGACGCGGAATTGATGCGGGCGGCCAACCACATTGTGGACCTGGGCCCCGGCGCCGGCGAGCATGGCGGGAACATCGTCTTCGAAGGTACGCTCGAGAAGCTGATGGCGAATGGCGCGGGGTCGCTGACGGCCCGCTATTTGCGCGGGGAACTGCGGGTCTCGGCGGAGCGGCCGCGGCGGACGGTGAACCCGCGGCGCACGCTGAAAATCTTTGGGGCGCGGGCGCACAACCTGAAGAATATCGATGTCGAGATTCCGCTGGGGATGATGGTGGCTGTCACGGGCGTCTCGGGGTCGGGAAAATCGACGCTGGTGCACGACGTGTTGTACCGGACGCTGGAAGCGCAGAGCAAGTCGCGGGAGACGGCGGCGGAAGCGGAACACGGCGCGGCGGGAGAGGGGATGGCCGCGCCGTCGCAGCCCATGGCGTGCCGCAAGCTGGAAGGGGCCGACCGGATCGCGGCCACCGTGATGATCGACCAATCGCCCATCGGGCGGACGCCGCGCTCGAACCCGGTCACGTATATCAAGGCGTTCGACCACATTCGCGCGCTGTTCGCTTCCACGCGCGAGGCAGCCAAGCGGGGCTACACGGCGGGCCACTTCTCATTCAACATCCCGGGCGGGCGGTGCGAGGTCTGCCAAGGCGATGGCACCGTGACGGTGGAGATGCAGTTTCTGGCGGACGTGGAGCTGGTGTGCGAAGAGTGCAAAGGCACGCGCTACAAGAGCGGCGTGCTGGAGATCAAATACAACGGGCTGAACATTCACGAAGTGCTGCAACTGACGGTGCGCGAGGCGATGGAATTTTTCCATGGCTCGACGCGCTTAGTCGCGCGCCTCAAGGTGCTGGACGACGTCGGCCTGGGGTATCTGCGGCTGGGCCAATCGGCCACCACGCTTTCGGGCGGCGAAGCGCAACGGGTGAAGCTGGCGTCGCACCTGGCGGCCACCACGTGCGCGGGCACGCTGTTCATCTGCGACGAGCCGACCACGGGGCTGCATTTCGACGATATCGCCAAGCTGCTGGCGTCGTTCGAGCGGCTGATTGACAACGGCGGCAGCCTAGTGATTATCGAACACAACCTGGATGTGATCCGCGCGACCGACTGGGTGATCGACCTGGGACCGGAAGGCGGAGCGGCCGGCGGGGGGGTGGTGGCGGCAGGCACGCCGGAGACCGTCGCGGCCACGGAAGGTTCGTATACCGGATATTATTTGCGGTTGGCGCGCTAGCCCGGCCCGCTAGCCCCTCGGCTGGCTGGCCTTTCTTTGCCGTTCGTCTTTAATCGCGTTCATGCGAGTCGGATTAACCCTTCCCCGCCCAAAACATTTCCTGTACATTATGTTATATGGAGAGCAGTCGCGATTCCTCCGTATGGCAAACCCTTGCCGTCACCTTTGGGGGTGGCCTGGCCCTCGGTGCGGTGGGGATGAGACTCACTCAGAACGTCCGCCGTCCCGCGGAAACCCCGGCGCCGCCCGACGACCATCCCTTAGCCAATCGCCTGGCTGAAATCGAACAACGCCTCGCGCGGGTCGAGCACGTTCCGGCCCCATCCACGCAACTCGATCACAAGGTGCTCGAAGCCATCGTCGGCGCCGTGGACGCCAAGCTCCAGGAGCAGTCGCTCAAGATCGAGAGCCGCGTGGCCGCCCTTGAAGCCAAAATGGCGCTCGAGATCGAATCGCTGCGCGCGCAGAGCACCGCCGGCGCCGATGCCGCCAAGGCCCGCGTTGAGGAGGTGCAGAGCCAGTTCCTGGAACAGATGCTGGTGCTCCGCACCGCCGTGGTGGACGAGTTGAACCACTTCGGGGAAGCTGTTTCCACTCTCATCACCGATCAGGTTTCCGCGGAAGTCAGCGCCCGCGCCAGCACGCTGGAGCAAACTATCGAGGCCCGCATAGGCGCCGCCGCGGCCGCCGCGGTTGCCGCAAGCCTTGAAGAGGGTCTCGCGCCTTTGCGCGCCGAGCGAGCCCAGAAAGAGCGGGAACTCGCTGAAATCCAGAACCGCCTGCGCGAAAGCGAACACAACGTGCTCGAGGTCATTCTCGCCATCGGCCAGGTCTGCCGTCAGGCCGCGGAACGCATCAGCGGCCCGTCGCACCCACAGCCCGTTGCGGCCGCCGAAACCGCCGCTCCGCCCCCTCCCACGCCCATCGCTCCCGCGCCTCCGTCCGTCGAAACCAACAGCTCGACCGGCCTCGCGCCTCCTGGTTTCACGCAACCCGCCGCTCCGGGCCGTTTGTGGCGGATTCCGCTGGTTTCGTCGCTGCTGATCTCCGCCACCGGACTCCTGCTGCTGCACTATCTGTAACAGCGGTGAAGCTACAATGAGGGCATGTCGGGAAGTTTATCGATTGCCGGTCGTGAGTTCCGCTCGCGCCTCATCGTAGGAACCGGGAAGTACCGCAGTTTTCAGGAAATGCAACGCTGTCACGTGTCGAGCGGGGCCGACATGGTCACGGTGGCCGTCCGCCGCGTCAACCTCACCGACCGGTCCAAAGAGTCGCTTCTCGATTACATCGATCGCTCCAAGATTTTCATTCTTCCTAATACCGCCGGCTGCTACAACGCCGATGACGCCGTCCGCACCGCCATGCTGGCCCGCGAAGTCGGCCTTTCCAACTGGGTCAAGCTGGAAGTCATCGGCGATGAAAAGACTCTCTTCCCCGACAATGCCGGCCTGCTCGAAGCCACCCGCATCCTGGTCAAGGAGGGCTTCGTCGTCCTGCCCTACACCAACGACGACGTTGTAAACGCCCGCAAACTCATCGACGCCGGCGCGGCCGCGGTCATGCCGCTCGCCGCCCCCATCGGGTCCGGCCTCGGCGTGCAGAATGCCGTCAACCTGCGCATCTTTCGCGAGATGATTACCCAGGTCCCCATGATCGTCGACGCCGGGGTCGGCACCGCTTCCGACGCTGCCATCGCCATGGAACTGGGCGCCGACGGAGTCCTGATGAACACCGCCATCGCGGCCGCCGATGATGCCGAAAAAATGGCGCGCGCCATGAACCTGGCCGTCGAAGCCGGCCGCCTGGCCTACGAAGCCGGCCGCATGCCCAAGAAACTCTACGCCACCGCCAGCAGCCCCCTGGCCGGTGTCATCGGCGCCTGATCTCCGGCATCTCCTCTCTGCGCTGCCACGTACCGGCGCCGGGTCATCGCAGCAATCTCACCTGCGCTACTCCTCCTTCCATTCTCAGATCCTTGCTGGTGCTCGACGTCGTGTGAGATGCTTTCGGGTTGAGTGTGCGAGTTTGGATTCAACGCGCGGCGATTGGGGTCTTGATTCTGTTCGCGGCCTATGTCCGGCTGGACGGATTGGGCGAGCCTATGTCGTGGTACGACGAGGCGATCACGTCATTGCGGGTTGCCGGACACACCGAAAAGGAAGTGGCGGAGTTCGCTTCAGCGCACCCCAAATTCACATTGGGTGAACTGCAGCAGTTCGTCACGGCGGACGCCGCCCGTAGTAGTTCCGCGACCCTCCGAAGCCTGGCCATCGAGGATGCCCACCATACTCCGCTGTATTATCTTCTGGCGCGCTGGTGGGCCCTGCTGTTCGGTAGCAAGCTGGCTGCCGCCAGAACGTTACCGGCGTGCATCAGTTTGCTGGCGATGGCGGCCATGTACTGGGTCTGCCTGGAGTTGTTTGTGAAGACCGGTGCGTTCGCCTGGCATGGGGTCTGCTGGCTAGGAGTGCTGGCATTTGCCTGTTCGCCGTACCAGATTGCCTGCGCCCGGGAGCATCGTGAATACGCTCTGTGGTCGCTCACGACGCTTTTATGTTGCGGGGCGTTTTTGCGGGCGCTGCGTAAGGATACGTGGAAATCGTGGGGGCTATATGCGTTGGTGTTGACCATCAGCCTTTACACGCAGATTCTTTCTGGCGTCTTGGTATTGGCGTTTGGAGTATTCCTTTTGGTGAAGCAGAAGCTGCAGCCAAGAGGCGCCTTCGCCCGGTTGGTAGCAGCCTCCGCGAGCGCCGGCTTGCTCTTTCTTCCCTGGGCTTTCAATCTTCAATCCAGACGTGGCACTGTCGAGAGCGGTTTGGGTTGGCTGAGAGTCTTTTCGAGAGGGCGGTTTCGGTGGGCGTCGGCCGGATCGGTGTTTCGCGTTGCGGACCTTGCCACGTTGGACGTGTTCGGTCTGTGGCAGGGACTACCCGGCCAGTCCGTGCTCTTGCTGATTGAATGGTTGGTCCCCTTGGCGCTGCTCGCGGGGGTGGTGCGGCTAGCGAAGGATAGCCGCAGGAACGCTGCCTGGTTCTCTGCCGCGATGGCGCTTTCCCTCAGCTTGCCTTTGTTCCTGCTGGATTTTCTTACGGGGTCTACAACCGGCGTCGCGCCCCGCTATTCCCTACCCAGTGCGACCGGTTGGTTGTTTGTGCTGGTGTTCATGGCGGCCTCGCTAGTGGGCGGAGCCGGAAAATGGAGACTCGCCGGCTACTGCGCAGTAGCGGCATATGTCCTGGTAGCCACAATCTCCGCGGTATCCACTCATGATGCAAGAATCACCGTAGCTAAAGGGATCCTCGACCGGGGTGAATCCATGGACTTCCTGAACTCCACCGACCGAATCACTTTGGTAAGCGATGAGTTTGTGGGTGACATGCTGGCGCTGTCTCAAAACGTGCGTCCGGATTTGCCTGTTGTATGGACCCCGCGATGCTTTACCTGTGCGCGTGGCTCGATCCCGCTAGCGGAGATACCAGCCGAGGCTCCGCGGACGGGCCAGGTAGTCTACTTCCGGTCGTGGGTGAACATTTGGCCGGGTGCCACCCGCTGGCGGCTTGCGAGCGACCAGTTCGACGATCCGCGATTCCACACGCAGCCGGTGGTTCTTGCCGACCCGTCAGGGGACCTTCTCCCGTCAGGGAACCTTTTTTGGTTGACGCCCCGCGAGCTGGCGAGCCATTAAAGGAACTGGCGGTGGTGACCCCCGTCTTGAACGAGCGCGACAACGTGGAACCGCTCGCCCCGGCGTGGACAGGGGGGCTTTCGGGGATCGACTGCCCCGGGCGACCCCAAGAACCGGCTTCCACCTTTCCGTGTGTTACCATTCCGTTTTAATTCAGGGGGTTAATTCCGTGAGAGTCTACGAAAGCAAGGACATTCGGAACGTCGGTGTGGTGGGCCACGGCGATTCCGGCAAGACCACGCTCACCGCCGGTTTGCTCTTCACCTCCGGCGCTACCAATCGCTTGCTGCGCGTGGATGAGGGCAACACCATTACCGATTTTGACGACGAGGAAATCTCGCGTAAGATCTCCATCTCCACGGCCGTCGCCGTTGCCGAGTGGAAAAAAGTCAAGATCAATATCCTCGACACCCCCGGTTACAACATCTTCATCAACGATACGCGCGCCGCCCTGGTGGCGGCCGACGCCGCGCTGGTCCTGGTGGATGGCGTCGCCGGCGTCGAAGTCCAGACCGAGAAAGTCTGGCAGTTTACCGAGGATTTCAAGCTTCCCCGCGCCGTCATTATCAATAAGCTCGATCGCGAACGCGCCGATTTCGATCGCGCCCTCTTGAGTGTTCAGGAAAACTTCGGCCGCGCGGCCGTTCCCATTCAAATCCCCATCGGCTCGGAACGCGACTTCTCGGGAATCGTCGACCTCATCCGCATGAGAGCTTACACCTATACGCCAGATGGCGATGGCAAGGGCAAAGAGGCCGACATCCCCGCGTCGCTCGCCGACGCCGCCCAGAAGGCCCACGAAGCTCTGATCGAAATGGTCGCCGAGGGAAACGACGCCCTGCTGGAAGAATTCTTCGACAAAGGCACGCTCCCCGTCGAGCACATTGTCGATGGCCTCCGCCAGGGCATTCGCGAAATGCGCATCTTCCCCGTGCTGTGCGCTTCCGCAATCCACAACATCGGCGCCGACCTCATCCTCAACCTGCTCGTCGATGACCTGCCGTCTCCCCTCGAGCGCGGCGCCGTTGCCGCCATCATCAACGGCGCCGAAGGCGAGCAGAGAATCTCCGCCGCCGGCCCGGCCTCGATATTCGTATTCAAAACCACGGCCGATCCCTTCTCGGGCCGCATCACTTTCTTTAAGGTCTATACCGGCGTCGTCAAGAATGACGCCAACCTCCAGAACCTCACCCGCAACGCCCCCGAGCGTTTCGCCCATATCGCCAGTCCGCAAGGCAAGACCCTCCAGCCTGTCACCGAGGTTCAGGCCGGCGATATCGGCGCCGTCGCCAAGTTGAAAGATACTCTCACCGGCGACACCCTCGCCGAAAAAGGCATCAACGTCATCTATCCGCCCGTCAAACTGCCGGAGCCTTCCATCGCTTTCGCCATTGAAGCCAAGTCCCGCAACGACGAAGACCGCATGGGCAACGCCGTCCACCGCATCCTCGAAGAAGATCAGTCCCTGCGCTTCTATCGCGATCCGCAGACTCGCGAGTTTCTCCTCGCCGGCACCGGCCAGCAACACGTCGAAATTGTGGTCAGCCGCATGAAGAAGCGCTATGGCGTCGACGTCGCCCTCAAAGCCCCCAAGATCCCCTACCGCGAAACCATCCGCGGCAGGGCCGACGTGCAAGGCCGCCACAAAAAGCAGACCGGCGGCCACGGCCAGTTCGGCGATTGCTGGATCAAGATGGAGCCCCTCGCGCGCGGCGCCAACTTCGAATTTGCCAACGAGATCTTCGGCGGGTCCATCCCCAAGAACTTCATCCCCGCCGTCGAAAAGGGCATCGTCGACGCCGCCGAGAAGGGCTACCTGGCCGGTTACCCCATGGTCGACTTCAAGGTGACCGTTTACGACGGCTCCTACCACGATGTCGATTCCTCCGAACTCGCTTTCAAACTGGCCGCCCGAAAGGCCTTTAAGGCCGCCATGCTGGAAGCCAAACCGGCCCTGCTCGAACCCATCATGAACGTTGAGATTCAGGCCCCCGTGGAGTACGCCGGCGACCTCATGGGAGACCTCAACGGCCGCCGCGGCCGCATCTCCGGCATGGAAACCAAGGGTTCCACCCAGTTCATTCGCGCCCAGGTCCCCATGTCGGAAATGCTCAACTACCAAAACGACCTTACCGCCATGACCCAGGGCCGCGCCTCCTTCACCATGGAGTTCGACCACTACGATTACGTCCCTCAACTCCAGTCCGACAAGATCATTGCCGCCGCCAAAGCCGCCAAAGCTGGCGAAGAGGAAGAAGAGGAGTAGCGGCCCCGCTGGGTCGGCAGGCGCCTGCGAGTTGCGCTACGCCGTAACGCTGTTGTAGCCTTTTAGTGGTTCAACCGGGTTTCGCCCGCACAAGTCGTTTATTTTCATGAGTCGAGGCTGCTGATGCACGTTCGAAGGATAACGCTGGCCGGTATCTGCGCAATGGCCGTGCTGCTCTCGACCGCTGCGTGCTCCTTCAATCAGCCCTCCCGCTTCCGCTCTCCTTTCGTCCCTCCCGCTCCCGCGACTCCCGCTCCAGCCCATTTTGACGACCCTCCCGAAATCAACCCCTTCGTCGACCAGATGCCGCCGAATTTGCTCACCAGCCTTCAGCTCACCGACCGCGCGTCGCGCGCCGATCTCTCCATCCAGCGCGCCAACCAGGCCTTCCAACGCGGCAAGCAGGCCTATCAGTCCAGCGACATCCAGGACGCGCGCCGCGAATTCGATTCCGCCATCGACCTGCTGATCGACGCCTTCGACCAGGATCCCTCCAACCGCCAGGAACTCGACAACAAACTCGAGGAAATGGCCGACGCCATCCATCGCTTCGACCTCGCCGGCATGGGCGCTTCCGCCATGGTTGACGACGGTAAGTTCGAAAAAGCACCCAACGAGGACATCCTCAATATGACCTTCCCGGTCGACCCCAACCTCAAAGACAAGGTCCGCGAGCAGGTCGCCGCCACTGTCTCCCAGCTCCCTCTCGCCGTCAACGACACTGTCCTTGGCTATATCAACTACTTCATGAACCACGGCCACAAGACCATCGTCAACGCCATCCAGCGTTCCGGCCGTTACCGCCCCATGATCCAGCGCATCCTCGATGAAGAAGGCTTGCCCCAGGAGCTCATCCACCTGGCCCAGGCCGAGTCCGGCTTCATCCCCCGCGCCATGTCCCGCAAGGCCGCCGGCGGCATGTGGCAGTTCGTCAAGTTCCGCGGCAACCAGTACGGCCTCCATCAAACCCCCTTGACCGACGACCGCATGGATCCCGAAATGGCCACCCGCGCCGCCGCCCATCACCTTCACGACCTGTACTCGGAATTCGGCGACTGGTACCTCGCCATCGCCGCCTACAATTGCGGCCCGGTAGTGGTGGAAGGCGCCGTCGCCCGCACCGGCTACGCCGATTTCTGGGAACTCCGCCGCCGCGGCGTGCTCCCCGCCGAAACTACCAACTACGTGCCCATCATTCTGGCCATGACCATCATGGAGAAAAATGCCGCCGAATACGGCTTGGACGGCATTCAGATGGACCCGCCCCTGGATTACGATTCCGTCGAACTCTCCGCCAAGACCGGCTTCAAGCTGGTGTCTGATATCACCGAGACCCCGCTTTCCGAACTGGCCGCCCTGAATCCCGCCGTGCTGAAATCGGCCGCGCCGGCCGGTTACTCGCTTCACGTGCCCAGAGGCTCCGGCACGCAGTTGATGGCCGCCCTCCAGATGGTCCCGCCCGATCATCGAGATGCCTGGCGTATGCACCTGGTGGGCGATTCGGAAACCCTCGCCGACATCGCCAAACGCTACGGCGTCACCCCCTCCAGTATCGCCGCTACCAACCATCTCGCCTCTCCTCAAGCCGAGGCGGGCGACCGCCTCCTTATCCCCGCCATTCTGCGCGCCGAGCCACCCGCCAGGCGCCCGGCCGTGCAGACTGCCGCCCATCGGAGACCCGCCAGTAAGAGAATCGCCCCGGCAAAATCCAAGGCCGCCGCCAAACCCCGCGCCAAGTCCCCCGTCATCATCGCTCGTTCCGGCGCCTAATAACCTCTCCGAATTCTTGCGGAATTTCCGTTTTTCACTATTGCCTCACCGTCAAAAAGGGGTATGCTATGGGTGATTACGCGCTGGCTATAGGAGGCTTGCCGAAAATGGCCGATAGTTGGAAACTCGCCGCCAAGGACGAAGAAGAGATGGAAGACTTCCACGACTATGAAGATGAAGAGCACTCCGAACTGACCTCCAAACTCGACGACTACGACGACGAGGAAGAGGACGAGGAAGACGAGGGAATTGAGGTCGAGATGATCGTCTCGACTCCCACTTCTCCAACCGCGCCCGTGGTGGCCGCCGATCGTCCTGTCCCACCCAAGAAGCCCGTCAGGAGAGCCCCGGTTTCCCACAAGGCGCGCGCCAAGAAGCCCGCCATCAAGAAAGCCCCGGCTAAGAAGGCCGCCAAGAAGGCTCCGGCTAAGAAAGCCGCCAAAAAGATCCGGCCTAAAAAGGCTGCCAAAAAGATCCGGCCTAAAAAGGCTGCCAAAAAGATCCTAGCTAAGAAGGCCAAAAGAAAGGCTCCGGCTAAGAAGGCGGCAAAAAAGGCTCCGCCCAAAAAGACTGCTCGAAAGCCCGCTCCCAGGAAGAAGGCGCGGCCGAAGAAGGCCAAGAAGCGCTAGCACCGCTTTCCGCCTTTGTATTACGATGCCCTGTTCTCTTCGCAGGCCGCGATTGCCCTTCCGCGGCCCAAGTCCGAAGGACGCAACAGAACAGCCCAGTGCGCCAGCACTGGGAAGCTCGCACAGGACGCGTTAGCCCCGGAACGGGGCGTAAGAATCCGGCTCTTACGCGCGCGCTCCGCCCTATTCCTTATTCAGTACGCGCCGGCAGCGTTCGAACAATTCCAGTAGGGCTTCGGCGTGTTCCTCTGCCGACCGTGCCACCGGTTTCCCTGAAAACCCCGTCGAGCCCTGCGGCGACTTCCCATACCCCGTGGTCACCGCGATGAACTTCATCAGTTCCACTGCCACTTCGTCCTTGCTCCGCGCCGGCGCGCTGGCCGCATCGCCGTTCGATTCCTTGTCCGCCATCGTTCATCCTCCCTTGTGTTAAAACTCTAGGTTACTCGATTCCCATGCCGCTTACGGCTGTCCGGCACGTGCGAAAAATGCGAGGCGGGGCGCAGTCCCATCTGCTCGAAGCGGACAACGGCTGCTGGTATGTCGTCAAGTTCCGCAACAATCCCCAGCACCGCCGCATCCTGGTCAACGAACTGCTCTCCTCGGTCTTCCTCGGATACCTCAAAATCTCCGTTCCCGAAACCGCGCTGATCCGCGTCACCGCCGAGTTCCTCGCTGACAACCCTCAACTCCACCTCAACCTCGGAACGCTCCCTGTCCCCATCGAGCCCGGCTGGCACTTCGGCTCGCAATTTCCCGGCGACCCCAACCGCATGGCCGTCTACGACTACCTGCCCGACGCTCTGCTTCCCCAGGTCGCCAACCTCGACGATTTCCGCGCCATTCTGGTCTTCGACAAATGGGTCGCCAATGCCGACGGCCGCCAGAGCATCTTCCACCACGCCCTGGTCCACCGCTCCGAAGACCGTGCGCCGGCGTCCCGTCCCGGCTTCGTGGCCCGCATGATCGACCACGGCTTCGCGTTCAACGGCCCCCACTGGGACTTCCCCGAATCCCCCGTCCAGGGTCTTTATCACCGCCGCACGGTCTATGAGTCGGTCCGCTCCCTCGATGATTTCCGCCCCTGGCTCGACCAGATCGTTCACTTCCCCGAAGAAGTCATCGATCAGGCCTGGAAGCGCATCCCTCCCGATTGGATCGACGGCGAGGAAGACCAGCTCGCCCAACTCCTCGACCGCCTCCAGGCTCGCCGCAGCCGCCTTCCCGAGCTCATTTCCGCCTGCCGCGAAGCCCGCATCAATCCATTTCCCAACTGGGCAGGAAGCGCTACGCGCTAGAATAGTCATCGTGCTGCACCGTTGCGTACTCCACAATGACCGCATTTGCGAAGTCTCCGAACCCGGCCTTTCTCCCGGCCAGGTCGGCCTGCTTTCCGGTTGGGGTGTCTTCACCACGATCCGCGTCGCCGATGGCGTGCTGTTCGCCTTCGATCGCCACTGGGCCCGTATCTCTCGCGACGCCGCCGCTCTCCACGTTCCCCTCCCCAGCGGGCCGGAGAATGTCCGCCGCCAGTTGCTCGAGCTGGTGGAAGCCAACCATGCCCGCAACTCGACCCTCCGTCTTGTGATCGTCCGCAACACCGGCGGCATGTGGGCCGGCCCATCCACCGGCCGTCCCGCCGACCTCATCGCGCTCACCGCCGATTCCAAAGAATGGGGCGCCGCCGTCAAGCTGGCCTATGTTGCCAACGCCCGCCATGCCGCCAATCCCTTTTCCGGCACCAAAATTCTCTCCTGGGCCTACAACCTCACCTGGGTGGAGCAGGCGCAGGCGCGCGGCCTCGACGAAGTGGTTCTCCTAAACGAGCATGGCCACGTAGCCGAGTGCACGTCCGCCAACATCTTCGCTGCCGTCGGCAACCAGGTCTGGACTCCTCCGCTCAGCGCCGGTTGCCTGCCCGGCATCACTCGCGAGCTTCTGCTGGGCGAAGTCCACGTCCCCGGAATTGAGCTGATCGAAAAGGATCTGACCCCCTCGGATCTGGAAGCCGCCGATGAGGTCTTCATTACCTCTACCACGCGCAATCTGCTCCCGGTGGCGGAAATCGAAGGGAAAAAGGTGGGCCGCACCGACCGCGTCTGCGCCGCGCTATCGGCGGCCTTCGGCGCGTACGTCTCGCGCTATGTAGCGGAACATAAACCTACACCTGGGAAGCTAGAAGTTGAGGAAGTGAGAAGTCAGAAGTGAAAGGTCAGGAGTAAGAAGCCAGAATGCGCGACCGCGCGCCGCACCTGTGAGGGCCACACGGGTTGAGGAAATCCAACAAGTTCAGAATCCGCGCGAAGCGAACTCCCTCATTCTGACTCCTGAATTCTGACTTCTGTCTTCCGCATCGACGCTTCTTGTCGATGCTTGTCGC